>JABAOH010004956.1_pt2 | contig 51275 bp, 52 predicted proteins | sample 7062181 | NCBI WGS metagenome assembly JABAOH01 (sample SAMN14538630, study PRJNA623070) | marine sediment metagenome | biome: marine biome [ENVO:00000428]; feature: marine pelagic biome [ENVO:01000023]; material: deep marine sediment [ENVO:00002113]; isolation source: pool of 5 deep marine... | reverse complement strand
AAAAGTTTTACGTTTGAGGTCAAAAGTCCGCCGGCGGCGGTCCTTCTTAAACAGGCGGCTGAAATCGCAAAAGGCAGCGGCATTCCAAATAAAGAGAAGGTCGGCAAAGTCAGTGCCGAGCAGATTCGGAAAATCGCTGAGACCAAGTTTAATGATTTGAACGCATACGACATGGAACAGGCCGAGAAGATTATCAGAGGCACCGCGCAAAGTATGGGTGTGGAGGTAATTGATTAGTAACAGCTTGTACACAAAACGAGATGAGCAATGCGAGTTAAAAGCAAAAGATACAAAAAAGAATTGGAACAGTCGGGCAAAGAGAGCCTTGGCCTGACTGAGGCGGTCGAGAAAGTCAAATTGTTCAATTCGGTGAAATTCGACCAGAGCATAGAATGTGTGCTGCATTTGGGCATCGACCCGAAACAAGCCGACCAGCTGGTGAGAGGCTCAATATCTTTGCCTCACGGGATAGGCAAGCAGAAAAAGGTCATTGCTTTCTGCGAGGATTCGGATGTTGAGGCAGCCAAAAGCGCTGGTGCCGTTGAGGCCGGGTGCGATGAGCTTGTTCAAAAAATCTCGGATGGGTGGATGGATTTCGATGTGGCTATCGCCTCGCCGAAGGTAATGGGCAAGGTGGGTAAGCTTGGGCGGATCCTGGGTCCTCAAGGGAAGATGCCTTCACCCAAAAATGGTACGGTAACCGGCAATGTTGTGACCGCAGTGGCTGAGTTTGCTGCGGGCAAAGTGGAGTTTAGAAATGATGCCGGAGGCAATGTTCATGTGGTAGTCGGTAAGCAGAGCTTTGAGAACGAAAAGCTGGTAGATAATATTGATGCGTTTGTCTCGCATATAAAGAAGATAAAACCGGCGGCGGCCAAAGGAACGTATATCAGAAAAATTAGTATATCTGCAACAATGAGCCCCGGTATAACAATTGATTATTGATAGCGCGATAAGCAATACGAGATGCGAAAATGAGTAAATATGTAAAAGAGTTACTACAGTCAGAACTGGAAAAGAAAATTGTCAACGAGGACATAAGAGATTTTTTGGTCATCAACACTAAGGGCGTCGGCGGTGTTGACAATAATCTGATGCGTGGTGAGTTTAAAGAAAAAGACATCAAATTATCGGTGGTCAAGAACTCGCTGTTTAAGAAAGCGCTTTTCAGCCAACAAATGGAGCCGGCGGCGGCGTTGTTTAGCGGCCCTTGCGCTATCGTTTATGGTGGTGACAGTATCGTTGACGTTGCAAAAGTATTAGCTGAATGGGTCAAGAAGGTGCCTGTGATTGAGGTTAAAGGTGCCTTTCTCGACGGTTCAGCTTTAGACGCTAAAGGAGCAGAGGGCCTTTCAAAGATGCCGACACGAGCAGAGTTGCTCAGCAAAATAGTCAGCTTGATACAGTCCCCTGCCAGGGGATTGGTCTCAACCGTTAGTGCTCCTGCGGGGATTATCGCAGGTTGTATAGAGACTATTGCGGAGGGCACCGAGAAACAAGCAGCTTGAAACGAAATAAGAGATTGCCTGTGTGGCTGTCCCCGGTTTTAGCAATGGGGTTAAACGGAGCGACGTAGTTTCGGCTACCACAAGGCGCTATGTAACAGGAGTTAATACAGATGGCAGAAGAACAAGTGAAAGAAGCTAAAGAAGCTAAGAAAGCAAAAGAAGTCAAGGGAACAAAAGAGACCAAGGCAACTAAGAAAACACAGGCAGCTAAAGAGACAGGGAAGTGGAACAGTAAGATTAAGAAGCTTGGTGACGATATAATGGGTCTGACGTTGATGCAGGCCAAGGAGCTGAGTGATTATCTCAAGGACGAGTATGATATTGAGCCGGCTGCGGGTGGAGCTGTTATGGTGGCGGGTCCGGCTGCACAAGGCGCCGCTGAAGAGGAGGAAGAAAAAACCAGCTTTGATGTAATCCTCAAAGAATTCGGAGAGAAGAAGATTCAGGTTATCAAGGAGGTAAGGGCTTTAACGGGATTGGGATTGAAAGAAGCCAAAGACCTTGTTGACAACGTTCCCAAGCCGGTCAAAGAGGGCCTCAGTAAAGATGACGCCGAAGCCACAAAAAAGCAGCTTGAAGCTGTCGGGGCCGTAGTTGAATTAGCATAAGCAGGAGCAGGACGGTGTGCCTGACCTTTTTGAATGCAGAAATTAGGGAAACGATATGGGGTTGCAGCAACCACATAGGGTTGTCCCTACTGGAGATTGGCAATGCGTGAAAGTGGTGCTGGACAAAGTGTTCGAAATTTTGGAAGAGTACAAGATGCCGTTGAGATTCCGGACCTGGTAGCAGTACAAAGAAGAAGTTATGAGCGGTTTTTGCAACCGGACGCCGTACCAACGAGAAGAAAGTGTATCGGACTGGAATCCCTTTTCCGCGAGACGTTTCCTATTGAAAGCTACGACAAGAAGATGGTTCTGGAATATCTCTATTACGAGCTGGAAAAGCCGCATTATACCCCTATTCAGTGCCGACAGTTACGGCTGACATACGGCTACCCTTTGAAAATATGTTGCAGACTGCGGACCAAGGAGGGTGAGGATTTGGCCGAGCAGGCGATGTATCTTGGCGAAATACCGGTCATGATAGGCGGGGGTGAGTTCATTATCAATGGTGCGGTGCGAGTCATTGTAAGCCAGCTGCACCGAAGTCCGGGTGTTGATTTTCTTATCGAGAGCAAAGAAGGCGACAGAGTACTGCACGGCGGCAGAGTCATCCCGGAGCGGGGCAGCTGGATAGAGATAGGAGTTACGAATAAAGACATTTTAGTCGTCAGAATCGACCAGTCCAGCAAGATACCGGCAACCATTTTGCTGCGGGCGATGGACGAGGCATACGGTACTACAGAACAGATTCTTCGGTTGTTTTATCCAACGAAAAAGGTGCCGATCAGTAAATTGACGCCCACTATGTGGGCGGTGCAGCCGATTGTGGATGAAGAGTCTGGGGAAATCATAGTAAAAGCCGGTGCGCAAATCAGCGATAAAGTCTCTCTGGTACAAGCTGTGTACGCCAAACCAAAAGCTAAAAGCACCAAGAAGCAGAAAAAAGCTAAAAAGGCTAAAAAAGCAGAAGTCCAGATTGAGGTTATCGACGATGTCCGGGATATCCTCATTTTAAACACCTTAGAACAGGATGATATCAAGAATCATGAGCAGGCATTGCTCAAGTTTTATATGAGATTGCGTCCCGGCAATCCGCCCAATAAAGAAAAAGCAAAAACTTTCTTTGCGGAGAAATTTTTTGATTCCAACCGTTATCGTCTGGGCAAGGTCGGCAGGTTCAGATTAAATCGGAAATTCGACCAGACAATAGGCGAGGATGAGATGACTCTTCGGCCTGAAGATTTCCTCAACACGATGAAATACATAATGGCTTTGCGGAATAATGAGGGCGAGGTTGATGATATCGATCATCTGGGCAACAGGAGGTTGCGAACAATCGATGAACTCGCAGCAGATGAAATCAGAAAAGGGCTGCTTAAGCTGCGCAGGACCGTTCAGGAACGGATGAGTATGAAAAGAGATGTCGAAGAGCCGCTGCGCATCGCAGATTTGGTTAATTCCAAGAGCGTATCGAGCAGTATCAACTATTTCTTTGGTCGTGGTGAGCTGAGCCAGGTTGTTGACCAGACCAACGCATTGAGCCAGTTGACGCATGAAAGGCGTCTGTCTGCTCTTGGGCCTGGCGGTTTGAACAGAAGGCGGGCTGGCTTTGAAGTGCGTGATGTACATATCAGCCATTACGGAAGAATCTGTCCAATTGAAACGCCTGAAGGAACAAATATCGGATTGATTGCTTCGTTGGCGATATTTGCCTCGATTGATGAGTATGGTTTTTTACTTACACCATATCGCAAAGTAAAAAAAGCCAAGGTTACAGACGAAGTTGAATGTTTGCGGGCTGATGAGGAGATGAAGGTAATATTCGCACCACCGAGCGCGGTTGACACCGACAGCGGCAAAATCCCTGAAGGATTCGTTCTTGCCAGAAAAAGCGGTGAGCTGGCCCAAGTCTCCAACGGGGAAGTTGACTACGTTGATATTTCACCCAAACAAATTGTTGGTGTTTCAGCTTCACTTATTCCGTTCTTAGAGCATGATGATGCAAACCGAGCTTTGATGGGCTCAAATATGCAGCGACAAGCGGTTCCGCTGCTGAAGACAGAGGCCCCTTTGGTTGGTACGGGTATGGAAAAAGTTGTCGGGCAAAACTCAAGTATGGTTCTCCGTGCTCGAAGAAGTGGGGTAGTTACTGAGGTGGACGCAACCAGGATAGTCATTAACCACACGGAGGAATATAATCTCGCCAAATTTATTGGTTTGAATGAAAGAACCTGTCTTAATCAAAAGCCCATAGTCAAGCTCGGTGACAGGGTAAAGGCCGGCCAGATCATAGCAGATGGTGGAGGCACCGCCAATGGCGTGCTGGCTCTTGGTAAAAATATCCTGGTTGGATTTGTATCTTTTGACGGGTTTAACTTTGAGGACGCAATAATTGTCAGCGAGAAACTGTGTAAAGACGATAGCTTTACCAGCATTCATATCGACGAATTCACAGCCGAAGTTCGCGAGACCCGCCTTGGTAAGGAGGAATTTACCCGTGACATTCCCAATGTCAGCGAAAGAGCACTACGGAACCTTGATGAATACGGCGTAGTCTGTGAAGGAACAAGGGTCTGCGCGGGTGATATTTTGGTCGGCAAAGTTGTGCCAAAGAGCAAGACGGAGCTGACGCCTGAAGAAAAACTGCTGCATGCCATATTCGGCAGGGCCGGCGAAGATGTCAAAAATGACTCACTTGAAATGCCCAGCGGATATGAAGGGGTGGTAATAAGAACGGAACGATTTACCAGGCGTGGCGCTGGCACTGAGGAACAAAAGAAGGAACAGGCGGTCCAGATAAAAGAATATCAGAAAGAAATGAGGGCCAAAGAATGTGTGATATTCAGACAGATGATCGAATCTATTCACAAGAAGTTCGAGGTCAACGTTATCGACCCGTCCACACGTCAGAAAGTCGGTGCCAGCTCCGACGACGATGTGATTTATGAACAGATAGAAAACTTCAATATAAAGTGGGTCAAGCCGGCTTCTCAGCGTGATAATGTACAGAAAATCGTGGATAGATTCTGGACCAAGATAACTAATGTTCAGGAAGAAAAGAAGCACAGGATTGAGAGTTTGAAACACGGTGATGAGCTGCCCAGCGGCGTTCTTCAAATGGTAAAAGTTTACGTTGCGATTAAAAGGACACTGTCGATCGGTGACAAAATGGCCGGGCGCCACGGCAATAAGGGTGTCATCGCCAAGATTATGCCCGAGGAGGATATGCCGTTTCTCGAGGATGGTACGCCTCTTGATATATTGCTGAATCCTCTCGGCGTTCCGAGCCGAATGAATGTTGGCCAGATTCTTGAAACGCATCTCGGCTGGGTGGCGAAGGTGTTAGGGTTTAACGCTATTACACCGGTGTTTGATGGGGCTTCCGAAAATGACATCCAGGAATTGACCGAAGAAGCGAACGAGCTTATGAGCAGACGAAAAGCACAGCTCGAAGAGGAAAAAGAAGCACCGCAGGCGGATGACTTTTTCATTAATGTGCCTAAAAACCTCAAGACACAATTGTATGACGGCAGGACAGGCGAGCCTTTCGACCAGTCTGCAACTATCGGATACATCTATATGATGAAGCTTCATCATCTTGTCGATGACAAGATTCACGCCCGGGCAACAGGGCCATATAGCCTGATTACGCAGCAGCCATTAGGAGGTAAGGCCAGGACCGGTGGACAGAGGTTCGGTGAAATGGAAGTCTGGGCTCTGGAGGGATACGGTGCCGCTTATACGCTCCAGGAAATGCTCACCGTAAAAAGCGATGACGTTGAAGGACGAACCAAAATCTATGAATCAATGGTCAAGGGACAAAACACTCTTGAAGCGGGAACACCACTGTCCTTTGACGTATTGTGTAATGAAATAAGAGGATTAGGTTTGAATATTCAGCTTGAAAAGAAACGGCTTGGAAGCACCACACTTTAAGTGATTAGTGAATTAACAATTGTCAAGTGTCACCTGAGCCTGCTAATACTTGTGCAGGTAACCACAGGTGCAGGCAATGGTAAGGGGCCTTAAATGTTAGGAAGTATTTACGATCGAATTAATGACTATGGTTCGGTTAAGATTTCGTTGGCCAGTCCGAATGATATTCGCAGCTGGTCTTTTGGCGAGGTACGAAAGCCCGAGACCATCAACTATCGTACCTATCGGCCGGAGAAGGACGGTTTGTTTTGTGAACGAATCTTCGGGCCCGAACGGGACTGGGAGTGTGCCTGCGGCAAGTACAAAGGTACTAAGTTTAAGGGAATAATTTGCGACCGATGCGGGGTCAAAGTTACGCATAGTCGGGTCCGAAGAAAGCGAATGGGACATATCAATCTGGCGGCACCTGTTGTGCATATATGGTTCTTCAAGGCCATACCAAATCGGCTCGGAAACCTTTTGGCAATGAAATCCGCCGACCTGGAGAAGATTATCTATTTCCAGGAATATGTCGTAACTGACCAGGGCCAAAGCCCATTGAAAACCGGCCAGCTGCTCAGCGAGGAGGAATACAGAGACGCGGAAAGCAAGTACGGAAAAGCGTTCAAGGCGGGAATGGGCGCCGAAGCCATCAAGGCCCTGCTGGAGAACCTCAACCTTAATGAGATCAGCATCCAGCTCAGAGATGCTATAGTGAAGACCAACAGTAAGCAAAAGATAAAAGACCTTACGAAACGGCTTAAGATTATCAACCAGGTCAAGAACAGTAAAAATAAAGCGCATTGGATGGTTCTTGAGGTAATACCTGTTATTCCGCCGGATTTAAGGCCTTTGGTTCTGCTGGAAAGAGATAATTTTGCTACCAGTGACTTAAATGACCTTTACCGGAGAATTATCAATCGCAACAACCGTTTAAAGAAGCTGATGGACCTGAACGCTCCCGAGGTGATTATCCGCAACGAGAAACGGATGCTTCAGCAGGCGGTGGATTCGCTGCTGGATAACGGCCGCTGCCGGCGTTCTGTTCTGGGCAGTAATAATCGGCCTCTGAAATCGTTGACTGATATGATTAAGGGTAAGCAGGGACGATTCCGTGAGAACCTGCTTGGCAAGCGTGTGGATTACTCAGCTCGGTCGGTAATTGTGGTAGGTCCTGATTTGAAACTTTATCAATGCGGTTTGCCGAAGAAAATAGCTCTGGAGCTGTATCAGCCTTTCATTATTCGCAAACTTAAACAGCGCGGCCTGGCCGATACGATTAAAAGCGCTAAGAGAATGATTGAACGACGCGATGAGCAGGTCTGGGACATACTCGAAGAGGTCATTCATCAGCATCCTGTCCTGCTCAACCGTGCGCCGACCCTCCATCGAATGGGCGTTCAGGCCTTTGAGCCGGTACTGGTCGAAGGGAACGCCATTATGCTGCATCCGTTGGCCTGCAAGGGATTCAATGCTGACTTCGACGGTGACCAGATGGCGGTGCATTTGCCGTTAAGTGTCGAGGCCCAGGCTGAAACGCATATTTTAATGATGACCACCTCCAACATTTTCTCGCCGGCCAATGGTTCGCCGATGGTCGGACCATCACAGGATATGGTGATGGGCAATTATTATTTGACCTATACAGAACCTCGTGATACCTCCGAGAAAGAAACGCTTAAGCTGTTCCGAGACACTTACGAGGCTATTATGGCCCTGGAAATAGGCAAAATCGATTTGCACACAAGGATTTTAATCCGTCTTGATGATATCAAGGTCATTGGGGATTCAGGACCAGAGGATTCTACGATAGTTGAAACAACTGCTGGAAGGTGCATATTCAACGATATGCTACCAGCGGGAATGCCGTTTTACAATCTGACGATGTCTCAAAAGATGTTGAGCCGGGTCATTAGTGACTGTTTCAAATTCACAGGCTCAGCCAAGACGGTGGACCTGCTCGATAGAATAAAGAATCTGGGCTTCAAATACGCTACTCTGGCCGGATTGAGCTTTGGTATTATGGACCTTAAAATACCCCAAAAGAAGGCACAGATTATCAAACAGACTGAAAAGAAGGTCAGCAAAATACGTAAGAACTACGATGACGGCGTTTTGACCGAGGGAGAAAGGTACAATCAGGTCGTCGATGCCTGGACCAATGCTCGAGTTGCTGTAACAAATGAAATGATGAGGGGCCTTAAAGAGGATACTACTGAGGACGGTTTGCCGTACCTCAATCCAATTTATCTCATGAGCGATTCCGGTGCAAGAGGAAGCGTCGATCAGATTCAGCAGCTTGCCGGAATGAGAGCGCTAATGGCAAAGCCCAGCGGAGAGATTATCGAGACGCCAATTAAGGCAAACTTCAGAGAGGGGTTGACAGTGCTTGAGTACTTTAGCTCCACTCACGGGGCGCGTAAGGGACTGGCAGACACCGCACTGAAGACAGCTAATTCGGGATATCTTACAAGAAAGCTTATCGATGTCGCTCAAAATGTTATTGTTCTTGAAAGAGACTGCCAGACATTGCAGGGAATCACAAAAAGCATTGTCAGCAGAGGCGAGCAAATCGATGTTCCTCTTTCGCAGCTTATTATTGGAAGAACCGCGAGAGACAATATTCGCAACCCGATTACAGATGAAATGATTGTCCGCGAGAATGAGGTGATAACAGCTGACGCGGCGGCAAAGATTGAAGCTTTGGGGCTTGACGCCATCAGGATCAGAAGTGCCCTGACCTGTGACAGTCCGTTTGGTGTTTGTGCAAAGTGTTACGGATGGGATATGAGTACCGGGGCATTGGTTGAAGAAGGTTCGGCGGTTGGCATTATTGCCGCCCAGTCCATCGGGGAACCAGGTACACAGTTGACGCTTCGGACGTTCCACACCGGCGGTGTTGCTTCGCGAGCAATTCTTGAGCGTGAACAGAAGGTAACACAAGCAGGAAAAGTGCAGTATCGAGATATCAATGCGGTCACCACCAAGTCCGACGTTGGTGACAAGGTAACAACTGTGGTAGTCGCACTGAAACGTAACGGCGAAATAGCTGTTCTTGACGCAAAAGACAGGGAACTTGACAGGTTCAAGGTGCCTTATGGTGCCATTGTTTTGGTCAAGGACGGCCAGAAAGTCAAAACCGGCGAACTATTATTCAAATGGGACCCGCATCGTACACCGATTTTAGCGGAGGTGGCCGGGCTTATACGGTTTGTTGATATTATTGAAGGCGAGACAATTGGAATTGAGGAAGAGCGAAAAGGGCAGGTCGGCAGACCCGTTGTAATCGAGCATAAAGGCGATAAGCATCCGCAAATCATTATCGAAGACAAGGAAGGCAAGATACTCGACGTTCACTACCTGCCTGCAGGAGCCAGGATCGAGGTAAACGAGGGTCAGGGTGTTCAGGCGGGTCAGTTGCTTGCTCATCAGCCCCGAGCTACCGGCGGCACTCAGGATATCACAGGTGGATTGCCCAGAGTTACGGAAGTATTTGAAGCGCGTAAACCCAAAGACCCTGCCGCAATGGCTGAGATTAGCGGCCGGGTCGAGCTGCGAAGCGATAAACGCAAGGGCAAAATGACGATTATAATTCGTTCCGAATCCGGCATGGAAAAAGAGCACCACGTCCCGCGCGACAGACACCTTAATGTTCACACCGGTGATTTCGCTGAGGCAGGCGATGCCCTGACGGACGGCCCACTTGTGCCGCACGATATTCTGCGAATTAAGGGCGAAGAGGCATTGCAGAGATATTTGACAACTGAGATTCAAAATGTCTATCGTTCACAAAATGTCAATATTAACGACAAACATATTGAAATCATCTGTGCTCAAATGATGCGAAAAGTTGAAATTGAATCTGTGGGTGACAGTTCATTTTTGCCGGGTGAGGTCGTTGATAAATTTGTGTTTAAAAAAGAGAATGATAAGTTGACCAACAGTGTTAAGATTACTAATCCTGGAGATGCGGCCGATTTAACGGTTGGCCAAATTGTGGACAAGAAGGAATTGGCCAGCATTAACGAAAAGGTTGAATTGATTGGCGGTACCGGGGCCTCAGGCAGAAAGCCAAAACCTGCAACCGCCAAGACACTGCTTTTGGGGATTACCAAGGCATCACTGTGGTCGGAGAGCTTTATCGCGGCAGCCAGCTTCCAGGAAACAACTAAGGTCTTGACTGAGGCGTCTTTGGCGGGTAAAGTAGATGAACTTTACGGATTGAAGGAGAACGTGATACTCGGCCACCTGATACCGGCGGGCACGGCGTTCAAGCCGCATCTTGATATAAAGGTCAAGCACCTTGTGGAAGCTCCACTCCCGAAGGAATTCGAAGAGGCCAAGGAAATTAAGGAGGCCAAAGAAGCCGAAGCAAAGGCCGAGGCCGCCGTCAGGGAAGCTTTGGGAATCAATTAGTTATCGATAATGAGATACGAAAGACGAGACAAGAATTATGCCAACTATAAATCAGTTAGTTAGACGTCCCCGGGCAAAATCGAAGGGCCGCAAGCGAGTATCCGATATTAGCGGTTCGCCTCAGAAAAGAGGTGTGTGCCTGATAGTGAGGACTCAGACACCCAAGAAGCCGAACTCGGCTTTGCGGAAAATCGCCCGTGTCCGGCTGACCAACGGGAAGGAAGTTACAGCTTACATACCGGGCATCGACCACAATCTTCAGGAGCACAGTACGGTTACGATTCGCGGCGGGCGGGTCAGAGACCTGCCGGGAGTGCGATATCATATCAACCGTGGAGTTCTTGATTGTGCCGGTGTGGCCAATCGAAAACAAGGCAGAAGTAAATACGGTGCAAAAAAGGCAAAATAGAACCAAGACTCAAGACTACAGACCCAAGACCAAAATCTTGTCTCTGTAATCCTGAATGAGGAAACGTTATGGCTAAAAAGTTTACCGCTTCAAGTCAACAATTAAAGCCGGACGCGAAATATAACAGCAAGCTGGTCTCCAAATTCATAAACTGTTTGATGTGGGACGGTAAGAAAAGCACTGCGCAGCAAGTTTTTTATGATGCTATGGATATAATCGGAAAAAATATCAAGGATGTTGAGGCCCTTGAGGTATTCGAGAAGGCGATAAACAACGTGAGGCCGTTGATTGAGGTTCGCAGCAAGCGTATCGGCGGAGCCAGTTATCAGGTTCCGATGCAGGTAAGTGCCAAGCGCCAGCAGTCGCTTGCTTTCAGATGGATATTAGCCTCAGCCAGGAGCAAAAAGGGCAAACCTATGTGCGAGCGTTTGGCTTCTGAATTGATAGATGCTTATAACGAACACGGCGGTGCAATGACTACTCGGGAGAATGTCCACAGAATGGCAGAAGCAAATAAGGCCTTTGCCCACTTTGCCTGGTAAGAGCAGTCGTTTATTACTGCCACGGTGTGTTTATGAAAATAACCGTGGCAGTTTTTTTATATCGAGTAGCGGCGTGCATATTGTCGTGTAGGAGCAGGCCAATTTACCTGCCCAGGTCAACCACATCGGGTTGCACCTGAACGAAAGACGAGATACGAATAATGTCGGGTGTTTTGGAAAAATTACGCAATATCGGGATTATGGCTCATATAGACGCCGGCAAAACAACAGTAACCGAGCGTATCCTTTACTATACGGGCAAGACCTACAAAATGGGGGAGGTCCACGACGGCACCGCTGTTATGGACTTTATGGAAGAGGAGCAAAAAAGAGGCATTACTATCACTTCAGCCGCGACAAAATGTCCCTGGAAGGATTTTGAAATCAACCTTATCGATACCCCGGGCCATATTGACTTTACGGCTGAGGTCGAAAGGTCGCTGCGTGTTCTCGATGGTGCTGTAGCGGTTTTTGACGGCAGCGAAGGTGTGCAGGCCCAGAGCGAAACCGTCTGGAGACAGGGACAAAAATACGACCTGCCCTGTCTTTGCTTTGTGAATAAGATGGACAAAGTAGGCGCCGATTTTGAAATGACCGTTGACAGTATTCGCGATAAGCTCCTTGCCAATCCTATTTTAATGCAGATTCCTATTGGAGCCGAAGACTCTTTCGCCGGCGTGATAGACCTGATAAAGATGCAGGCGGTTTTCTATAAGGCTGAAAAGATGGGAGCGACTTTTGAAGAAGTTGAAATTCCCTCGGAGCTGAAACAAACTGCTCAGCAGCAAAGACACCAGATGATTGAGCTTGCAGCCGAATACGATAATGAGCTGATGGACAGCTATGTTCACGATAAGCCGGTCGATACTAAAATAATTAACAGAGCAATCAGAACAGGAACCCTGAGCAATAAGCTTCATCCGGTATTTGTTGGCTCTGCCTTGAAGTATATTGGTGTGCAAAGGCTGCTTGACGGCGTCCTGGCGTATCTGCCTTCTCCATTGGACAAACCTGTCCTGACCGGCCATAAACCGTCCGATAAAAATAAAAAAATATCCATTAAGTGCGATCCAAATGGCAGTATGGTGGGGGTGGCGTTCAAAATTACCAGCGATATGCACGGCGATTTGAACTTCCTGAGGATATATCAGGGTAAATTGAAGGCTGGCAGGAGGGTCTTGAATGCAAATCGAAATCGTCGTGAGAATGTTACGAGAATATTTGAGATGCACGCTAACGAGCGTAAAATTTTGGACTCAGCAAGTGCCGGCGATATTGTCGCGGTTGTAGGGCTAAAGCAAACGCTTACTGGCGATACGATTTGTGACCCCAAAAAGCCCGTTTGCCTGCCAAGCATTACATTTCCCCAGACGGTTATTAATATGTCGATAGAGCCCAAAACAGCAGCAGAAAAGGCAAAATTGGCCGAAGCCCTGGCGGCCTTGAAGCGGGAAGACCCGACTTTTGAATGTAAGGTTGACGGCGAGACGGGCCAAACAATAATTAGCGGAATGGGGGAATTGCACTTGGAGATATTGCAGCACAAGCTGGTAAGAGAGAAAAGAGTTAACATCAGGGTCGGTAAACCTCGTGTTGCCTACAAGGAGGCTATCACAAAATCAGCCCAGGCTGAGGGTAAATTCATACGTCAGACGGGCGGTCACGGTCAATATGGCCATGTTGTTTTAGAGGTTGAGCCACTTTTGACCGATGACGGCCATTGGAGCCGCGAAATTGAATTCCAGAGCGAGGTTTCTGCCGATGCGGTTCCGAGAGAGTTTATCCCGGATGTTGAAAGAGGAAGCAGAGACGCTCTGAGCAGCGGTGTATTGGCGGGCTATCCTGTTGTGGGAGTTAAAGTTACGCTAATTGACGGCTCATTCCATTCTGTGGATTCCTCTGGTCTGGCTTTTGAGCAGGCAGCCGCAATTGCCGTTGAAAAAGCGGTCGAAAAAGCGGAACCGGTTTTACTTGAGCCGGTAATGCGGCTTCAGGTAATAGTGCCCCAGGCTAATTTTGGGGCAGTACAGGGTAATTTGCTTGGAAAAAGGGGATTCATAACGAATTGTCGGGTGCATGGAAATATGCAGGTAATCGATGCTAAAGCTCCGCTGGTGGAGTTATTTGGGTATTCCAGCGAAATAAGAAGTGTAACGGCCGGCAGGGGGACCTTTACTATGGAGCCTTTGAGCTATGAGAAGGTCCCGGAGCAGATTGCCAAGCAGATAATTTTTTAAAAAATATAATTTAAAATATAATTTTTTGTGTTTGAACCAATTTTTTACCGACAATTTCTTGACAGCTTTTGAAAAATGTGATATTTTAATTGGTTTTTCAGCCGTAGCGAGCATTGTCAGGGATGGCTTTGCGTAAGTCTTAGTTGGGCTGTGGCATATCAGAAATTCTGTGGTTAGGAATGGTTTTTAACTCTGTTATAGGGGTGTACCAACAAACGGTAAACGGTTTTGGGATGGGCCGTAGTTGGGTAGTTGGTCAGAACCCGAACTCTTAAGGAAGGCGAATTTGATAGTTGATTATTGAAGAACAAAATCGCAAACAGCAAGTCAGCAATCAATAATCGGTTAAAGGGCCTTTCCTGCCAAAAATCAAACAATAAGTGTGACGGATTGCAGAAAAACTATAGGCTAAAAGTGGATTTTTTATTTTGTTTTCGCTTTATTAAGTTGATATACTTCAAGGCCTTATAATTATGATAGGGAACGAACCCTCTTGGAAGTGCCTTGGCAACGAATAATGCTACACAAAAGGGCAAAGTTTCTAAGTGGGTGACAATAAGATAAAGCTGCTGTCTTGTTTGCTGGTTTTACTCCGGAAAAACTTGTCCGAACGAAAGATGGCACGCAGCGTAAAGGAAAGTTATGGCTGCTGAAACTGAAAGAATAAGAATTAAGATGGAGTCCTACGACCACAGAGCTCTTGATGCATCCGCCAAGGAAATAGTAGAGCATGCTCGAAAGACCAATGCCCGTGTCAGTGGTCCGGTGCCTCTGCCCACACGTGTAGAAAGATATACAGTTTTGCGCAGTCCACACATCGACAAGAAATCGCGTGAGCAGTTCGAGTTAAGGACTCATAAACGTCTGATTGATATTCACGAGGCCAACGCCCGAACGGTTGAAGTTTTGAACCGTTTAGTCGTACCGGCGGGAGTTTTTGTGAGGATAAAAGCCTGATTTGCCAAGCGAATCACGAAATACGAGAAACGAAGTCATGGCGACGTTGTTAGGAAAAAAAGTTGGGATGACCCAGGTCTATGACGATTTGGGCAAATTAGTGCCGGTTACGGTGATACAGGCCGGCCCGTGCGTCGTTATGCAGGTAAAAACAACTGAGACTGACGGTTATAACGCTGTCCAGCTTGGTTTCGATGAGATAAAGCCGGTGCGGAGGAAGAATCCGCAAATCGGGCATGCTCAGAAAGCCAACACAAGCCCGAAGAAATTTATCAAAGAGATGCGATTAGCCGACGATGCCGAACAGCCATACGAAGTTGGAAGTTCCGTGACGGTTTCGGTTTTTGCGGAAGACAAATTTGTTGATGTTGTGGGGACGAGCAAGGGCAAAGGCTTTGCCGGCGTGATGAAGCGTCACGGCTTTGGCGGCTTCCCCGCCTCGCACGGCACGGAACGCAAACACCGGGCACCCGGCTCGATATCGAGTTTCGCCAGTGACGCCGGACATGGTGCAGGCCCTAAAAGGGGCAAGAAAATGGCAGGGCATTTGGGCAACTGTCGGGTCACTACGAAAAACCATAAGCTGGTAGAGATAGACGAAGAGAAGAACTTATTGGTCGTAAAGGGTTCTGTACCCGGCCCGGCCGGCGGTTATTGTATTGTACGTAGTGCTAAAAAAGCGTAAGTCGTAAGTAATGAAAGAACAAAACCTGGAAAATGATTAATTTGGCGGTTTACAACACAGATGGGCAGGAAGTCGAGAGCCTGAAGGTTGATGAGGCGGTTTTCGGTGGTTCGGTCAGATACCCGCTGCTTAAGCAGGCCATCGTTATGTATCACGCTAACAAGCGTGTGGGAACCGCCGCCAACAAGGGCAGAAGTATGGTCGCCGGTTCGGGCAGAAAGCTCTTCAGGCAAAAGGGTACGGGAAACGCCCGCATTGGTAACATCAGAACCGGCAAACGTGTCGGCGGCGGCGTTACTTTTGCCAAGAGCCTCAGAGATTTCAGCAAACGTATGCCTAAAAAGCAAAGAAGATTAGCCAGAGACTCGGCGATATTGGCAAAGCTTTTGAGTAACAATGTTGTCGTGGTTGACGGGCTAACTTTTGAAAGACCAAAAACCAAAGATTTTAAGGGTGTTCTGAATAACTTAAAAATTGAACGCAGCTGCCTGGTAACGATTAACTCGGCAGACGTAAACCTTTACAAATCAGCTAAGAATATACCAAAGGTAGCTGTTATGCCTGTTAGCGAGTTGAACGCCGGCGATATCTGCAACTACCGCAAAATGCTGTTTACCAAAGAGGCGTTTTTATCTGTTTTGAACAGAGACCAGGCAAGTGAAAATTAACGGGTATTGTTGTGGACGATTATAACATAATAATTCGGCCTTTGATTACAGAGCAGGGGATGCACTTTGCGAATACAAAAAGTGCGTATTCCTTTGAGGTGAACAAAAAGGCCAATAAGACTCAGATAAAAAACGCTGTTGAAAAAATATACAACGTCAAAGTACAAAAGGTCAGAACAGCTAATCGTAAAGGCAAACAACGCCGCAGAGGCAGAGCGCTCGGAGAGACGTCGAGCTGGAAAAAGGCTGTTGTATTTCTGGATCCTGAGTTTCATATAGATTTGTTCTAAATACGAGATACGAGTTATGGGTATTCGAGTTTATAAACCAACAAGTGCCGGTCGGAGAAACAGTTCGGTCAACGATTACACCGAGCTGACTACCGACAAGCCGGAGAAGTCGCTTTGCAAGCGGATTAAAAAGAACGGTGGAAGAAACCATCATGGTGTTACCACCACTCGTTTTAGAGGCGGCGGTGCAAGAAGGATTTACCGTATTATAGATTTTAAGCGTAATAAGGATGGCGTCCCAGCGAAAGTGGCGACGATTGAATACGACCCTAACAGAAATTGTTTTATTTCCCTGCTGCACTACGCCGACGGCGAAAAGAAGTATATATTAGCACCGTTTGGAATAAAGACCGGCGACCGGGTGGAAAGCGGCCTTTATTGTGAGCCTAAGATTGGCAATACGATGCCGCTGTCTGCTATTCCTGCGGGTATGGAGATTCATAATATCGAGATGCGAGCCGGCCAGGGTGGAAAGCTGGTCAGAGGTGCCGGCAATGCTGCAAGAATTGTGGCAAAAGAAGGTAGCTGGGTTACCATCGTTTTACCGAGCGGTGAGATGCGGACTCTTCGTAGGGAATGCCGGGCAACGATTGGTCGGTTGAGTAATCCCGACCACCAGAATGTACGCATTGGCAAAGCCGGACGAAAGCGGCATATGGGCCGCAGGCCACACGTAAGGGGAAAAGCGATGAATCCGGTTGCTCATCCAATGGGTGGTGGAGAAGGCAGAGCAAACGGCGGACGCCATCCCTGCTCGCCTACGGGAGTGCTGGCGAAAGGCGGGAAAACCAGAAATCCACGAAATCCAAGTAACAAAAGGATTATTCGAAGGCGTAAAAGCAAAAGGCAAAAGCAGTTGAATATTTGATTTTGTCGTGCGAAAAATGCACATAATGTGAGATACGAGAAATGGGAAGATCTCTTAAAAAAGGACCGTACATTGACGACAAGCTGTTTGGCAAGGTCAACAAGCAAACTGCCTCCGGCTCTCGCGAGCCGATAAAGACCTGGGCAAGAAGATGTACGATAGTTCCAGAGTTCGTGGGTTTTACATTTATGGTTCATAACGGCAAGATATTTCATAAGGTCTTTGTTACGGAGGATATGGTGGGCCATAAGTTAGGTGAGTTTTCACCAACACGTACGTTTAAGGGGCATTCGAGTAAGAAGATAAAGTAAAATAAGATGTTTCTTGTCATTCTGAGAGTCAGCGAAGAATCTGGGTGATCAAAGTGAGATTCTTCATTTCGCTACGCGGAGCCTGTCCTCGAGCGAAGCGAAGGACTCAGAATGACATGGAGTTGCGATAGAAAATATGCTAAGTGCTGATAAGTTAAAAGAATTTTGCCGGGACCGCCAGATGGATATAGGCCAGTTGGCCGACCACCTTGCCGGCCCCAGGCTTAATAAGAAGCAAGCGGTGGCAGCTATTAAGAACTGGCAAAAAGGCCTGTTCAAACCCAAACCGCGTGCGGATGATATTCGCCGTTTGGCGGGTGCCTTGTCGGTTGAGGTAAATGATATAGCTGACTGGCGTTCGTCTTATCGCTTTGCACCGATGTCAGCACGCAAAGCCCGGTTGGTTACGCAGTTAATAGTTGGTCGAAGGGTTCAGGACGCAATGGATATCCTGAAGTTCACGAGAAAGCGTGCTGCAACGATGATTGATAAGGTTTTAAGAAGTGCCGTTGCTGATGCCGACGAGCAGCAGGTTGATGTTGATGATCTTTATGTTAGTTCGGCCCGCGTCGATGATGCAGGAATCCGCATCGGCACAAAAAGATGGATGGCGAAAGACAGAGGCAGAGCACATCCTATTCACAAAAAAGCCTGTCACATATATATAACGGTAACGCAAATATAAAGGAAAGGATAAACATAAAATCCGAAATTCGAATATTGGAAATCCGAAACAAATTCAAATTTCAAATTCTCAAAACTGACAGCTTTGCTGTCATTCTGAGCGAAGCGAAGAATCTCATCATTCGTAGACCAGATCCTTCGGCTTCGCCTCAGGATGACACCAAGTGTCATTTTAGTCATTAGATATTGTTTCGATTTTCGAGTTTCGTGCTCCGGAATTAGGGTTTTTATTAGATTATGGGTCAGAAGGTATCGCCAATAGGTTTTAGAACGGGAATAACACTTGGCTGGCAGAGCACATGGTTTGCTCCGAAGGCTAATTACGGTGATTTTCTTGTTGAGGACCAGAAGATTCGTCGGTATGTCGATAGAAAATTCAACCGTAGTATGCCGAAAGGTGCGGTGGCAAAGACTGAAATAATCCGGACGCGCAACGAGGTCAAGGTGACGCTGCACAGCGCTCGGCCGGGCGTGGTCATCGGCCCAAGGGGTGGTGAAGTCGATAGGTTGCGGGAAGAGCTTGAGGAGATGACAGGGCGAAAGATAAGTGTCAACGTCATCGAGATAAAAGAACCAGACCTCAACGCTACATTAGTAGCTGAAGCAATTGCAGAACAGTTAAGTAAGCGAGCTTCATTCAGGCGTACGATGAAGCAGTATTGCGAATTGGCGATGAATGCCGGCGCCAAAGGAGTTAAGATTATCTGCTCAGGACGGCTGGCGGGCTCGGAGATGGCCAGGAAGGAAACGCAGAAGCTTGGCAGTATCCCGCTGCATACGCTGGATGCTAATGTAGATTATGCCGTGGCAACATCAAGGACAACATACGGGGCAATCGGCGTTAAAGCCTGGATTTATAAAGGCAAATTCGGTGAAGAAATTTCGCAAATGCCCCGCCGGCGGCGGCGGCGCCCACCGAGGCGGATTAGCCCGGCCATGAGGGACGGCGGCAAGATTAAAGCTAAAGATGTGCCGGTACAAGACAGTAGTAAAAACGCCACTGAAGCTAATGTGGCTGTACCATCGGTGGAGCCTGAGAAGAGTGAGTCAAGCGGTACAGGGGCAAGTTGAAAAATAGGCCTTTCTGTCAAAGAAGGTGTTTTTTAAGTACGTGTTTTACAAAGGTTTGAAAAAATGGCAATGATGCCGAAAAGAGTTAAGTTTCGTAAAAGCCAACGCGGCAGAATGAAGGGCAATGCTTCGAGAAGCAATTATGTGGCGTTTGGAGAATACGGCTTACAGGCTTTGGAGACGAGCTGGGTAACCGCAAGGAACATTGAAGCCGGCCGAGTTGCAGCGACCCACTTTTTGCATCGCGAAGGGAAGGTCTATATCAGGATATTTCCGCATAAGCCGGTAAGTTCCAAGCCGTTGGAAACACGAATGGGCAAAGGTAAAGGCGAGCCGGAATTTTGGGTCGCCAGAGTCAGGCCCGGACAGGTTTGCTTTGAGATCGGCGGAGTAGCTGAAGATGTGGCAAAGCAGGCACTGGTTAGGGTCGCTCATAAAATGCCGATTCGGTGCAGGTTCATTAAGCGAAGACATTCGTTGTAAGAGGAAAACTTCAGATGAAAGCGCAACATTACAGAGAGATGAGCCAGGATGAGCTTGAGGGCAAACTGGAAGAGCTTGAGAGGCATTTGTTTGATTTGCGCTCACAGGCGGTTACGGAAAAGCTTGAGAACTCCAAAGCCGTAATTAACGTCAGGCGTGATATCGCAAGGATTAAAACCATAATGCGGGAAAGCAGGTAACGTTTTGTCCGCAGATGATTGATGCGTTGGAAAACAAAGATGCAGGAACGAAAATTAAAAACTTTAACCGGTGTAGTGGTAAGCAACAGTGGCGACAAAAGCGTCAAGGTTACGATTGACTTCAAGGTCAAGCATCCAAAGTACGGCAAATACATCAAACGCAGGACGAAAATCGGTGTTCACGACGAGCACAATCAGAGCGGTGTTGGTGACCTCGTTGAAATTACAGAGTGCAGGCCTCGCAGCAAAACCAAAAGTTGGCGCCTTGTTAAGGTTGTCCAAAGAGCAGTTGAAGTGTGAGTTGAGATAACGGATAATGATTCAGCAGGAAACAATGTTGGATATAGCCGACAATTCTGGTGTCAAGTCGGCGTTGTGCATTAAAGTTCTCGGAAGAGGCGGGTCCAGGGGTAGGAAGACCCGGCCGGTCGCCGGCGTGGGAGATATTGTATGTGTTGCCATAAAAAAATCGCTGCCCAACTGCCAGTTGGATGACAAGAAAGTGCATAAGTGTGTTATTATTCGCACCAAGAGCCCTATAAAACGCACCGATGGCAGTTATGTAAGGTTCGATAGTAATGCCGCCGTGATGATTGATGGTGATGGTAATCCGATAGGAACCAGGATTTTTGGCGCGGTGGCTCGCGAGCTTCGCGAAAAAAACTATATGAAAATTATCTCGTTAGCCAGCGAGGTGGTCTGAATTACTGAGAGTTGTCAAACTGCAGTTGATGTTTGAAATTTGAAAATAGAGAGTCGGAAATTTAGAAATGGCTTTGCATATAAAAAAAGGTGATATGGTCGAGATAATAGCCGGCGACCACAAAGGCGCTACCGGCAGGGTACTTCGTGTGATACCTGAGAAGCATCGCGTAGTGGTTCAGGGTCACAACATAGCAAAAAAGCATGTTCGGCCTTCGCGCAAAAATCCGCAGGGAGGCCGAATCAATGTTGAACAGCCGATACATATAAGTAATGTTTTACCGGTGAACCCGAAAAGTTCGAGAGGCAGCAGGGTCCGTTATCAGGCGGACGAGGATGGTGGCAAGAAACGCCTTGCCGTTGATGGTACTGAAATCGGTGTTGTTAGAAAGACAAAATCGTGAATTGATGATTGGTAATTATTTAGCCGGTTTTTGAGATACAGTATGGCACGTTTAAAAGATTTATATAAGTCAAAGATAATTCCAGAGCTGACCAGGGAGTTCAGCTACAAGAACCCTATGGCTGTTCCGCAGATGGAAAAGGTCATTATTTCTATGGGTGTAGGCAGAGCAACGCAGGATAAGAAATTTTTGGAATCAGCCAAGAAGGATTTGATGATGATTACAGGCCAAATGCCTGTAGTCTGTAAAGCTAAAAAGAGTGTCTCGAATTTCAAGGTTCGTGAAGGTATGGAAACCGGTTTGAAGGTTACGGTCCGCGGCGTGAGAATGTATGAATTTATGGACAGGCTCATTAGTCTTGCAATCCCGCGGGTAAGAGACTTTCGAGGGCTCAGCCCAAAAAGTTTTGACGGCAGAGGAAATTACTCAATGGGCCTGGCTGAGCAGAGTGTTTTTCCGGAAATCAACCCGGCAAAGATAGAATTTCAGCAGGGTATGAACATTACTTTTGTAACAACGGCACAGACCGACGAAGAAGCGAGAAAATTGCTTCAGCTCTTTGGCATGCCGTTCAAAGGCTTAGTAGCGACCGGGCCAGAAGAATAGAGCTTGCAGATGGATACGAGAAATTGGAGCGTGTAGATGTCAACTAAAGCACTGGAAAACAAGGCAGAACAGAAACAGAAATTTCGAGTCAGACAATATACGCGTTGCCAGCTTTGTGGCAGGTCCAAAGCAGTTTACCGCAAGTTCAAAATTTGCCGGATTTGTTTTAGAACATTAGCTAACGAAGGAAAAATACCGGGAGTAAGAAAAGCCAGCTGGTAAATCGTGAGTTTTATCACGAGAAGGCCCCAAAACACGAGGCACGAAATTATGAGTTTAAGTGACCCAATAGCTGATATGCTGACGAGAATTCGCAATGCTATGCGAATAAACAGAAACCAGGTTAATATCAAGGCTTCCAATATTTGTGAAGGCATAGCGGCTGTTTTAAAGAAGGAAGGTTACATCGAGGATTTCGACCGAATTGACGATGGTAAGCAGGGAATACTGAGGATTATGTTAAAGTATGACCAGAGTGGTTGTCCCATTATTAACAAAATAACCAGAACCAGCAAACCCGGTCGCAGAGTTTATTCATCTGTTGATAAACTGCCGCGTGTTTTAGCGGGTATGGGTATAGCAATCGTTTCGACAAGTAAGGGTGTAATGAGTGATAAAAGCTGCCGCGAGGCAAACGTTGGCGGCGAGATACTTTGTACGGTAAGCTGATGAGTCGTATTGGAAAAAAACCTATTGATATTCCTGGAGGCGTAAAGGTTGAGCAAAAAGGCCGGTGTATCAAGGTCTCAGGCCCGCTCGGTGAGCTCCAGATGGACTGTCATCCGCGGATAAAGGTAAAAATTGACGATGCCGAAGGAAAAATATTGGTAGATAATAAACGTCCCCAGGATCGTCAGAATAGACAGCTGCACGGCACAATGCGTGCCTTGATTGCTAATATGGTTACCGGTGTCAGCAAAGGTTTTGAAAAGAAGATGGAAATATACGGCACCGGCTATAATGTCAAAGAGCAGGGTGGAAAGCTGGTTTTTCAGGTTGGCTTTTGCCATACGATAGATCGGGTAGTGCCGAAGGGTATAAAGGTGAGTATTGAAGTCGGTGCTACCAGGGGCAATGATGTGCCGGCAAGGTTCACGCTTTCCGGAATAGACAAATGTCTGCTGGGACAGTTCGCTGCGGATATACGGAAAATAAGGCCGCCTGAACCCTATAAAGGAAAGGGTATCCGTTATGCCGATGAACATGTGCGACGCAAGGTCGGCAAAGCATTTGCTTCGGGAGCTGCATAATAGAGATTTGGTTCTTATGAAAACTGAGATGTTAAAAAAAGCGGCACTTAGGCGTAAATATCACGTGCGGAAAAAGGTCTTTGGAACACCGGACAGACCTCGGTTGTCGGTATTTCGCTCAAACCGGCATATTTACGCCCAGATTATAGATGACGTCGCAGGAGCGACACTTGCATCGGCAAGTACAAGGACAAAAGGGCTCCGTGACCAATTGCCCCATACCGGCAATAAAAAAGCCGCCGAAATCGTAGGTGAAGCGGTCGCAAAACAAGCTCTTGGTGTCGGCATAAAGTGTGTTTGCTTTGATAGAAATCAATGCAAGTTTCACGGCAGAGTCAGAGCTCTTGCTGAAGCGGCAAGAAAAGCCGGCCTGGCCTTTTAATAAACATGATAATAAATACGAGATTGTTTGGAGAAAAAATTGGCAGTAGAACCCGTTAAACTCTCGGACCAGGAAGAAAAGCCGTTGGAAGATACGGTCGTAAAGGTATTTCGCTGTTCCAAAGTGGTCAAAGGAGGTCGGCGTTTCAGCTTTGCCGCATTGGTTGTGGTTGGGGACCGGGCAGGCACGGTTGGTGTCGGTTATGGTAAGGCTAATGAGGTCCCGCAGTCGGTCGAGAAAGGTATAAAAGATGCCAAGAAGTCTTTGCACAAGATAGCTTTAGTTGACCGCACGATTCCACACTCGATAAACGGTAAATACAGAGCTACAAAGATAGCTCTGGTCCCGGCAAGTCCCGGCACTGGAGTTATCGCCGGTTCCAGCGCTCGGGCAGTGCTCGAATATGCCGGTGTGCAGGATGTTCTTACAAAAGTTTACGGAAGTACTTCTGCTAAAAACGTGGTCAAAGCTACGCTGGATGGATTGTTGAAATTGCGCAGCAAAGAAATGGTTGAATCTCTTCGTGGTGTATCAGTTAAGGCTTAATGATTGCTGATTAACAATTGGGTAATTTGAATGTTGAATCATGAAATAACTTCTGTTGCGGGTAAACACAAGCGCCGTTGCCGTGTTGGCAGGGGCACCGGCACCGGTCGCGGTAAGACCTGTGGCCGAGGTCACAAAGGCGGCGGCAGCCGGGCCGGCTCAACTTCCGTTACGCTCCATGAGGGTGGACAGATGCCTTTATTCCGGCGGCTGCCTAAACGCGGTTTTAGTAATTATAAATTCGCAATACGCTGCGAAATCGTAAATGTCTCGCAATTGGAAAGATTCGTGGATGGTGCAGATGTTGGTATAGAGCAATTATCCGACGCCGGACTGATTGACAGCGCCAAAAGCAAAATCAAGATTCTCGGCAAGGGAGACCTGACAAAAAAGCTGCAGGTAACAGCTCACAAATTCAGCAAAACAGCAGAGCAGAAGATTGTGGCTTCCGGTGGTGAAGCAAAAGTGATTTGATAGTTGTCCGCATATTCTGTCATGCGGAAGGAAATATGAAACTGACATATCCGCTTCGCAGAGGCGGGTACAGAATACTGGGTAAGAAATAATGCTTGGAACGGTAATTAACATATTCAGGATCCCGGACCTTCGCAATAAGATTCTTTTTACTCTGGCGCTGCTGATAATATACAGGGTTGGTTTCCACATCCCCGTCCCGGGTTTCAGCCCGGAGAAAATCGCTAAAATCACTGAATCAAGAGACACAGAGAGTCCCTTGGGCAGGGCTGCTGAATACATGCAGATGTTCACTGGGGGGACCCTGGAAAAAAGCAGCTTGTTCGGCCTGGGAATTATGCCTTATATTACTTCATCGATTATTCTTATGCTATTGGGTGAGGTTGTTCCCGCTTTGAAGAAGCTGCGCCAGGAAGGACAAACCGGCCACAAAAAGATACAGGAGTACACACGCTACCTGACTGTGCTGATATGCGTTGTCCAGTCGATAATTTTTATGAATATGTTGGGGGGACAGGGATTGACCTATACGGGTATGTACCGTCAGGCCATGATAATGGGCGTTGTCGGCATGACGGCCGGCACCGTCTTTTTGATGTGGCTGGGCGAGCAGATTGATGAATACGGTATAGGTAACGGTATAAGTTTGATAATTATGGCCGGCATTGTTTCCAGAATGCCCTGGGCAATCCGGACGCTTTGGCAAAATGTTGACTTAAGAGTCGGCGCAGCGCCCGGCACGGTAGGGCCGGCAAAGATATTGTTCCTGATAGCAGCGTTCATATTCGTTGTTGCCGGGGCGATACTAATAACTCAGGGCCAGCGTCGGATACCGATTCAGCAGGCAAAGCAGATGCGAGGCAGGCGAATGTATGGCGGCCAGAGACATTATTTGCCGCTCCGCGTTAATCATGGGGGAGTGATGCCGATAATCTTCGCATCGAGCTTTATGATGTTCCCGCCAATCATAATTGAACAGTTGACAAAGATCCCGGCGTTAGCTAATTCGGCAGTTATTCTAACACTTAGAGATGCTTTGGGTCACCGTGCTTATACTTATAATGTTATGTATATGCTGTTGATATTTTTGTTTGCTTATTTTTGGGTAACAGTGCAGTTTCAGCCTAAGGAGATGGCCAAGAACCTGCGGGATTCCGGAAGCTTCATTCCCGGCCTTCGCCCGGGACGAAGAACCGCTGACTATTTGGAAACGGTAATGACCAGAATCACTTATTTTGGAGCCGCATTTTTAGCCATAATTGCCATTGTGCCGACAGTGGTTTCAATATCATTAGGAATTGATTGGCGTGTAGCAACGTTCTTAGGCGGCACGGGCTTGTTGATAGTTGTTAGTGTCTCGCTGGACCTGGTTCAGAAGATTGAAGCCAACCTTTTGATGCGCAGCTATGAGGGTTTCAGTGGAGCCGGCAGGATAAAAGGAGCGTATGGATGAGAATAGTTTTGTTGGGTGCACCGGGCGCAGGCAAAGGAACACAGTGTAAGAATATCGTTGCCCAGTATGGTTTGCTCCATTTATCCAGCGGGGATATCTTACGGCAGGAACGGGCCGCAGGTACCGAATTAGGGAAAAAGGCCCAGAGTTATATGGATTCAGGTGCACTTGTGCCGGATGAAATAATAATTGAGATGATGACCGAAGCGATAAGAAAGGCCCCTGCCGCCGGTTTCTTACTGGATGGTTTTCCAAGAACCGTCAACCAGGCAATTGAGCTTGCTGAGTCATTGGCCGATAACGAAATGAAAATAGACGTTGTTTTGAACCTACAGATAGATGATAACGTAGTAGCAAAGCGAATGACCGGAAGAAGAAGCTGTCCTAAGTGCGGGGCGGTTTATCATATTGAAAACTTGAAGCCGAAAGTCGAAGGTCTATGCGATAACGATGGCGTCGAGCTTGTTCAACGGCCTGATGACAGCCCCGAGGTGGTGGCTAATCGTCTTAAAACATACCATCAGCAGACAGAACCGCTGGTGGATTACTATAGAAACAACGGCACTGTTTATGACTTCGATGCTGACAGAAGCCCCGACGAGATAAGTGCTTCGATATTTGAGAGACTGGACGCCCTGGTCAAAGCGTGAAGCGCTGGTTGTGAATCGGAATCCGAGAAGAGATACGAAAATAAATGGCTATAACGCTTCGCAGCAGAAGAGAAATTGACTTAATGCGTAAAGCAGGTGTTGTTGTAGCAGATGTTCTTTTAAAACTAAAAGAGATGGCAGAGCCGGGAGTAACCACTGCGCAGCTCGACAGCGTAGCCGTGCAAATGACTGCTGATGCCGGGGCAAAAGCTTTGTTTAAGGGCGTCCGTACCCCGACTTCCAAAATCCCGTTTCCGGGTGCAATTTGCGCCTCGATAAATGAGCAGGTCGTTCACGGGATTCCTTCGGAGAATACAAAGCTGAAGCTCGGCGATATCCTTAGCATTGATTTCGGCGTCAGACTTGACTGCTATTGTGCAGATGCAGCAGTTACGATTGCCATCGGGCAGATTTCAGATGATAGACGCAGGCTGATGGATGTAACTGAACATATTCTTGATATAGCATTAGCAAAATCTGCACCGGGTGTTAAATGGAGTCAGGTAGCTGCCGAGATGCAGCAATATGCCGAGTCCGCCGGGTTTTCGGTGGTAAAAGATTTTGTCGGGCACGGTATTGGCAGAAAAATGCATGAAGAGCCGAGAGTGCCCAACTTTGTCAACGATGACTTGTTAGCCAATGACATTACTTTGGCCGAAGGAATGGTTTTAGCTGTTGAGCCGATGATAAACGCCGGCTCCAGTGCCGTGCGAACACTGAGGAACGGATGGACGGTGGTAACGAAAGACAAGAAATGCTCGGCTCATTTTGAACATACGATTGCAATAGTGAAAAACGGTTGTGAGGTTTTGACTTTAGAAAGGTCGTGAGTCGTATCTCGAATGAATGACGAGTTACGAGCCACAAAATTAAGAAATACAAAACAGGAAAAATGGCAAAGAAGGACACAATAAGATTACAAGCCAAAGTGACCGATGCTTTGCCGAATGCGATGTTTAAAGTGGAATTGGAGAACGGCCACAAGGTTTTGGCGCATGTTTCGGGCAAAATGCGAATGCATTATATTCGGATTTTGCCGGGCGACACGGTCATGGTTGAAATGTCACCGTACGATTTAAATAGAGGCCGAATAGTTCTCAGGCATTAATCGCAGACTACAGCCGAAAAAGTAGGTATGTAAATGAAAGTTAGAAGTTCTGTAAAGCGTATATGTGAGAATTGCAAGATTATTCGTCGTAAAGGCGTTGTGCGGGTGATTTGTACGAACCCGCGGCATAAACAACGCCAGGGTTGACCTTGTTGTCAGTTGTGAGTGGTTCATTGGTGAGTAGTGAGTATAAAGTAAGCCAAGTTTAATTAACCAATAACCGGATACTAAAAGGAGCTGATATGCCACGTATCGTTGGTGTTGATATTCCAAATGAAAAATCGATATGGATTTCGCTGACCTATATTGTTGGTATAGGTAAATATACCTCGGAGCAGATTTTGAAAGAGGCTGGTATCGAAGGAAGTACAAAGGCCGGCAAGCTCAGTGAAGATGAGCTTAGCCGCATAACGCAGATTATCGACCGCAATTACATCGTGGAAGGTCAGCTTCGCAGGCAGGTTGCACAAAATATTGCTCGCTTGCGCGATATAAATTGTTACAGAGGCGTTCGCCACAGAAGGGGTTTGCCCGTTCGGGGCCAGTGCACCCAAAGTAATGCACGCACCCGTAAAGGCCCAAGAAAAACAGTCGCGGGCAAGAAGGGTGTAAAAGAAAAACGCTAAGAAAAAATAACATATACGTTATATGCTAATTAGAGGATTCTTCTGAATAATGGCAAAAAGGACCAAGCGAAGAATAAGGAAAAATGTCGTACGGGCTATTGTGCACATAAAGGCGACATTCAACAATACGTTGATTACGGTTACGGATTTGGATGGTAATGCGGTTTGCTCGGGTTCAGCCGGTTGTGTAGGCTTCAAAGGCTCTCGCAAGAGTACACCTTTTGCGGCACAAAGGGCTGCTCAACGTTGCGCCAGTACCGCTATGCGTAATGGTGTACGCGAAGTCGAAATCAGGGTCAAGGGGCCTGGTTCAGGTCGTGAATCCGCCATTTCAGCCCTGCAGCAAGCGGGATTGCGTATCGCTTCGATAGAGGACGTTACCCCACTTCCGCATAACGGCTGCAGACCGCCGAAGCGAAGGAGAGTATAATACGTAAGTACTACGAAAAACTTTTTCGGAGATAAATCAAAAGAATGGGACGTTATCTGGATTCATCTTGTAAACACTGCCGTCGTGAAGGAATGAAGCTTATGCTCAAGGGCATCAGATGTGAGACGGCTAAGTGTCCGATCGAAAAGAAACAGCGAAATTTGGCTCCCGGGATGCACGGATGGCGCAGAGGCAGAGTAAGTGAATACGGTGTTCGACTGCGCGAAAAGCAAAAAGTCAAAAGATATTACGGACTTTTCGAGCGGCAGTTTATGAGGTATTTCCACGAGGCCGAGCGGATAAAGGGCAATACAGGCGAGACTCTGCTCCAATTGCTGGAAAGACGTTTGGATAATGTGGTTTATAAGTTAAATTTTGCCCCGTCACGCAAGGCAGCAAGGCAGTTGATTGCTCACGGCCATATTTATGTAAACGGACGCAAGGTGAATGTCAGCGATTATACTACGAAAATCGGCGACAAGATAACAATCAAAGGTTCAGAAAAAAGCCTCAAAAAAGTAAAGGAGCAATTGGAAAGCAATCCAAATTTTTCTACACAGAGCTGGCTGCAATTAGCTCGGGAAAAACCCGAAGCTACTATTGTCGCAATGCCCGCTCGGGATGATGTCCAGATTCCCGTAGAAGAACAGCTGGTTGTGGAATTCTGCTCGAGATAGCTGCGAAGCAGTTTTATTTTTTGGTGTCGAGTTTTGGCTCCTGCTGACAATAAGCAGGGGAAAAATTCAAAACTCAAGACTTACATAGGAGACTTATATGCGAGTTACATGGCGTGGTTTGGAATTGCCGACTCGTGTTGAACGAGACACGATGGTATCGAGCGATAAGTATGGCCGATTCTTTATTGAGCCTTTCGAAAGGGGATTCGGCACCACTATTGGAAATAGTCTCAGACGTATATTGCTTTCCTCTTTGGAAGGTAGTGCCGTAACGTCGGTTAAAATTGATGGTGTCAGCCATGAATTCAGCTCGATAAAAGGTGTGATGGAGGATGTTACTGATATCGTTTTGAATGTTAAGAGTCTTGTCATTCGCCTCCAAGGCCAGGGGCCAAAGACGATGACAGTTTCGGCAAATAAAGCCGGCGTTATCACGGCCGCTGATATAGTTGCTGACCCGGCCATTGAAGTGATAAACAAAGATATGGTGTTGGCCACCTTGACGGAAAAAGTAAAGTTTGAAATGGAAATGGTAGTTGAGAGCGGTCGTGGTTATGTGCCGGCTTCCGAACGTATCGCTGCCGCTGACAGATTCGACCAGGAGATCGGAAGAATAATGCTCGACGCCGTTTATTCACCAGTTACCCGAGTACGCTATACAACCGAGAACACCCGTGTGGGCCAGCGAACTAATTATGACAAGCTGATTCTGGAAATTTGGACCAACGGAACAATCACACCTGAAATGGCACTGGTGGAGGCTGCTAAAATTTTGCGTAAGCACGTTAATCCATTCGTGCAGTACTTCGAGCTTGGAGAACAGACCGTCGCTGCCTCTGAGATTATTGAGGCAGAGCCCCAGGAAAAGGCGATAGACGAAGAAATTTTACAGAAACTAAATATGCCGATACAGGAGCTGGAGCTCTCAGTGAGAGCAAGTAACTGTCTTGAATCAGTCAAAACCGAAACAGTTGGCCAATTGGTGAAGATGACAGAGGGTGATTTGCTGAAAATTCGCAGCTTCGGTAAGACTTCTCTGCGGGAAATCAGGAGGAAACTCGCCGACATCGGCTTGTCTTTAGGTATGACCGATATCGATAGTTAATTTTGTTAGTTTAGTTTGATAACGTTTACAGGTGGTATCGCCGGATTAAGAGGAATTTGAATATATGCGTCATAGAGTAGCAGGACGTCGGTTAAGTCGAACAAAGGAGCATCGTCTGGCTATGCGACGAAATTTGGTCGCTTCGCTCATCCAGCACGAGACGATTTCGACCACAATAGAAAAGGCTAAAGAAGTAAAGCCCTTTGCCGAGAAGCTGATTACATTAGCCAAGAAAGGCACATTGCCAGCAAGACGCCGGGCAATTGCCCTGCTTGGAAACCGCGACATCATAGATTACGAGGACGGCCGAGCAGTCAAAACCGGCACGATAATTGGAAAGTTGTTCAGCGAACTTGGTCCCAGATACCTTGACAGGCCCGGCGGTTATACGAGAATTATTCGGCTGTCCTTGAAAAGGTTGGGTGATAACGGCCAGCTTGTTTTGCTGCAACTCATAGGCGCCGACGAGAGCTCAAAAAAACATGGCAAAACTACAGCCGAGAAACGCTCACGCAAAAAGGCAAAAGAAACTGTTGAAGTTAATGAGATTAACCAAGCCCAGGAGACTACAGAAACCGGCGACCAGACAGACCAGTCCGACTAATAATAGCTGATGATAAGTAACGGATAGAAAATAGCGAGAAATATAAAAGCAATAAAAACACTGCACTAAACGCAAAACGAGATACGCAATACGAGATACGATAGAATGAGCACGGATGATTGTCTCTTTTGTAAAATGGTAGCCGGGCAGATTCCGGTTACGAAGATTTACGAAGACGAGGTTGTTCTTGCTTTTTTGGATATTGGCCCCATAAGTGATGGCCATACTTTGGTGATACCGAAGCAGCACTTTGAAAAGTTACACGATTGTCCGTCTGAGTTTTTAGGCCGGATTGGTTCACGGCTGGGTAAAATCGCCGGAGCTGTAACTGCCGCGACGAATTGCGACGGCTATAACGTGTTGTGCAATAATGGCAGGGCGGCAGGTCAGCTTATTGAGCATTTGCATTTTCATATAATTGGTCGCAATACCGGCGACGGCCTCTTCAGCCAATGGCCGGCTTATGAGTATGAGCAGGGAAAAATCGAAGTAATAGCCGAGAAGATTCGAAAAAATTTGTAATTTGTTTTTGTTCTTCTTGAAAAATCCTTTTTTTACGATATATATATGTTGATGATCGCGGGGTAGAGCAGTCTGGTAGCTCGTCGGGCCCATAACCCGGAGGTCGCTGGTTCGAATCCAGCCCCCGCTATTAAAAAAAGCCGGTTTTTGCCGGCTTTTTGTTTTTTAGGCTTGCCTGGGGCTTGTCTGGGCGTGCCGGTTGTGTCGGTGAAATCGGGCTGGATTAGCCTTTAGAGCGGATTTAGAGGCATTACCTCCGGGGTAAAATCCCTAGAAGGGACGCTCTCTGAGTTTTTGAAAATTTAAGTACCTATCAATCAATTCATCAATCCACTGCATGCTTGTATTCTCCTTGATAGCTTTTGCGACGTCTTCAATTACCCAATATTCAAATGTTTTAGAATTTGTCAGGCAGTTTCTATAATCTTTAATTGCTCGACTGCAGTGGATATTACCCTTTGGATATAAAAAAACAAAGAAACCATCGTCAAAACCATCGGCCTGCAGAATACTACCTGCAAGTAGGTGATCTCTCCATATCTGCTCGAGGGGTGATTCTTGGAGGATTTTGAAACAATCATCCTTGAAGCAATTCATTTCACGGGCTACTTCAAGGTATCTTTCTTTTAATTGAGAAGGTTTATCTTTAAGGTTTTCATGGTATTTAACTTCAATTCCAACAAAACCTTTCTCGCCTTTATTACCAACAAACTCAGCATAAACATCAAAGGCCGATCGGTCACCGATGTATCTCTCATTCCTTCTACCCGGTGAAAATTCAAATTCAATTTTTATAATTTCCTTAATCCGTTCAGGCAATAAAGCACGAAATATTTCTGATGCAAGGTGTAAATCTACTTTAAGTTCAGCAAATAGATTGAAGCATAAAGGTTGACTTGAGAGCAGATTATTAAAGATTCGAGGTTCACCGTAGAGTTTATCATCATCAGGATTGTTAATGACTTCATCCTGAACTACCTGCCTTATTGTATCAGACAAGTAATTACTGAGAGTTTCTTTCGCCCAAGGCATAGGTAAAAAATTGCCTCTTTTTTTGCCTCTGTATTCACCAACTTCATAGCCTTTTTCTTCCCGCCACAGTGATTGAAGAATACGAGCTTTTCTCTGAAAATCACTGATGTCAGATTTTTCATAAACCAAATAACGTTTCGCTATTTCTTCTAAGGATTCCACATGCTCTCCATGTCGTTATTGGCCAGCCGCCGTGGGCGTCGATCACTTCTTCAGACTTTTCCGTTCAATTGTTATCTAAATATACGAACCATTTTACCCCGCTCAGATTTTGGTGACAAGAGAGTTTTACACTGCTACCTATTAGGAGGTGAAGCAAAACGTGTCGGATCCGAGTGTGAAACTCGCTCTGGTGGCACGCTGGTGGCCTTGTGTGAGACGTGGGCGACCGGACTAACAGGCAGAAAAACATAACCCAGACGCAACCGGTACCCTCCTCGCCTTACCCAGAGCTCTTATTTCTCTTCATGAAATTGCATACGTTTCGCCGATAATATAAAAAGAAGCGCTCACCGATTCCACCACTTGCGATATCAACCGCTTATTTGATGGCTTTGTACTGCTACGGTTAAGCCCAAGGTGAGATGAATTATCTCGTTCTGTACTGAATTGCAAAATGAGAAGCTTAAAACGCTTTATTGACTTGGAACAAGGAGATTAAGATGGGAATTCAAAATTGGTCTGAAGACACTATTCTTGTGGAATTGTCCGGGGAGCCGGAGATGAGAAATGAACTCATAACGGTTAAGAAGATGGTACGTAACAGAGGTGATTGTGATGTAGTAATAGACTTCTCGCATGTTGATATTGTAACTTCTTCCAGCTTGTCGAAGCTGCTGAAGCTGCGCAAGAGCTTGTCCGATAGCGGTCATAAGCTTGTTTTATGCAGCGTTTCTCCGGCAACGAAAGGTATCTTCATGATAACCGGCGTTGACGGTCATTTTGAGTTTGCCAACGATAAGCCTGAGGTCTTGGCGAGTTTATAGAAAAAGCTTCAACAGGTTGGATCTTATAATTCTTGAGACTGATGTCTATCTTCTCACTTTACCGGCTTTTTATTTTTTAGGCTTGCCGGGGGCTTGTCTGGGTGTGCCGGTTTTGTCGAGGAAAAACATGCTTAGCTAGGCTTGGAAGCGAATATAAGAGATAATAATACTTTGTTAGTTATAATCCATATTCTTTAATCTTTCAATTTTTTCTGGTAATCGCTCATAGAGTTTATCTTTTCGTGCAGAATCAGTTCCTGGATGAATGAGCATGATACAACCATTTAATCCGTTTGAACTCCCTTTTCGAACTGAAATACACTTCGCAAAATATCATCCGACGATATATAGCTTGCCATATCGGAAGTTGTATAGGCAAGATATATATCCTTACAAGCAGGGTCCATTCTTACAATTGCACCTTATTTATCTATGGCATTTCTTAATTGTTTATTATTGCCTTCTTTTTCCAGCGATGACAGGTAAAAGCTAAGACTGGCAGTGCCATCCATTGTTGGTTCATTGGAAGAGTAATCACCCATATCATCATGGTATACTGCTTTGCCGTTTTGAAACGGAGCATACTCGTCTTTTTTCATTAAATGGATGCCTCGCAAATTGTTGTAAATCGTTTTATCTACCGGGCCATCAATTAGTCCGCCATAGGTAGTTTCATTCAGCAGATAGGTTATTGACGAATGCGGTGATTGAGGATAGTCCCCTCCTGCTGGCAAGCCGCAAATCATGCTCGTTCCCCAGGGGTTGCATCCAAACAGCCAATCGCGTAATGCGGCTTCCATTTCGATGTACGTTGAGTCTTTCGTTGCGTTATAATAGCATCTGGCCTGAGTTAATGCGGCTACTACCAAATTATTGGAGCACCAGATAAACGGTATTCCATTTAGAAACGGATCTTCGTTACCTCGCTCGTAAATAAATTGAAGTCCATCCCTTAAATAATCTTTGAAAATGCTCTGTTTCTCAGACAAATAATAGTGTCCTAAATTAACAAAGGGATAAAATTGATAATGTCTTGCCCGGCCGGATGACATCCATGGAGTAACAGGTTCAACCGTACCCCACTTTACCGCCTGATCAAAATAGTATTTTTTATTAGTGAGACGGTGCAGTTCACAGGCAGCCAATTCCAGGTCATCAACGTAATTTCCTTCTTCGTAAAAATACGGTGACACATTACAGGCAGTTTGACAAACTCCCAAATCACTTAATGCAAATTCGTAAGCTTCAGCGGCTTTTCCGGCTATTTTATTGGCAAAAACCGCATCATATTTCTTTATTAATTGTGCTCCTAACGCAAATGCTGATGCAAATTTTGCCGCGCTGGATGAGACCCCTGTTGTTCGGTTCTTATGTTTTGCAAGTCCCTGCTTTTTCCCTGTGATATAATAAACCGGCCTGTGTTTGCCCAGTCCGTAACTTGCGGTATCTTTATTGGGTAATCTGTATCCTATATGATCACGATCATCAGCTATCTGGTTGTACATTTCACCATAAGCCGGATTCATTTTGTCCAGCCACTCCAGACCCCATTTGGCTTCATCAAGGATGTCCGGGATGCCATTTTCATCTTTATGCCCTTTAGCGTCATAATTATCACCATACACCTCCGGATTATGCAAATAGGCAAACAGCATTTGATAAGTTGCATTGGCCGATGTAGTAAGGTATTGCAAATAATCCGATGCATCGTGCCAACCACCTGTAACATCTATTTCTTGTCCGGTTTTTGTTGGATGGTCAACAATTATTCCATCATGTAAATGGCATGAGTCTTTCAAATAGGGATTGTAGCCGCATCGTTGCTGGCGCATGTAATTTAAAATAAAATCAGCAGCACCATTATATACATCATTTGCTATTCTGAAACAGGGAGACTTGATGTCACCAATTTGAATGTAATAGCCCCCCGCACTCTTAAAGTTTGAAAAATCAAGCCGATAAGCAGATTTCATTCCCCAGCCGGATGCATCATATTCTTTGGCTTGCCCTTTATATACTACGGTCTCTGTAATCGCATTTCTCAATTGAAATTGTTCAATTCTTATGTCTTCTTCGGAAATTAACACAGCTACTTTTACTGCATTAGGCAAGTATCCCAGTTGATTAATCCTTATCCAGCTGTTATCGGCATAAAGAGAATCAAGCATTGAAAATAGAATAGAAATATAGAGCAGTCTTTTTCGCATGATTTTAATATTTCCTGTTCAACTCAATATCTCTGAAGTAATGATGTAAAAGTTCATCGCATTTATATAATCTGCCCCTGTTTTATGGCCCAATCTTTATGAGAGTATTTTCACGAACTTCATCATTTTTGTACAGAAATCTTTTCGGTCGAACACAGCCAACACCATGACACAACTGTGCGAACTCAGCCGGTGTTATATACTGTAGGCTGCTATATGGTGTACGTCACCGCAGCAGAAAAGGGCCCAAACCGACAGACAAAACGCATGCCGCATGCGAGACCACCTAACCATCGCAGTGTATGACTGGAGTTGAATCGCTGGCCTTTTGCTATCATGGACACTACTGCTCCAGAAGAACAACCGCCACGTCGAACCTGTCCAATCTCAGCGTCTTCTTTGTCCTGGTATTGCTGAGCAGTTCAGTCCTGCCTTCCGGGACATCCACAATCTTCGGCTGCTGGGTATGGTTCATTAGGAAGAGTAGTTTCTTGCTATGCCCCTGCCGAATCGAAACTTCGACTCCATTCGGAGGTTGCACCAGTGGTCGAATACCGGCGTCTTCGAGCAGTTCAGCGATCAGGCTATCGTAGAAGGATTCCTCCTTGATGACCGTACCGACATACCAACCCTTGCCTTTGCCGTAGCCATTTCGCGTCACAGCTGAAAATGTTTTCAAATGCCACTGATCGGCATAGCTGGCTACGGTCTCGGCACCATCAGGTGTCACCCAATCCACATAACGGATGGCAGTGTACGGTCCTTCCAGGCCTTTAGTGCCTCTAACCGTATACCAGGTATCCGCGCCCAGAGCGCTGTATTCCTCGATACGGATTCCCAACACCGGTGAAAGCAAACCTGGAAGCGTCCTTTCATGACAAAGATTGTTGCAGTCCTTAACGCCCGTCCTGCAGTCAGCCAGCAAAACCCCACCTTTCTTAACGTACTGACTAAGCATGTGGGCCGTCTCGTCAGGCATCATGGACAAATCTGGTGCCAGAACAAGTTCGTATTGGGCAAGATTCGACCTCCTGTTCACAATGTCAACATTCACGCCTGCCCGATACAGCGCATTGTAATACCGCAGGATGGCAGCTTGCAGACTATTACCCGCATACCCGGGCTGGAAATTGAGAGACCAGAGATTATCGTAGTCATAGAGAATTGCCACATCCGACTCAACAGTTGTTCCCCTCAGATGCTCTTCGAGTTTACGGAACTCCTTAGTGGTCCGAGCGGCCTCGTCGTAGCGTCTGAGAGGCTTTCCATCATGACCGAGCAGACCATGCCAATACTGCTCGCGTCCCACTGTGCAGGTGCGCCAGCGGAACCAAATCTGCCCATCGGAACCATGCGCAAGTTGTTGATACGCAATCTTACGAATCTCACCCGGCCAAGGATTACGTCCAAATGCTCCCCATCCGCAGGGACCGGCAGTCTGTTCCATAATCATGAAGTTCTTGTCCTTGAGGCCACGCATGACATCGGCAGCCAACGAGGCACCGTATGGGATGTCTGGCTTGCCGGACCAGATCGGATAGTTGTCCCACGTAACGAAATCGAGATCACGGGCCAAATCATAGTAATCCAGATCGCTATACAGTCCCATGAAATTATGCGTCACGAAATCATCAGGGCAAATACGGCGGAGTATGCGGACTTGGTCCGCTTGAAAACGGACACGCAGCCACGATGTGAAACGCTTCCAGTCCAGACACGCGCTGGGATTGCCCATAGCCCAGGTCTCATCGGTGCGATTGTCAGGGAACGTGATTTCTCCCCACGTTGTGAAATTCAGCCCCCAGAAGTGATTACCCCATGCACGATTCAACGCATCCAGTGTGCCATACTTCTTTTTCAACCAATCCTGGAACTCGGTAAGACAGGTCTCACAGTGACATTCTCCCCCTCCGAATTCATTGTCTGTCTGCCACCCAATAACGTTGGGCGCCTCGGCAAAGTGTTCAGCCATTGCCCGGGTGATCCGTTCTGAAAGCAGCCGATATGTCCCACTGGAGAAGCAGTTGTGTTTTCTGCCGCCCCATACGATACGCGTCCCATCGCGCTTCTGCCGAAGTGTCTCCGGGTATTTCCGCGCCACCCAGGCAGGCATGACTGCTGTCGGCGTTCCAAGGATGACGTTCATATCGTACCGGGCAAGTAATCTTACAGCGTCATCCAGCCATCCGAATTCAAACTGACCCTCCACGGGCTCCATCTTGATCCAGGAGAACTCCGCAAGACGGACCGTGTTAAATCCCGCTTCCTTCATGAGCCTTATGTCAGTTTGCCACCTTTCTCTGGGCCAGTGCTCAGGGTAGTAGTCCACCCCGATCAACATGGCCCCCTTGGTCGGAAAGGCCTGTCGGGTTTGCCGTTTCAGGCTCTCATGTGGTTTCTGGGCCAGACATGTACAACTAAGGGAACACACCGCCAAAACGCTCAAGACCCGTATCGTCACATTTGTTTTCATGGTTCCTCCTTTGTATTTTCGTCCTCAATGGAATCTCAAAGCTACAATGCTCAGAGAATACCAGAAAACTACGGCACCTGCAACACTAAGCCTCTTGCTTTGTTGATGGCGATTCTTATGCCTGAGTTACAGCGCGTCAAGAAACAAAATGCGACTGCCCCTGCTCTAAGAAGCTTACAGAGTCAGGCGAAGATGCTTTAGAGAGAGTGACATAGTTGAGTGGCTTCACATTCTTCACCAGCTCTATAGACCGTGAAGTTCCAGATCTATCAACTCGACTTGGACTACTCCCACCAGCTAATCAGAGCGCACTGGGCCGCGCCCCAAGCATCCCCAAACGGACCCATTTTCGTCAGCCGATGCCTACAATCTGGTACAACCGAAAAGCCCGTTATCTGCCAATTCGGCAAAAATGCCCATCCCATAAGACTTATAATGACAACAAGTTATGAAAAACTGAAAATTTGGTGCCGGTTTCAATGTCTGCTGGCATCCATTCTAAATTTAGCAGACAATTATAACTGGTGGTAAGGGAACCATATTGCGCTTACTCGACCGTTCACATGTCACTGGTTTAAGCCTTGGTGCCCTGAGTTTCTATATTGTCCAAAACAAAGGGCCTATACCAAATCAGTATAAGCCCCGAATTGAAACAAATCTGTTATATCAACCTTACAATTTAAATTATCATGTAAATTCCTGCTTACAGTGCCGGCCGATACAGCCGAATATCATCGATGTATATTGTACCTGAACCGCCGGCTACCGGATTGTTCTTGTTACCCAGACCAAGAGAAATCGTATTGACATTAGTCAGGTTCACGCCCTGGTCGGCAAATAGCGGTAGGTCAATATTCCACCGGGTCCACTCACCTATCTGTGCTGCATCAGGATTATCATTCGTGATAATCGCATTGCCGTTGAGAGCAACATACAAAGCCTCAACAGCGTTATCCGAATTGCCTCTGAACCAAATCGTTAAGGTGGTCACACCATTCTCAGTCCAGTCACGCGGATAAGTCAACGTCAAGGTCGCCTCAGAGTAACCTACGCTGTTGTCGTAGTAGAGCGGCATCGACTGGTTGCCTCCGTGAACGATAGTTTGCTCTGTAAAAGGAGGGGCGTCATAACCGACTAAAGAACCGTTTGCCGAGTCTTCATATCCGTCTATCCACGCATTAAATATCCTGTTGCTATCGGGGTCAGTGGGGTCAAGGTCGTTGTAAGATTCAAAATCGTCCACGACAAGGAAGTTGGCGGTCGTGAAGCTCCAGAGGATACCCGGCCACGGACTATCTGGACTGGCGTTGTTGACCTCATCAACACGCCAGTAGTAGGTGGTATCCCACTCAAGCATTCCTGGGTCATAACTCTCATCACCAAGGTCCCTGGTGCCTTTATACTCCGGTGAGCCGGTGTCGGCATTTTTCACGGCATCTTTGTCAGTGCCAAAATATAACTCATGCGAAGCAGCAAAGACATTCGGCGACCAGGTAATAATCTGTGTCTGCTTTACATCCACGGCGCCATTAGCCGGGTCCGGGTCCCCTACGGCTCCCTCAGTAGTAAAGCTCCAGATGTCGCCTTTATATGTCTCGATGGCATCAAACTCATCGACCCGCCAGTAGTAAGTCTTCGCAAGTTCAAGCGGGCCGGGGTCATAGGTTGAAGATCCCAGAGGGAGTCCTCCCGTAGCATTATTCACATCATCAAAATTGTCTCCGAAATATACAGTGTGCAATTTCGCACCGAAACCTGCCGTCCAGCTAAGATCTGCGTCCAGTTCTACAGATTCGGCAGTATCAGCCGGGTCTGGAAAATAAGCGGTTCTGGGGGGAATACTAAAGTTCCAAACATCGCCTTTCCAGGGGCTGTTTGGCTCAGCTTCATTGACCTCATCGATCCGCCAGTAGTAAGTTGTGCCCGGAACAAGGCCATCCGGAAACGCGAATCCTGGAAAGCCTGCAACATAAAACGTCGAGGCCTGATTGCCCCGGAATGTGCCCTCTGCACCGTCGTTAACGTCGTCAAAATTTTCGCCGAAATATACATCGTGCGAGGCGGCAAAATCTCCTGCCCGCCAGCTCAGATTAACCCAGGTATCTAAAAGCAGGGCACCATCTTCCGGGGAGGGGCTGGAGGAATATGGGTATCCTTCACCAACACCCATGACAAGTCCCAAAATCTCCTGCTCCGTCAGCGCCCTGTTAAACACTGCAGCTTCGTCAATAATCCCACGGATGTATCTGGGATCGTAAGAATAACCAATCTGCAGGGCGCCAACAGTCTCTTCAATGTGGGCAATCTCGTTGGTAGCCTGAATAAGCCCTCCGTCATCTGTGTACACATACGCAACGGCACGATCAGGATTAATTGTCACGGCCAACATTGTCCAGGTATCCTCGGGAATGACAGGACCGCCGGTCCAGGCCCACGTAGCGGATGAATCATTGTTCCAGACGTAGCGTAAGGTATCGTCGTCCCCAAAGATCATTTCACATTGACCAACAACGCGGGAAGATATAAGCGGGGCCCAATCGCCTCCTTTCCAACCGTTAAGCCATATCACAAAAGTAATGGAATCGGTGGTGAGTTCGAAGTCGGGGACTGAGACATAACCGCTGGTCCCGTCCAGTTCGAGACCACCGCCGAAACGGCCCTCTGACCATGTAGCACCGCCGACCAAATTGCCGTCGAGTCCATTGCCACTTGAGTCATACGCGATCGTGCCGGAACCCTCTTCAAATCTCCACCAGCCGACAAGACTGGGATCGGTGCCTTTGGATTCGCTTATTGAAAATACCAGCACTAAAATAAAAGAAATAAGATAAATCCATCTCTTCGACATAATAGTCCTCCTGAAAAAAGAGTTAAGATAATTTCAAATTATATTTTAGACACACAACAAAACATTCATTCCCACAGAAGCAGGATATGAATTTGTCGATGAAATGTTAACACCTCCTACAGCAAAGAACATTGTCACCTTTACGACTAACTCTGTGCTTTGCATAATAACTCCTCCTCTATTCGAACAAATACAGGAATTGCGCCCGCAAGAAGAAATCAAAGCTGTAAATGCCCATATTTACGGGCACAAAATCAATACTATTTATAACAAAACATCCACTCTCCCGTCAAGAAAAATCCCTCAAATGATAACATCAAGTATTATGTGTAAATTTTATTTTGTGCCGTCGAAAAGGCTGGCCCAAGACCGCTCTTTCGATAGCAGCTTCATCGTGGAAACAGCCCATAAGCCGGGATTTCGTTGGTAAGCAGATTTATGTCAATTATACCCCCGGCTACGCAAGTGCAGGCAATTCGGGACCTATACCAACTCAGTATAGGCCCATTTTGAAATGATAAATGATTATGGATTACGACATGGGCGGAACTGCGATACACCTGTTAGTCGAAGACCCCTTCCAACAGGGTAAGCGTATGTATCCATATTGAATTGTATATTTCGTGTTTGATTTTATGACTTTTATTCAAGGTCAAACGGCGTGTTATTTATCGGCTCGAACCAGCCCAATTTCATATCGGCAGAATCAACGCCATACACATTTGTATTGTCTAACTTCGCTATCCGGCGCGGCTCAATGTGGCCGTCGGCCCAGCCAATATTCGCACAGCCCCGGTGCCTGAAATGAATAGATGGTGACATGTAAAAGTTCGTCACGGCCAGACCGTTGCTAACAGTAAAAGGCGGTTCAGCAAAAGAATATTCAATCAGAGCACCTCTATCATTAGCCATCGCTGTATCCGCAAACATCAACGTCTCACCCGGCCCGGCGATCTCCGTCATACGGGTCGTCCGGGCATAGGCTTCTTTCCAGTCTTGCACACCGTTGATACCATATTGCCAGATACGACTGCCGATGTAAGTCATATTATAACCGTAACCGCCGCAGCCCTGTTCAAAGTTTGCACTCCAATCCTCACCCTTTACGAAATCCACTTTTGCCGGACATTTTTTGACCCGGCCGTCAGCGAGATATCCAACCAAAGGACCTTTGCCGGCATCAAATGGTTCATCAAGAGCTTCTCTTACGCCGTGCCAGCGATGCAGACCGGCGCTGTCCCACATATCTCTCGCAGCCGGAACATAAAAACCATCGTTTTCAGTAGCATAGCCGATACTTGCTATCAGAAGCTGGCGAAGATTAGATTTGCAGACCAAGCCCTGCGTCCGGGATCTTGCCGCTGCCAACGCTGGCACCAATATAGCCGTTAGCAACGCAATTGCCGAAATCACTACCAATATCTCGACCAATGTAAACCCCGTTAGAAAACTCCGGTGTCGTTTCCGGACGTCTGTTTGGCTTCCCGCGAAGCGGAGTCCTTCACCGTGTCTTTTGGGCAATCTTCCACTTTCCTGGACAGGAATCTTAATTTCTAATGGGGTAAAAGCTTTTCGTTTTTGGTTACGCATGGTTTTATTGAAAGCAAACATATCATCAATAACGCCAATCTTCTTTTTCGAGCCATTGCCCAGCGAAAACAGCAAGGTCAAAAGTATCAATGATTAAGTCTTTTGGCTTGGCCAAATCGCATTTTGCTATCCAATCAGCCTGGCCAAAATGACTCTGCCATGCCGAGGCAAACAAAGCAAAATCATACATATCAACAACGCCGTTCAAATCGATATCAGCGCTGTACTTTTGTTCTTTCAGAACACCTATCGCCTCTAAATCAAATCCGCCCGAAGGATGTAGTGGCACCAACGACGTATCCCAGGCATCGTATATCGGATGATTATTCCCATAGCAATCCCGGTCAGGCCAGGTGCCCGGGTCGATGTGTCTCACCGCCTCATCGTAGAAATCACCTGTACCGGGTATATCAACTATTCGCACATACCTTATGTCATTGATATCAACCAGGCCTGATATGATACTCGGCTCCTTGGCTATCTCCTGCAAATCAAAGCCCGTTCCCGTACACGTGCGCCCCGAATTCGGATGCTTGCCGGCGAGATTGTAGATATTGCTAATCTCAATCGTCCCGAACAAACCTACAGGTGCCGCCGTCAAAGAGACCGCAGGAAACCTGACAAAATCCTCACCATTAGAAGAGACCTCCACATAGGCTAATTCAGCGAACATTTGTCCCGCAGCAGAGCCGGCCGGCGTCGTGAACTCGGAGAGCAGGCCGTTCTCAAAGACAGCAAAGTCATATCCCTCGCCGTTGCGAATCGGCTCATCAAACTGCAAAGTTATCTGACCGGGAAGAACACCCTGGTTGATTTGCTCTCTACTAAGGTCGCCCAGACTAAAGATGTCTTCATGTCCCTTACCCGTTGCTGGCCCTAAGGCCTTATTCGGCTCACACCACCGAGGGTCCACTCCTGGCGCCTGCTCGTAACTTACTACCTCAGTGGCCCAGCTCCGAAATATCGGATTTATAACCGCATTCGGGTCCTGCGGGCTGGCATGCCGCCAGCGATTGTCAGGATTTATATATCCGTTTATCCCGGCTTCGGTATAAGGCTCGGCATATACAAACGCCGACTTGGTCACGAGGGTATCGACTGCAAAATAAGCCGGCGTATTCATGCCCCAATCACCGACATCGCTGGAGCTTAAGCTGAACTCAAGGTTCTTTACGGCGCCTAATGAAGTCAAATCAACAAACTGCCACGTGTTCACGATGTAATCGGCGCTGTTGTCCACAAACCGGTAATCAGCTAAGTAGAAATCGACCGTGCCGGTCACAACGCCGTCAACATCTTTGCCTGTAATAGTCAGCATGAACCAGTCCGGGTCGTTACCGCCCTCACCGCCAAACTTTTTAGCGAAGGCATCGCCATTTAGCATCGAGTAGTAAGTGTTGTTGTTATTCGTTACGTACAAACTTTCAACAACAGCTGCAGTGTGCAGCGTAATCCTCGGCGGCGAAGCCCAGCCGACATAACCGATAGCGTAGTTGGCCGAATTGCCCTGCCCCCCTCCGGCGATACAATTATACTGACCTTTCGCCCCGCCTGTTGCAGTATCGGTTATGTTCGAGTAAGAAAAGCCGTCCCACGAATCCCACGTCGAATCATAATTATTACTAAAGTATGCCCCCCCGCTGCTAAAACCACCCGACCCGTCTGAGCCGTTCCAGTACGATTCAGCCGGCAAGCTCAAATCGTCAAAAGTAGCTATATCAGAATTTGCTGTACTTACAATTGTCAAAACAACGATTAAACAGAGCAGATTTCTAAATTTCATCAATCTCCCCGAAGCCAATGTTTTCTTCCCGCCAGTTCCAAAAATTTTCCACTTCATTTTTTCTCTTACCTCCGTTCTCACTGGCCCTTATCGCGAGGGCGTTTGTAAAAACCAATAAAAAAACCGCCGTTCCCACGAAAGGAACGGCGGTTTTTTTCATTCATACCAAACAAAAATCTCAGCTAATAACATCAGGCCCAAGACCTGCACTTGCGTTCCAACTCGCGAGAACATCAGGGCTCCCATTTCGCAATCCAGCACCAATAAATTGAGCCTTAGCTAAATTTATTGGTACTGGGCGAAACAGGCTCCCCTACGAGTGTGCAACCAACTACAGGCAGGTTTTCTGACTTGCCTCTTACCTCGAGACTCCTTCCCATCCAGCACTAATTCTTTCAGCACACTCAATTGTGCTGAAAGAATTAGTGCTGGACAGTGGATAAAAATGCCTCTCGGATTTCCGATTCACCAATCGGAACAGACGCTCACAGCGGCGCGACCGTCACGGATTTTAACCGTGTTCCCATTTGACTATCCCAAAGCACAGCTTCAGGACCTGCAGTCGGATTATATCCTTTTCAAAGAACAAAAAAATGCTAACAAACTACCCGGCAATGGTCAAACAAAAATAAAAATTTCTTGGAACCTCAAACAAGATTAGCAACATGCTTCAACCGTCATTTCGAGTGCAGCCCCCGTTCTTGCTTTCGCAAGAAAGCACGGGGGGCGGAGTCGAGAAATCTGTTAAAACAATTTCTTCTTCATTATTTTCAGTATCCTGTCATTTTATCAGATACTCTTAGTACCTCAGATAAATAATAATGCCGGTCAGAATCAAGATAACAGCTACGCATACACTCAAAGCAGTTATAAATACCCAGACAAAGCGTTTGTTCTGCCTGGATACGATGTATTTCAGGTATCTGTCGCTCGTGGCAAAGGTACGGCTCATCTGCATAATACTGTCGGTCTGGGCAAGGCTGCTCTGGTTCAATTTGTCCATAGTCTGGTTAAATTTGTTAAAGCTCTCGGCCATCTGCACATCCGTATCGGCAGCGGCGCTAAGCTGGTGGTCGATATCAACCAGGGCATCGGTCTGTTTGGCGGTTTCATTAGGAATTTTCTCAACTGCATCTAAGAATTGCTGGTTCTTGGCAGCGGCGGCTCTCAACTGCTCGAGAAGCTTCTCCGTTATCTGCTTTTGATTTTCTACAACTGAAGGAAAGCTTTCGAGCAGCTTGGGCAGTTGTTCGATTCGGCCCATCAAATCTTCATGTTGAGTAACCTGACGGTTCAAATGCTCGTTAATACCCTGCAATTGCTCAACGAGTTTATTAAAGCCCTGATGCAGTTTTTCGAGGGATTCATGTTTGTCCATCTGCGGAACCGCTTTTACGATAAGCTTATCACTTTGCTGACCGGCTCGCCCGGCATCCTCAACCGCCGTCTCTGTAGACTCTGCCTCCTGACTAATCAAACCTTCATCATCTACGTCCGGCTTATAATTTGCAGAACGGGATGGACTGTGGGAACGCAGCCACTTACTCGTTCCCGACCAGATCTCTTTTATAGTCATTTCTAAATTCCTAACTCAATTCCCAAGCCCTGATAACCCACTCTCTATATTAAAAAATTTTCCTTCGGTAAGTTCAAGTCTTTTTTAACACACTCGCCAAGATAAATCTACAATCCCTCGTGCGGATATAAAAATATAAGACGGAATTGGTCAATCAGCAAAATTTTTTTCGTTGACGTATTGCTCTTTTTTCAGACCAATACTAATAGGCTCCGATTGTAAAACCTTACACCCTCCGAAATCACCTCATTGTTCAATATAGAAAAATCCATCCAGCGTCGCGGCTTTTCCTGTAAATCTCTCTTATTGTCCGCATCTCATCCATAATGGCTGCCACCGGCAAAACGCTTATTGATAAGAGACTGGCGAATAAGGAGCAATCTCAGTAGAATCATGACTATGGTAGTACTGATATATGGTGCGGGTGCAGTTGGACTGGGCCTTGCCGGCTGTCTGCTGAAAGCGGGAGCCGAGGTGGATTTAGTAGGCAAAGACGATACTGTCGCATCCTTACGCGAACACGGCTTACACAGGAAAGGTATTTTCGGCGATTTTCAAGCGGCCCCATCTGGATTTCGCAGCCATACTTTGCTCCGAGATCTCTCTCAGAAAGAATACGATTACATTCTGGTTTGTACAAAGTCATTTGATTCTCATGGAGCTGCCGAAGACCTTGCAGACCACAAAAGCCTGCTTGGCCCTGAGACTAAAATTGTCTTGTGTCAGAACGGCTGGGGTAATGCAGAAATCTTCACGACCTTCTTCGAACAAGAGCGAGTGTACAATGCACGAATCATCACCGGCTTCCAAAGGCCGAATAAGCATACAGTTGTCATTACCGTCCACGCCGACGCAATTCGTGTCGGTAGTCTGTTTGGCGTTAGTTCATCATGTATGGAATGCCTCTGTGAGTCTATAACAAAGGGCCAAATACCCTGCGAGGTTACAGATGAGATAGGAAAATACCTTTGGGCCAAGATGCTCTACAACTGTGCACTGAACCCTTTAGGCGCACTGCTTGACGTTCCATATGGCGTTCTGGCCGAGAACCGGTCCACACGTCGAATCATGGGCCACATAGTTCAGGAAGTATTTACCGTTATGGCTTCAGCAGGTTACCAGACACATTTTCAGACGCCTGATGCTTTTCTTGACGCGTTCTACAGCACGCTTGTACCGGACACAGCTGAGCACAGAGCATCCATGCTTCAGGATATAAAAGCCGGTAAGCGAACCGAAATTGATGCCCTCAACGGCGCTGTTATCGAATTAGCAGACAAGCTCGGCATCGATGTCCCTTACAATTCTGTTATGTATAATCTTGTGAAGTTCCTTGAGGCCGGGAATCTTTGATGAGCTATTGGGACAGTTAAATCTATATCTTTTTAAACTCCACCTTATTAATTGTTCTCGCATACTCAAAAATTGAATTCAATAAAAAGTGAGCTTCTCACCTAATTTCCAGGCGCAGTGACTTTAGGTTTTCCTATGCAAAATTGGTATCTCATTTGACTAAAGGAGGAATTTAAGATTAAATGTCAAGGTAGAGCGTCCATAAACTATTAGAAAAAAATCGGCTACAAGGATAAACAAATGAAATTGGTTACTTATTCAAAAGATAAATCGATATCCTGCGGAATTATGACAGCCGATGGGCTTATCGATATCCCATCAGCCTGGGACGGCTCAAATCCCCCCCGCAGTGTAAAAGAAATTCTGCAAAAAGGCCCAGCCTGCCTCGAAAAACTCGCCGAACTGACTGATTCGGCTGGCGATTCAATCCCGCTCGATACGGTCAAACTTCTCGCACCAATCCCTCAGCCGGGCAAAGTGCTCGCTTTGGCGGGCAATTACAGCGAGCATATCAAGGAGGCCAGTGTCACTCGCGGCTTCAAGGTCGGACTTTCGGATTCGCCGTGCCTGACAACTGTGCCCAGGCCCTTCCTTATGCCGCCGACGGTCGTAATCGGACCCGAGGAGCAGATACCCTGGCCGACTTACAGCAAAGATATAGATTATGAGCTTGAGCTTGCGGTGGTAATTGGCAAAGAAGCCAAGGCCGTTACATCTGACAGTGCCCTTGACTACGTAGCCGGCTACACTATCGCCAACGATGTATCAGCCCGCAGCGTAACTTTCACAAAGAACAGGGCCGAACGGCCGTGGGATGAATTCTACGATTGGCTGAACGGCAAATGGGCCGACGGCTTCTTGCCCATGGGACCGTACCTGTTAACTCGTGACGAAATTGCTGATGTGCAGAATCTGGATTTGACCCTCACCGTCAACGGCCAAGTTCGCCAGAAAGCAAATACCTCGCAGATGATTTATCCGGTGACCGACGTTGTCTCGTTCTTAAGCCATATTATGACACTCGAGCCGGGCGACGTTATTGCTACCGGCACCCCGTCCGGAGTAGCTTTAGCCACAGGCGATTATTTACAGCCGGGCGCTCGCATCGAATGTACTATCGAAAACTTAGGTACACTGACAAACACCCTCAGCGACCGACCAAAACAATTCTACGAACCACTTACATAAAAGAGCACAAGAGCATAAAATTGGAAAAACAAGCTGCTTATGGCTCCTGCTAAAGTTTGCATTTAGAACTCTTAGACTCAGTGGCAAGTTTTATATTTCAGTCAGATAATACATCTGGCCTGAAATTGTCAATATCTTGCATTTTTTTTACAGGTTTACCCCCTGCAAGACCACTTTTTTGTCTTGACGGGACGGACTGCTTGTGGTATGCTAAAAGAACATGGCAGGAGTTGTTTTAGGCGAACATATTCGGCTTTGAAGCCGATATGTCTTTCAAAACCGTTCGAGTAAGATAAAAAATAGTTGGATTTTTGAGATAGATTTGATATACTGTTGACATAAAAAACCGGCACAGTACCTGAGCCGGTTTAAATGACAAACGCTGAATAAAGAAATTTGCGAAAGTAGGCTGTTGGCAGTTGAGGAACCTGCCGGTGTCCTCAGCATACCAACATCCAAAATATCTTGAGAAAACAGTTGTTTTACTCAATTTATTAGACAAATTTATAGGAGGCAAATCAATGACTAATCACAAAAAAAGGCCCACTAAGAAAATGGCAAGAGGCTTTACGTTAATAGAGTTATTGGTGGTTATCGCCATCATCGCTATATTGTTGGCAATCCTGATGCCTGCGATGCGGAAGATAAAGGAATCAGCACGAGAACAAGTTTGCAAGTCGAACTTGAAGAACATAGGAATAGCAGTGATGATGTACCTCGACGACTATGAGCGCAGATTACCCCCGAGGCTCAGCGATAACGAATTTTTGTGGTTTGAGGCAGACGGCGTTACTTATCGAAGAGTTGGTTCCAGCGATAGTTATTGGGGTCTTTGGTACAAAGATTATGTGAAAGAGACGAAAATCTTCGGCTGTCCGAGTTTACAACGTATTCCCAACAGATTAATATACACATATAGTAATTTTCCCGATCCTTCTGAATTAATTCAGCACGCAGCGTTTGGGCTGAATTCTCATCCGAGAGCTAGACACCGCAATACGAATGATATATACCGTCATGATGAATTCATTTTTTGCACCGACCACGCTGAGCCAAGACCGGAATGTGGAACCAGCGATGGGTTTCATAATGGCGATAGACCCGGCGCTATGAATCTGACCAGCTATCGACGAGGCGGCAGTCGTTTCTTCAGCTATCGGCAAATTTTCAGACACAATATTAGATACGCCGACGACGACAGGACCGGCGGAAGAGCTAATATCCTTTGGCTGGACGGACACGTTACCGCTCTCGAAGAAACTACAGGAGACAATGTACCAAGCAGGTGGTATACTGGCGATAAGCCAGAAAAATAATATTGCCCGTTCTTAAATATTCAGCCCCGCAATTATACGGCGGGGCTTTTTTTTTATGATAATCCCCAGCAGTCGGCTTGCCCCAACTTTGCTCCAATCCACCAATCACCAATTAACCAATTCTCTAATCCTCTCACGAGCATCCAGCATCGCTTGTCTGCTGAAGGCTCAGCGAAGGCCGAAGCACCAAGCATCGAGCATCGAGTAAATTTCAATCATTTCCGCTGATACCTAAAGCCAAAAATAAAAAAAATCAAAAATTTTTTAACTGCCTTGCTGCCATTGACTTACGAGATTTAGGAATCGAGAATCGAACACTTTTTTCGACACAAACCTGCAGATAGCTCCAATTATAGAGCCTGTCTTTTTGGCTATCGGCTAAAAAGACGGCCAAACTAATTCAATCAACCAATTAACTACTCCTTCCGGAGGCTGGACAATTCGCATTACTTTCGACATACCGCAATGGCTGGATAAATCTTGCATTTGCCTGCTCCTTCTCTATCGCCGAATCCGCTATGGCTACCCTTTTAGAAAAATCCCCCTGACCAGGGGAAAATTCGCCATAGTTGACCCCGAAGATTACGACCGCCTGATGCAGTACAAATGGTACGCCCAGAAAAAACCACACACCTTTTATGCCGTCCGCTCCTTGACAAACGGAAAGAAAGAGCCCCGAAAAAACGCCTACATGCACCATCTCGTCATCGACATCCCCGATGGCATGTTCTGCGACCACATCAACCACAACGGCCTCGACAATCGCAAGGCAAACGTCCGCCCCGTAACCCACACCCAGAACGTCTGGAACAGAAGAAAATTCAAACCCTACTCCCGCTCAAAATACAAAGGCGTGGACTTCGCGAACGATATGAAGCGCTGGCGTGCCAGAATCCGAGTCAACGGCAAACGCATCTACCTCGGCTCTTTCAAAACCGAGCTCGAAGCCGCAAAAGCTTACGACAAAGCCGCCCGAAAATACCACAGAGAATTTGCGAGCCTGAACTTTCCATCTTAAAACTAAGGTGTTTGCACAGTGCACTTAAAACTGATATTATTACAAATTCCAAAGCCCCGGAAGTATTTCTAAAAAGTGCTGATTGAGAAATCCGGGTATAATGGTTTTTACCGGGTTGTGTCTTTTTCTTCCTGGATAAGGTCAAAAATTCACGGCCGAAAAATAGCCGACACTATGAAAGAACGCAGATACGACATCGACTGGCTGAGAGTGCTGGCAATCCTGGTGATTTTTATTTTTCATAACGCCAGATTCTTTGACCCCCTTCCCTGGCACGTCAAGAACGCCGACCGTAACATGGGTGTGCTTTTATTTGTGGGTTTCGTGGACGCCTGGATTATGCCTCTTTTCTTTTTCCTCTCAGGTGTCGGGTCCTGGTATTCACTCAGACATCGCAGCTCCGGCCGCTACCTGCTTGAGAGGATATTAAGACTTCTCGTTCCTTTTTACACAGTCGGAATATTTATCCTGCTCCCACCCCAGCTATACTGGGACCGCCTGACCAACGGACGCTTTA
>JABAOH010128900.1_pt5 | contig 51302 bp, 51 predicted proteins | sample 7062181 | NCBI WGS metagenome assembly JABAOH01 (sample SAMN14538630, study PRJNA623070) | marine sediment metagenome | biome: marine biome [ENVO:00000428]; feature: marine pelagic biome [ENVO:01000023]; material: deep marine sediment [ENVO:00002113]; isolation source: pool of 5 deep marine... | reverse complement strand
ATGGCGGCCTAAAGCATATGCATATACTCTTTCTAAAGTAAATGGCGTATCAATATTAGAACATTCTAACCTTCTAAAAGCGGGTGAAAACCTTGGGAAATGGCAAACTCGCCATGGTGGTGTTCTCCGGCACGACTGACAGGCTGATGCCAGTGGGGGTGCTGGCCAGCGGTGCCGTGGCAATGGGTATGGATGTGGACATCTTCCTGACCTTCTGGGGACTTCAGGCCTTCTCCAAGAGGGCTCAGGGAGCGCCTCCGAAGTTCAGCGCAGATTACTCGGACATGGCCCCGATGTTCGGCCAGGTCATGAAGGAGAAGAACGTTCCAAGCGTCTTTGAGACCTTGAAGCAGGCCAAGGACCTCGGTAACGTGAAGATCTTCGCCTGCACCATGACCATGGACCTGCTGGGACAGACCAAAGAGGATTTCATCGACTTGGTGGACGCCACAGCGGGCGTCGGGGAGTTCATGGACCGAGCGAAGGACGCCAGCAGCACGCTATTCATCTGAGCGCGAAAGAAGGTGAAGTGAGTGGAGCAAGCGGATGTTAAGGTCGACCGGTTGGTGGACGCTCGAGGAAGCGTCTGCCCCGGACCCTTGATGGCCCTCATCGGGGCCGTCAGGGAGCAGAAGGTGGGGGACGTCATCGCTGTTTATTCCGGCGACACCGGTTCCCGGACGGACATCCCCCTATGGGTGAAGAAAGCAGGACACGAGTTCCTGGGGATCAAGGACCACACTGACTATGCCGAGTTCCTGGTGCGAAAGAAGCGCTGAGGTGGGCACATGAAGCGAGTAGTAATCCTAGGCGGAGGGGTTGGCGGCACGGTGGTGGCGAACGTCCTCGCTAAGAAGGCGAGGACCGCCCACATCACAGTGGTGGATAAGACGGGCAAGCATGTCTACCAGCCGGGCTTTGTCTACATCGCCTTCGACAAGCAGAAGCCAGGGAAACTGGTCAAGGACGAACGGAAGCTGCTTAGGAGACGCGTGGAGCTAGTCGTAGACGAGGCGACCCTAGTTGATCACAAGGCCAAGGAGGTACACCTGAAGAGCGGGGAGAGGCTGCCCTATGACTACTTGGTCATCACGACCGGCTCCGAGCTAGCGCCGGAGGAGATACCGGGATACGAGGACGCCCACCACTTCTACAGCATGGAGGGCGCCCTCGAACTGCGGGATGCCCTGGAGAGCTTCCGGGGTGGTCGAGTTGTCATCGCCATTGGGGGCTACCCCTACAAGTGCCCCCCCGCTCCGGCGGAGGCAGCTTGTCAGCTTGACTACTACTTCACGAGAAGAGGCATTCGGGACCGGGTGGAGATCCACTACCTTTCCCCCCTAGGTCGGGCCTTTCCCCTGGAGACAGTATCCCCTCTGGTTACGGAGATCTTTGAGCAGAAGGGGATCAAGTACACCACGTTCTTCAACGTTGAACGGGTCGACCCTGATGGGAAGATGGTGCACAGCATCGAGGGGGAGTCGGTGCCCTACGACCTTCTCATCCTCATTCCACCCCATCGCGGAGCTCAGTTCCTAAGAGAGAGCGGCTTGACGGACATGGGCGGCTGGATTCCCACGGACAAACACACACTGGAGGTCAAGGGACACGAGGGCTCCATATGGGCTCTGGGCGACGCCACCGACATCCCCATCAGCAAGGCGGGTGCCGCGGCTCACTACGAGGCGAAGGTCCTCGGCGAGAATATTGCTGCCTTGATCCGTGGCCAGAAACCGCGGGAGCGCTACGATGGAAAGGTTGTCTGCTTCTGTGATGCTGGCTTTCACAAGGGCATCGGCATGAGGTTTGACTACGAGCACCCACCGATTCCGCCACCCTTGAGTCGTCGTTGGTACTGGGGCAAGGTCCTCATTAACAAGTTCTACTGGCAGATCATCCCGAAGGCGAGACTATGAAGGCAGAGAAGGAGCGGTTCCGAATCCAGGCGGATTTCTGCAAGGCCATGGCTCACCCTATCCGTCTAGAGATCGTCGATCTTCTCAAGAGTCGGGAATATACGGTGCGCGAACTAGCTGAAACGATAGGTGCGAGCCAGGCAAACCTCTCACAGCACCTGGCAGTCCTTCGAAATCAGGGCGTCGTTCAATCTGCAAGGCAGGGAAACAACGTGGTATACGCCCTTGCAGATCGCAAGATCGTTGACGCCTGCGACCTGATCCGAGAGATCCTGACGGAGCACGTGAACAGGCAGCATGCCGTCATCATCTCCGACCGCTAGTGTAAGGACGGTCAATCACAGCTGGACATCTTGTCCGAACGACTCAACGAAAATTTTCTCCGGGTTTGGCGGCCACCCTCGTAATGGAATCTCTGGATGGGCTCAGAGGGAACGGCTAAGTTCCCACAGTTCCACAGTAACGTCCCCAATCTCTTCGTCGATCGCCCTCACGAACTCGAAGCCCTCTTTCTCGTAGAACTCCTTGGCCCGTTGATTGTCGGCTTCGGTACGAACCAGCATGCGACGGTATCCGTCACGGCGGGCCCCATCAACCGCCGCCTTTAGGAGCCTGGTGCCAACTCCCAAACCTCGAACTCTCCGCAGGACGACAATCCCAGCAAGTTCCACCGTATCGCTGTCTAGCCGCCGGTTGGCAGAGAATCCCACGACCTCGCTCCCTTCCTTTGCCACAAACATCCGTCGGTGAGGCCCCCCAAGGCGCTTAAGAAGGGCGTCACGGGCTGTAATCTCCTGAAGGACTGCGTCGCTTGCCCCCACAAACCCCGGGGCATCGGGTCCCGCCTCCCTCCACGCTGCCCACAAAAAGGCCGCTATGGACTCCGTATCTTTCTCCACAGCCTCAGAGATGGAGACCTTCCGTTCAGGCATAGGTGCCCTGCCCTCATACAGAAGGTGAAGTAATAAGAGTACCGAAGAACCGTCTCGCTCTCTCAATTGGTGGAGTGGCGAATCATAGGCAGGCCTGTGAAACCACTAGGTCTAAGAGGAGAGGCCCCTAATCGCTCAGTTGATACAGTGAAACTCACGATAGTCTTGCTGCTGACACTCCTGGCGGGATCGGCGATACCTCTAGGGGGCCTACTAGCCGCAAGAGAGCACCTCCGAAGGGGGCACTTCCGCGAAGACCTCCTCCATGGCATCGTGGCGTTTGGCGGAGGGGTCCTCCTTTCGGCGGTGGCCCTGGTCTTGGTACCTGAAGGACTGGAGGGGGCTACCATTCCCGAGTTCTCCTTGGCCTTCAGCGGCGGTGCCGTCGTCTTTCTCTTCGTCGATCGCGCTATCGAGGTCAGAGGCGAGAAGGCGGGTCAGGTCATGGCGATGACTTTGGACTACGTGCCAGAGTCAATTGCTCTGGGAGCGGCCTTCGCTGTCGGAGGCCCTCTTGGACCCCTGCTGGCATTCTTGGTCGGCATCCAGAACCTTCCCGAGGGCTTCAACTCCTATCGTGAGCTGCGGGAAGATGGCCGGTCCGTGGGCAGTTCCTTCAGGCTGCTGAGTTCCCTTGTAGCGTTGGGGCCGGTAGCAGGGGTGCTGGGGTTCTTCCTCCTAGCCCCCCATCCACGCTTGGTCTCGTGGCTGTTCCTTTTTGCCGCAGGGGGAATCCTTTATAGCGTGTTCCATGACGTTGCCCCCCTGGCCCATCAGCGAGAACACTGGATACCGACTCTCGGCGCCGTAGCGGGCTTTCTCCTGGGCATGCTCGGCGAATCCCTAATCGGCCCCCTTTAGTGCAGGATATCGGCGCTAAGAGCCGAATGAACCTGGGAGATCCGGATCGAGGGCACTCCCTGGACTACCGGGGATCACGAGTAGCTCTTTCGCTGCTGCGATGTTATCTGATAGCCCACATCCAAGGCCCGGAGGTTCACGTCGAGAGTAGGCTCCGGTACCGCGCCAGCCAGGCCCTCTCGGACCAAGTTGACCTCGACAGGCAATACGCCGGTTCCCAGGAGAGCGCCTAGCAGCACGACACTTTGTACTACTGGACTGCCGAGGGAGTTCGCAATCTTATCCGCATCGATGCCGTAGACGTTTCTGGATACGGCCATTAGCTGTTGGAAGACCCTATCCATGGGAGGATAAGCCTCCATGCCTAGGACGACAGCGAGGGGCAGCACGCCTCGCGTCGAAGCCACAATGACGGTGCTATTGGAAGCCCAATCGAGGACGCGTAGCGCTTCCATGGGCTCGAGGGCCAGAATGGCGTTCGCCTCCCCCCGACCGATAAGCGGGCTTTGGGCCTCCCCGAAGCGGACCATGGCGACAACGGCTCCGCCCCTTTGAGCCATACCGTGAACCTCGCTCACGGTCACACCAAGTCTCTGTACCGATGCAGTCTCGGCCAGGACTCTGGTTACCAGGAGTACTCCTTGCCCTCCTACGCCCGTAATGATCAGGTTTACGGGATTCACCGCCGCTCCCTCCCTACCTCCACTATTGCACCGGGTGGACAGATGGTGGCGCAGACGCCACAGCCTGTGCAAAGTTCAGGGTCGATCGCGACCAGACCATCATCTAACGGTAAGAAGGCGGGGCATCCAAAGGCATCGATACAGTGTCCACATCGGGTACACTCATCCTCAACCACGGTGTAAAGGGGCAGGGACCCTTTTTCACGAAGTATCTCCCGATTCTCCAAGAGCCGGCAAGGGTGTCGGGAGATGATGACGCTCACAGCCTCCTCTTGGAGGGCCTTTCTGAACGCCTCCACAGTGGTCTTGACATCGTAGGGGTCAACCACCCGGACTGACTGAACGCCGCATCCCTTCACAATCTCCTCAACGGACACAGGATTCTTGGCATCATACCTCACCCCGGGGTGCGGTTGGTGGCCCGTCATGGCCGTGGTCATGTTGTCGAGAATCGCAACGACGAGGCTGTGACCATGGTGAACGGCGTTGATGAGGGCAGGGATACCAGCGTGGAAGAAAGTGGAGTCTCCTATGAGGGCCACCGTTCGTCCACTGGTAGCCGTGGCGATGCCGCTCGCGGTGGAGATACTGGCCCCCATACACAGGTGCGTGTCTCCTATCTCGATTGGGGGGGCTGAAGTGAGGACATAGCATCCGATGTCCGTCTGGATTATCAGCTCCTGACGACGGGCAGCCCTCTTGAGAGCGTAGGCCGTTGCCCTGTGACCACACCCTGGGCAGAGCACGGGAGGCCTTGGAAGGGGCACTGCCACTTGATGGAGTGACCCCCGGGCGATAGAGGACGCATCTACCCATCCCATGGCCGAGAAGCCGTCCCTGATGATATCCGGGTTCAGTTCTCCGCTGTAAGGTAGCAATCCATCAGCCTTTCCCCAGACTTTCGTGCGCAGAGCCGCCTCCTGTGCAATACAGCGTACCGCCTGCTCCAGGTAGGGCTCTAACTCCTCTACAACGGCAACCTGCTCAAAGCGCTTCAGAAACTGGACGATCCTGCCCTTGGGGAGAGGGTGTGTGAAGCCCACCTGGAACAGGGCGTGCGGTTTCCCGTGGAGCGTCTCTTTTACGTGGGTCACTGCAACACCAGAGGCAATGACCCCGTAGGCCGGCGAGGGGGCTCGTTCCTCGATGCTGTTGAAGGGGCTGGATTCCGAGTGGGCCGCAGCCCTCTGCATTCGCTCCAGGAGGAACGTGTGATTCCGCCTGGCCCCCGTGGGGGTCAACATGAAGCGATTCGGGTCCCGCTCGAATCGACCCTTGCTGGGAGGGGGCTGGATTCTGGGGCCCAGGGAAACGGGAGCTCGAGCGTGGCTTACCCGCGTCGTCATGCGCAAAAGGACGGGAGCCTCCAGGCTCTCGCTCAGTCGGAAGGCCTCCCGCGTCATATCGATGGCCTGCTGAGGCGTAGCGGGCTCGAGCATGGGAACGTTGGCCAGACGGGCATAATGCCGGTTGTCCTGCTCGTTCTGGCTGGAATGACAACCCGGATCGTCGGCCGTCACCACGACCAGAGCGCCTCTCACGCCGGTATATGACAGGCTCACGAAGGCATCGGAGGCCACGTTAAGCCCGACGTGTTTCATCGCGGTCAGCGCGCGCAGCCCGCTCATGGCGGCGCCCCCCGCACTTTCCAAGGCCACCTTCTCATTCACGGCATATTCAAAGGTGAAACCAGCGGCTTCCGCCAGCCCGTAGAGCGTGTCACTAATCTCTGTCGATGGTGTACCTGGATAGGCCGCCGCGAAATCTAGGCCAGCTTCCAGGGCGCCTCGCGCCACGGCCTCGTTGCCCAAGAGCAGAAGCCGCATTCCCGCTTCGCCCTCCAGCAGGGCTTTGTTCGCCTGTTCAACCGCTATCATGTTTCGCCTCCCGCCTCAAGGCGCATCCCACGTGGATAGGCGTGTTTGGCCCTTTCAGACTTGACATCTAGGATCACTCCACTCAGCCCTCAGACCTAAGAGGGAGCTTTTCCGGCCTTTCGTAAGTGCCGTATGTAGAGGTAAGCGTCATATGTAGAATATATGACCTTCCCGCGGTCGAGGTATCCTCCGCCGGGGGATGCCTGACCGAGAAAACGCATCGAAGTCATATTTTATTTACACAGACTATAAATCGGCTCCTCAGGACTATATCGGAGCAGAGGTTATTGGCTCCAACCGGAGTCACGAAATGGGTAGACTACCCTATGAGGTGATGTAGCTGCTGCACATAGAGCTAGATGCGCCGGTCGAGAAATTCATGAGACGCAGCCTGTACGTGCTGGACCCGGACGATACTTGCGACAAGGCCGCTCGGGTCATGAAGGAGCCTGACGTGGGGAGCGTTCTCGTGGGGAGGAAGGGCAAGCCTCTGGGCATCGTCACTGAGAGGGACATGTTGAAGAAGGTGCTCGGTGAGGGTCGTATTCCTTCTGAAGTCAAGCTCAGGGAGATCATGTCCAAGCCTGTGGTGTCCATCAGCCCCAAAGCTTCAGTCCGGGAAGCCCTAGAGATGATGGCCCACCACGATTTCCGGCGTCTTCTCGTCATGGAGGATGACAAGCCCGTAGGCCTCATCGCCCAGAGGTTCACCATTCAGGAGGAGGTAGACTTCCTCAGGTCCAAGGCCTATAGGCCCTCCAAGGACGCCATGAGATTTCACCCCTATTATCACGGCAAAGTGGAGCTGAACCTAAAGGTCCCTGTGAGAAGCTTCGATGACTTCGCCGTCTGGTACACCCCAGGAGTGGCGGAGCCCTGCCGGGACATCCAGAAGGCGCCCGAGAGGGTGTACAGCCACACGAACAAGGGCAACACGGTGGCCATCGTCACCGATGGCACTCGGGTCCTCGGCTTGGGGGACATAGGGCCCAGGGCAGCCCTCCCTGTGATGGAGGGGAAGGCCCTCCTGTTTCGTTACCTCGGAGGGGTGGACGCTTATCCCATCTGTCTCGATACGAAGGATCCTGAGGAGATCATTGAGGCCGTCAAGTGTCTGCAACCAGCCTTCGGCGGTGTGAACCTGGAGGACATAGCGCAGCCCAAGTGCTTCCACATCCTAGACACACTGAGGGCGGAAGCCGAGATTCCCGTGTGGCACGACGATCAGCAGGGGACGGCCACGGTGGTCCTGGCGGGCATCTTCAACAGCCTCAAGGTGGTGGGCAAGAAGGTCGGGGAGGTCTCCGTCTCCATGATCGGCGCCGGGGCGAGCAACATCAGGGGGGCTCACCTGATGATGGCTGCCGGGTTCAAACCCGAGAACATGATCATGGTGGACAGCAAGGGAATCCTTCATCAGGGAAGAGTGGAACTCAAGGAGCGCTATCCGCAGAAGTGGGAGATGTGCCTCAAGACGAACAAGGAGGGCCGAAAAGGCGGCATCCAAGAGGCGATGAAGGGAACCGATCTCGTCATCGCCCTGTCCACGCCGGGGCCTGGGGTGGTTAAGCAGAAGGACGTCGAGGGGATGGCCGACGATGCGATCGTGTTTGCGTGCGCTAACCCGGTTCCCGAGATATGGCCCTGGGAAGCCACTGCGGCCGGGGCCCGGGTCGTGGCGACGGGTAGGTCGGACTTCCCGAACCAAGTGAACAACTCCCTCGGGTTTCCGGGCATCTTCAGGGGAGCCCTTGACGTGAGGGCGAGGACCATAACAGACGAGATGTGCATCGCCGCCGCGAAGGAGCTGGCCCTCATCGCTGAGGAAAAGGGCCTGAGCGAGGAGAGGATCCTCCCGACCATGGACGAGTGGGAGGTGTTTCCCCGGGAGGCGGTGGCCGTCGGAATGATGGCCCAGAAACAGGGCCTCGCGGCTAGGAAGGTGGCGAAGAAGGTCTTGTACAGTGAGGCTCATGAACGGATAGGCAGGGCTCGGGACATCGTCACAATGTGCATGGAGGAGGGGTTCATCATGGAGCCCCCGCCCGAGGAGACCGTCATCTACGGAGCATAGCGTTATTCAGGGAAGCTCCAGGCAAAGGAGTCCAGGCGTCCGATACCACTAAACTTATACGCAAAGCTGTAATGGTCCGGCCAATGGACCCATCCAAGGTGGCGGAGCCAGAGGAGGAGCACCACGGGAGCCCCTGGCCCATCCTTGTCGGTGTGGGTCTCGGAGTCGCCGTTCTGGGTTTGGGCCTTCAGAACCTTCTGCTCTTCGTAGGCCTTGCCATCTTCGTCGGTGGCGTTGGGGGATGGGTGTATGACGACTACCTGGGACGCCACGTCCCCCATGTCCCGGGAGTCCTCGAGGGCGAGGAGGGCACCCTGGAGGCCTTCCCTCCGCGTAAGACCGCCATGTGGATCTTCCTCGCGTCCGAGATCATGTTCTTCTCTGGCATCATTGGAGGATCCTGGGCCGTGAGGAGCTCGGCCGCCGAATGGGTCCCGCCCGGGGAGGTGCTGAACGTGCCACTTACGGCCCTCAACACCTTTATCCTGATCACCAGCAGCCTCACCATGGCGGAGGCCCTTCACGCCGCCCGCCAGGGGGATCATCGGGCCTTGGCCTACCGCCTTCTCTTCACCCTAGCCCTGGGGGTTACCTTCATTTCAATCCAAGGTTTCGAGTACATCAAGCTGAGCGCGGAGGGCCTCACCCCTTGGAGCAGCCCTTTCGGGCCGGCCTCCTACGGGTCAACCTTCTACATCCAGACAGGATTCCACGGAGCTCACGTCACGGGGGGCATCATCGCCCTGAGCTACGTCACGCGCAAGGCGTTTCGAGGCGCTTTCACGAAGGATAATCACGACACCGTGGAGTTGATGGGGCTCTACTGGCACTTCGTGGACGTCGTATGGATCTTCCTCTTCACCATTGTATACCTGCTCTAATGGAGGGATGATGCTGGCAACGAGGGCTGAGGCGGCTGCTCCTCTCGCTGGGGAGGCGATCGGCAGACCCTACATTCCGGTCTTCGTGATGCTGGGGGTACTGACGCTGATCGAGGTGTGGATAGCCCGCCTAGACATCGCGCCGGCCAGCAGGACATTTTCGCTGATGATCTTCGCCATCGGAAAGGCGAGCCTCGTAGTCCTGTACTACATGCACCTCCGCTATGAGCCACGTCTCCTCGCCCTGGTACCCCTCATACCCGTCTTCATGGCTCTAGCCCTGGCCATAACCCTGGTGGCTGAGTTGATTTAGAGTCACCCTCCGATGGCTCCTTACCTGGGAGGGCCTGGGAGTACGCCTGTGGCTGTGTCCTGTGAATCCCTTAATGGGCCAGAGAACGCCGTGTAAAGGTCAAGCGGCCCTGAGTGGAGGGGGAGGGGACTACTCAGCGCCGCTTGTAAGCGGTGTGGGCCTCTGCTTCGGCCTCCTCAATAGGCGGCTGGCTAGAATGAGCAGAGGTGCAGTGGTCACGAAGAGGCTTAAGGCTACGATACCTAGGGGAAGATTGGGAAGTGGGCCTGTCCCATCCTCCTGAGCCTCCGTCGTCGCCCCCTCGGAGAACGGGGTGGTACCCCCGTCCGCCAGTCTATCACCAGATGGCTCCCCGGTGAACAGGTTCACGTTGGAGCTGAGCCCCGCAAAGATGGCCGCTATGGCCACCATGAGGAGGATGATGGATGACGACAGGAGGATGATGATCTTGGTATTGTCAGTGGGGTTGAGGATGTCCCTTGTCTTCCAGCAAAGGCCGTAGTAGACGAAGCCGTGGTCGTCATACCTCTTCACGAGATCGCCTTCGACGAGCTTCTGCAGATGTCGATGGACGGCTGCTTTATCTATCCCGAGCTCCTCCGCCAGCTGGGTGACCGTTCTCCTCATGGGCTGAAGGGCCTGTAGGATCTCCACTCTGGTGTCCGACGCAAGGGCGAAGAGGGCCTTCTTGTCGAGCTTCACCCGCATCTTCTCAGTCCCTTTAACATAGGGCCTTTCTACCCCATATAGTTGGCTCCTGGGACTCGAACTCGCCATGGAGCTTCATGCCCCCTGCCCGTATTCCACATAGCCTATGAGGGATAGATCTAGGAGGCTGTTCGCCTTCACCATTGACCCTGAGACCGTGTAGAGGCAGTCCTCTATGTAGAGCGACCTCTGAATGGCGTGAGAGTAACTGCTAGGAGTACCCTGACTCTGGTTCAGGGAGATGCGATACCGTGCCGAACAGCACGAAGCCCTCCTCAGGGCTCACGCTTATGACGTAGACGCCCTGCCACACGTGCTCTCCGAACTCAAAGGGTGGGGCACTCGGATCTCCAACGCGCTTCACCAGGTCCACCGGTAGGGCGATGAGGCCTCTTGATGGGATATTCAGGAAGGCCTTGTGGTCGTACAGCACTGGGGAGGTGGTCCCGCGATCCCCGATGACGTACTTGGCCACCTCCCTGGGCTTGCTCACGTCCCAGACATCGAAGAGGGAGAGCTTGAGCCCCTGGAACCAGGCGAAGTCGCCCTGCTCCGCCTCCACCGTTTCCAGGCCCACGCCGAGAACGTAATGATCACTCAGGGGGTGCAGGTACTGGGAGAAGCCCGGGATCTTGAGGAAGCCCAGGACCTCTGGCCTTGTCGGGTCAGAGAGATCGATGACAAAGAAGGGGTCCACCTTCTTGAAGGTGACCAGGTAGAGGGCGTTTCCCACGAACCTGGCCGAGTAGACTTGCTCGTTGGGTGCCAAGCCCTCCAGGGCGCCGACGACATCCAGGTCTTCATCGAGGACATAGACGTTGTTGTGCTCCATCCAACCCGTAGTGGTCACTACCCGGAGGTAGGGGCCCTTCTCGTCCATGGAGAACTGGTTCAGCAGCCCTCCGGCGACCTCCCCGCCCGCTGCGACCCACATGCTCCTGCCATCAACGCCTATCTTGTAGACGGATGTGAAGTGGTCGCTGCCTGAGGAGATCCACGGGAGTCTCGATCCTCCCGCGTACTTGGGGAAGGTCACGTAGAGGTTGTCGTGAGACATGTATACCGTCGAGGCATAGCCCGTGACCACTGAGATGTGGTCATACTCCCCGCCCACCGGATCCAACGCCCAGACGATGGTGTAGTAGCTGGCGCCATCGGCTTCGGGGTCGTAGTATATCTTCCCCACCGCGAAGTCCTCGCAACGGGCGTCCTTACATGCCGTCGGATAGATGTGGGAGTCTCCCCGCCATATGTACTCTTGAGTCAGGACGTACACGTGGTTGGAGGTCATCCTGGATGCCTTTAGCGTCCCGGAGACCTCGTAGGCGTGGAGAAGGGTGGGATTCTCGGCCTCCTCCACGTCAAAGACAGCGACGTGAGTCCTCGACTCCGAAGGACCAATAACCGCGGGGTCGGCCAACCTCACGTCATCTAAGATGACGACTCCGCCCGTTCCCCCCGAGATTACGATTAGCCGCTTCCCCAAGAGGAACATCCCCGAGATCCATACGTACGCGGTGTCTTGAGCGAGCTCCTCCTTGGGTATCTGGGATACAACCGCCATCTCTTCCGGCGGATATGCCTTCAGTAGTGTCACGCCGTCCTCGTTGGCAACGTAGATGAACTCGCCATCGGTCTTCACGATGTCCGACTCATCCACGCCCTCGACCTGAACGTTGGTTCCTGAGAAGTCCACATCTTCGGCGAGGGCACCTTCCGTACCGAACAGCTCCATGCCACCACGGAGGTCCGTTCCCGATGGGACGGCCGGAAACCGGTTCCTCTCCAGGTATGATTTCAGATCTGCCATACTCTGAAACGCAGATAGACCGACGCTAGCACGGGTTTCGGAGGGCGGGGCCATGGAGATGGCAAGGCCGGCCACCAGTAGCATCGCCGCTAGGATGGCGGCGAGGAAGGTTCTGTATGACATCGCCCTTAATTGTGCCTAGAAACTATATCAAGACACTTCTCGCGTTGACCTTTTTGTCAACAGACCTGGCGAATGTAAGAGATGTCTCACTTGCAGCATATCGTCCAGTGCCAGATATCTGCCACGACGAGAGACATACGCCTTAGCGTCGGCAATCGTGAAACCCCACGAACCGAAGAGAGTTTCTGATGGCCATAACCCTGCCACCATTCTGTGGAGAGACGAAGTACCGTCTCAGGGGGAAGCCTTCGAGTCTGCGCGAGCCTCCGCCGTACTATAGTCTCCCTTTCGAGCCGCCCGGAGGTCTCCGGAACCAGGCAGCTGGGGCTCGACCGTGTAGGGTGAGACCGGGTCTGCAGAGTTCGTTCTAGGCCTCTTTCGCAAAACAGGGATCTCCCTGGATGTACCCACTGGTAGGTACAATACCAACAACTAAATCAAAAGGCCAACTCGCAATTCCTGGGGCTGAGGTGCAACATGGTTAGATGTACGGAATGTGGCACACGTAATGAAGAGGATGCGAAATTCTGCAACAGCTGCGGTGCCTCCCTCACAGGCGGTCAAGCCAGGGCTCAAACGGAGTGGCGCAAGAGAGGAGAGGAAGAATGTGCTAAGACCCGTGGGGGCCAGATATTCTGGGGACTGGTAATAGTCTTCATCGGTGCCTGGCTCGTCTTCGAATTCGGGGTCAAAAACATTCCAGGGCTGCCGCAGTGGGTTTACGACCTCACGCCCTGGTGGATCGTCCCCATCGTCCTAGGCATCATAATAATAATCGCAGGAATCAGGTTGATTGCGGGGAGAGGGCGAGAAACCTGCGACTGACCTAATCCAGATAGACCTTGCACTCCTCGCTGCAATCCCTGCACGTCTTAACATGCCGCCAGCGGGATAGCTGGATTCTCGTGTCTAGGAAGAGAAATGAAACTACGAGCCCAAGTATGCCGAAAATCGCGCTACCGGATAGCTCATAGGCACTAATGACCACGAGAAAGAATCCGACGATGAGCAAGCCGTTAGAGATTAATCGCGCAGGGGCCCTACTCACCGGCAGCACCGTTTCAACGTATTTGGCGGCGACGAGGACGACGCCGAGAACGAGAAGTGCCTTGAGCACGCCACCTGGCATTTCGATCGGTAGGGCAACGTACAGACTCATGAGCAGAATCGATACAGCGGATCCCGCGGCCAGTCCAGTGCAACCCGCACAGAGGGTTCTGTCGCCCCACCTGATTGTGTGGCTTTCAAAGTATTCACAGTCGGGGTGGTGGCCCCGACGGCCTCTGACCTGGCCTTGCTCGATACTCACCTCGTCGCTCTTCCTCCCTATGAGCCTCTTGGCCCATCCTGGCCGGACGGTAAGGGTTATACCGAACACGCAGCTGGCAATGAATGCACTCCCGAGCAGTAACCTGTCCAGCAAGTCTGGAGAAGGCGTGATCGATAATTGTTGCCAAGCCACGATAACGATCATGGCCGCTGCTATCGCCGAAAAGGTCACTAGGTAAAGGGCCGTCTTCTTCTGGCTCAAATGAGACGCCTCAGGGTTTTCAACACCTTCTGGCTTACCATGTGACGATATACCCTTCTCTTTATCCTCCGTCTCGAGAACATTCCCGCTATGCTCCGGGGGACGGAACCGTAGAAGGCTCTGTAGCAGTGGAATAACTCCTCCTGGACCTGGCGTCGAGTTAGGAACTCGGTGGGCATAATTGCGTGGGCCATATCGTAGTGGGCATAATTAGTGTCTTCAATCCACCCCTTCTGCAGGGCTTCGGCGTGGACATCCGTGCCAGGGTAGGGGGTAAGGACCGTGTATATCGAGAGGTCCGAACCCAGGTCAAGAGAGAACCTGCGGAGCTGCGCAATGGATTCAGCGGTATCTCTTCGCGAGCCGATGACAAACATGGCATGGGAGAAAATATCGTAATCATTGAGGATTCTCATCGCTTGGAACGCATCGTCAACGCGAGCCCCTTTGTTGAAGTCTCTCAGCACCTCGGGTGAGTGATTCTCTACGCCGACAAGGATCCAATTGTTGCCGACGTCCCGCAGCTTCGCCACCAATTCGGGGTTCTGGACCATGTCGTCGGTTCTTGCCTGGAAGAACCAAGTGACCTCCCCCGTGAAGTCCCGACCTCGTAGCTCTTGCCACAACCCCTCTGCGCGTACTCGATAGCTGAAGTTGTCGTCCGTGAACCATAAGAACTCACCTCCGAACCTCTCGTGGAGGTACTCCATCTCCTCGGCAATCCTCTTAGCCGATTTGGTCCTCCACGCACCATTCCAGTGCTTCCATTGGCTGCAGAACGTGCACCGATATCTGCAGCCCCGTGAGCCCTCCATAATCATGTACCGGGTGTTCTTGCCAGCCATCATAGTGAAGTGATACTTCTGGAGGTTCTCCTCCACTAGGTGATACGCTGGGTAGGGGAGGGCGTCTAGGTTTTCGATGAGCTGACGTTCCGGCGTGTGCACGACCTCCGAGTTATGCCTGAATGAGAGACCGTTCACATGGGTGACCTCACCACCATCCATCAGTGACCTGATCAACTCGACGAGGGTGACCTCTCCCTCCCCCCTAACGATGTAATCGATTTCTGGAAAGTCTCTGAGGGATTCCTCAGGGGTGGAGGAGAAGTGCTGGCCGCCAACGACGGTCACTATGTCACCATCGATGGTTTTCGCTATCTCCGCCACCCTCGCGCACACGTATGCGTTACAGGTGAATCCCGAGGACGCGACGATCGAAGGTGGGTCGGACTCGATCCTCCTCTCGACATCCTTCCAGTCTTTCCTCTCCGCTTGACAGTCAAGAATCTCTATCCTAACGTCCGGCAGTTCCTGTTCTACGTAGGCTGCCAAAACCAGAAGTCCCGTGGGGGGCGGGAGATACTCACCCATGAGAAACCAATAATCCTTCGGCGGCTCGACCAGAAGTAGCTCCGTAATTGGTCTCTCCTTTAACGTCACTCTACAACAACACCCGTCTCCCTCTTCTGTACTCTCGGATGCGTACTAGAAATCCGCGTAGGTATAGTACGTATCTGTGGGTAGGCATCCACCTACCACAAATGCTCAGTTCGAGCCGACTGCAGTCGCGTACTTCCTGACCATAGCGTCGAGGCCGCCTTTGGGCAGCCTACCGGATGTCCCTCGCTGTGTCGTAATGAAAAGGGCATGCCCTTGCTGGAAATCCCTCCTTCTCAAGGCGCATCTTTGTACCCCGGCCTAGCTACTGACCAAGCTTCCAGGGCCTTGAACTGGCCCTTCGGCAGTCTAGTCATACGTCGCCTCGCGACCAGGGCGTTAGCGGTGATTACCGCCGTCGTCGTCTCACGATTCACTGCAATCTGACTGTTCGGGCCTAGCCATGACCCTGACCCGATCGTCAACGAGGACAGAGGTAACGATGATGACAGGCGTGCCGGACTGCGTGTCCAGACAAGATGGGGAGGGAGGGTGCAATCTCTCCCGACGCCAAGGAAGGTGGAGTGGCTGGAGGTGGAGGACGCAATCCTCCGACCCCGGGGTGTCGGGGGCGGGGTGTGTTCCCCTAACATCGACGGTTGTCGGTATCAGGGTTTGAACCCGCGACCTCCGGATTTCCCAGGAGCGCCTGGGTTCGTCAGGAATCCCTATGAGTCCGGCGCTCCACCAGGCTGAGCCACCCCGACGGGTGCTTGAACCCAACGTCGATAGATAAGCTATTCGATTCCTGTGGCTTTCCCACGCAAAGACCATTATCCTTATTTCCGAAGAGGCCATGAGACACTCTGGGACTGATTCTGCCTGGCCGAGTAGGGCTTCAAGGGCCTGACGGGCCCTCCGGGGGGCGCAAGGTCATAGCTATGGTTCTCGCGGCTGGCCTCTCCCGCAGGTTCGGACGCCCCAAGCAACTTGCCATTGTCGGGGAGCGTGGCATGCTGGCGGTCACCCTCGATTGCCTCCGACATTCCAGGGTGCGGGGGGTAATCCTTGTACTGGGTTACAGGGCAGATGAAATCCTCAGAAGACTGGAACTCGATGGGGTCAGGGTTGTCATCAACCACCAATTCGCCGAGGGCATGAGCTCTTCCATAAGAGAAGGACTGAAAGCCCTTCGAGGAGACGAGGAGGGGGTCCTCATAGTTCTGGGAGACCAACCACTCACGCGGACCGACACCGTCGATGTCCTCCTGCGAGCCTACAACGAGTCACGGGCCCTCGCTGTCGTCCCCTCTTTCGATGGTCGCTGGGGAAACCCTGTCCTGGTAGACCTGTCCCTACGAGAGCAGATGGAGTCCATCGTAGGAGATACGGGGTGCCGCGAACTCATACGTGGACTGGAGGACGTATTGGTGGTCGATGTGGACGATCCGGGCATCTTGGTGGACATAGACACGGAGGAGGATCTGCACAAGGCGAGGGAGATGCTGGAGGTCTGAGCGAGGGAAGGCTAGTGGTTAACCGGGAAGACGTGTGGATTCGACTCAATGTAAACGGTGATGTTTACGATGTCATAGTTCCCGTTCAGAAGACCCTCCTGGAGGTGTTGCGTGAGGACCTCGGGCTCACGGGCACGAAGCACGGTTGCGAGCTTGGCGAGTGCGGGACTTGCGGCGTTTTGGTGGACGGCCTTTTCGTGTTGTCGTGCCTCACGCTGCCTATCGAAGTCCAAGGTCGGCGAATCACCACGGTGGAGGGGCTCGCGGAGGAGGGCAGGCTACACCCACTGCAGGAGGCCTTCTCGGAGCTGGGAGCTGCCCAGTGCGGCTACTGCACTCCAGGATTTCTCATGGCGGCGAAAGGCCTTCTGGACTCGAATCCAAAACCCTCTAGAGAGGAGATCGTCGATGCTCTCAGCGGGAACCTCTGCCGCTGCACTGGATACCTAAAGATATTTGAGGCCGTTGAGATGGCTGCGGGTAGGCTGCGCGCTGGAGGCGATGACGTTACCGCTCTGGAGGCGCGGGAGGAGGCCAGTGTCTGAATTCTCCCTCATAGGCAAGCCGAAGGCGCGGGTGGACGGTCCTGCCAAGGTGACGGGGATAGCCCAATTCGCGGACGACATCCACCTCCCAGGCATGCTATACGCAAAGTTCCTGCGCAGCCCTCTGCCCCACGCTCGAATAAAGTCCATCGACACGAGGGAGGCGCGGGCCCTGGATGGAGTCAGGGCCATCATCACCGGTAAGGACCTGCCGGAGAAGTACGGAATCCTGCCCGTCAGTCAGGATGAGGAGGCCCTCGCGACGGAGAAGGTGCGCTACGTAGGAGACCCGGTGGCGGCCGTTGCGGCTGTGGATGAAGCCACAGCGGAGAAGGCCACGGAGCTGATCGAGGTGGAGTACGAGCCGCTGCCCTCATACATGAGCATCGACGAGGCGCTGGAGAAGGAAGGGGAGCCCATCGACGATGTGGGTTTCGGGCCCAACGTGCACAAGGTGGTCTCCTTGGAGTTCGGCGACGTCCGCGGAGGCTTCGAGGATGCCGACCTCGTCCGGGAGGACCGATTCTTCTTCGAGGGGTCGAACCACCTCCCCATGGAGCAGCACGCCGCTGTGGCTCGCTGGGAACCGGAAGGCAAGCTGACGCTGTGGTCCAGCACCCAGACACCCCACTACGTCCATCGGGCCCTGTCCAAGGTCCTGGGACTGCCCATGAATCGTATCCGGGTCATCGCCACCCCCGTGGGCGGCGGCTTCGGCGGGAAGAGCGATCCTTTCAACCACGAGCTGGTGGCGGCCAAGCTGGCCATGGTCACGGGGCGGCCGGTGAAGATCACCCTGACCCGCGAGGAGGTCTTCTACGCCCACCGGGGCAGGCACCCCGTCCTGATGTGGGTGAGGACGGGAGTCAAGAGAGACGGGACCATCACCGCCATGCACTTCAGGTCCTTTCTGGACGGTGGCGCTTACGGCAGCTACGGCGTGGTCACCACCTACTACACGGGCGCGCTACAGACGACCACCTACCGCATTCCGGCCTACAAGTTCGAGGGCACGAGGGTTTACACCAACAAGCCGCCCTGCGGGCCCAAGAGGGGGCATGGCACGCCCCAGCCCAGGTTTGCCATCGAGGTCCACTTCAATCGAATCGCTGAGGAGCTCGGCATGGACCCGGTGGAGTTCCGGTCGCGAAACCTGACCGAGCCCTTCACATACACCGTGAACTGGTTGAGAATAACCAGCTGTGGCCTAGAGGAGTGCGTCGAGAAGGTCCTTAACGCCTCCGGTTACAGGGAGAAAGCGGGAAGGCTGCCCCGGGGCAGAGGAGTAGGGTTTGCCCTCAGCAGTTATCTGAGCGGCGCCAGCCTGCCCATCTACTGGAACGACATGCCACACTCGGAGGTCCACCTGAAGGTCGACAGGAGCGGGACGGTAGCCCTCTTCTGCGGAGCCATCGACATAGGCCAGGGATCCGACTCCATCCTTGCCTTGACGGTGGCCGAGGTCCTGGGGATACAGCAGGAGGACATCAAGCTCGTCACGGCCGATACGGAGCTCACGCCCATCGACTTGGGTAGCTACAGCAGTCGGGTCACCTTCATGGCGGGGAACGCAGCCATTCAGGCGGCGGAAAGGCTGCGAGAGAGCATTGCCGAGGCCATTGCCGCAAGAACAGGAGTGCCGAAGGACAGGCTGCTGTTCAAGGAGAAACGGGTGTTCGATCCTGAAGGGCAGGAAGTGGACATGTCGTGGGAGGAGGCCTGCGCCGTGGCCGAGGAGGTCCACGGGGCTCTGGCAGCCACGGGCGCCTACACGCCACCGAAGCTGGGGGGTCCCTACAAGGGCTCTGGGGTGGGACCGTCCCCCGCGTACAGCTTCACGGCCTGCGTGGCGGAGGTCACCTTGGAGGAGGAGACAGGGGTTGTGACAGTCGAGAAGGTGTGGATCGCCCACGACATCGGCCGGGCCCTCAATCCGACCTTGGTGCTGGGCCAGATAGAGGGAAGCGTCTACATGGCCCTAGGGGAGGCCCTTATGGAAGAACAGACCTTCCGGAAGGGCCTTCACAAGATACCCTCCATGCTTGAGTACAAGAGCCCCACCACCAGGGAGATGCCGCCGGTGGAGACCATCCTTGTGGAGACGGTGGACCCTGAGGGGCCCTTCGGGGCGAAGGAGTGTGGGCAGGGGCCCCTCTTGCCCGTCAACCCCGCCATCGCCAACGCCGTTCACGATGCCATCGGGGTGAAGTTCCACGAGTTGCCCATCACCCCGGAGAAGGTTCTCGAAGGCCTGGACATGGCAGGTCGAGGGGAGGAGGCGCTGATCGTCCCCAAAGAGCCGCCTAGGTTCAAGTTCAGGAATCCGATCAGGGTGGACCCACCGGAGGAGAAGAGGGTGAAGCTCGCCAAGGCCGCCGATGGAGGTGGGTAGTTGCTACGCCTCCCGCCCTTCACATACATCGCCCCGAACACGCTGCAGGAGGCGGCGGAGGCCATGTCCACCCATGGGGAGGACGCCATGCTGGTGGCGGGTGGCACGGACCTGTACCCCAACATGAAGAGGCGGCAATTCGAGCCGAAGGTGCTCGTGGGCTTGAGGAACATCCGCGAGCTGCGGAGGATATCGGGGGACTCGGAACGCGGGATGATCGTCGGCGCAGGGGCCACACTGCAGGAGGTTAGCTCCCATCCTACCATCATGGAGCACTATCACGCGGTGGCGAAGGCCGCTGGCCTCGTATCCACCCCGCCCCTCCGGAACATGGGTACCATCGGCGGGAACCTCTGCGTGGACCCCCGCTGTAACTACTACAACATGCCCCACCAGTGGCGAAAGGCCATCGGCTTCTGCATGAAGAAGGATGGAGCCGGATGCCTCGTCGCTCCGGGGAGCAGTAGGTGCTGGGCCATCTCCTCATCGGACCTGGCCCCGGTGGCCATCGCCCTGGAGGCCGACGTCAGGCTAGTCGGCCCGAAGGGGGAGCGGGTCATCTCCGCTGAAGCCCTCTACCGGGATGATGGTATCGACTATCTAGCGAAGGATAGGGCCGAAATTCTTTCGGAGGTCCATCTGCCACCGGCGGACGGCTGGAGGACGACCTACTGGAAGCTGAGGCGCCGAGGGTCTTTTGACTTCCCGATCCTGGGGGTTGCCGCCCGAATGAGGCTCGACGGCGATGGGAAGGTGGAGGACGCCAAGCTCGTCCTCGGTGCCGTGGCCTCTCGCCCCGTTGAGGTACGGGAGGCTCGCTCCCGTCTCACAGAGAGGTGGCCAACGGAGGAGGACCTGGCCGCAGTGGCAGAGGCTGCCTTCAACGTGGCGAAACCCATGGACAACGCCGACGGCCACTTTTACTGGAGAAAGAGGATGGTCCGACCCTATGTCCTGGGAGCGCTGAAGGAGCTCCTCGAAGTGCCGATGAGCTGAGAGCTGGTGATCACTTCTGCCGGACGTCTCCTGTGGGCATCTTACCCTTCCCGGGAAGTATCCTGCCGTGACGGGAGGCGACGACCTCCGCCATGATGGAGAGGGCAATCTCAGCGGGGCTCTCCGCCCCCATGTCCACGCCGATGGGCGTCCTCACCCGCTTCAGGTAGTCCTCGGGGATGCCTCTGTCCCTCAGAGCTTTCAGGTTCTTACGAGCCCTCTTCCCGCTGGCCAGGAGTCCGACGTAGCGGACACCGGTCCCGCTGAGGTCCGCCAGGATTCCCACCGTGCGCTCTGACTTCGCCAGCAGCACGACGGAGTCGCTAGATGACCACTCAAAGGCATTGAAATCGAAGTCTAGGTCGTCCAGCAGTTCATCGGCCTGTGTTGACAGATCGGGCGCATGGTCGACCACCACGACATGAAAGTCCAGCATCCTGCCCAGCTTGACGAGGTGGTCCTCTATCTCATCCCTCCCGCCTTGGCCCACGATAACGAGCCTCTCCTTCGGCAGGTAGGGCTCTATGTAGATGTCCATCCCACCACCACAATCCGTCTCTACGTGGATCTCGTCCTCCACCCTCTCCACCGACGCTTTGATGGAGGAGTCTACGTCCTCCAGGTATACGCGTACGAGGGCGGGCACACCCTCCTTGATGGCCTCCAAAGCCGTGGCGATGATAGGGCCCTCGGGACAACCGCCGCCTAGGGTCCCCTGCAAAACTTCACCCTCATGAGAGACGATGATCTTAAACCCTGGTTTGCCAAGGGAGGATCCAAAGGTCCGAACAATGGTGGCTACGGCAAAGGGATTGAGCCCCCTTCCCATTTCGCCGAGGTTGCGAGCGAACGCGAAGTCGTCCATCGTGAGTTTGAGGCCCTGGGGTGGATTTAACCCTTTCTGGATGCCCTCAACAAGCTCTTCGAAAAGACCCACCCGTCCTGCGATTGTGCGAGGCTTAGGATTGTGCGAGGCCTGGGCTCTGACGAGATCGACGTGCCCACTCAGGACGTCGGGGCCGCCTCTTCTACCTCAGCCTCTTCCGCTTCGGGGGCCTCCGGAGGCGCTTCCTCCACAACCTCTGGTTCCGTCGGCTCCTCAACCAAAGCCGCCTCAGGCCCCTTCAAGAGCTCGCTCTTCCTAACCTCGACCCTGAAGATGGGTTGTATCGTCTTGCAGGCCGCAGCAATCTCCCGGGCCATGTCCCCCATGACGACTGCCTTGACAAAATCCGCGAAGGAGTTGTTCCTCGCCTTCTCGTAGACCGTGAGATGCATCACCTTCCGCACCGCTGTCTGCTTCGACGCCTGAATGCGGCGGTCGGTGATGGCCATCGGCTTCACCCTAATGACTGCACCGTCCTTCGTCTTGACGTCGAAGGTCCCGTCTATTCGGGACCTCTTCCTGCGGGTGAGCCTCCGGACGTAATCGGTGGTCATGTCGTGGCCCACGTACGCTGTGGAGGCCTCGCCGCCCTTCACCCTATCAACGGCGAATTGGACCTTGATATGCATCTTGGAGAAGTCTCCCGTGAGGTCCTGGACGGTGACCTCCGCCACGCGGCCGATGAGCTTCGACTCGTCCTCCGCCGGCGTCTCACCCAGGACAGCGCGGTTAAACATCTCGGGGGCATGGACTGTGTACCAGCTCTTTGCCTTCCACTTGTCCTTCAGCCTCTTTGCCACCCTGTCTCGCTTGGCCATGGGGTTCCAGAGGCTCTAAGAGGCCTGTCTATTTATATCTGATGACCAGGCCAGGGCCCACCGCGTAGGGAACGTCCTCACGACTGGGGTCTGTGGCGGTCGAGCACCGTCTTCCGGGGGTAGGCAGGCACACGGGCCAATAGTCTATAACTGTGGGGGCACTTGGAGGCATCCGGTGTGGAGTCGCATTGCGTGGACAGAGTCGGCGGCCGTGGTCGGGGCTCTAGTGCTTCTGGAGATGGGAGTCCTGCTCGTCGAGATCCAATCTGCCATCATTCTGGACTGGTTCATCACCTTAGCACCCCTGATATGGATCAACGCGTCCGTTCTGGTTCTCTACGCCTTCTTCAGACAGCTTGCGGGCAGTAGCGAGCTGCCTAGCACCCCAAGGAAGCGGGGCAAGACGTGGGAATTGTTCAGGACGGAGTTCGCCACCATCCGAGGAGCCCTTAGGACGAGGGCATTCAAGCTGCTCTGGCTAGGGTTTGGGCTGGTGTATGCTGTTATCTACATGCTCTTTCAGGGCATTTTAGTTGTGGACCTCTCTGGTCGCTTGGAGCCCCTGTTTGTTACCCTGCAGAGCCCTCTGGGGTATGGGCCTGCTCTGACGTGGGCCCCGACTCACAGCTTCGGGTTGCTACTGAGACCGTATACAGTGATGGCGGCTGCAGCCCTCTCTCTGCTGTCAGGCATCGTACTGTCTCTTCTGGTGTTCTCCATCGCCAAGGGCCGAAGATCCCTGAGAGCCCTGCCGGGCCCGCTGGCGGGACTGGGAGTCATGTGCCCTGCATGCTTCGCATCTCCAGCAACCGGCCTCTTCCTAGCGTACTTGGCGCCGGCGGCGACCCTCGCTGGGTTGGGAACCCTGCCGCTCTTCTCTATGACCCTTGCCGTCTCTACCATACTCCTGATAGTCAGCCTCATAGTGCTTTGGATGACGATAGCCTGGCTCTCGAGAACACTGGCGAGGGTGGCGGGCCCCGCGGAGTCACCGGCTCGTGGTCCTTAGATGGTAGACCACGGCGAATATCGCCGTCCCCGCTAGAGCGATGGCAAGGATGGTCTGAATCAGCCCTAGAGGCCATACGGGCCCGGGCGTAGGCGAACCGCTCCCCACAACGAGGACGCCGACCATTCCGTTAAGGGCGTGCCCGATTAGCATACAGACGAAGACATAGTTCGCCTCAATCATGGGGGCTGTAAAGGTCCTGGTGGACTCATTTTGTCCATCGAGCCAGACGTCCACGATCAGCTCCGTGTTCTCGTAGTATGATTGTAACTCGGGGAAGTTATCAACGGGGACCACGGCATTGGGCACCGCAAATAGAGTAAAGGTATGCGGAGCAAAACCGACATTCATCAGCCTCAGGGTGACGTTTTCACCCGGCCTCACCTCAATCCTTTCGGGATCGAAGCGAAAGTTGTCCTGCAGCTGTACGTCCATGCTAACCTGCCCGCGGGCGGGTTGGTAGGGGATGAAGACGCCAACGACGATGGCGGCGGCCAACAACGTGAATACCAGGCGCCTCCCCCCAGGGGGGTACCTTCGTGAGAACCCAGGCCTTCGACGAACGTCACGATTGTGATTGTGCAAGGCCTACCCAACCTTCAAGGAGCCGGGCCGTAGGGGACGGGCTGACTTCCTTCCTCAAACACCTGAAGAACGCCCACCATGCTGTAGTGGCCCACCCCACAGTACTCCGCGCACTGGATGTGATACTCTCCCACCTGCTCTGCCTTGAACCAATACTGGTTTATCCTGCCTGGCACGGCATCGATCTTCAATCCGAACTCCAGGATGTGATAGCTGTGAATCACGTCAAGGGAAGTCACGTTCAAGCGGACGACCTCGTTCACCTGAACGCGGAGCAGGCCCTGGGCGGTCGTCCCATCGGGGTATATGAACTCCCAGAGGAAGCGCTGAGCTACGACCTCAATGTGCACCGTGCCCTCAGGCGCAGTGTCCGTTATCTGCAGGGCATAGAAGCTGCCGCCTGCCACTATCATGATAACAACGACAGGCAGGGCCGTCCAGATGAACTCGAGCCGCGGGTCGTGGGTCTTCACCCTGGACGGCAGGTGGAACCCCTCCCTCCGCCGGAAACGGATGACAGCCGCTATCAGCAGGCCCTCGACCACGACCGCGATGATGAGGCCCAGGGCGAGAACAAGGAAGAAGAGCTGGTCTTGAGCGGCCCTGCCGGGGGTAAGGGGTTCGCCCCGGGCGGGTACGCTGACGAGGAACGAGGCAATGATGAGGAGAATGCCCAGAAGGGCGGCCCGTCGCCGCAGCCTGTCCATCGCCGAATCCAAAGGCTCTTTTCATAAAAAGCTTCCCCCGTGCGTTCTCTCACGCCTCGAGGTCTGGCTCTCCTGAGTCGGCCTACCCCCAAAACTATTTGGATGGGACGGTTTTAGGAACCCCAGCGTCACTGAACTTCGGAGGCCCGCCTTGGCAACGGTCACCTACAAGCAACTGAGGTATGACGGCCTATTTCGCTGGTTCTTCACCACGTACCACAAGGACATCGGAATACTCTACTTCGTGACCACCCTCGGCTTCTTCGTCCTTGGCGGGCTTCTGGCCCTCCTCATAAGGCTCGAGCTGGCAGCCCCGGGTCGTACCATCGTGGGCGCCGAGACCTACTCTGAGCTCTTCTCCATCCACGGCTCCACCATGATCTTCCTGGTCGCCATCCCCATGATGTCGGCCTTCGCCAACTACATGATGCCCATCCTCATCGGAGCTAAGGACATGGCCTTCCCCCGGCTGAATGCCCTGAGCTTCTGGATCATACCGCCTGCGGGGATCATGATCTGGCTCGGGGCTGCCCAGGCGGGATGGACCGCCTATGCGCCCCTCTCTGTCCTTGAAGCTGGCCAAGGCATGGACCTCTGGATCTTAGGGGTTACCCTCCTCGGCACGTCCTCCATCCTGGGCTCTATCAACTTCATCACAACGATCTTCAAGCTCCGAAAGCCTGGGGTAAACTTCGGAAACCTCTCCCTCTTCGTCTGGACCGTCCTCGTCACGTCGTGGATCATCCTTCTGGCCACCCCCGTCATTGCGTCGGCCCTGGTGATGCTCTTCATGGACCGCAACCTGGGTACGGCCTTCTTCGCGGGAGAGCGGTCGCTCTTCTGGCAGCACCTGTTCTGGTTCTACTCCCACCCGGCGGTCTACATCATGATCCTCCCGGCCATGGGCATCATCTCGGAGGTCATACCGAAGATGTCCAGCAAACCCGTCTTCGGCTACAGGGCCATCGCCTTTTCCAGCGTCGCCATAGGCTTCATGGGCTTCGGCGTCTGGGTCCACCACATGTTCACCACAGGCCTCGACCTGACGGTGAGAATCCCCTTCATGCTGGTCACCATGGCCATAGCCGTCCCCTCAGGGGTGAAGATCTTTAACTGGATTGCCACAATGTGGGGGGGCAGCATCTCCTTGAAGTCGCCGATGCTATTCGCCGTCGGCTTCATATCAATGTTCATCATCGGCGGAATTAGCGGTGTGTTCCAGGCTGCCATACCGATCGACTACATCGTTCAGGATACCTACTTCGTGGTTGCCCACCTCCACTACGTCCTCTTTGGGGGCACCATCATGGGGATCTTTGCAGGGCTTTACTTCTACTTCCCCAGGATAACCGGGAGGATGTACAGCGAGAGGCAGGGTCGGGTTCACTTCATCCTGACCCTGATCGGGATGAACATGGTCTTCTTCCCCATGCACATCCTGGGGCTCCTGGGCATGAACAGGCGGTACTACGACTACAGCAACCTTCTGGATATCCCTGCGATACAGCCCCTGAACCTGCTCGCGACGGTGGGGGCCTTCATACTGGGCTTCGCCATGCTAATCTTCTTCTACAACATGGTGAACTCTACCCTAAGGGGAGAGCCCTCTGAGCCAGACCCGTGGGAGCACCTATGAGGTTGCTTCAGTCCTTCGCCCTGGGGGCGGTGCTCAGCGGGTACGCCACTGTGGTCCTGGGAGGTTACGTGAGTTCCATCGGCGCTGGACTCGCCTGTCCCGACTGGCCGACGTGCCAGGGTCAGATCGTCCCATCGTTGAGCGACCCTCTAGTCGCCGCCGAGTACTTCCACCGACTAGCGGCGGCCATCGTCGGCGTCCTCGCCCTGGGAAGCCTCCTCCTGGTCTGGGGACTGTACAGGGCGCAGACCAAGCTCGTGATTGCCACAACGGCCGCCTTCGGGCTGCTAGTGACTCAGGTTCTCCTTGGCATGATCGCCATCACAAGCCGTCTCCCGCCCGTCGTGGTTACGGCCCACCTGGCCGTGGCCACGGCCTTCATAGCCACCATGACGGTTGCAGCCGTGCTTACCTTCCTTCCGGGGAAGGAGGCCGGATCGGCTCAGATCGCGTCCTCCGCCCAAGAGGCATCCTAGACTACCTCAGGACCACGAAGAAGAAACCTAGGGCAAACATGATGGCGGCTATCACCCCAAGAATGATGCCTATCTTGACGATGTCCTCCACTCCTGCATCCCCTCACTTCCCAACCTGATGGCGTACATAAGTTTTCGTGGGGAGGGCTTGCCGAACTCGCCTTGGATTGGGGTCGACAAAGGCATGCAGCGACGGTCAAGGCGTCACGTTCATATTCACTCTCCGACTTCGTCCGGCTGTGATTCAATGAGACTCAATGGCAGGCTCGCGGCCACTGCCTTGACAGCCCTCGCCCTGATGGGCATGATTGCCTTGACGTTGTCAGTGCCTTCTCAGGCGAAAGAGATGACCGTGCGCATGAAAGAGCCCTTTGCCTTCGACCCGCCAAGCATGGAGGCGATGCCGGGCGAGTCCATCACCCTTCTCGTAATCAACGAGGGGACCACCAGGCACAGCTTCACTCTGTTCGAGGAGAAAGACGCCTCCGTCCCCTGGCAGAACGACCCAGATCTGCAGCAGTACAATACGACTCACGATAAGATTGTGGATGTCTGGCTGGATGGTGGAAACGAGAAGACCGTGACCTTCACAGCTCCGGTTGAGCCGGGGACCTACACCTACGTGTGCATGGTCCCACTGCATGCCTCGGGGGGGATGCGGGGTGAGCTGGTGGTGAGCGAGGAGCCTGGCGGTATCGACTCCTTGACCATCGGAATCGTGGTGGGGATCGTGATCGTGGTCGTCGCCGTTGTCGTCCTCATGTTCCTGAGGAGGTCCAGGACCTAGGGGCTAGCGCGTGGTTGACCACAGGGGCTTCGAGATCCTGGAGCAGGTCCGATCACATCGGGGGAATGGTGACCGATGGTAGGCAATGACGATACCTCACGGCCTGGGACGGTCTATGAAGTGTGGGGAGGGATTCTAGGCTTCTCCATAGTGATGACGCTTATCATCCTCCTACCACCCCTTGACTCCCTCTTCGAGGATCACGAGGCCCTTCACCACCTCCAGCACGCCCTCACTTTCATTATCAGCTTCATAGCGGGAATTGCCGCCTTCACGCTCTTTAGGGCGGTCGCCACCAACGGATCAGGCTGGGTGATGAGGACCTCTCGGGCCCTTCTGGTCGCTGGCCACCGAACGAACCCCGGCGGGCTCCCTTCCATCCTGTTTGCCGCCGGAGTTGCCGTTCTCTGGCACATACCTTACTTCTTCAACCTTGCAGTGCAGGATGACTTCGTTCACGCCCTCGAGCATCTCTCCTTCCTGCTAGCTGGCGGTGGAGTGGGCTTCGGACTACATCAGATGAAGAAGTGGACGCGGCTCATTAGTCTCCTGATCGCCGAGCTGACGATGCTCTTCCTGGCTGTGGCGATTGTCGTCTTCGAGCTGCACGTCTACCAGGTGTACCCGCGCGAGCAGGAGACCATCTTCGGCATAGGGATGATCTATTCCATGATGCCGCTGATGGTATACACCGTCTATCGGTTCCTGGTGGAGCAGGTCTCCTAGCGGATCCGCACTTCATAACCACCTGCAGGCCCCTCCCCTGGCGCGCTACTTGCCCGGAATCCCGTAAACTCGGCCCTTCCAGGCTACGCCTCCAGCCCGCAGGTAGCGTCGCGCCGAGTCCAGAAGGATGACTGAGATCACCATCGCTCCGACAGGCGTTAGGAAGGCGTATCTAGCCTGGCCGCCCATCATACCGTAAGCCACGGCGAGCCGTATCCATATCAGGCCGCTCAGGAAGGCGGAGATGTATAGCAGCGTGGTCGGCCCTGTCGCCACGAGATCTGCCAATCCCCACGCCATGAGGCCGAAGGGGAGAACCAACAATAGGAACAGGCCAAGGGCACTTCGGGAGACTCTACCCAAGCTGAACTCCAGTCCGGGAAAGGCGTTCTTTGACCAACCCTGCCATATCTCCCGGAAGGAGGTGTACATCCTGACCGATAGCTCTTCTCTGCCGTCCAGCATGCGCAGCCCGTACCCTCTCTCCTTGCTCAATCGGGCCAAGCGGTAGTCCTCATCCACCCTTCCCGCTACGGAGGCGTGGCCACCCAGGGCCTCGTACGTCTCACGCCTGAACAGCAGAAACTGTCCGTTACCCACGGCCCACGGCTTGTCCGGCCGGTTCACCCACGAGCCCCGAAAGGTAAGGCCTATCAGAAAGATCATCAGGGGCTGGATGACCTTCTCCCAGAATGACTCCACTCGGAGTCGGGAAACCAAGGTGAGAACGTCAGTATCCTCCCGCATCATGTAGCCAACGGCCTTCCGGAGGAGGGATCGGTGGTGGAACGTATCCCCGTCGGTGAACAAGAGAAGGGAGCCTTTCGCGGCCTCGTAGCCCTGCTGACAGGCCCAGTTCTTCCCGACCCAGCCCTTCGGAAGGGGGGGCTCCTCCAGCAGCCGTAGCTTGTCCCCGTACCCTCCTAGAATGGCCGCCGTGGCGTCCTCCGAGCCCCCGTCCACGACGATGAGCTCTTTCTCGGGGTAGTCTGAGTTCAAGAGGGAGTCAACGCAAGCCTCCACCGTTTCCTCCTGATTCCTTACTGGAAGGATGATGGAGACGAAAGGCCACTCACCGTCGCTGACCTCTTCCGATAGCCTGGGGAAGCCAGCGAACAAGACGAAGGAGAGCAGGATGACAAGGGTCACCACCAGGCCGTAAGACACGAGGAGCAACTCGAGGATGGAGAGGCCGAAGACCATGGCTACGTTCCTACGTTCGTGCGATACTTAAGTCTCTGGCGCCCATGGTCCTCCATCAGCCCCGTCGCCTGATGGGGATTTCCTCGATGGCCCCGGGGTTCTCAACACTCGAAAGGTCTCCCAGGTCGGCCTCGCCAAGGTATCTGGCCCTTATCGCGCGACGGACGATCTTTGCACTTCTGGTCTTCGGAAGGGCCGGGACGAAGTGAACCTCGGCGGGCCTGAGGACCTTTCCCAGCTGGCCAGCTACATGCCCGATTAATTCCCGCCTGAGTTCTTCTCCGGGCTTGAAGCCCTCGCGAAGGACCGCGAAGCAGACCACCTCCTCCCCCTTCATGTCGTGGGGTGCTCCGATGGCGGCCGCCTCCACCACAGCGGGATGGCTGATCAGAGCCCCCTCTACCTCGGCGGGCCCTACCCTCTTCCCGGCCACCTTGATGGTGTCATCCGCTCGACCGTGAAGGAACCAGTAGCCTTCCTCATCCACGGTGGCCCAGTCACCGTGGTACCACACGTCATCGAAGCGGGACCAGTAGGTCTCCAGATACCTGTCCGGGTCCCTCCAAAGGCCCTTGGTCATGCTGGGGGCGGGGCTCCTCGCTACCAGGTACCCCTTCTCTCCCCGGAGGCTCCTGCCATCCTCATCCACGATGTCCACGTCCATGCCGAGGGCGGCTCCCCTCCCCAGGGTGCAAGGCTTGAGGGGGACGATGGGCAGCGGGAACAGGAAACACCCCATAATCTCCGTGCCGCCGGAGATGTTGATGATGGGGCAGCGGCCACCGCCGACCTTCTCGAAGAACCACATCCATGACTCCTCATCCCAGGGCTCCCCCGTGCTGCCCAGAATCCTGAGGCTCGAGAGGTCGTGTCTCTCCACCCACTCGTCCCCGTACCTCATCAGCAACCGGATGGCGGTGGGGCTGATGCCCAGGGTCGTGATGCGGTGCCCCTCCACCATCCTCCACAGCCTGGCAGGATCGGGATAGTCGGGGGTCCCCTCCATCATGACCATGGTCCCGCCAAGGGTGGTGACCCCTATGATCATCCAGGGGCCCATCATCCAGCCGATGTCCGTCACCCAGAAGAATACGTCCTCTGGTTTGAGGTCGAAGCCGTAACCGATCTCCTTGGTGGCTTGGGCTAGGACGCCGATGTGGGTGTGGACGGACCCCTTGGGCCTACCGGTGGTCCCGCTGGTGTACAGGATCATGGAACGGTGCTCGCTGTCCAGCCTTCGAGTGTCAAACTCCCCCGGCTGTGCGCTGATGAAGTCTGACCACTTCACGTCTCGGGCGTCGTTCCAAGGCACGGGCCGCCCCAGCCTCTCCAGGACGATAACTCTCCGGATGTGAGGGACCATGTCAGCGGCCTTGTCCGCCTCCTCCTTCAACTCGATTACCTTCCCCCGACGCGTGTAGCCATCGGCGGTGAAGAGGAGCCTCGCCCCAGCGTCCTCGAGGCGGGTGGCTGTGGCCTTGGCCGCAAAACCGCTGAAGATCGGCACCGCCAAGGCTCCCACCTTCCAGCAAGCGAACATGACACTGATGACCTCCGGGACCATGGGCATGTAGACGCCCACTGTGTCGCCCTCTCCGATGCCATCAGCGATCAGCCCGTTGGCCAGCCTGTTGGCCTCCACGTAATGATCGCGGTACGTGGTCTTCCGAACCCGGCCGTCATCTGCCTCCCAGATGCAGGCGACCTTGTCCCCTTCCGCCCCAGGGCCCCTCCGATCGAGGCCATTGTGAGCGATGTTGATCTTGCCGCCGGGGAACCACTGCGCCCAGGGCTTACCATGACTCGTGTCCAAGACCCCTACAGGCTCCTTGTACCACTCGATGCCCAAGTCCTCCAAGGCGGACTTCCAGAACCATGGGCTATCCTCCACGCTCCTTCTGAGGAGCTGGTCATGGCTCCGGATACCGTGCTTTCTCATGAAGCGAGAAATGTTGGCCTTCTCAATCAACTCCTTTGATGGACTCCACTCGATATCGCTCATGGACGTCCCGAGACGAAGAAAGTCTTGCCTTCCCAAAAACCTTCGTGGACTGTCCGACCAGCCACGAGGCAGACATCCGTCTGAGGGTAGAGAACCACCCGCAAGCCTTTATACGAACATGAGGGCTTGTCGAGGCGGATGCTGGACATCAACCTCATCCGCGATACCCCCGATGTCGTCCGAAACGACCTGAAGAAGCGGGGCGACAAGGAGCGGCTGAAGCTACTGGAAGAGCTCCTCGCGTGGGATGCCGAGTGGCGTGAGGGGAATACCCAGGTCAACGAACTCCGACACAGGAGGAACGAGCTCTCCAGGCAGGTGGCTTCGTTGCGGGATGAGGGAGGAGACCCCTCCGCCCTTATGGAGGAGGCTTCCGAGCTAGGCAGTCGAATCGAGAGCTTGGAGCGACAACTGGAGTCAACCAGGTCCTCCATCGACGGTGCCCTCATGAGGTTGCCAAACATCCTGGCTGAGGATGTCCCCATCGGGAAGGACGATACGGAGAATGTAGAGCTCCGGCGTTGGGGAGAGCCGAAGGAGCCGGAATTTGAGCTGAAGGCCCACGGTGAACTCCTGGAGGCCGCTGGCCTAGCAGACTTCGAGAGGGCCCGCAAGACCTCGGGGGCCGGCTTCCTCTACATGAAGGGCGACCTAGTCCTCCTGGACATGGCCCTGCAGCGGTTCGCCCTCGATCACGTCATGGGGAAAGGCTACCTTCCCGTCTTCCCGCCCCTCATGATAAGGCGGAAGCCCTACGAGGGGATGGTGGACCTGGATGCCTTCGAGACCATGATGTACAAGGTGGAGGAGGAGGACCTCTATCTCATAGCCACGTCGGAGCATCCCATCGGGGCCATGCACATGGATGAGGTGCTGGAGGAGGAGGAGCTACCGCTGAAGTACGCGGGGATATCGACCAACTTCAGGAAGGAGATCGGGGCCCATGGCGTGGATACCCGGGGCCTCTTCAGGATGCACCAGTTCAACAAGGTGGAGCAGTTCGTCTTCTGCGTGCCGGAGGACTCCCCCAGGTACCACGAGGAACTCATCAGGAACGCTGAGGAGATCTTCCAGCGGTTGGAGATACCTCATCGAGTGGTGAACGTCTGCACGGGGGATATCAGCACGGTGGCGTCTAAGTGCTACGACCTGGAGGCCTGGTCACCACGCCAGCGAAAGTACACCGAAATCGTCTCCTGCTCCAACTGCACCGACTACCAGGCTCGGCGGCTGCGGATCAGGGTGGGCAAGCTCGGGGGCGAGAAGAGGTTCGTTCACACCCTCAACAGCACAGCCATCGCTACATCCAGAGCGTTGGTAGCGATACTGGAGAACAATCAGAACGAGGACGGCACCGTCGGCGTACCACAGGCTCTCTGGCCCCACATGAATGGGAAGGACGTCATCGGCGGATAGGCGAAAAGGTCGCCCGTTGCCAATGGCTCGGCTAGATCTTCTCGCACTCCGGAACTGAGGCGCAATGCAAGATGTCTGCCGGCCAGTGCGCCGCCTGATGAATCTGCCCCAACACTGCCTTGCACGTCCCGATGACCTTCATCCCCCACTCCACGATGGCCTCCCCCAGGGCGATGAAGAAGGTGGCGATGGCGACGAGGCCGCCGTACACTAGCTGGCCAGCCTGGATAAGGCGTTGACGACGATGTCAACGATGGAACCAATTTAGTCCCAGAAGCCCTCCTGCGTTGATCATCAGATGGAGGGCGTCCTCGTTCTCCCTCCAACGTCGCGCCAGGATAGGTTGGCGTTCCCCAGGAGGCCGACGTCCGGGCGGGAGCGCTTCGAAGTGCTCCATCATCACGGTGGAATTGAAATCACGCAATTTGACATGCTTCCCACGCGCGAGTTCTTCGCAGCCCGAAAGGTGAACTACGAGAGCGTGTTGGAGGCCAAGGGATATCTGGCCGAGGCTTGGGAGACTTGTTGCGAGGTCGAGGGGAGCCCTACTGCGCCTATACTGGCGAGGTGAAGGGGCTTAAGACGGACGAGCAGGTGTGAGGCGACCGACGAAGGCTTAATGTCACCCAAGCCATCCTATAGACGGTGATGGATTGCTCTGTCCCCTTGACTTTCGCTACGGCAGACCCCCCATGAAGGCCATCTTCTCAGAGGAGAACCGCCTCCATAAACTCCTCCAAGTCGAGGCTGCCCTGGCTGAGGCCCACGCCACCCTTGGCAACATCCCCGCGAAGGCGGCAGAGGCCATCAGCGCTGCAGTAGACCAGGGCAAGGTGCGGCTCGAGAGGGTGGAGGAGCTGGAATCCGAGGTCAAGCACGACGTCATGGCCCTCGTGCTGGCCTTGAGTGAGACGTGTGGCGAAGCTGGGGAGTACGTCCATCTGGGTGCGACGAGCAACGACATTGTCGACACTGCTACGGGCCTCCAGCTTAAGGAGGCCCTGCCCCTCCTAGAAGAGGGAATCACAAGGCTGAGAGGGTCCCTCCTGGAACTAGCGTCCAAGCACAAGGGCACGGTAATGCTCGGAAGGACGCACGGTCAAGCGGCCGTTCCCATCACCTTCGGGCTCAAGATGGCCGTCTTCGCCCTCGAGGCTCACCGTCACTTGGAGAGGCTCAGAGAGGATTCTAGGCGACTCACCGTCGGCAAGATGTCGGGAGCGGTGGGCACCGGTGCGGCCTTTGGGAAGGGGGCCACTAGAATCCAGGACCTGGTCATGGAGAAGCTGGGCCTTGCAGGAGAGGATGCCTCAACCCAGATAGTAGGCCGTGATCGGTACGCGGAGTACGTTGCCCTCCTCGCTGGGGTCGCCACCAGCCTGGAGAAGTTCGCCACCGAGGTGCGCAACCTTCAGCGGACGGAGATCGGAGAGGCGGCAGAGGCCTTCGGGGAGAAGCAGGTGGGAAGCTCCACCATGGCTCACAAGGAGAACCCCATCACCAGCGAGAACGTTTGCGGCCTGGCCCGCATCGTCCGGGGCTTCGTCCTCCCGGCGTACGAGAATGTGCCCCTCTGGCACGAGCGAGACCTGACCAACTCCTCCTCCGAGAGGTTCATCCTCCCCCACGTGACCGCCTTAGTGGACGACATGCTCCACAAGATGGCCAGCGTCTTCGAGAACCTGCGCGTCCGCGAGGATAGGATGTGGGAGAACCTCCAGGCGACGAAGGGCCTGGTCATGGCCGAATCCGTCATGATGGCCCTCGCCGGGAAGGGGATGGGGCGACAGAAGGCCCACGAGCTGGTGAGGCAGCTCTCCATGAGGGCTCGGGAAGAGGACAAGGACCTGGAGCAGGTGCTCCGAGAGGACGAGGCCGTGAAGTCCACCCTGAGCGAGGGGGAGCTAAGGGCGGCTCTGGACCCCCGCAACTACCTGGGGGCTAGCGAGGAGATCGTGGACAGGGTCGTATCCATCTGTGAGGGCTCCCCTTGAAGTTCGCCGGGCTGGTGGAGGTCTACGAGCGGCTGGAGGCCACTACGAAGCGACTGGAGATGACGGATGAACTTCAGAGCTTCTTCAGGTCGGTGCCCCAGGAAGCCATCGACAAGGTGGTCTACCTTACCCAGGGAACGCTTTTTCCTGAGTACGAGGGCGTCGAGGTAGGCCTGGCGGAGAAGCTGGTCGTCAGGGCCCTCGCCTTCACTACGGGGCTCCCCGCTCCAAGGGTGGAGAGGATCTGGAAACGCCTTGGGGACATGGGCAGCGTGGGGGAGGAGGCCCTCAGGCACAAGAAGCAAAGGACCCTCTTCGGCTCCCCGCTGACCGTTGAGAAGGTGTACGACAACCTGGTCAAGATTGCCCTGGCCTCCGGTCCCGGATCCCAAGATGAAAAGATCAAGCTCCTAGCCGACCTCCTCCACGACGCGACGCCCGAGGAGGCTCGTTACATCCTTCGGACGGTCGTGGGAAAGATGCGCCTCGGTGTCGCTGACATGACCATCATTGACGCCCTGTCGGCTGCCTTCGCCACCAAGGAGGAGAGGGGACAGGTAGAGAGGGCCTACAACGTCTCCTCCGACCTGGGAAAGGTCGCCAGCGTCCTGGCCAAATCCGGCCTTAAGGGGCTCAAGAAGATTCACCTTCAGATAGGCATCCCCGTGAGGGCCATGCTCTGCGAGAGGCTGCCCGAGCTGGAGCAGGTCTTCGAGAAGCTCGGGAAGTGTGCCCTGGAGTACAAGTACGACGGCCTCCGCATCCAGGCCCACCTGGACGGTGGAAAGACGAAGCTCTTCTCCCGACGCTTGGAGGACCTGACGGAGCAGTTTCCGGACATCGTAGAGGAGCTTAAACCAGCCTTCAGGGGGAAGAAGGCCATCATAGAGGGGGAGGCTGTCCCCATCGACGTGAATACGGGGGCCTTCCTGCCCTTCCAGGAGGTCTCCCACCGCAGGGGTAGGAAGTACGGCATCGCCAAGGCCGCTGAGGAGACCCCCGTCCACATCCTTCTGTTCGACTGCCTTTACCTCGACGGGAGGGAGCTGATTGAGGAGCCCTACGAGAAGCGGCGCAGTGCCCTCGAGAGATGCGTGAAGCAGACGGAGAAGGTGAGGCTGTCAGAGGCCGTTGTCACGGAGGACTTGAAGGGGGCTGAGGAGTTCTTTGATCGGGCGATTGATCAGGGGTGCGAGGGCATCATTGCGAAAGGGCTCGGTTCGCCGTACGAGGCAGGGGCGAGAGGTTGGCAGTGGATCAAGTACAAGCGGGACTACAAGGCTGAGATGGCGGACACGGTTGATCTGGTGATCGTGGGGGCCTTTGCCGGGCGCGGCCGAAGGGCGGGGACTTACGGGTCCCTCCTGATGGCCGCCTACGATGCTGACGAGGACCTTTTCAGGACTGTGTGCAAGCTGGGCAGCGGTTTTGATGATGAGTCGCTCTTCGCACTTCCCCAAAGGTTGGATAAGCATGGCCGAAAGGACCCCCATCCACGCGTGGACTCAAGATTGGAGGCGGACCGTTGGTTCGACCCTGCCTTCGTCATTGAAGTCCTGGGCGCAGAGATCACCCTGAGTCCAATGCACACGTGTGGTCTCGACCTTATCAAGCAGGGTTCGGGGCTCGCCATCAGATTTCCCCGATTCACTGGACGATGGCGAGCTGACAAGAAGGCCAGAGATGCCACCACCGTCAGTGAACTCGCCTCAATGTACAGACGCCAGCTCAAGAGAGTTGGCTGACCTTCTTCGTGTGGGCTATCGCGCTGCCCGATTATCACCAAGCTGAACAAGGTCGAAAGTTTCAATATCCGTGAGGTTCAGCCAAAACCAGTCTGGACTAGGGTATGAGTACACAGAGGGTGAGCAGTAGATGCCCTATGACTTGCTGAAGCAGCTGCCACTGGCCACTTCCTTAGTCTGGTTCTTCCTGGCCTTCTACCAACTCTATCGACGGAGGACAAGGACTCTAACCGAAATCGCCTTCATGCTCGGCTCTTTCTCCTTCGCAGGTTACGCCCTTGCGGACTGGCTTCTCTTTAACTCCCAAGACTACGAAACTGGCCTACTCCTCGCGCGTGCTTCTGTGAGCCTCGTCACCGTTGCAGCCTTCTTCTTCTTCATGTTTACAAAACTGTTTCTGACCAAAGCGACGAAGATTGATCTTCTCTTCACCCTCCCTGCCGTGGCAGCCTTTTGGATGATATTGGGTGGTCTCTTGGTGGACCTGGAGAGCCAGGTCCCGTGGAACTGGATGCCCAAGTATGATCCCGTACTCTTTCTGGGCTGGCTTTCAATAATCATAGTCTACGTTTCAGCAGGAACCTGGTATGTCCATAGGACATACAAGGTCGTGAGGGAGAGCAGCAGGTTCCTAGGATGGAGGCTGATGGGAATCCTCCTATCTTTCCTAACCGCTCTGGGTCTCGGCCTGGGTACCAATGCCGCATTCCACCTCATGGGCATCAAGCTGATGCCACTCTTCTCCACTGCCCTCGTCATACCTGGGTTGATGACGCTCTACGTTCTGGTCCCCTTCACCCGGGAACGAATTTCTAGTGTCATGAGGAGGTGGAAGAGCCGTCGCTACGATGTCCTTGGCGCCTACATCGTTTACGCCAACGGAACCCTCATCGCATCTAAGACCTCTTACGACGATGAAGACGTCGATCATGATATATTCAGCGCCACCCTCGATGCCATCCAGACTTTCATGAAGACGTCCTTTCCCTATCTCCTGGGAAAGACGCTCAGGAGAATTGAGCACGGCGATGTGAAGATACTCATAGAAAGGGGGAGGTACTCATACCTCGCTCTCGTGATAAGAGGGGAGGATACTGATACGCTCTGGATCAGGATGAATGAGCTGATAGGGAACTTTGAGACGGCAAACCTGTCGAGGCTGCCAGATTGGAGCGGTGTTCCCGATGAGCTCGCCAAGGTTGATGATACCCTTTCTTCCTGTTTCAGAGCCGAAGCTATGTTTTCCTGAGACGCCATCACTGACCCATACTGGTCGCATAACTGCGCTGAAACGCCAAGACCGATATCACGCGGGTGTTGTCACCAGCAATTCGTCCCTCAGCCGCCCCATTTTTGACTTGAGGGCGGTTTCGCGCTCTTCGTCAGTGAGGGATTTGACACGGGCGGTGACTTCCCTCATCTTCTCGCCAAGTGGGGAGGCGGACTCTCTGTACAGTTCTGCCAAATTCCCGCCATTGCGTTCCGCAATAGAAACCGCTGCGGCGGCCGCCCTAGCGCTCATTACAGCGTAGTAGATGCCTTCCCCAGTGAGGGGCTCGCAAAACCCCCCAGCATCTCCGACAAGAACGGCTCTCCCCTTGCCGTAGGCTACGTCGCCTAGAGGGATTGACCATCCCTCTCTGCCGAGGTACCCCGCGGGTTCGAAACCGTAGTCTCTCCTAAGCCATAACCTGAAGCGTTCGAGTCCATCCTTCGCACTGGGACCGAGATCGCGCTGAACACCTAATCCCATGATCGCATATCCATCCTTTGGCTCAAGGTAAGCGTACATGGGAGAGACGTCACCTCGAAAGAAGAGATAGAAAGCATCGTCAAGAAGACCCATTTCCCGGTAGTACTCCTGCAGGATGGACATGGTGCTCTGACTCGCTTCGCCAAAAAGCTCTTGCCGGCACTTACTGTAGACACCGTCGGCCCCTATCAAATAGCGGGTCTCGATGGTAGTCCTTCCCTCATCGGTGTCAAAACTTGCGGTCACCTCTTCTCCACTATCTTTGAAGTCTGTAAGGGCGTGGGAAGGGAGAAAGGTCGCCCCCTCTTTCACGGCCATCGATGTTAGCCAGTGGTCAAACCTGCTTCTATCCACATTGTGTATTTCATAGTCGGACAGATAGAATCCGTTCTTCCTTCCACTGGGTGGTATTACACGCACCCTGAGAATTGGGGGGTGTACGTGAACATTGGACGGTATCTCCTCGTCGAAGATAGCGCGAATCTCCTCAGCGCAGTGCATGGTTATTAGACCCCCACACACCTTCTTCCGAGGGAGATGTCTTTTGTCGACTATGAGCGTGTCAAGCCCCTGTCTAGCCAGCAGATAGGCAGTTGTGGCCCCCGCAGGCCCGGTTCCTACAACGAGGGCATCGAACATCGCACACCTCAGTAGTAGAACTGATAGAGACCGTGGGGAGACCCGAAGAGGAACAGCTTCTTCGGCTGGTCCGTGAGCGGGACCTGCCTGTTGAAGAGTCGAAGCTCCCTGAGCTGATAGCGGGCCTTCACCTCGTCGATATCCCCGTACATCTTCCCCAGCCCTTCTCCCGTGTTCATGAGTTTCGCAACCAGCGCCAGGGTAGAGAGGGTAACTAACTCGTCAAAGCGCCAGTTGCTATACAACGTCCCGTTCTGGCAGTACATGAAGGTGGACATCAGGAGTCTATCGGGTATCCAGCCGCCGCCTGATAGGTTCAGCTTCGTGTGACGAATGGTGACGTCTACTTCTGGCAATTGCGCCAGCTCATACCGGAGGCCTAGGTTGCCGCCCGTCTCCTCCGCGTAATCCACTAGGAAGAAGGCCTCGAAGGCGCTCTCCTTGACCTTGGGGAGGTTTGCCAGAAGGTAGTTCCTCAACTCATATTCCTCCCCAAGCCCCACCAGGTTAATGCTGACATTCTCCCGCTTCGAGTACTTGGCGATGGGCTTCACGCCAGCAGTCAACAGGCTCAGGATCCGCCCCATCCCTTCACGGCCGCGCATCCTGTTGTAGGCCGTGTGGGTCATGATTATGCAGCTCTTTGCACCCAAGCTATTGAGGGTATGGATCAGGCTGAGGCAGAACAAGGCCGCGTCGAGCCCCACGTCTATGTCGGGTCTCACCGTGAGGGTGGATCTGGTCCCGTCGGGAATGTCGTACACCACCAAGGAAGGGAAAAGGCGAAGGGCCTCAACGGATGTCAGCGAAAGGTCTACGTTCTCCTCTATGCTCGCCCAGACCTCGTGGAATTGAGATATGATCTCCTCCCTTCCAGGGAGCTCCCTCAGGAGGCTCTCCTCGAAATCCTCTCCGCCCTCCGCGGCTTCAGGCCACATGCCTGAGCGCCGCGGAATCAGCATCCTATCACTCACGCGGAATCGACTCCCTCCCTGTCTCGCGCAGTCTCAAATCTGATTCTCACAAAGAGTAAGGGGGGCGGAATATTTAACACTTGCTACGTTTCGTAGTAATAATATCAAACAGTATCAAGCACGCTAGGTAGCCAGCCAGGTAGGAAAGGTAGATATAATGATGAGCAATTACTCGAGACGGCGAGGTCCCGCGATGGGAGGGCAGCGCAGGGAGGAGAAGGCTCAGTTCAACATCAGGATGGATCAGAAGCTCCTGAGGAGGTACCGGGAGTACTGCGACCAGAATGGCCTCGACCCCCAGGGCCAGGTCATCAACTTCATCAGGAGACTGGTTGACTCTGAATACGACTTTCAGGAGAAGCTGTGGCAGATCTTGACCGAGGGAGAGCAGTCCTAGACCACTACCGAGAACCTCTTCTCCAGAATGGACAACTGGCCCGCGGACATTGACGCTCGGTGGACCGTGGCGACCGCTAGGCTGGATTTCGAAATCGCAAGGTCGGTGAGCCGTTTCACATACTCCAGAACCGTCAGAAAGCCCGCTTCCTCGGCTAAGACGTCCAGCTCACCCAGGTAGATGAGGGTGTCCTCGTGAACGGCCTTAGACGCGTCTCGGAGGACCTCGTAGTGGAGGCGGGTCGCATCGTAGGTGGGGTACTCTGAGCGGCCGGCGGCGCTTATCCACACGAAGCTGGCGTCTTGGAGCCCGAACTCCGCCCTGAGCTTTTCGGGGAACAGGGTGGATACGACGAACTTACCACGGAGGCCAGAGCGGGAGATCTCCTGGAAGCACTTCTCACGCTTTTCCCTCCACAGAATGGAACTAGGGGAGGTGAAGGAGGGCTCCGCAGCCTGCTCCTCTCCATCCAGGGTCTGAATGCGGTCAAACAGGCCCCTGAGGGAGGCGACTTGGAAAGGCTCCAGGGAGGCGGGGTTCAGGTTCGAGATAAGGGTGCAACCGTACTTGCTCGCCGCCGCCGCCACCGTCGAGACGGTCCTCACGAGGGGTTTGAAACCGTTGACCTCCGCAAGGTACTCCAGGTCATCGATCAACAAGGTGGATCCCCTGTTGTTCCCGAGGAACTTCAGGATCGTGTGGAGCACGTCCACCTCAAGGTAAGTGGGCTTGAGGGACCAGCGATGATTCTTCTGAGAGGATAGCCACAGGAAGGGCGTCTTGTGGAGGGCGTATCGCTCGGAGAGCATCCTCGGCGGAAAGGCGGTCACGCATAGACCGGGAGCGTCTTGGACTAGCTCCCGGAAGGCTGAGAAGCTGTTGTCCCTACGCCTCTCCAACACCAGATGATTCTGTCCCCTCTCCCAGCCAAACCTCCTTCCGACCGTGCCAACCTCGCGAACAGGTCGGATCACCAGAAACCCGTATCGGAATACGGCCAGGGCCACGAAGGCAAGGAAGACAGTGATGTAGGCCGTCCCAAAGCCTAGCCGCGTTCCGGATTGAAAAATGTAGGGGCCGAACACCTCCGTGACCGTTCCGGCCAGGGTGGGGATAGCGAAGCCCGCCGCCACAAGGCCCAGCATCATCCTAGACCTGTGGTCCTCGGCGCGGCGGTAGGCCCTGGACAGGTAGGCGAGGGCCAGGAGGATGATAAGGGTATAGAGAAAGGCCAGGGGAAGGTACGCGGATCCAACCTTGGCAGAGTGGTACCCCAGGGGACCGACGACCACATCCTCAACAAGGAGATTCCCGGCCCACAGGAAGGTCGTCAGGACCACGGAGGGGGTGTAGAGGACCAGGAGTGACCAGGGGTAGTCCAGGAAGGGGCTCCTGCGGGGATACGCCAGCACGAAGTGGGCCATGAGAGCCGGAATGAAGGAGATGCCCGTCCACTCGATCCTGATCAGGAGGAGAAGCCTCTGCATGTCATTGCCTGGGAAAGCCCTCACGATAAACTCGGGGATGGACCAGAGGATGAAACTAGCCAGCAGGAGGACGTAAACCTGAGCACTGGGCGCCCTCGGATTCTTGGAGAGTATGTAGCCGACCAGGATGACATTGAGTAGGAGGGAGGTTAACGACTGGTAGGAGAAGGGGTTCATGCCGAGCTCCCTAAGGCGGGATCACTCGCCCACGATCTCGAACTGTCCCCTATCGACGAGGAGCGGATAGTAGTCGAGGTCGTGTTTCACCCCCCTCAACTTGACGAAACCTATGTCTCGCCTAACGCTCGTGGTCAGCCCGACCTCCACCTCCCGCATGCGAAGGTGCACGATTCCGTCAGAGAGGAACTCCTCCACCTGGAAGGGGCCGTACCCCGCCAGCTCCCGGGGCGTCTCGGCAATCAGGAAAGTGGTCGCCTCCATGCCGCGAAGCTCCTCAAAGAAGTCGAAGATCTGCCGCCTCGGCTCCCTCAGCTCCGTCAGGGTGTAGAGAGCGTTCAGGGAGTCGATGGTGAGGAGGTCACACCCCGCCTCCTCCTTGTACCTCTTGAGCTGCATCCCCAGGAGCGAGAGCCAGTCGGGCGTCCCCTCGGTGCCGCGTAGCTCCCGACGAAGCTCCCTCATGTCCACCAAGCGGAGGCTCTTGGCCTTCTTCGGGTCCAGGCCGAGGCTCTCCACCTGTTTTCCCAGGCTCTCCCTGCTCTGCTCCATCGATATGTAGAGGGAGTCTGCATCCCTCTCCAGCGCCTCATAGTACAGGATGCGATACGCGAAGCTGGACTTCAGGCTCCCCGCAGGGCCTGAGACGAGGACGATGAAGCCCGCTGGAATCCCACCCTGAAGACGTTCGTCGAGGCCGGTAACCCTCGTTCCCACTCTCACAGCGACCCCCCGCTCCACCTGTAACCTCCCACTCATTAATGAAATATGAGGTCGATTCGGGTTTCTGGGATTCTGGTAATGGTATAAGGGCTTTTCGTCAGAGTTTTCTGTCTGCCGTGCATTCTCAGGATTCAGTGCGTACCGATAGTAGGATTTATATCATACGTATCAGATTACCTACGTGTTGATGGGATGAAGGATGCCGGCTGCCAGGGAACTCAGAGTCCGAGTGTGTCTACGAGGTCTCAACGCTCGGCTTTGGCCCCGCGACACCCTCCCGAACTGGTCAGACCCTCGAGGCTTGGGCTTCCTGGCAGCTTCACTAACGGATGGATTTCCAGACCTCGCAAGGGAGTGCCTGCCATCCTAGGGCCTTTTATAATCCCTGCGATTCTCTACTGGTAACATGCCAGCGACGGTCGTCGTCGGAACCCAGTGGGGGGATGAAGGCAAGGGCAAGATTATCGACTTCTGCGCTCAGAACGCAGACGTCATAGCCCGCTTCAACGGGGGTTCCAACGCCGGACACACGGTCATGGTGGGGAAAGAGATTTTTCGATTCCACATCATCCCCAGCGGAACGATCAGGAAGGGAAAGATCAACGTCGTGGGGAATGGCGTGGTCGTGGACCCCGACGTGCTCCTGGGGGAGGTAAAGGACCTCAAAGGACGCGGCTACCCTGTGGACAACCTCAGGATCAGCGAAAGGGCTCACCTGGTTATGCCCTACCACAAGGTAATCGACGGCCTCGAAGAGGGTCTGAAGGGGTCCCTGAAGGCCGGTACCACCATGAGGGGCATAGGTCCCTGCTACGAAGATAAGGCGGCAAGGATAGGCGTTCGAATGGGGGACCTCTTGGACGAGAAGCTGCTGAGGGAGCGGCTGGACTACCTGGTCCCCATGAAACAGCGACTGATAGAGGCCTACGAAGGAAAGGAGGTCCTGTCCAAGGATTCCTTGCTGGAGGAGTGTTTGAAGTATGGTCGAAGTTTTGGGGAGTACGTAACCGACACCTCCCTCCTTCTGCACGAGGCACTGGAGGAGGGAAAGCGCGTCTTGTTCGAGGGCGCCCAAGGGACGCACATCGACATCGACCACGGCATCTACCCCTTCGGCACCTCCTCCAACTGTGTGGCTGGAGCGGCCGCAGTGGGGTCGGGCGTCGGCACGAGGCAGATCGAGGAGGTCATTGGAGTGGTGAAAGCCTTCACCAGCCGTGTGGGGACGGGGCCGTTTCCGGCGGAACTCTCAGACCCAGAGGCCTCCTACCTGCGGGACAAATCCTTGGGGGAGTACGGAACAACCACGGGAAGGCCGAGACGCGTTGGGTGGATCGACCTGGTGATGCTCCGCTACTCCGCCAGGGTGAACTCCCTCGACCGCCTGGCGGTCACCAAGCTGGATGTGCTGGGCGGCCTGGACCCCGTCAGGGTCTGTGTGGAGTATGAGTACGACGGGGGAACGCTGCGCAACTTCCCCGCCAACATGAATACCTTTGCGGGCTGCCGCCCCGTGTTCCAGGAACTCACGGGCTGGAAGGATATCAGCGAGGATACTTGGAGAGAAGCAGTTAAAGCGGGATACGATGAGCTGCCGGGGGAGATGAGGGAGTATCTGGACTTCCTCGCCAGAGAGACCAGGGTTCCGGTGGGCTTCATAAGCGTGGGGCCGGGCCGCGAGGCCACCCTGGATATAAGGTGAACTTGCGTTGCAGTATCCACCCGGGCGTCCGCGAGGTAGAGGAGTGCTGCTTGTCCTTCGAGTCGCAGCGGTGGCGGCCTCCCTTCTCTTCGCTGGCCTGGTGGTCACCACCCTCCTCATCGTCATGCCCGGGAACCTGGAGTTCGTTCCCCCGGGAACGGACGAGTCGGGCCTTCGGTTCGAGGATGGCATCCTCTACATCGACACCTCTTTCACCATCGGCAACCAGGGATACCACGGCATCACCGACTTCACCTTCTCAGTCAAGGCGGAGGTGGCGGACCAGCTGCTGCTGACGGAGTACAACACGACGCCCGTCAACATTCCCATCGGTACGAGACAGGTCGTTCCCATAAGCATCCCCATCGACCTGGCCGTCATCCTCGCGTCGAGCTACATGATCTTCGAGCCCGCCAACGTGACCTTCACCATGGGCATAGGAGGGACCACTACCCGGGGTCTGCTGGACTTCGGCGCCTCCTTCGCCTTCGAGCAGGAGTTTGAACCCCTCATACCTGAGTTCACCTTCGGCAACGTCACCGTCTCCAACGCGACGGGGGAGTGGGTGCTCCAGGTGCCCTACACCGTGGACACCGCCTCCTTCCTCACCGGAAACGCCACTGCAACAGTCTCCCTTCTCAACGAGACTGGTGGGACGCTGGGGCAGACCAACGAGACGATTCCCCTCGGGCAGGTGTGGGCAGGCAACCTGACCTTCGTCCTCAGCCAGGAGCAGGCCGCTAGCCTCCTGCTGGGCCCTCAGGACCTGACCCTTGATATCGCCCTCCAGTTGCCCGGTGACCTTACGGTCACCTTCCAAGAAACCGTCACCTTTGACCCGGGAGGCTAAAGATGCCGGCCAAGTACCACCCCATGAAAGCAGTGGCTGCAGCCATCGGCAACGCCATACCCTTCGTGATCCTGCCTGTGGCTTTCATCAGGATCCTGCCCTCGTACGTGCCGGTGGAGCTTCCGCCGGCCATAGCCACGTACCTGCAGAGCCTGGAGGCGACCATAATCTCCGTGGGGGCCCTGGTGGTCGTCCTCGCTGCCATGACGGCCTTCTTCGCCAAGGGCCTCGTCTGGAGGGCGGCCTTCGGCTTCGCCCGCCAGGGAACGCGGGTAGCCTGGATATACTTCGTCTTGAGCGGTGGCCTGATCAGCATGACCCTCCCCCTGTTTGACCTCGTCTCCATATCCTTCTTCCTCGACTTTCAGCTGCTCCTGTACATCCTATACGCAGCCATCATGCTCATGGCCGTGTACCTGGTGGCCGAGTTCTTCGTCTATCGGCCCGCCTTCCGTGAGGATGAGTACTTAGATGAGCACTACTGGGCGGCCTGAGAGAGTCTCGCCAGCTGACCTACCAGCTGGCAGGCTTTGCAGACTCTGTTGACGGTAGGATCGCCGCACTTCTCGCAAGGCGAGAGGTCTGCGGGCGGGTAGCGCTCGACCAGGAGGGGCTTTAGGGCTTCGTAGGTGCTGAGCAGGGAGTGACGGGTCCCCGGGGCATCCTTTTCCAAAACGTGGATAACCTCCCTGTAGCGGTTCCTCTCAGCCCTCTCGGCGTAGGGACACGTCCCATCGTAGAACTCTATCCCCTCCACGAGGGCGTAGAGGTAGACCTCCTTCTCGGGGATCGTCCTGAGGGGCTGCAGCCGTGGAACGAGTCCCGGTTGGACGGACTCGTGGGGGCCCATCCGGGCAAGCTTGTCCAGGTCCGCCCTCCCCATGTTCATCATGATGGACTGGACGGTGTCGTCCAGGTTGAGGCCCGTAGCCAGGTAGTCAGCGTCAACGAGGTTAGCCAGGACGTTGAGGGCCTTCCGCCGGAAGACTCCACAGTAGCTGCACGGGATTGTCTCAGGGTCCGCCGCCACCACAGCGTCCATCTCCCAACCCACCAGCTCCTTGTAGGTGATAACGCGGTGCTCCAAGCCGAGCTGTTTTGAGAGCCTCTCCGCATGTTCCAGGCTTGCGGGCCTGTATTCCGCGATGCCTTCATCGACGGTAACCGCTGAGAGCTCCACGTCCCTGCGCTTGCCTAGGATCTGATGGAGGAGGTAGGCGGCCACGCTACTGTCCTTCCCGCCGGAGAGGGCACAGGCGATCTTGCTGCCTCGGGACAAGCGGAGCTGTCTCCGTATCTCCCTCTTGACCCTCTTCTCCACATAGGCCTTGAAGTGGTCGGAGCACAGGTGGGACCCGCTGTAGCGGATGAAGGTCACGGCCTCCTCCTGACAGCGGTCACAACCCACGCGTTCTCATTCGAGCCGTGTTATAAAAGGTTGAAGGGGACTCCAGTGCGTCCCGGCGGTCTCGCCTCCTATCACGCCTCGCTGCGCGACAGCCTCGCCTATCGCGATCCGGCTATTGCCGACAAGCGAACCGAAAGCAATGTGAACAATCGCGGCATGCCGCAGAATCCTTAAGGAGGGAGTCCTTGTCTCCCAAAGGCGTGGTCTTGCTTTACAGTGCACGGATCCTCCGTTGGTTTCGGCGTCTGACCCCAGTCCAGCGACTGGAGGTCACCCTAGAAGCCGATGAGTTCCTGCGGGAAGTTAGAGATGACCTCCGTTCCAGACATCCTCCAGAGCCTTAACGGCGCCGGGGTCAGGTACATCTTGATCGGTGGCTACGCTAGCGTGGTACCCAGCGCACCCAGGACCACACTCGACATTGACCTAGCCATGGAGCCGGTTGACCTCAATGTCCACCGCGCCCTTCCCCTGAAGGGCATCCACAATCCAAACGATAGGCGCCTCCTGACTCTCGCAAGCGGCTGAACAATGGGTCGAGCAGTTTCGAGAGGAGGGAGACGGTCACTTAAATACCTCCGCTTCCTTCGATTACACCATGCCTCCCCTCACGGTCCGCTATGACCGGCTCAAGGAGTACGTAGGCGCCTCCGGCATGTACAGGTTATACGAGGAGGGGGACCAGGTGGTCATAATCTTCGAGCCCACCTTCGCTGAGGCCAGCTTTCACGGGTCCGGGGCCCGCACTTTCATAACCTGCAGGAAGGAGGGGAACGTGGTGACCCTGGAGAGGTTCGAGATCGAGGATGAGGAGGGGGAAAGGCGGGATCTGGACCTGGAGTCAGCTTACGCATCCCTCGCTGTCTGGCTCGAGTCCATCGAAGATTAGGCACGGTGAGTAACCCTCCGTAGCATGGTTTGCTCAATATCAATCCGTGAAAGGACGTGGGAAGCTTTTTGTAGAGGCTGGCAGAGGTCTCCCGCCATGCCCCTTGACTTACTCCAAGTCGCCGTCATCCTCCTCGGCATCACACTGGGCTGGCTGGTCATCTTCGGCGTCCGCCGCTACAGGGTGCAGTGGGGCGCCTTCGCCAGCTTCATGTCCATCGTCGCGGGCACCACCCTCATCAAGTTCCTGTACGCCTCGGACCTCCTCCCGTACTACGCCATCGGCCTCTTCGCTGGATTCTTCGGAAACATGGCCGTGAGGGCGGCGGGCACCATCGTCGGCGGCAAGGTCGGCGAGGGCCTGCTCGAGATATCCATGTATCGCGAGAAGGTAGAGGCGGCGGGCGCTGATGACGTGGGAAGAGGTTCGGAGGACCAAAGCGAGGCATGAGGCCCGGCTGCTCCCGAAGGCCAACGTCGTGGGCCTGGCGGTCGGGTGGAAGGTCGTCGCTGGCCAAAGGACCGAGGAGCCCTGCATAGCCATCCTGGTCCGGAGGAAGGTGCCTCAGGCGGAACTGCGGCCCCACGACCTCGTCCCCGGCGCGATCGGCGACGTTAGGACCGATGTGGTGGAGACAGGGGAGATAAGGGCCCTAGGCGTCGCCGTCACACAGCCGTCTCCGAAGGCGACGGATCGCTGGAGGCCGGCCCCGGGCGGGGTAAGTGTGGGACACTTTCGGGTGACGGCTGGAACCCTGGGATGCATCGTGCGTCGGGACTCCAAAAGGTTCATCCTCTCCAACAACCACATCCTAGCCGACAGCAACCGGGGTCGCAAGGGGGACGCCATCCTGCAGCCAGGGGCCCTAGACGGTGGGATTGAGCCTCGGGATGTCATAGGTCGCCTGGAGGACTTCGTGCGCCTAAGGTGGAGTCGCGGGTTTCTCGAAGCCCTCGTTCCCTTCCTTCAGCGCCGGAATAACGTGGACTGCGCCATAGCTCGACCCCTTGAGGAGGGGGATGTAGCGGACGAGGTCCATCTCATCGGTAGGGTCGATGAGACGGCGGAGGCCACCATCGACCAGCCGGTGGTGAAGAGCGGGAGGACCACCGGGCTCACGGAGGGCAAGGTGACCCATCTTGACGCGACCCTTCAGGTCAGCTACGGCGAGGGAAGGACTGCCCTCTTCGATGGCCAGGTTCTCACCTCGAAGATGTCGGAAAGCGGAGATAGCGGGTCCCTCTTCACGGACCGGCACAGGAGAGCGGTGGGACTCCTTTTCGCCGGCAGCGATAGAGTCTCCGTCATCAACAGGATACAGGTAGTACTGCGGTCTCTGAGGCTGGAGATTTAGGCCCTTTCGATGGTAGGTCGTCATCTAGCACTTGCCATCACGAAGGGCAGATTGAGGCCCTCCACGCCTTCACCTCCTCCGGTCTCTGGGCATCATGGGCAACACTGTTAATGGCAGTGGGGATGGCAGAAAGGACACAATATCGACCTCCCCAGGGGAGGTTCCCAAAGACGCTCCTTCGCTGTGCTTTCAAGAGCAGAGGTCTCAAACACCTACCCAACCGCAGGAGGGGGCAAAGGGCTCCTACGCGGCACGGAATCCGGGAGTCAGGACTCGATAAATGACTTTTCTAGGTAAAACTTTAGTTTTAGGATTCACTTTGGTGGCTGAGGCATGGAGTGACTTTCGCCCGCTACGCCCTTCTGGACCTCATCAGGGGTCGCCGACGGACCTTCTCCTCCATTTTGGGAATTGTCCTGGCTGTAGCCTTCCTCTCAGGGACGTTCATCGCCATCGACTCCTCGGCTCGAGCCACCCTTGAAGGCCTCCTGGCAGGCGTCAGCGGCGACTACACAGTGTACGCGGAACGCGGCGACCCGAGTGAACTCCAGCAGACCCTGCAGCAATATCCAGGCGTGGCCAACGCGACGGTCTTCTACCGGACCTTCTGGCCTCAATTGTTTGAGGAGGACGACCTGCTTCGAGTGGAACTGGAAACTCAGATACTGTTCATCGATCCAGCAAACCTCCCCCGCTCCTGGCGGAACGCTGAGGTCACGGGGACCCTGGAACTCCCCCGAGGGACAGTCGCCCTGACGAAGTCGCTCGCCACTTACCTCCAAGTGGAGCTGGGGGATAACGTAACGTTCCAGAACCGCGAATGGGACTACGTAGAGGAGAGGGAGGTGATCCGCTGGCAGAACCTGACGGTGGTCGCCTTCGTGACGCGCTCCTCGAGCCCCGTCTTCATCCAGCCCTACCCAGAATACGAGGACTGGCTGGCCCTGATACACATCCAGGACGTTTCCTGGTTTGGGGAGCAGTTGGGCCTCCCGCAGCGGTACGCCCAGTTGACGGGCGAGGTATGGGTTGACCGGGACCGCTTTGTAGATCCCTACGACATCCCTGGATCGAGACACGAACTGGCGCGATTCGAGCGAGGCCTTCGGGATGCCCTGACACCTTTTCGAGCTAATGTCTCGGATAACATCTCCTTCGCCCTAAGCACGTACGAGTCCCAGTCAGCCTTTCAGCGTGTGATATTCCTGATCCTCTCGCTACCGGTTCTCCTCCTGGGCCTCTACTTGGGCGCCGTGGGAGTGGACTTGGGCCATGCCGAGCGGCGTCGAGAGCTGGCCGTCCTGAAGACCCGGGGTGCCGGCCGGAGACAGGTCATGGGGCTCCTCCTCCTGGGGGCGGGCCTGGGCGGGCTCCTGGCAACTGTCATAGGCCTATTGGCGGGCGTTGCCCTTAGCCGCCTCCTCCTCACAGTGGTCAACCCTTACGCACTGGAGGTAGCTGCCTCCTACGGCGATGTGGTCCTTTCCATGAACACCGTGATCATAGTAACCCTCTTCAGCGTCCTGTTCATGCTCCTGGCTAGTTACCGATCAGCCAAGAGGACGGCGGGCCTTCCAGTGGCCGAGACCCTCCGCTACCACGCCCCNNGGTACGGCGTCCCTTCTGGGCGTCTGGTACGTGCGCTTCAACCCAGGAACGTTCGTCACCTTCCTAGTCGGCATCGTCTTCATCGTACTCCTCCCCCTGGCCCCCATCTTCCTAATCGTCAGCGGAACGCGGCTTCTGACCAGGAGCACAGGACGCATCTACGCCCTGGCCGCCCGCCTGTGGAAGCCCGTCGCGGGGAGCCTGTACCACGTCATCAACCGCAACCTAGCGCGCAACCCGCGGCGATCTTCCAACGTGGCCATCATCATCGCTTTGGGCCTGGCCTTCGGGATGTTCATCTTCGCCTTTATGGGCTCGACCCTGGCGTACCAGCAGCGCACCATCCGGGCCAGCGTGGGGGCGGACATGAGCATCTCACGGCCCCCCGAAGGGGACCTCACCTTCGCGCAGAACGTGAGCGGCCTGCCGCAGGTTGCAGGGGTGACAACCGTTCGACAGCTGTCCGCGGAGATTTACGGCCAGTGGGCAGAGGTCTTTGCAGTGGAACCGGACACCCACTTCGAAGTGACTCACCCTGAACGTTGGTATTTCGACGGGCTCTCTCCTGAAGCCGCGAGCGATATCCTACGGGAGCAGGGCCAGGCCTTGGTGTCCAAAAGGCTGGCCGTCGAGTTGTTCCTGGAAGTGGGCGACCGTATCCGCGTCCTCGAAGATTTCTTCAACGAGACGTCAGGCCGGGAGGAGGAGGTGATTGTCAACGTGACGGTGGCTGGCATCGTCCGAGGCCTTCCGGGCACGGGCAGTTCCTTCGGCCTTCCCAGGGCCCTCTATGCCAGCCACGAGACTCTGGAG
>JABAOH010054106.1_pt1 | contig 51319 bp, 27 predicted proteins | sample 7062181 | NCBI WGS metagenome assembly JABAOH01 (sample SAMN14538630, study PRJNA623070) | marine sediment metagenome | biome: marine biome [ENVO:00000428]; feature: marine pelagic biome [ENVO:01000023]; material: deep marine sediment [ENVO:00002113]; isolation source: pool of 5 deep marine... | reverse complement strand
CCGATCTTTAAAAGATTGCGGATGTATTCTCCTTTTAATACATCGCCGCCACTGATAAACGTGTGAATGGTGTGCAGCGGTGATATGCCGCTGTCAATAGACCAACCCTGCTCCTGTCGATTTAATTCATTTAACAATAACGGCGAGCAATCAATCATGCTTACTTTATTGGCTCCAATAAACCGGGATAGCAATGCGATGTCCCGGACTTCATCTCGAGATGGCAGCACCAGGGTTCCCCCTTCCACCAGGCAGGGGAAAACTTCTTCCACAAAAGCATCAAACGAATAAGACGCCTGCTGGAGAACTATATCCGTCTCCTTTATCTCAAACTCCTGTGTAAATGCGTGGATATAAGCAGTGAGGTTCTTATGCCTCACCATGACCCCTTTGGGTTTGCCCGTAGAACCGGAGGTATAGATAACGTAACATAGGTGAGTAGGGTGAGTAAGGTGAGTAAGGTGAGTAGGGAATTCTTCACTCAACTCGCTCAGACTAACTACCTCAATTCCCTCACTTACCTTACTCACCTCACTCACCTCACTCAACAAAATCCTCGTATTGCTATCCTTTAACATATAATCGATGCGTTCCTGGGGATACTCCGGGTCCAGCGGTAAATAGGCCCCACCCGCTTTCAAAATACCAACCAGGCCAATGATTAACCAGGAAGAACAGTCCACCATAATTCCCACGATGGTATCCGGTTTCACTCCCCTGTTTCTTAAATACCCGGCCAATCGGTTGGCCTGTCGGTTCAACTCTCCGTAGGTAACATGGTGATATCGATCGCTTTCCGAAGCAATAACAGCAATCTTTCCCGGGTTCTTCTCCACCCGGGCTTCAAAATATTCCATAAAGGTTTTTTGGATGTCGTATCCGGAGATGGTATTATTGAATTCCTCCAGGATTTGTTTTTTTTCCTCTTCTTGGATGATTTCCATATCCGCCAGTCGGATCGCCGGTTTATCCACTGCTTCCCGGAGGGTATTTAAAAAATGCCGTATAAAACGCTCCATGGTTTCCCTTTTAAACAGGGCCGTGCAGTATTCCAGTTCCAGCTCTACCTGGTTTACTTTCTCCACTGCTTCCAGTGTGATATCCACTTTGGATACCTTCGCATCAAAGGCATAGGGCAGAATTTTCACCCCCTCCATTTCCAGGTCGCTGACGCTTTGATTCAACACATTTAACATCACATCAAACAGCGGATTGCGGCTCAAGTCATTCGTTTTGGCAGAGCCCACCTGCCTGACCAGCTCACTAAACGGATAGTCCTGGTGTTCCTGGGCTGTTAAAGCGGTATGCCTGACTTCCTGTAAAAAGTATTTAAACGTTTTATCTCCCAGGGGTTGGTCCCTGATTACCACAGTTTCCAGGAAGAGTCCGACAGTATCTTGCAGGTCCGCGTGGTTTCTCCCGGCAGTGGGGACCCCAACCAGGATATCGTCCTGTCCGCTGTACCAGCCAAGTAAAATACTATATATAGACATCAACACCATATATAAGGTAGTACCGGTTTCTTTCATCAAGAGATGCAGCCGTCGGGTTAATGCATTATCCAATTCAAAGGGAATCCGTTCACCTTCAAAACGCTGCATCACCGGCCGGGGAAAATCCGTGGGCATATCCAGGACAGGAAGTTCACCTGAAAGGTGATCCAACCAGTAATCTTCATGAATTTTTAGCTTTCCTGCTGCCAGCCGCTCATTTTGCCATTTTGAAAAATCCTTATACTGGAGGGTTAAAGGCGGTAATGCGTCTCCGTTATAGAGACTGGTTAATTCCCTGGTGAGGATATCCCTTGAGAAGCCATCGGTAATAATGTGATGCATGTCGATCATAAGGAGGTGTTGGTCCCTGCTTGATTCTATCAATCCTACACGCAATAAAGGTGCCTGGGAGAGATGAAAAGGACGGAGGAACGACCCACCCCCCCCTTCGGGGACCCCTCCCAAGAGGGGATTTCTTCCAGCTAAAGAATTCCCCTCTTGAGAGGGGTGGCCCGTCAGGGCCGGGGTGTGTTGCTCAATCTCAAATTCCACTTCATCATATATCCTCTGGACCGGTTCACCATGATGCTGCTCAAAAGAGGTACGCAGCATTTCATGCCGCTGGATTAACCTTTCAAATGACATGCCCAGGCGTTTTTTGTCCACCCAGCCTTCCAGGATCATGATTAATGGTCCGTTATAGACAGTACTTTCCGGGTTTAATTGGTGAAGCATATACAGTCGCTTTTGTGCAGAGGATACCCGATAGAATTCTTTTGTTTCCGTTGGTTTTATAGGGATATATTTATCTTCCAGCGATTGGGTGATATATCCTGCCAATTCCCGTATGGTGGGATGTCTGAAAATTTCCACCAAGGGTACCCTGGCATTGAACTCCTGGTGTATCTTTGCCGCCAGGAGTGATGCTTTTAACGAATGCCCGCCAAAATCGAAAAAATTCGTGTCAATGCCGATCTCAGATTTATCCATACCGTACAACTGCGCCCATATCCCGGCCAGCCTTTCTTCCAGCAAATCTCGCGGTGCTGTATAAACTCCCGCCTGCTCCTCATATTCCACGTGATTGGGCGTATAACGCTCCAATAGCTTATCTTTTACCTCTCCCGATAATAACATCAATCCTGATATTTCTTTTTGGGAATTTTCTATTATATTCTTAATGATATATATAAAATCTCCAGCCAATTTTGCGGTTATGTCTTCGTCGAATAACTCTTTGTTGTAGGTAAAATTCAGTGTAATCTCATCGAATAGGGTAACAAGAACCGTCAAATCATACCGGGTCATACCGGAGATGGAAAAGGACCTGACGGATAACGTACTGTTCTCTGCCATCAATATCCTGTCTAAAGGGTAATTTTCAATCACCACCACCGAGTCAAAAAGACTTTCTCTATGACAATCATCGAGATACTCGTTTATATTGAGCAGGGAGCTGCTTTCGAACTCCCGCCACTGCTGAAGCATCCGGTAGGTGCGAGATAAAAAATCCGGTATTTTTTCATGGGGATGGATTTGGACACGCAGTGGAAGTGTGTTGATAAATAGTCCGACGATATCCTCTATCGCGTTTATCTTTGCACTTCTTCCCGATACCGTGGTGTCAAAAAGCACATCGTGGGTAGAATTGTATTGTTGCAGCAATAATCCCCATACACTGTAAAACAAAGAGGCAAAGGTGATATTGTGACTCTTAACAAATTCTTCCAACGAATTCTTAAGGTCCTCCGGGACTTTAATTTGACAATTCCCTGTAAACGTTATATCTCTTCTTTTTTTTTTCTTTCCTGGAAATATTTTCCCCTTATAAAAACCTTCCAGGTATTCTTTCCAGAATTCCGTGTCTTTCTTTGCATCTCGTCCCTGGACCCACTCGATAAACCGTCTAAATTTCGTCTTTACAGGAGGAGTAGGGGAGACTTCGAGGAGCAGTGCCTCATATGCCTCAAAGAACTCTTTCAAAATAATCCCATTGCTCCAACCATCATATAATATATGATGGTTGCTTATAATGAGCTTATATTCAGCTTTTGCCAATTTGCATAATGTGACTCTAAAAGGGACGGTATGAAGGTCAAATTTCAATTGTTTATCTTTAATCTTTATTTCTTCTACTGCTTTTTTCTTTTGAATACTGTCTCTATCGGAGAAATCATATATATGTATTGGAACCTTATGGTGTTTCAAAATGACCTGTACCGGGTGTTTCACCTTCTCCCAGCGAAATACCGCCCGTAACATCTCATTGGTTTCAATAACAACGTTCCAGGCCCCCTTAAATATTTCAATATTGATATCCCCCTCTAAGTTCAAGCTTAGTTGTTCAAAATATAAATCGCTTTCAGGCTGTTTTAAATAATGAAAAAGCATTCCCTCTTGCATTGGAGTTAATGTAAGAATATCATCGATATTTCTCCTCTCCAACTTATTCATTTTTTTGTCCCTCCTTCCTTGTATGTTGGCCGGACTGGAATGAAATCCCAAAAAGGGTCCGGTTGGAAATAACAAATATGATCAAAATGTAAAAGATTTAGTGTAAAAAAATGAGCTTCCGCCTCTGAGCGTTGGCTCCCTAACTTGAGTTAAAAAAATGATTCACCTTTCGCCTTTCATTTTGGAGCTAAAGTGAGTAAATATAACATAACAAAAACAAGTTGTAAATCTATAAATATGTGATATTACCACTTCTGTAAAGCTCAGATCTTTAAGGAATTCCGCTTACATGTACAGTTATGTTACCTTAAAACAAAACACTGGAGAATCAGTATAGAAAACCCAACAGTTCCCGGATACTTCACCTAAAACATAAAAACTGGCATGTCCCCTTTTTCTCCTTTTTCTGGGCCTTTTTCCTTGATTGAAAAAAATTGTAGTTTCCGATAAAATTTATCTATGAAAAATTTTTTTAGCAGCCTAGGAGACGTTAGATGAAACAGACAATATCTTACAAAATGAATGTTGTAATCCTTTTGGCAAGCTTAGGAATTCTATTTCGCATCTTATTATTTCCTGCGGAGCAGTTGCCAGATATCACAGGTTCGGGATTGGACTTAACGGAAATATTTAAGAACCAACTGGTTATTGATACCAATCATGATCATGTCCCGGATGATATCGCTGCCAGGTTTTTAATGGGTAACCAAGCATCCTCCCCGGATATCGAAGCAGCCGCTGCCGTCGCCGCACGTCTTGGCTTTGAAACCAGCGCCATGGACCCTTTCTTGTGCATATCCGGTTGGGATGAAGCACAGGAAAAGAGAATCCAATGGCTAATCACTTTCACTGCCATAAAAACCAAAACCTATAGTAAAGAAAATGAAGACAAATCCAATACCAAAGAAAACAGTGGTATCAAAGTCTACAGGAAAAAAGGCGTTAAAGTAATCGAAATTTTCGGGACAACCCCGCAAGCAAGAAGATATGCAGCAGTGAATTTTTTCTCCAGGTTTCCTTATATCTGGGATGTCACCGGCCGGGAGACCGGCGAACTCTGGGACCATGTCAAACAGGATATTCTATCACAACTTCCAGAGCCTGATAGGAAAAATGCATATGTAAGAATAACAGCGGTACATTATCGATACCAAAAGCCTTTGGAAAAAAGTATGAATAAACGCCGCCTGGAACGGCTGGGACTTTCAGGCACCATCCAAAAAAAGGGAGAAGTGGGAAAAGTTGAAGTGGAATTGGTCACCCCTACCGGTAGGAAAAATGTCACAGGAAACCTTAAAAATCTTATAATTGCACATCAACGGGGTGAACGTACTAATATTCTCAATTATGCAGGGGTTAAAGATGTCGAGATTCATATCTTATCCAAAGATGAGAAAAAAAGAAAAGAAACAATTACCGTTTCCCGTACAGCCGTTCCCCAACGGTTTTTGAATCCTTCAACGGATCCGTCATTTTTCAGTAAAAAAGTAACCATAAAAGATGTAAAATCAGACCTCGCAGGTTTCTATACCAATAAAGGAATTTACAAGGATACCAATTCAGATGGTTTTGCCGACCGATTGGTTTCCAGGATTATTTACGATGGATTCCTGCCTTATAAAGTAATTAACCTGGCAGCCAGGCTGGGCCTGGAAGATTGTACGGTAAGTCTTCCTTTTACCATGCCTGCCGATGATCTTGATATGAAGACCATTAAAAATTTAGAGCGGCCCATACTTATCGGCACCAACAATCGGTTTAGCGATTACCTGGGGAAAATTGGCAAAGCCAGGACCCCGCAGTTGAAACAGGATGAGGGTTTTATCCAATTCTGTCCTGGTTTTAACCCGGGAGGGGTTTATATTATATCCGGGTCAAGTCTTGAGGGGGAAAATGCTGCTTTGCAATATGCAGCAGCAACTCTTCCTTTTATCTCTGCATCGTCAACCCAACCCGGTGCACCGGAGTGGGAGGACCTTAACCGTGAGATTGAACTTTTTTTCACCAGGAAAAACGATGCAGGAATAGCAGCCTGGGGAATTTTGCAGATAGATAAACAAAAAAAAGCATTCTCCGCTCCCGACCTGGAACAGTCAAAAACTCAATTATACACCATGCGCCACGTCAAAAACCTGGACCATTTTATATCCAAACGGATTCAATCTAAACAAAAGCTTTTGCGGGGGGTCCAGGGGGGCGGTTTTCTCGAAAAGAGCCCCCCTGGTCGCCGAAGGCATAAAGTAAAGACAGGGGGGAGATTGGAGCCTGCAGAGGGATTTTCGGACAAATATACACCTCAGTGGGAAGTGGAGGAAGCCAGGGAAATTTTTACTCAAAAGATACTCCCCAAACTGCAAACCATGGCAAAAGGAGAGTTGTTCATTGATCTCCGGTTAAGTGAACCCCTGGAGGTGTTGGAGCAACAGGTTAAGTGGATAAAAGACATGGTAGTCAAAGCCGGGTTCAAAGAAGAGGAGGTGAAGATTCGGGCTGTTAGCGCGTACAAACAGGGCTTTCACTGGATAAAAGACAACCTAATACCCCGGATAAAAGCCAGCCATGCCGCCTCCATTAAAATACGTTTTTCTGATTTTCCCCTCAATTTCGAGGAAACCAGGAAATACTGGCCTGAAGCGGTAAGATGGCTGCAGGAACTTTACCCTATCGATGAAATACTGGCAAAAGAGCTGGATATTCCTCTTGAAGCGATTCATTTTATTAAAGACGAAACATTAAAAGAAGCGATTTATGAGTTTACTGCTTTAAGCAAAACCGGGGATACGCTTTTTAAAGAAACCTTTAGCCCTTTTACAACAGAGATTCATTTCCAGGACCGTTTCGAGGATTGGGGGAAAGTGATGGTATGCACAGGGGGTATCCGGGTAAAATGGGGAGACCAGGAAATTTTTTCCAGCACTATTGATACGGACCCGCTGCGTTTATGGAAACATTACCAGGGGAAAATACTGCCAAAACTAACAGAAATGGTGGAAAAGCAAGCTGGCGGCCCCTTGAAAATGGAGGACCAACCGTTTTTCAGTCAATTGCAAACAAAGGTATGGATGAGCGAACCGGATTATCGATTGGGCCTGGATGAAGAGTTGGTGAGTTCTCTGGAATCTTTTCATGAGGACTTTTACTTTAATACCCTGGATTATTTTAAAGGCCTGGTTAAAAAAGACCCTGATATGAAAGTAGAAGACCCGCTAATGGCACAGCGATGGGCATCTCCCGGAAATATTATCCCTATTATTCACCCCTCCCGTATTGGCAAAGGTCCTTTAATGGAAACAGTGGTGACCGGGCTTGAATCATTGTCCCCAAAAGTTGAGATGGAATTCCACTATCATGAAGTAAAGGAACCGTTAAAAATCACCAAAAAAATAACCCCCTTAAAAAAGATGAAAGCCCCGCGTCTTACCTGTATTGTGGTAGATAACAAGGCCCGGGCCAGGGAAGCGGTATATACCCTGGAGTTTAAAAATGAAGAAGAGTTGAGCCAGGCAGTCGATATGCTGGGAATCCTGGAAGATTTGCAAAGGGAAAATATATTTACAAAGACCTTTTCACATCCCGGCTTGTTAACTATCAGATTCATTCTTAAGGCTCCCCAACGGCTGCAATCTCAATTTGTGTTAAACATAAAAGAATCTGGTCCTGGAGATTCCCTGGTGAGTTCTGTCCCGGCCGGTCCTCTCACTAGAGATTACCTGAATAAAGCGCTGGCAAAGGTGATGAGTCCCGAAGAAACCCTGGAGATGGCAAAACGATTGGGTACTTTACCTGAAATCGATTATTACATTGGTGGTTATTCGTACCAGGGGCGGGCAGTGCCGGTATTGGAGATGGGCTTGAAACCAAAGGGAAAAATCATGAGCAGGAGAAAAATCACCACCTACAAACCAACTGTTTTTTTACTGGGGCGTCAGCATGCCAATGAGGTTTCCTCCACCAATTATGGCTTTTATATTGCCTGGCTCCTGGCAAAAGATCCGGGTTACCGGAAATATCTCCAACAATTGAATATTGTTATCGAACCCATGGAGAATCCTGACGGCTCTGCCCTGGCAGTGGAGCTCCAGGAGCTAACGCCTCATCATATGCTTCATGCCGGCAGGTACAGTGCCCTGGGCAGCGATATCGGTTTCCACGTGAGCAAACCGGATACGCTTATTACAGAAGCAAGAGTACGTAAAAAGTTGTACGACCGCTGGCAGCCGGATATCTTTTTAAACAATCATGGTTATCCTTCTCATGAATGGGTCCAACAGTTTTCCAATTATACCCCTTACCTATTCAGGGTGTATTGGATACCCAGGGGGTGGTACTATTTTCATGTGGGTTTAAATCGTATTGAGACGCCGCTGCATAAAAAAGCAGGAGAGCGGATTGTGGAAATAATTTCCGAAAAAATGCAGGGGGATAAAGAGGTATTTGCAGTCAATCAGAGGATATATGACAGGTACAGGCGCTGGGCAGAGCGGTGGCAGCCTCATATTCATTATCTTGAACTTTATGACGGCACTAATATTTACAAGAAACGCAGGAGATCAACCGCGGCCAGGATGTCGCGGCGCCGGGAAATAACTGTTCTCGAGGCCATACCGGAAGCAATGGATGAAACTGCCCGTGATGAATGGCTGCGGTTATCGATACGACAGGGAACTCTTTTTGTAACCGCATTCATGGACCTGGCAATGGAATCCCAAAAACCGATTGAACGCATCGAGGATGAAGTAGAGGATATTGTCCACTTGCAAATTATCCGTCATCGTCCTATCCGGGTTAATTCTCTGGAGAAGTAATAAGGAAGATAAAAATAAAAAGTTTTGCAGGGGTCCAGGGGGTGGTTTTTCAAAAGAACCCCCTGACCGCCGGAGGCAAAGAAGGGTGCCCGTGCGGTACGAGAGTTCTTGTAGGTGAATTCTCTTGCATGTCCACTATTTTGTTAAGAGGATTTTTTGCCTGGCGACTTTTCTTTTCCTTTTGCATTTGATAATAAGAAATTCTGTTGACTTTCCAGTGATATTAGACTAAAATAAAATCATGAGAGATAGTAAAGATTATGACGTGTTTATCAGCTATTCACACCTGGATAGCGAACCTTTATTCAAAGATCAGGAGGGCTGGATATCAGGTTTCCATTACACTCTAAAGTCTCTTCTCGGAAAGCGACTTACCCGTGAACCCCGAATTTGGCACGATAAAGTACTGCAAGGAAACGACAAGTTCAATGATGAAATTGTGGGGAAACTCTCTAATACAAAAATATTCTTAGCTGTAATTTCACCGTGCTACCTGCAATCCGAGTGGTGTATGAAAGAATTGCGTGAGTTTATAAAGGCAGCAGAGACCAGGGGAGGCGTTCATATCGGTAACAAGTCACGCATATTTAAAATTGTGAAAACTCTCGTGCCACTTGATCAGTATCCGGATGAGATACGGGAGTTGTTGGGATATGAATTCTTTTTAAAAGATGATAGAGGCCGACCGCACGAATGCGCCCCTGATAGAAAGGCTGTCTATTATGAAAAATATATGACAGAATTGGAGAATGTGGCTTTTGATATTGGGGAATTGATATTGGAAATGGAATGGAAAAATTTGAAGACTACCAATCATGACGCCAAGCAATCGTCCGGAGACCATAAAGATAGGAAACCTATTTATTTAGAATATCTAAGAAAACCACCGGTAGAGTATTCCTTTGAAGAACTAGATCGGGAATTGATTGCCAGGGGCGCTCAAGTTCCTGATCAGATACTATTTAGATATAAGGATAAGGAAGGAACTCCCCAGCGAGATGCGGTAGTGGCACAATTAAAAGAACTATACGATCCCGCTGCGTCTCCATCTCCAAATAAAGCGCTCAGCCATATAAGTACAAAGGACCTGGTTAAAATCCTTATGATTAAGGCAGGGAAAATCGGGGGGTCCGGCAGCAGGGGCATATGGATTGGTGAAGACCGTATGGATTTCTATGATATCCCGGATGAGAAAGTCAGAAATAATGCTAAATGCGTTGCGGCTGTTTGTATGGAAAACAGCTTTGTTGATAGGAACAGGGGATTCTCAACGCTGAGAGTCAAGAATTATGGAAAAACCCTTAATTTATGTGACATTGAACCCTTTCACTATCAACCTGTGGCATCAGGCAGTATGTGCACCGGTTTCCTGGTAAAAGAAGATGTAGTCGTCACCGCTGCTCATTTTGCCAATGAAAATAATGTAACAGCCCTCCGTTTTGTCTTTGGTTATAAAATGGAAGAGCCTTACGCAAGGGTTGAAGAGATTCCCAATGAGAACATTTATAAAGGGATAAAAATTATAGGAAGAAATTTAATTCGTGGGGGTAATAAGTCGGATTGGGCTCTCGTGAAACTTGACCGCAGCGTTGAGGGGCAAACAGTTGCAGCGTTGTCTAAAAAGAAAATTTTTTGCGATCAACCAATCTACGTAATCGGTCACCCCTGTGGGTTACCGTTGAAGTACGCACCGGGTGCAAGCGTAAGGAATGTCGAGGAGACCTATTTTTCGGCAAATTTGGATATTTACAGCGACAATGCCGGTTCGCCTGTATTCGATAGTAATACGCATGAGGTGATAGGAATTGTGGTTCATGGCTATAAGAGAAATTTCAGATGGACGGGCAAGTGTTGGACCTCTATTATATACCCTACCCGTGATATATACTCCAGGGGAGCCGAATGTACCAGGGTTTCAGAATTTATTAGATATTGTCAATAGTGTGATATTTCTTGTCTCTGGTAACATCCTATCTGCATACATTAGGAATTCGCAGCAAGGCGTGAGTATTTGCCTGCCCTTTAATTTTTTACGGATCAGGGACTATCTTCCTACGGCCCTGGAACTGCTTTCCTACGGGCTAGGTACTCCTTCCTACGGCCCTGGAACTGTTTTCCCACGGGTCAGGAACCATCTTCCTACGGCCCTGGGACCCGTTCCTATGGGCCGAGAACTATCTTCCTACGGCCTGGGAACTATCTTCCCACAACCCTGGAACCCCCTTCCCATTTAAGTTTTGAGGTTATTAAGGTTTTTTTGCCTGGTATTTTGGGTCTCATTTTTTGCCACATTTTTCGTACGAAGATATCGGGGAATAAACCGGGAAAGTGGCTTTTAATTCCATGGATTGCAAAAATATCCACTCGAATGCAGCTAAAACTCTTCCGATACGAAAATAATCGCAGCCGTGCAGTTTAAATCCTTCCATTGCAAAAAAAATTCCATCGATGCAAAAAAATTTGCACTGATGCAAAAATAATCCCATCCATGGAGAAAAAAATCCTTTTCGATGACAAATTTTATGCAATTTTGCATAAATTTTGCCAACGTCTCAAAAAAACTCATGAAATTAGATGAATTTTGCCGTCGAAGGTAAAAAACATGCAATTTTAACTCTCCTTGCCTGTTCACAAGCCGGGCAAGCCGGAACGACCGGTTAACCTTATCATGTCCAGGTCGGGATAAACATTGTCTATGTCAGAATAGAGATCGTCTATGTTAAGATAGAATTCGATCATAAAAATGATTGGGAAGGGGACAGTCAAATAAATGATATTCCATTCTTGAGGTTCTAAACCGCATTCAAGAGGTTTTGAACCGGATCGATGAGGTTTGGAACCGCATTCAAGAGGTCCCGAACTGCATCGATGAGGTTTTGAACCTCAGTATCGAGGAAGAAGCAGCGGATATTGTCTACTTGCAAATATCCGTCATCGTCCTATCCGGTTTATCCTCGGAGAAGAAAGAAGTAAAATAAAAATGAGGTTTCGGCAGAATTATCTCGTTTTTATGCCTTTGATAGCACCTTGTACCAGGTTGTAAGCTGCTTTTAAAGACAGGTTATCCTTATCTTTACCTGCTGGATATGAGGCAATTCCCAATGCGGCCGCTTTCGGGTATTTGAACATCACGGTTAACGCAGCAGCCAGTTCTTTGCTGGTAGGGCCGCCGGGAACCGTGAGTCCATGACCCGATACTTCTTTGGGATCAAGGACATCCATATCTATATGGATATAAATGATATCGGTCAATTGACTCAGGCGCTTCATTTGATTATGAATGTTTTTCGAAAGATTTCGTATATCGTCCACAGAAATCATCTCTATATCAGACCGGTCGATCAGTTCTTGTTCAAGGGGGTCTGTGTCCCTTACCCCGGCCATGACAATATACCTGGCGGGCAGCGCCGGCTCCAGGCCGGATTTCAATCGCAGGCGGGTCAAACATAAACCTGCGGAAACAGCCACCGGCATTCCACCAAGCATGCCGCTAAGTGTTGTTTCCGGGGTATTGAAATCCCCATGAGCATCTATCCAAACCAAACCTACTTTAATTGGACGTCTCCCCGGACCTGAGTGCTGCAGCCCTGCCAGCATTCCCATTAACGAGTTGCAGTTTGCCAGGAAACCGATAACAAAGCAACCTTCTTTTATACTCTTAGCTGTGAGTTTCCCCAGGTGTCCATTGGCAAGCCCCAGCCTGTGCCAGACACCGTAATCTTTTTCTTCTTCTGGAGTTAAGCTAACAGTGACGATATTTTTAACGTTACATCCCATTTTTGAAAGAATACCCATCACACCGCCTTCTGCAAGTATACCCGGGCCTTTGGAAAGCTCAGGCCCGCTTCTTGAACCGGAGTAGGGATTATTCACGATAATTATGTTCATTTCTCCTCCACCAGTACCGGCGCTGTGAGAACACATTAATGCCGGGTATAAAAAAAGAATCAATATGCAAACATAAAATACTTTTTTCATGCCATTCTCCTTTTTTAATCATACCATTGGAAAAGAATGAATTCAAGGTTTTTGGGATTTTATATCGATTTCGTGACTGCCCCCTTTTTCGCCTTCTTCTCTTCCTTCGTGTCTTTGTGCCTTTGTGGCTAATGATTTTGGTGTCAGGCAAAAGGGTTAAACGTGCTATTTATCATCCCGCGGCTTCAAATGCCGCTTTAAAAGTATCCCAATCGAAGGCGTCACCCGGGTCCTTTTTGCGGTCCGGGGCCAGGTCGCGGTGGGTTTTGATTTGTTCAAAGGTTAAATCGAACCACCTGGCCTGCTGCCGGAACCACCAACCCCCGGCGTCGTACTGCGCCTGGGTATACGGCGAATTTTCCCTGTCCGCCATGCGGCGTAAAAAACTGTCATAATTGTGCCCACCGGCCACGATGAATTCCATGCCCACACTGGTGTTGTTGAACTCGGCTGCATGATACGCCACCTGCTGCGGGTCCACGCTTTGCACGATCCGGCCATCCGGCAAACAAAAAGCATGCACGGATAGCTTGAGCACATTCAACCAATCGGTGCAGTGATGATACACCCTTTTGTCATCCATCACCCACTCGGCCATGGCATGCACGACCATCAGGTCCACGTCCTTGGTCCGCTGCCTGTGATACTTACTGGGTATTTCTATAATCGTAGGTTCCATTTGTCTTTCCTCCTTAAAGGAAGCATTATAACCGATCTGATAATTGGATTCAAGGCTGTGCACCTGCCACATTTTACCGTCAAAAACGGCGAATTATGGAGATACTTGACTGGGTCCTTTTTCTAATTTAAAGTATTTAAAATCGTTAATATATAACAAGCGAAGTTGATACTATCGTCGTCTCGAGTTAATACTATTGTCGCCTTGCGTTAATACTATTGTCTCCTCGAGTAAATACTATTGTCTCGACCTGACAATACTATTGTCTTAACCAGACGATACTATTGTCTCGGCATAACTATACTATCATCTATCTGTAAAGATTTTGTCTGTCCACAAACCTGCAAAGCCGGAACCAAAAAGGCTATTATTCACCGCAGAGAACGCGGAGAACGCAGAGATGTTTTGATCTCTGCGCTCTCTGCGGTGATAAAAAATATTTTTTGCCAGAAAATGGCACGAATTTAAAATCTTCAAAATCTTTTAAATCCTGTAAACCTTTTGGCCGCATCCATCGTTTAATTACCTCAGAGTAAATACACTACCAGGAGGTACACCAATATGCGATGTAGAACATACATAATAATTTTTCTATTTTTCATTGCTGCGACATGCGGTATTGAGGCGAATGGGCCGATTGAGCTTCCCCTGACCGAAACACCGCCCCGCATCGACGGGAAATTAGATGATCCAGTATGGTCAACGGCAACCTGTTTTGGGAGATTTATGAGTTTCAAACCCGATTATGGGAAACCGTCCAGTGAAAACACAATGGTCTATGCTTGTTCGGACCGGGAAAACTTTTACTTTGCTTTCCGCTGTTTTCAAAAGAATACATCCCAGATCAAGGGAGCGGTGACCCGGCGGGACAATATGGGCGAGGACGACTGGGCAGCGGTGTGCATCGATACCTTTTGCGACATGCAGTCTGCTTACGGATTCCTGGTGAACCCCCTGGGCATCCAGGGGGACGGCATACTGGATGCAAACGGTGACCTGGATGCCAGCCAGGATATGGTCTGGTACAGTAAGGGCACTATAGATAAAGAGGGATACACCGTGGAAATCAGGATTCCTTTCAAAAGTATCCGCTTTCCTGTTAAAAAAGAGGTCAAAATGGGTTTGTGGCTGGTAAGAAATATCGTTCGTACGTCAGAGAATGTGTGTTCCCCGGAAATTTTCCCGGATAAAGGAGCACTTCTCTCCCAGTTCCAGCCTATTATAGTGAGGGACATGAAGTACAAGCGAATCGCCGAACTACTTCCCGCTTTTACCAATTCCCGGGCCCGGGGCCGCGAGGAAGGCCAATGGTCAGCAGAAACACGCCAGACAAATTTCAGCCTCACAGGAAAATTGGGATTGACACCGAGCCTGGTGTTGGATGCCGCCTACAACCCGGATTTCAGCCAGGTGGAAGCGGATGCGGGCCAGGTGGATGTTAACCTCCGCTATGCCCTGTACTACCCGGAAAAACGCCCCTTTTTCCTGGAAGGCCTGGAAGAATTCAAGTTTGCCGGTAACACCGAAGATGCCCCGCTTTATGCAGTTGTGCACACACGTCAAATCATCGACCCGGTTTTCGGCCTGAAACTCACCGGTAAGATCAACAGGAAAAACAGTTTGGCTGCTATTGTTGCTGTAGATGAACCGCTGGATAGTAATGGCGAGGCGGAAACTGGCCAGCCTACCTTTGGGATTTTGCGGTTCCGCCATGTATTAAAAAAAGATGCCTACATCGGAGGGTTTTACACCGGCAAGGACGTTTCTGGCCTGTACAACCGCGTAGCAGGCATCGATGGCCGTTTACGGCTCTCCAGGTTCGCCGTGGCTGAATACCACGTGCTGGGGTCGTTATCCCGCGACCCTGCGGATGTAGAGAACAACACCAGCACAGGCCACGCCGTTGGCCTCCGCTATACCTACGACAGCCGGAATGTTCTATTTGATGTCGGGCTTCAGGATATTTCACAGCATTTCCGTATCGATTCCGGGTTCCTGACGCGGCAAGGGGTGACCCGGCTGGCCGCTTTCGGTATGTACATTTTCTATCCGAAATCCAAATTCTTTCAACGCATCGAACCCTTTTACTGGAGCTTTCATTTGCTGGACAAAGAGAGCAGCCTCGTGGAGACCTTCAACCTTTTTACTTTTCGTGTCAAAATGCCCCGCAGTTCCATGTTCCGCATCGATCTGATGCTGGCGAATGAAGTTTTTGCCGGGGAACGTTTTGAGACCAGCGGCATCGGGTTCCGTGCCGAAAGCCAGATTTCCAAACACCTGTCCGTTTATCTTTACTACCGACACAGGGGCAGTATTTACTATGATCCCGACAGCCCCTTCCCCGGCAGGTCCAATCGGGTAAGCCTTTCCCTGGGATACCAGCCGCTGGAAAAGTTTAACACCTCACTGGATTTGAGCTATGATGATTTTTTTCGCAAATCCGATTCCCAAAAGGAATACGATTACACCATCCTCCGCAGCCGCACCACTTTCCAGGTGAACAAGTACCTCTTTTTCCGGGGTATTGCCGAGTACAATTTTTTCCGGGAAAAGCTGTTTTTGGACTTCCTGGCTTCTTTTACATACATCCCCGGCACGGTGGTTCACATCGGTTACGGGTCGGTCCGGGAAAAACTGCGCTGGGACGAAGATATAAGAGAATATGTTTCTGCCCGGCGGTTCCTGGAAACCCGCCAGGCTTTCTTCTTTAAAGTCTCCTACCTCTGGCGCTTTTAGTTACTTTGCCTCCGGCCTCTCGGCGAGAGGAGCCATAGAAGGCGCATACGCGCCATCTGAAGGTTTCCTTACCTGAACCAACCAGTCGAGAGAACTATTTTTCAATTGATATAAATCAAATAGAGGTCTGTTGTTTCAAATGTTTGGGGAAACCTTAAACTTATCTTTTTACCTTCTTCTCTTCTTCGCTTCTTCACTTCCTTCGAATTTTTCCCCTGTTCCGTTTTTTCGTTTTTCTCCTTATTTTATAGGACGCCGCCTGGGGTAGAAGCCATCCGTGTCAGGTATGTAAGGCCCGGGAATATCTTTCTTTTGTTGAATCGCAGAGGTGCCGGACCTGGCGAAATAAGCCTCCAAAAATTCATCCCACTGCGTATGGGCTGAAAAATCCAACCCGTAGCCGGGGTTTCCATAAGTTGTTTTATACGCATATTTAGACGTATCCGGGAAATAAATCGTTAACCCATGAGCATTTTCCATATTACTGCCGTGACATTCGGCAATCACAGCATCCGCCAGCGCTTGCATCACCCGATCCAATTTACCTTGAAGTGCTGCATCTGCTGTGCTGTCGCGACATTTCTCAAACAGATCATAAGCATCCAGGAAACGGCCGGACCCAAAAGAGCAAACATTAGGATATACCGGGTTAACCAGTGAATAAGACTGGTCGATTTGGTTGGTAAGATCAATGCTGAGAGCTTCGAGAGCGTTAATCACTTTTTCGATTTTATCGGTTCGGACAGCGCTCATGGTCATATCTTCATTGGAAAATGATTCCCAATTGAAGCTGTTCCGGTAAATGGATTGGATGATTATCTCTGCCAATTCCAGGTTGGTAATATCGGGATTTTGCTTCAGCGTTTCACAAATATCCCCCACAGTGTACCACCACCAGATATATCCGCTGGTTTCTTCGCTTCCGATATAGACCTCCGCGCAATTCCTGAGTTCATAAACTGACTCCAAGGCGCCCATAAGACAGGGTGCGGAAAAACAAACCATATCCACTCCGCCCGCATCTGTTAGGGCCCGCTGGAGTTCGTCCATTAATAATTGGTCACTGCCGCTGGTAATATCGAGGCATGCCCCTTCCCAACCTGAACCGTGATCATAAAACGATAAGATATATCTTTCAGCGGCGCATTTACTTTTGGCATAATCCAGGAAATCCCGGAGGGTCTGATAATCACCCATGTTGACTTCCTTCATTTGTTTTAGCTTTTGTTTTTGATGATCTTCATCGATGTACCAGATATATGGATTAGAATTTTCCGTATCCTGGAGAACAAGAATATTAAGATATTCATTGGAACATGCCTCATCTGCAAAATCTTCCAATGGATCATAGCCATTAAATTCAGCATCATCATAAAGCAAAAATGCCCATTTTTTGGCTTTAATGGGGATATCATATTCTTGTTCCGTGATCCCCGACTCCGGTATTACTGATTCCCTTGAGCAAGAAGGGATTAAACCGATCAAAAAAACCAGGGCCATGATTGGTGCTAACATAAAAAAAACCTGTTTTTTGGGGTTTTTGTTCATGCTCTATTCCTTCATTTTGCATAAATAGTCCTATAGAGTTCTTCTTCTAGAATATAGCAATATAATTGCCAAAAAACGCGTTTATAAATGTAACTTTTAGGTGACAGAGATCCAGGGGTACGTCAAACTTTTCAACAACCGTTGACGCAGCTCCGCCCCCTTTTTTTGCTTTTTTTATTCTTTTCTTCTTCGTGTGTCTTTGTGTACCTTTGTGGCTAAAATTATATTGCTTATCCTCAGGCGCTTATGATACAATAGACTTCCAGATGTCAGAAATCAAATAAATAGTGGTGAGATGAAATGAAAAATATTTTTGCAGCGGTTTGGTTAATCATTGGTGTTCATGTTTTACTTTCATTTGGACAGATCGATTCACAGTGGCGAGGTCCGAATCGAGACGGAGTCTATCCAAATCAAACACTTTTAAAAAAGTGGCCGGCTGTGGGACCAAAACTCTTGTGGACTGTTAACGGACTTGGAGAAGGTCATTCTTCTGCCGCCGTTACTGCCAATCGAGTTTATGTTACCGGTCTGATTGCAGGTAGAGGCTGGCTTTTCGCTCTTGATATGAATGGCACGTTGCTCTGGAAATCTTCCTATGGCCCGGAGTGGGATGACGGTCATGACGGGGCCCGTACCACTCCTACAGTAGTGGGTAACAGGATTTACCTGATGAGTGCAGAGGGTCTGCTTGTTTGTTTCTATACCAACGGGATAAAAAGATGGTATGTTTATCTGATCCGGGATTTTAAGGCCAGGAATCTTAGATGGGGAATGACAGAATCAGTTCTTGTAGATGGTGACCGAGTTTTTTGTACGCCCGGTGGGAAGGATGTAATGATTGCTGCATTAGATAGACAGACCGGGAAAACCGTCTGGAAAATTAAAGGGAATGGTGAGAAATCCGCCTATTGTTCCCCCTGTATCGTTAAACATGGTAATTTGCGGCTGCTTTTAACCATGACCGGTGAATCCGTGGTGGGGCTTGATGCGGATACAGGCGAGTATCTATGGCGTTATCCGCATATCACCAAGCATGATATCAACCCCAACACACCATTATACCATGATGGGTATGTCTACACCGTAAGCGGTTACGGTACCGGCGGCCAGATGTTCAAACTTTCCCCGGATGGGGAAAAAATGGACCTGGTATGGACGCAAAAAAAACTTGACAGCCAGATGGGAGCCGTGATTCTAACTGGTGGTTATATCTATGGTTCCGGGCATAAAAATAGAGGCTGGCATTGTTTAGACTGGAAAACCGGAGACGTTCAATTTACTGCAAAAGCAATCGGGAATAAAGGTAATATCATCTTCTCAGATGGAATGCTTTATTGCTACAGTGAGAAAGGGTATGTTGCCCTGGTAAAACCCAATCCTGAGAAATTTGACGTGGTGAGTTCGTTTAAGATAAACAAAGGCTCCGGTCCCCATTGGGCCCATCCTGTCATCAAAAACGGACGTTTGTATATTAGACATGGAGAAACCCTGATGGTTTACAATATTGCCCGTTAGCCCCATGGCATGGGGGACCTATTAAGGCCTTCGGCCATCGAGAAGGCTTCTTTAAATGAACCGAACCCACAGGGAAGGCAATAAAATGTTAAATTTTATCATATTAATGAGATGAGATTTATAAAATGGGTATCGAAGCCTTCAACCTCCACTTACCTTCTTACTGTTTTAACTCCTCACAACTGCCTCACTGATTCACTGATTCACTGATTCACTGACCCACCGTTCTCAACTTCTTATCTTCCTAACTTCCTCTCTTCTTCGTGTGTCTTTGTGTTCCTTTGTGGCTAAATTTATATTGCTTATCCTCATGCGTTTATGGTACAATAGACTTCCAGGTATTAGAAATCAAATGAAAATTAGTGAGATGAAAATGAAAAATACAATTATTGCGGTTTGGTTAATCATTGGTGTTAATGTTTTACTTTTATTTGGTCAGGTGGATTCACAGTGGCGAGGACCGAATCGAGACGGAGTCTATCCAAATGAAACGCTTTTAAAAAAGTGGCCAGCTGCCGGGCCAGAGCTCTTGTGGGTCGCTAACGGACTTGGAGAAGGCTATTCTTCTGCCGCCGTTACTGCCAATCGAGTTTATATTACCGGTATGATTTCAGGCAAAGGCTGGCTTTTCGCTTTAGATACGAATGGGAAGTTGGTCTGGAAATCTTCCTATGGCCCGGAGTGGGATGGGAGTCATCCGGGAGCCCGTACCACTCCTACAGTAGTGGGTAACAGGATTTACCTGATGAGTGCAGAGGGGCAGTGTGTTTGTTTCTCTACCAATGGAAAAAAAAGATGGTCTGTGGACCTGATCCGGGATTTTAAGGCAAGAAACCTGGATTGGGGAATGACAGAATCACTCCTTGTCGATGGAAACCGGGTTTTTTGTACGCCTGGCGGACCGGATGTAATGATGGTGGCATTAGATAGACATTCCGGGAAGACCATCTGGAAAATCAAAGGAAATGGAGAGACCTCCGGGTACTGTTCACCCCGCCTGGTCAAACACGGTAATATGCGGCTGCTTTTAACCATGACGGCTGGGTCCGTAGTTGGGGTTGATGCGGATAAGGGGGTATATCTCTGGCGTTACTCGCATGTCACCAGTTATGTGGTCAATGCCAATACTCCTTTATACCATAATGGATATATTTACACCGTAAGCGGATACGGTACTGGCGGCCAGATGTTCAAACTTTCCCCGGATGGGAAAAAAATAAACCGGGTATGGTCGCAAAGAAAACTTGACAGCCAGTTTGGAGCCGTGATCCTGGCGGACGGTTATATTTACGGTTCCGGGCACAGCAAGAGGGGCTGGCATTGTTTAGACTGGAAAACCGGAGACGTTCAATTTACTGAAAAAGCAATCGGGAATAAAGGTAATATCATCTTCTCGGATGGGATGCTTTATTGCTACAGTGAAAGCGGAGATGCTGCCCTGGTAAAACCCAATCCTAAGAAATTTGACGTGGTGAGTTCGTTTAAGATCGAAAAAGGGTCCGGTCCCCATTGGGCTCATCCAGTCATCAAAAACGGACGCTTGTATATTAGACATGGAGAGGTCCTGATGGTTTACAATATTGCCAGGTAGATGAACCAAAAATTCTTGAATCTTGTTGCAATTACCGGGACAACCTTCATAGGTTTGGTTTTTCTAACCTGGTGGTTACTGCATAATCCGGTCAGGGATTTTGTTGAACATGTTCCGGGTATGGACGGCAGACCGGAAATTTTATCCAGCAGGAGTGAAGCGGTTAATATCGGGGCCTATTTCGCCCGTTTTAACGGGACTCCTGCTGAAATCCGGGGGAATTGGCAGCGATTTAGAGGGGCTGATTTTGATAATATTAGTAAGGAAAATATCCGGCTTTTAGATAGTTGGGGAGATGAAGGACCCAATATTCTCTGGTGGATAGAATTGGGAGAAGGTCATGCCGGCCCGGTTATCTTCAAGGGACGGGTTTATATTTTAGATTATGATGAAGAGGAACGGGCGGATATTTTACGCTGCTTTTCTTTAGAGGACGGTAAAGAAATCTGGAGACGTGGTTATAAATTGTATGTTAAACGAAATCACGGGATGTCAAGGACGATTCCCGCGGTAACGGAAAAGTACGTGGTAACGATCGGTCCGAAATGTCACGTTATGTGTGTGGATACTGATTCCGGTGATTTCAGGTGGGGGATCGATCTTGAAAAAGAATACGACACTGAAGTGCCTTTGTGGTATACGGGACAATGTCCCCTCATCGATGACTCCCTGGCTGTTATTGCTGTGGGCGGAAAGTCTTTAATCATTGCCGTAGACTGCGAGACCGGTGAGGTGATATGGGAAACCCCGAATCCCAACAATTGGAAAATGTCTCATTCCTCTATCATGCCTATTTCTTTTCAAGGGAAAAAAATATATGTTTACTGCGCCCTAGGGGGAATCGTCGGGGTGTCGGCTGAAGGAGATGCGGCTGGCCAGGTATTGTTTGCATCCAATTTGTGGAGTCATAATGTAATTGCACCATCCCCGGTGTACTTAGGGGATGGCAGGATTTTTGTAACGGCGGGGTACGGCGCCGGGAGCATGATGTTAAAAATAAAGTCTGAAGGTGACGTGTTTTCAGTGGAGCCTTTACAAGCATTAAAATCTACGGAGGGTTTGGCGTCGGAGCAGCAAACGCCGATTTTTTATAAAGGGCATTTATTTTCTATCCTGCCCAAAGACGCGGGACCGCTGCGGGAACAATTTGTTTGCTGCCGCCCGGATGATTGCGGTAAAATCATCTGGTCCAGCGGCAAGACAAATCGTTTTGGCCTGGGACCCTATCTTGTTGCTGACGACAAATTCTTTATTTTAAATGATGATGGGGTGTTAACGATTCTGAAGACAAGTACGAAAGAGTATATTCAATTGGGACAGGCAAAGGTTCTTGAGGGAGTAGACGCCTGGGGACCGATGGCAATTGCCGGCGGCAGGCTGCTGGTTCGTGATTCACGCCGGTTGGTGTGCATCGATGTAAGAGGACGATGATGAAAAATAATCGATTATTAACAGGCATTATTATAATCGTTTCAATGGCAGGGATTCTCTACTTTGGAATCCGGGCAATATCAGAGAACTCGAAAAAGGACGGGGAGAACCCGTTCGAATATAATATAGAAAACTTTAAAAAAAGTGAAAAAAATCTAATTCATTATTCCGAGGTCCAACAAATAAATATAAATTCACCAAATGCGTATGGAATTTCAGTCGGTCCGGAGGATAAAATCTATGTTTCCGGTGATGATTCAGTACTAATCTTGAATAGGGACGGCAGCACCCATTCTTCTATAAAAACACCAGGGGCCGCATATTGCCTTTCCGTAGACGAAAATCAAGACCTGTATCTCGGGATGAGAGATCATGTCGAGGTTTATGATACAAAAGGTGTTAAAAAGGCTCAATGGGAATCCCTGGGAGAACGTGCGATTATCACGTCTATCGCTATTTCAAAAGAGAATGTTTTTGTTGCAGATGCAGGCAATCATATTGTCTGGAAATTCAATAAATCCGGCCGCAAACAGGCAAGAATCGGTGAGAAGAATAAAGCCAAAGACATTCCCGGATTTGTGATCCCCAGTCCCTATTTTGATGTAGCTGTGGACCCTGATGGGTTCCTGTGGGTGGTGAATCCCGGGCGCCATTCCCTGGAAAATTATACCAAGGAAGGTAATTTAAGAACCTCGTGGGGTGAGTATTCGATGAAAGTAGAGGGTTTTTGCGGATGCTGCAATCCGACGCATATCACCATCCTGGATGACGGCTCATTTGTTACCAGTGAAAAAGGTATTGCCAGGGTAAAGATATACAACCGGTTGGGAAGATTTGTTTCCATTGTTGCCGCTCCCGATCTATTTAAAGAAGGGACAGTAGGTCTGGACCTGGCAACAGATTCATCCGGGAGTATCTACGTTTTAGACCCGGTGAAAAAAGCTGTACGGATTTTTGATTTGCCTTCGGCGACCAGGGGGCGCTTTTTGAAAAAACTGCCCCCTGGACCCCCGCAAAAACTTTTCATTAAGGAGTAAGCAGTGAAAAATAATAAACCTGATAATTTAATCAACAGACGTGATTTCCTCCGTACAAGTTTGCATACGGTGGCGAGTATCACGATTGGTGGGATTGCCGGGTTCTTAATTGGCAGGTCTTCTTCTGAGGAGATGGTCTGGCAGTTAGACCCCAATATTTGTGTACAATGTGAAAAGTGTTCCCAGAATTGTGTGTTGCCTCAATCAGCGGTGAAAGTTGTGCATTCGTTTTCGATGTGTGGTTATTGTGATTTATGCAGCGGGTATTTGCAGCCGGGGGCAAAGTCAAGGGATACCGGGGCAGAGAATCAACTCTGTCCCACCGGTGCCATCAAACGGACCTTCGTTGAAGACCCGTATTTTGAATATACCATCGATAAGGATTTGTGTATTGGCTGCGGCAAATGTGTAAAAGGCTGCGGTGCTTTTGGAAATGGCTCATTGTATTTACAGGTAAACCATGATCTTTGTTTAAATTGCAATGAATGTTCCATTGCCAGGTCATGTCCTTCCCGGGCCTACAAACGAGTACCGGCCAGCAAGCCTTATATTTTAAGAGGGAGTGAAGCTGCAAGGTTTTTAGGCAAACAATGAAATTAAACAAATTTTTTATTCTTTTTTTCTTGCTTTTATTACCTTATCTAAGTTTTTCTCAGACTGCGGAACGCTTTCCCAAGCCTGATTTTCAAACGGACTATAAGCGGCCGGATTTAATCACTCAGTCGCCGCGCGCGCCGTTTTTAGAATACCTGGATGTGTTTGTCTTGCTTGCTGCTCTTTCATTGGCCTCTTTTTTTGCTCTCAAACTGCGGTCACGCCGGAAGATTTTTTTATTAATGGTGTTTTGTTTGATCTATTTCGGGTTTTACAGGGAAGGCTGTGTTTGTTCGATAGGAGCAATTCAAAATGTATTTTTTGCTTTATTCAATAGCAATTACGTCATCCCTTTTACAGTGGTTGCTTTTTTTATTCTCCCGCTTATTTTTACATTATATTTCGGTCGCACCTTTTGTGCGGCGGTTTGTCCTTTGGGGGCGATTCAAGATGTTGTAGTTCTCAAGCCAGCCAAAGTTCCCGGTTGGTTGGCCGGCGTTTTAGGCATTATCCCTTATATTTATCTTGGGCTGGCGGTTTTGTTTGCCGCCGCCGGTGCTGGTTTTATTATTTGTCAGTATGATCCCTTTGTGGGTTTTTTCCGGTTTGGGGCCAGTTTTAATATGGTTATTTTGGGAATATCCATGCTTATGCTGGGTACGGTAATTGCACGGCCCTATTGCCGGTTTTTTTGTCCCTATGGAGTATTACTGGATTGGATGTCACGTCTGGCAAAATGGCATGTTAAAATTACGCCGACTGAATGCAATAATTGCCGGTTATGTGAAGAATCCTGTCCCTTTGGTGCTATTAAAAAACCCGGGGACATTTCTCTTCCCCGGGAAAAAAGGGAAACTGAGATTAAGCGGCTGGCAATTTTATTGGTTTTGCTTCCAGTAATTGTCATTGGCAGCGGATGGGTTATTTCTCGATTACATGTACCCCTTTCCCGTCAGCATTTTACCGTATCGCTGGCAGAGGAGATTCACCTGGAGAATTCCGGCAAAAGGAAAGAGACAACCGAGCAGACCCGTGCGTTTCGGGCTTCGGGAAAACCGACCGAAGAATTATTTTCCGAAGCAGCGGCCATTCAAAATAAATTTAAAACAGGTGCATGGATTTTAGGGGGATTCCTGGGATTCATCATCTGTCTTAAAGTAATCGGTCTTTCTATTCGTAAAAAACAGGTGGAATATGAAGTAGATACCGGGACATGCTTGAGTTGTGCACGATGCTTTAAGTATTGTCCATATGAGCAAGTTCGATTGGGAATAATAAGCCCGGATGAGATAGAGGAAGATAAAAATTATAAATGAAAAACGAAAAATGAAAAATGAAAAATGGAATAGACGTCCTTCGGGCAATTTTTTAACGCCTTCGGCGAAAAAGGAAATAGTGTCTAATTTGTGTTTAAATTTACCGCCGAAGGCGTTAAAAAATTGCCCGAAGGGCACCGTTTCCATTTTTAATTTATAATTTTTCATTTTTAATTTTTCATTCTGAGGTAAATAGTAAAGATGCTTTATAATATTGCTAAAAGGGTTGCGATCGTTGCTGTTATTTTTGCTGTAATACTCAGCGTGTTATTGATTGCTAACTATATCCAGACAAAATCGATTGATCCGTTGAACAGCAAAGCGATTTCTCAATTGATGTTAAAACTTCAAGAGAATCCCAATGATACGGCTTTAAAAGAGCAAATAAGGGCCCTGGATCTACTGGCCCGGAAGGCTTATTTTACCTATCAATGGCAGATTCGCACCGGGAGTATTTTGCTTTTTGTATTTGTGTTGGTTTTTTTGATTGCGTTAAAATATATGAGTTCATTAAAATCCCGGTTCCCGGATTTGAGTGAAAGCCCCGGACCGGAAGATACCTGGGAGAACAAGCTATTAGCACGCAAATATATCATTTTCAGCGGATTGGGCCTGTTTCTGCTGGCTTTTGTGTTGGGAATCTTATCGGAAAATGAAATGAAACATTTCGGGATGGAGAAAGCAAAGGAAAAAATGTCGGTGGGGGACTTTCCGGGCATCGATGAAATAAGAAAAAATTGGCCGGGGTTTCGCGGCCCGGAAGGAAACGGCATTGCCTATCACACGGATGTACCCATTGAATGGGATGGGAAATCCAATAAAAACATATGCTGGAAAATTTCTATTCCTCTTCCCGGGTATAATTCGCCTATTTTATGGGGAGATAAGATTTTTCTTTCAGGTGCGGATAAACAAAACCAGGCGGTTTATTGTATCGATGCCGGAACGGGAAAAATTGCCTGGCAGGCGGAATTGAACGATATTCCCGGATCGCCGGCTAAACGGCCTAAACCAACTGAAGACACGGGTTATGCCGCCCCCACCATGACCACGGATGGACAACGGGTATTTGCGATTTTTGCCACGGGAGATATCGCCTGCTTAGATTTTGCCGGGAAACGAATTTGGGCTAAAAACCTGGGTGTGCCTGGAAATCATTACGGCCATGCTTCTTCCCTGGTAACATATCAAGATTTACTGCTGGTCCAGTACGATCATAAAACCGGGGGCCACTTGCTTGCTATGAAAACAGAAACCGGTATATTAATATATGATAAGCCGCGTGATGTGGATATTTCCTGGGCGTCGCCCATCCTGGTTAATACCGGCACGCGGGTAGAGATTATACTCAGCTCAAATCCTTTTGTGATTTCTTACGATCCCCGTACCGGTCAGGAGTTATGGCGGGTTAAATGCATGTCCGGGGAAGTTGCCCCGTCTCCTGCTTATGCTGACGGCATGGTGTATGTGGTTAATGATAATGCCCTCTTAGCCGCGATCAGGTTAGAAGGCACGCCCAACGTTGCCTGGGAATACGAAGATGATCTTTCGGAGGTAGCCAGTCCCCTGGCTACCAAAGATTTCGTCATCATGGCCTCAAGTTATGGAACAGTTTCGTGTTTTAATAGTAAAACCGGTGAACGATACTGGGTACACGATTTTGATCATGGATTTTATTCATCCCCCATCCTGGTGGGCGATAAGGTTTACCTGATGGATATGAAAGGCGTTATGTCTGTTTTTAAAGCGGATAAAGAATTCCAGCTCATCAGCACATGTGAACTGGGAGAAAAAGCAGTGACCATCCCGGCTTTCTCCCAGGGCCGCATTTATATTCGCGGCGACAAACACCTGTTTTGTATTGGAAAAGAGCGGGCGGCGCCCGCAGCCCAATAGGATAAATGCTGCGCAATGAATATAAATACTGATACTTTAAACCTGGAAGTAGACCGCATCGTGGCTGAAACCGGTGCCAGTCCCGGTGATGTGATTCCCCTGCTGCATGCCGTTCAGAAAAAGTTTAATTATCTCCCGGAAATCGCCCTGCGGCGAATATGCGAGATTACGGATATTACCCCTGCTGCCATAACCGGTATATCAACATTTTACCCCCAGTTCCGGCATACACCGGTGGGTCAACACATTATCCATGTTTGTACTGGCACTGCCTGCCATGTAAAAGGTGCGGATTTGGTGTGGGAGGCATTTCGCCGTGAATTACATATTACAGAGAATCAAGATACCGATCCCGAAGGTCAATTTACCCTGCAAAAAGTATCCTGCCTGGGCTGCTGTACCCTTGCGCCGGTGGTGCAGATCGACAATGTGACTTATGGGAAAGTCAAACCCGATAGAGTGACAAATGTTCTTAACGATTTTCTTTCTTACCCGGACAAAAGAGGCGACTCGATCAAAGATGGTAAAGATGATTTGCAGGAAGAAAGCGAAATCAAGATCGGCTTGGGTTCTTGTTGTATTGCCAGCGGCAGCGGCAAAGTACAGCAGGCTCTGGAAAAATGCTTCGACAATACCGGTGTCAGTGCCAGGGTTAAACGGGTTGGCTGTGTAGGCATGTGTCATCGCGCGCCGCTGCTGGAAGTGTGTTTACCGGATAAAGAACCGGTGCTCTATGATAAGGTTCAAGCGGAGGAGGTGAAAAACATTGTACTCAGGTACTTTAAGCCAAAGACCTTTAGTAAACGAATTAAAAATGCGGCATTAAATATGGTGGAAAATATCCTTGAAGGTAACCCTGCCAATGGAATGATGCGCCGTGCGCTTTATACCCGTGATCCCCATATCCAAGCCTTCACCGGCAGACAACAGCATATTGCCACTGAGCATTCGGGTCAGATCGATCCGCTTGATCTTGAAGAATACCGTTCAAAAGGAGGTTTTAAAGCATTAGAACAATGCCTTGCGAAATTTTCTCCGGATGAGATTATCGAGCAGATCAAGATGAGTGGTTTAAGGGGTAGGGGAGGAGCAGGGTTCCCCTCCTGGCAAAAATTGCAAGAAGTGCGTCAGGCAAAGGGTGATAAAAAATTTATTATCTGCAATGGCGATGAAGGCGATCCCGGGGCCTTCATGGACCGAATGATCCTGGAGTCCTACCCGTTTAGGGTGATCGAAGGCATGCTCATCTGTGCGTACGCTGTGGGAGCTAGTGAAGGATATTTTTACATTCGCGCCGAATACCCTCTGGCAGTGCAGCGAGTAAAAGCCGCTATCCAGCAGTACCAGGGGGGCTCTTTTCGAGAAAACCGCCCCCATGGACCCCCCGCAAAAGCTTTTGATAAGGATCTAATAAAAAGTTTTTGCAGGGTCCAGGGACGGTTTTTTCAAAAAGAGTCCTTGGCCGCCGGAGGCAACAAAAGTGGATTTTCTTTGAATATAAAAATCATGGAAGGAGCCGGTGCATTTGTTTGTGGGGAGGAAACAGCGCTCATTGCATCTATTGAAGGAAAGCGGGGTATGCCCCAGTTTCGTCCCCCTTATCCTTCGCAGCAGGGACTGTGGGGCTGCCCTACATTGGTAAATAATTGTGAGACCTTTGCCACTGTGCCGTGGATTTTGCGAAATGGCCCGGAAGCCTTTGCTAAATTAGGCAATGAAAAGAGCAAAGGAACTAAAGTGTTTTCTTTAGCAGGGAAAATCGTTCGCGGCGGTCTTATTGAAGTACCCATGGGCATCACCATCCATGAAATTGTCGAAGAAATCGGCGGTGGTATAGAAAATGGCAGACCCTTTAAAGCCGTGCAAATTGGCGGACCCTCCGGCGGATGTGTGCCGGCTGAGCTGGCACATACCAGGGTTGATTATGAAGACCTTACTAAAGTCGGTGCCATGATGGGTTCCGGCGGTTTATTGGTAATGGATGACACCGATTGTATGGTAGACATTGCCCGGTATTTTCTTACCTTCACCTGCAGTCAATCCTGCGGAAAATGTACCTTTTGCCGCATCGGTACACGACTGATGCTCAATATCCTTGAGAACTTATGCACCGGTAAAGGGAGCAGTAAAGACCTGAAGGACCTGGAAGAGATAGCCGGGAAAACAAAACAAGGCAGTCTTTGCGGATTGGGCAAAACAGCCCCGAATCCTGTCCTGACGACCCTCAGGTATTTCAGAGAAGAATACGAGGCTCATCTGAAGGGAACCTGTCCGGCCAAGCGCTGCAAAGCGCTTATCATCTATTCGATTACCGGCAAGTGTATCGGCTGTACGATTTGCGCCCAGCAATGCCCAGCAAAAGCGATTCCTATTACACCCTATAAAAAGCACGAAATCCTACAGGAAAAATGTATCAAATGCGGCACATGCAAAAATGTATGCCCCAACGAAGCGGTAACAGTTACATGAATAATTCAATAAAGATAAAAATCAATAACCGGGAAGTAACTGTATCGGCAGGTAGTATGATACTGGAAGCTGCTGCAAAATTGAATATTAACATCCCAACATTGTGTTATTTGAATGGGTATGAGCGATTTACTTCATGTATGATTTGTGTGGTTCATGAACTAAATTCCGATCGACTGGTCCCGTCGTGTTCCATGCCTGCTGCTGAAGGAATGGAAATCGAGACGGATAACGAAAAAGTAAGAGAAGCTCGAAAAGACGCCCTGGATTTTTTATTGAGCGAACATGTGGGCGATTGTGAGGCTCCCTGTAGGCGAGCTTGTCCTGCCAATATGGACATACCACTCATGATCCGGCAAATAAAAGAAAAACGATTTGCCGATGCAATCGTTACCATTAAAAGAGATATAGCGTTGCCTGCAGTTTTGGGGCGTATTTGTCCCGCACCCTGCGAAAAGGCGTGTAATCGAAAATCGTATGACAGCCCGGTTTCCATTTGCTATTTAAAAAAGTTTGCCGCCGATGTTGACCTGGACCTGGGTTCACCCTATCGACCCGAAATTAAGAATAAATCCGGTAAAAAAGTGGCCATAATCGGGGCAGGACCTACAGGTCTCTCTGCTGCTTACTATCTACTTCAAGATGGTCATGATTGTTTTATCTTTGATCAAAATCCGCAGCCCGGGGGAATGCTGCGATATGGAGTGCCGGATGAAAAATTACCCAAACCGGTTCTTGATTCGGAAATCCATCAAATTTCCGGGTTGGGCGCACATTTTCACCAGGGACAAACACTGGGTAAAGACATCCGATTAGATGAATTAAAAAATAAATATGATGCCGTGGTTCTTGCCGTGGGCACAATAGAACCCGGTGTATTTGAAAACTCCGGTCTTGAGTTGTCAAACCGCGGCATTGTCATAAACAAAAGGACGTTTACAACCGCTGTCCCCGGAGTTTTTGCCGGTGGCAATGCGGTTGGAGAAAGCAAGATGGCTATTCGCGCTTTAGCTCATGGCAAAGGTATCAGTTATTCCGTCAACCAATTTTTAAACAATGCGCCAATAACCGGTCCTCCACGGCGATTCGATTCCAGGATGGGAAAACTTAGTGAGGATGAAATAAAAACCCTCTCAGTGTCCTCTGTGTCCTCTGTGGCAAAAATTAATTTCATTGAAGCAATAAAAGAATCATCACGCTGTTTTAACTGTGATTGTGGAAAGGCAACTTCATGCAGGCTTCGGCAATATGCACAAGAATATCATGCCAGTCAGCAGCGTTTCAAACCAGGTGACAGAAGAAAATTTGAACGGATCATCCAACATGACCAGGTAATCTATGAACCCGGCAAGTGCATCAAGTGCGGTTTATGTGTGCAGATCACAAAAAAAGCCGGAGAAAAATTCGGTCTGGCTTTTGTCAATCGCGGATTTGCCGCCCGCATTGGAACCCCATTTAAAGAACCGCTGAGCCAGGGACTTAAAAAAACCGCAGAAGAATGCATCAAAGCCTGCCCCACCGGTGCAATGTCATATATAAGGAAATAAACTATGAGTAGATATAAATTTTTAGTGTTTCTATTGATACTTCCTTTTCTTTTTCTTACCTGCTCCGGTAAAAAAGAAGATGAAAAGAGACAAATAAACGTTGAGGCAGTGAGTTGGCCTATATTCAGGGGTGATTCCCGACTTTCTGGGACAATCGATCCTAATCAAAAGCTTTTGCGGGGGGTCCAGGGGGGCAGTTTTCTCGAAAAGAGCCCCCTTGGCCGCCGGAGGCAATTATTATGGACCTATAAAACCGGGTCTGAAATCATCTCTTCTCCGGTCATCGGTTTCGGGCGTGTTTATATCGGTTCTACGGATGGAAAAGTATATGCGATTAATTTAAAGGATGGAAGCAAAGTCTGGGAGTTTGATACAGAAGATGATATTGAAGCGTCGCCGCTCCTGGTGGATACCTTTATATATATTGGGAATTTAAGTGGGGAATTCTTTGCCATGGATGCCCATACCGGGAAAGTATATTGGAAATACAATACTGAAGGCCCGATTTACGGATCGGCTAACTGGGTAAGAAAACCCGATAGTCAAGAGACATTAATTTTTGTTGGCAGTCATGACAATAAAATGTATTGTTTTGACGCAGCCTCAGGGGAACTGCAATGGGCATATGAAACCAGTCATTATATTAATGGAACACCTGCTCTGGATGGTGAAAATATCGTTTTTGGCGGTTGTGACGAGAAACTTCACATCTTATCCGCCCTTGACGGCAAGAAGAAAGGAGAAGTCAGGGCAGGTTCTTATATTCCCGGTTCCGCTGCACTTGTCGAAAACAGGGCATATGTCGGTCATTATGGTAATCAATTAATCTGCATCGATATTAAAAATAAAAAAATAGCCTGGGAATATGGGGATAAAAAACATGGCAGTGCTTTTTTTTCCTCCCCGGCAGTTGGGAAAGATCATGTCGTCATTGGATCGCGCGATGGATATTTACATTGCGTAAACCGGGAAACAGGCGAAAAGATTTGGACGTTTAGAACCCGTGATGAAGTAGACAGTTCACCGGTAATCGTTGGTAATCAAGTGATCGCAGGTTCTTCGGATGGAAGACTCTATATCGTTAACTTAAAGAATGGAGAACAAACCTGGTCCTATGAGATCGGTGCGGCAATTATCAGTTGTCCTGCGGTTGCAGGGGGATTAATTGTTATTGGAGCCGAAGACGGGCGAATTTATGCATTTGGAGAAGGATCATGAAGATTGTGTATGTTACTCCCGGGAGCGGCGGCACATTTTATTGTCAAAACTGTTTTCGAGACAGTGAGTTACTCAAATCACTATTTGTCCTTGGGCATGAAGTGATCAAGGCGCCCATGTATCTTCCTGTGAACCTGGACGATAATGGGAATATTGCCGGCACGCCGGTTTTTTTTGGGGCTGTGAATGTTTATCTTAAGGAAAAATTTCCTTTTTACCGGCATGCACCGGTGTGGTTGGAACGGCTCTTTGATTCTCAGGCGCTGCTGCAATTAGCAGCCAAAAAGTCCGGTTCAACCCGGCCCACCGGGCTGGAAGAAATGACTATTTCTATGCTGCTGGGTGAAAAGGGGCACCAGGCATCGGAATTGGACCATCTGATTAATTACCTTCGCCGGGTCAACCCGGACATCGTTCATCTATCCAATGCCCTTTTACTTGGATTGGCGCATCGACTTAAAACGGATTTAGGTACTGGAGTCGTATGTTCCCTCCAGGATGAAAACGAATGGATCGACCTGATGGACGAAAGTTACCAGCGCAAAATATGGAATATCATGGCTGAAAGGGCAGGGGATGTAGACCTTTTTGTTACAGCCAGCCGGTATTATTCAAATAAATCTCAAAAGCAGTTAAAAATACCGGCTGATAAAATAAAAGTTATTTGTGGTGGAATCAATTTAGACGGTTATGAAATGTCTTCGCTTCCGTTTGATCCGCCGGTGATCGGGTATTTATGCCGGATGTCGGAATACTTTGGGCTTGGCATACTGGTGGATGCTTTTATCCAGTTGAAAAAAGACAACCGGTTTAAGGATCTAAAATTGCATATTACCGGGGGTTATACAGGCGAGGATAAGCATTTTGTGAAGGAATTATTAAAAAAGGTATCCAAATTGGGTTACGAGAAAGATGTCAAAATATTCAAACACTTTGATAAAGAAAATCGCATCAAGTTTCTTAAGTCGTTGACACTTCTTTCCGTGCCGGTTCCTGGTGGTGAAGCATTTGGGGCATATCAAGTAGAAGCATTAGCGGCTGGTGTGCCGGTGGTTCAGCCCAATGTCGGCTGTTTCCCGGAATTTGTGGAAGCTACTGGCGGTGGGGTCATTTATGAGCCCAATGATGGTGAAACATTGGCAGGTACAATCGCTTCTCTTCTTTTATCTCCGGATAGGATCAGGGAATTAAGTGAACAGGGCAGCGGGGTAGTATTGGAACGATTTTCCATGAAAAATATGGCCGGAAACATTGTAAAGGTTTATGAACAGGTTCTAAATAAATAGATAATTTTTGACACGGATTTACAAGGGTTTGGCCCAGGTTTTCTTATAGTTAATGTTACCAGCTTTTTACCTATAAGCTTTTTTGTACCACTTCTAGATGCATTATGCCCATTACATAATAAGAGGAATAATTGCAGCAAAGAACATAATCAAAAAGCCACGCCAAAGCACTAAAAAACCGATTCCGCGATATCCCTTAACTACGATAAAAGCTCCAACTATATCCCAAATTAGACCTAATGGAAGAAGTACAGTACATACAAGTTTTTTGGATGCATCCATTTGAAAAAGAATAAGGAGTGTTATAATAAATGAGACACAAAATATTAGCCATAGTATAAAATTTACTTTTTGCCATTTTTTAAAATCGTAACCATCTTTTTCATCGATATCAAAACATATATTTCCAATATAATTACTAAAAAATAAAGCCAATATAAATGCCCCGATAATAATTAATACAGTAAACATGATATTCTCCCTTTTTAATGATAGGATTATTGATGATGTGTCTTGTTTAACCGTTAGTTGTATAGGAAGTATCACGATTTAAGCAAGTTTGACCTTTAATCATGGTTTAAATATTAACAACGTTTACCGCAAAAGTCAATGTTTAAAAAAAAATTGACAATTACAAGAAATTGTGATATATTTACATTGGTATTTGCCCTGGCGTTCCATAAGACGTGGAGATGCCACGTTGGGGACGCCAGGGGGGTACATTAAGTCCCATTATTTTTTAACTTTCCATACATTTTGATGAGTTGGGAGGTCTTGCATAAGGAGGCGCTTTTGAGACAAGTTGCAATTTTTATTGACGGCGGGTATTTGGACAAATTGCTGCGAAATGAATTTGATGGACTTAGAATCAATTATGAGACATTCTCTCGTGAAATTTTGGCTCAAATCCATGGGGATGCATATCTTCTCCGTACCTATTACTATCATTGTCTACCTTATCAGAGCAACCCACCGACGCAGGAAGAGTCTGAGAGATTCTAATCAATGCAGAGTTTCTTAAGCTCAATTAATCGCTTACCCAGATTCGAGGTTAAGCTTGGTCGGCTTGCCCGCCGGGGTCCTGATAAAGATGGCCATTACTTCTTCGAACAAAAGATGGTTGATGTGCTTCTAAGTATTGATTTAGTTCGCATGAGTGCTAGAGGGCAAATCACGGATGTTGCTCTTGTGGCAGGAGACTCAGATTTTGTGCCGGCAATAGAAGTTGCTAAAAATGAAGGTGTATCCGCATGGTTGTATCATGGTAATCGTCCACACAATGCTTTGTGGGAGGCAGCAGATGAACGAATTAAGATCACTCAAGACTTAATAAACCGAATACTATGGCAATCTTGATAAAACAAATCGATCAACAATAAAATATAACGAAAGAAAAAAGCCAAAAATCTATCTCCTCAGTATATTAGATAGTATCAATAGGAAATAAGAAAAAAAGGATAGATGCAGGACGTCAATTGTAATTTACAACACATCCTGGTAAAAAAAATTCACAAAATGTCCGTATATGTGGCGGTTTGGAAACTAAAAAGGACTAAATGTAGTTCCCAGGGACAATCTAATAATTAATAAGGACAAAATGTAGTTCCCAGGGACAATCAAAAAACCAAAAGGGACTAAATGTAGTTCCCAGTGGCAATTCAAAAACCAAAATGGACATAATGTAGTTCCCAGTGGCAGTTCAGAAAATAAAAAGGACATGCTGCCGCTTTTGTGCACTTTTTTTCTATAAAAAACCGGAAAACGAAAACCTTGAAGGTTTTTTTTTCGTATAAATTAAGTTAAAATTTAAATCCAGTAAGTGAGGTTTGATAAAAATGGACAGGAAGACGTTATTAAAAGGAATTAGTTCCAGGTTGAAGAAAATTCGTTTGGAATTAGGGGTTTCCCATGAAAAAATGGGATCATATTTTGGCGTCGGCAGGACCAGTTATACCAAGAACGAAAATGGTGAGACGTTTCCCCATCTATGTTCCTTTAATATATTGGGAAACAATTTTGGGGTATCGTTGGACTGGTTGATTCTCTCATGAATACAAAAGATAAAGAGAGTGAGAAATAGCCGCATTTTTATTGCGGCAAGCGCGTTCTATTTACGGAAAAGATGTGAATGAGTCCCTTAACAAACGCACACACGCATCTTGAGCTGACAGATTTGGCTCATCTGTGCCCCACAAAACCCGTAAGCTTTGTGTCTTGGATGGGTCGATTAGCATGGAATCTTCGCAAACGGTCAAATACCCAGGTCCAGGCCAGCATTGAGCACGGTATAGCCGAACTTCAGGTTTGCGGCACAACGCACGTGGGGGATATTACCCAGACCTGGCTCAGTGTGGAACCGCTTATGACCAGCGGTCTACAGGGTGTGGTTTACCTGGAAGTGATTGGGTACAACAAAAATAAAGCCTTCAAGCGGTTAGAACAAGCCAAAATTGAAATAGGTAGAGCGCGTCGGCACCCCAACTACGGGGCTGTGCAGGTGGGGCTGTCGCTCCACGCCCCTTACTCCTGCCACCCCGACCTGCTTCGGGCCGGGGCTGAATGGTGTCGAGCAGAAGATGTCCCCCTATGCATTCACACTGCCGAGTCACCGGCCGAAACAAAATTCCTTCTCAGTGGTAAATTGCCATTCGTTAAAGGGCCGGTGGCATCCCTGGTAAAAATGCTGCTGGCCTTGCCCGCTTCAGTGCCCGGCCTGCGCCCTATTCCCTACTTAGCACAATTAGGTGTGCTGGCCGCTCGACCACTGCTTGTCCACGCCGTTCACGTAACCGGTGACGATATTGGTCTCATCGCCAAAGCCGGCTGTGCTGTCGTCCACTGCCCCCGTTCAAATGACCGGTTGTCGTGCGGTCGGATGCCTTTAGAGCGTTACCTTGCCGCCGGCGTCCGGGTCTATCTAGGCACCGACAGCCGCGCCAGCAGCCCCGACCTTGACGTACGCGCCGAGGCCGAGTTTGCTCAACGCTTACACGCAGACCTGGTGGAGTCGCAAAAAATAGCCCAGTTAATTCACCAGCCCTTTGGTATTGACCTTTTCCGGTCATGAAGCCGTATATATCGATGAAGTGAAGTAAATTGGGATTTTATCCATTAATTCGCCAACAGTCTGATAAGGATTCGCTGTTAGTTCTCTCAACAGGGTCTGCAAATCTTCCAATAAACGGCTCACTATTGATTCATGGATGCAGCTGCGATAATAATTGATAACCAGGCAGATTTCAGGGCCGAGAAATATATCCCACCTTAGAGGATACTCCATTTTGGCTAAATAATACTCGGAAGACCGGGGAAGCCCGGGACTATTTTTTTGGTTTCCGGATTCTCTTAAAATAGTTCTCTCTATATTTTGAATCACCAGGAAACTGTCAAATAGGGGATTATTTCCGCTTATTCCACACCACCGGTTGATTTTATCTACCTGGGTATACTCATACTGGCTCCATTCCATATGATCGTTCCATATTTGTTTTAGCCACGTGACAGCGGCTTGTTCCGGGGTTATTTTCACTCTTACCGGTAAGATATTGATGGCATGGCCGGTCATGGCTTCTATGCCGGCAGAAGCAATGCTTCGGCCAGTGGTTAGTAGGCCGAATATGATATCCTTCTCATCACCGTAACAACCCAACAGCAGTGCCCAGATTCCTTTGGCAACCGTACTGAGCACCAGCCGGTGCTTTTGTAAAAAAAGGTCCAATTGCAGCGTGGTTTCGCCGGATAGATAGAGATGCTGTCGTTCAATCCCTTTCCTGTCTCCCGGCTTAGGGCCGGGAAACCGGTTAACATAGGTCTTTGGTTGGGTAATTCCTTTAAAGACCGATTGCCAATATTTTTTTGCCGCGGTTAAGTCCTGGTTTTTTAGCGTAAAAAGGTATTGCTTATAATAATTATTGGGCTGGAATTCCGGGTTTTTCCCGGATGCCAGGGCAAAGTAATAATCAAAAATATATTGAAAAATATTGAAAGAACTCCAACCTGCCATGCGGCTGTAATCACAAGTATAGAAAAACCGGGACTGTTCCGGGTCCCACCTGACCATGACCACGCGTACCGGGATGGTATCGCGGTCCCCAAATCCCCGCTCCCATTGTTCTTTCATTAATTCTTCGTATTTTTCTTTTCGTAAGGTGGGCGATAAGCCGCTTAAATCATAATACATAAATTCCTCTTCTATTTGGCGGCATACCACTTGAACCGGTTCCTCCAGGTTTTTCCAGGCAAGGACCGTACGCAGCATGGGTTGATGTTCCACCACTTTGCGGTACGCCCGTCTTAATATTTCGATTTCCATGCTGATTGGCAGCGGCGGATAATTCCGCTGGAAAAGAAATATAGGTGGGTCAACGATTTCATGGGTTTTTAAATAATGTACGATGTGCTGCTGGAATGGGGTGGCAGGGAGAATATCTTCAATTTCTATGCCTTCCGGTAAACTTTGTTTCACTGCCTCGCCGGGGATTTTTATCGGGGCGGTCAAATGGGGCCCGGGTTTATCCGGCTCTTTGCCGGCCCCTTTTTTCCCGGCGGCCCGGGCTAAACCGGCTATGTCCTGGTTCTGGTAAAGGTCCCTTACCGAAAGGTTAAGACCTTCTTTGTTGGCCCTGGATATAACCCGGATCGCATTGATGGAGTCCCCGCCCAACTGGAAAAAGTTACTGGTTATACTAATTTTATCATAATTTAAAACGTCCGACCAGATGTTAGCGAAAAATGTTTCCATAGGGGTTCGTGGTTCGATAAAATCGTTTTCTTGTTCCGGCAGCAGCCGGATCGGTTCAGGGAGACTGCGGCGGTCCAGTTTGCCGCTGGAAGTAAGGGGCAGGGTGTCCAGCAGCAGGAAAATAGAGGGTACCATGTACTCCGGCAGCCGGTCTTTCAAATAACTTCGCAGTTCCGGGACAAGTTCACCGGCGGCTTTTACCAATAACGGGTTGTTGGTATAAGAATGCGGGGGACGGACTTCCACAGCTTCTGCTGCCGTATATTCCCGATGGTATTCATGTTTATGTTTAAATACCACCTGGAAAGAGGCGGCATCGAAAGGGGAAAGATGTATTTCGATACAGTAAGGCAGCCGGTCGGTTAATTGCAGGAATTCTTGCGGGTCAACGGCATTTTCCTTCAGCCTGGCCAGTTTCTTTTCGACTTCTTCCACGGTGTCACCGGGGTTCATTGTTTTAAGCAAGTTCATGAGCCGGAGGTCCCTGGAAATGCGGGCATTGGGAACATCAACGATTCTCATTCCCGGGGGTTTGTCATTTTCTAAACGACGGCATATCTCTGCCAGCGTAAGTCCCTCTTTCTGCCAGGAGTGTACCGGGAGAGGGGAAAGACCGTCAGACCCGGAGACTGTACCGTCGCTGATGTGCAGGATAACATCGTAACGGAACCGGGTGAGTTCATTGTGGAAGCGGCTGTGTTTATGTAGTAATTCGACACCGGTGATTTCCGGGACCAGTTGTTTCAGTGCGATAAAGAACATCGGGTCTACGACCAATTCCTGTTCCCGTAAAATAGACTCTTTGATGCGGTGTGAAAGCTGTACCAGGGTGGTGCCGGGCCGGGCCTGGTAAAACCCGACGGAAGCGTAAAACAATTCCAGTAAAGGCAGGCTGCGTATATCCCCGATAAAAATACTACCACCAGGTTTGAGGGTTTTTACCGTATGTTTCAACACCTCCAACAGGTAATCCACAGAGGGGAAATACTGTACCACGGAGTTGAGGACGGCCGTATCGAAATCCCGGGGTTCAATGCCGTGAAAGTCATGGGCGGCACGCTGTTCCAGGAAAACCTCTGCTGTTCCCGGTTTCTTCCAATGGTTTCGCTCCAATTCTGCCCGGATATAATCCAGGCCTGTCAGTGAAATATCTGTGCCGGTATAATGATGGCAGTGGGGGATAAGGCGAAACAGGAGCAAGCCGGTACCGCAGCCTATTTCCAATACCCGTTGGGGTTGTAAAGAGAGAACCCGTTTTACGGTAAAATCCACCCATTCTTGCATCTCTTCTGCTGGTATGGGTTTGCCGGTGTAACTGCTGTTCCACCCGGCTGTATTAAAGATGGGGTCGTGTTTCCCAATGCTTTTACCATAAGTATCGTCGAATACCCCCTGCCATTCTTTTACCTGCTGTTCTGCCGGGTTTTCCCCGGGGTGCTCCCGGGAAGTCCAATAGTCCCGGCACGGTACAACATAGGCCGTCAGTTTTTTCTCAGTGCTGTCATATCTATCTTCCCGTACATCAACGGCCGCGTCTTGTAATGAGGGATGGTGCCGTAAATGAGACTCGATCTCACCCAACTCGATACGAAACCCCCGGACTTTTACTTGTTGGTCGATCCGGCCTAAAAATTCGATATCCCCATCCGGCTGCCACCGCCCCAGGTCACCGGTCTTGTAGAGACAGCTCATAGTTGATAGCTCATAGCTCATAGGGAGCTCTCTGGAACTGCTTGCTTTCTTCTCCCTCCTATCAGCTATGAGCCATGAGCTATGAGCTAAAAAAAACTTCTCCACGATTAACTCCGGCCGGTTCAGGTAGCCCCTGGCCAATTGGATACCGCTGATGTGAATCTCACCGGGAACTCCTATGGGGACAAGGTTTGCATGCCGGTCCAGTATATAGATGCGGGTATTGGCAACCGGGCGGCCGATAGGAATAGACCTGTGGCCATCGAGGGGGCGGCACGGCCAATAGGTGACATCCACTGAGGCTTCGGTAGGACCGTACAGGTTATGCAGCCGGGCCCGGGGATTAAAGCGGTTGAGACGGTCAAAAAACCGCTGTTGATATTCCCCGGGCAGCACTTCGCCGCTGGATATCACCTGTCGTAACGACCGATTCTTCTCTAGGGCTGGCTCTTCCAGGAACGCCAACAGCATGGAAGGTACAAAGTGTATGATGGTGATATGTTCCCGGTTAATAAGTTCTGCCAGGTAGGCAGCATCTTTATGACCACCGGGCCCGGCTATTACCAGCACGGCACCGTTCAGCGGCGCCCAGAAAAATTCCCATACCGACACGTCAAAACCGAAAGGGGTCTTCTGGAGGACCCGGTCACCCGGGGTCAACCGGTAGGTCTCCTGCATCCACAGGAGGCGATTGCAAATACCTTCATGGGAAATCATCACCCCTTTGGGTTTTCCTGTGGAACCCGAGGTGTAGATGACGTAAGCCAGGTTCGTGGGACTCACCTGGCAGGTTGAGGTTAAGGTTAAGGTTGATAAAGATGGATGGTTAGAAATATCTATTATCTCTATAAATCTCCCCTCAACCTCAACCTTAACCTTAACCTGGAGTTTTGGTGTTGTCACCAAAACTCCGGCATTGCTGTCTGTCAACATATAATTGATGCGCTCTTCCGGGTATTCCGGGTCGATGGGCAAATAGGCCCCGCCCGCTTGTAGGACCCCCATAAGTCCGATTACCATGTCAATAGAACGTTCCATCATAATACCCACAATGTCATCCGGACCAACGCCTTTATCTCTCAATAAATGGGCCAATCGATTGGATTTCTCATGCAGCTGCCGGTAGGTAAGATGCACCTGGCCGCGGCCGTTTATTTGACCGCATGGCCCTGCCAGCACAACCTGGTGGGGCCGTTGTTCCACCTGGTCCGCAAACATATGATGGAGGCAGCGGAGGTGGTAATCCCGGGCTGTGTCATTCCATTCCTCCAATATTTGCTGTTTTTCCTTGGCTGGTATAATGGGTAACTCATTGATGGACCGGTTCGGGGTTCGAGCTATTTCTTCCAGGAGGATTTTGAAATGTTCCGTGAGCCGGCATATGGTGGAGTGATCAAAAATATCGCTGTTATATTCTACCATGCCGTTTATCTCGGTTTCCCTTTGGGTAATCGACAACCATAGGTCGAACTTGGAGGTGCGGTTATGGGGGTAAGGCACGGAAGTGAGGGTTAAGCCAGCGGAAGGTGCATCAACCGATTGTTTGGGTACGTTTTGCATGGCAAACATCACCTGGAAAAGCGGTGTATGACTCATATAGCGTTCCGGCTGCAGTTCTTCCACCAGTTTTTCAAAGGGTAATTCCTGGTGGGAATAGGCGGCAGTGGTATTGGCGCGTACCCGCTGCACCAGTTGGCGAAAGGTGCAATTCCCGGCCAGATCGGTTCGGAACACCAGGGTATTGGCAAAAAAACCGATTAAACCTTCCAGTTCAGGCCGGGTGCGATTGGCGATTGGCGACCCCACCAGGAGATCCTCCTGGCCGGAATAACGGTAAAGTAACAGGTTAAAAGCCGCCAACATCACCATAAATAGTGTGCATTCCTCGCGGCGGCTGAGTTCTGCCAGTTTTTCATACAATATACCCGGGATTTCAAAAGAAAGAAACCCCCCCTGGTAAGTTTGCACTGCAGGACGCTGACGATCGGCAGGCAGCTCCAGGAAAGGCAGGCTGCCGCCCAATTGTTTTTTCCAATACGCTAACTCTTTTTCCAGGAGGGGCCCTTGCAGCCTCTGCCTCTGCCAGATGGCAAAATCCCCGTATTGAATGGGAAGTTCCGGCAGCGGCGAGGGTTTACCGGATAAAAAGGCATGGTATAACACTGCTGTTTCTTTGATCAATAATTCCATAGACCAGGTGTCTGAGATAATATGATGCATGGTGAACAGGAAGACATGCTCGTTGGGGTTGATGTGCAGCAGACGCCCGCGGAGCAGCGGACCCCGCTCCAGGTCAAAAGGCACGGATGCTTCCTCCAGGGCCAGAACCTTGATTTTCTCCTCACGCTCGCGCGGCGACAGGGTGCTGAGGTCTAAAAAATCCAGTCTCAGCTTCAACTCCGGGAGAATAACCTGGACAGGCTGTTCATCTTCAGTGATAAATATCGTCCTTAGTATCTCGTGACGGCGAATAACCTCGTTCAGGCTTTGCTCAAATTCCGGCACCTGCAGGTCACCATTAATTTTGAATGCTGAAGGCATGTTGTAAAAAGGATTATCAAGTACCAAGCGGTGAATAACCCACAACCGCTGCTGCGAAAAAGATAAGGGCACAGGAGATAATTTCCCCCTCCCGGGGATACGCGACTCCCGGGACCGGTCCGGTTGTCTACCTTTCATCAATTGTTCCAAAAGGGCCCTTTTTCCCGGAGAAAGTTTCGATACTCCATTGGCAAATCTTCCTGTTGACGGCATATTATCTACTCCTTAGTTATATTAGATTTTTTAATTCCTCTTCCGATAATGTATTTACTTTTTCCAATAATCGTTCTTTAATTAAGTCGGCTAAATGAGAGACCGTCGGTTCTTCAAAAAAACTCTCCAGGGGCACTTCCACCGGGTATATTTCCTGGAGACGGGCAAGCATACGAGTGGCAGTTAGGGAGTCTCCGTGTAAGTCAAAAAAATTGTCATAAATACTTATTCGCCGGTGCCCGAGGAACTGCCGGTATACCTCCAAAACAGCCTGTTCAACATCATCACGGGGACCCACCTCGCCGTCGGTATAATCATCCATTGTGCCGACGTTATCATTATCATTAACATCGACCGGCTTCTCTTCTTTTGAAGACGGCGCCGATAAAGCACCTCCTGTGAAGGGATCGGCATCGATCCAATAACGCCGACCTTCAAAGGGATAAGGGGGCAAAGGCACCCGGTATCTCTTCTCTCCTCCATGAAATTCAGACCAATGGATATTTACCCCACAACCCCACAATTGACCGATTTGACTTAATAGAAAATAATCATCCGGGATTTTTTCCTTTTGGTGACGGGTAAGATTGATCACGTCCTGGTGGGGTTTTCTATGGGGATGCCCTCCGGCAAAAGAGCTCAAAACCCTACCTGGTCCTACTTCTACAAAAACACAATCTCCCAGTTTTAACAACAGGTCGATCCCGTCGGCAAACCTGACCGTATATCTCAATTGCCTGGCCCAATACGCTGGGTCCACCGCCTGTTCTGCAGTAATCCAATTACCGCTGACATTTGATATAAAGGGGGTTTCCGGTTTATTTAACCGGGTTTGAGATAGTTCACCTTCAAAAGGCCCCAAACAAGAATCCATCATCTTTGAATGAAACGCATGGGAGGTGAAAAGATGCTTGACTTCATATCCCTCTGCTTTTAATTCTTTTTCAAAATCATCCACCACCGCTGCCGGACCTGAAACAGTACATCGAGATGGACTGTTAACAGCAGCCAGGGATAATTCATCCCTTAACTCCAATAGCGGTTCGAGCTGCTTTTCCGGGATGGACACACTGATCATCGCACCAGGGGGCATCTGCTGCATCGATTTACCCCTAAATACTACCGATTTTAATGCATCTTCCAGGGAAAAAACCCCGGATAAACAGGCGGCAGTATATTCACCGATGCTGTGCCCGATCATGGCCGTAGGTTGAATCCCCCATTTCATTAATAATCTCGCCAGGGCATATTCAAAGGTAAAAAGAAGGGGCTGGGCAATTTCGGTTTGGATGATTGGGGGAATATAGGACTTATAGGACCTATAGGAGCTATGGCCTCCAGCAGAGGGATAAAGAATTTCCTTGATATCATTACCCATTAACGGGTTGAGAATCTCGAAGCAGTGGTTCATTTCCTCCCTGAAAACCGCCTCGGTTCGATAAAGGTCCAGTCCCATGTTAACATACTGGGAACCCTGGCCGGGAAACATGAATATCACCTGGGGATGTTTCACGTTGGAGAAAAAAGTTTTAGCTCGTTCGCTGTTCTTTGATAACATGGTGACGGCTTCGTCCACACCGGCGCATACCGCTATTTTCCTGTGCCGGAAGGCTTTCCTCCCGGTCTGCAAGGTATAAGCTGCATCTGCCAGGTTAACCTGGGGATTTTTCTCGAAATAACCTACCAGGTTTCGAGTCATTTTTTCCAGTGCGGTTTCTGTTCTGGCAGAAAGAAGAAGCAATTGCGGGCGCTCTTCTGAACTCCCTGCCCCCTGCCCCCTGCCCCCTGCAGAGGATGGCGCCTCGCGCCATTCCTCCAGGATAACGTGNNAGGAACTTACTCCGGCACGCAGCGGATAACCATTGGTTTTCCATTCCCGAGTGCGGGTGTTGACATAAAAGGGATTCTTTTCAAAATCGATATTGGGGTTCGGGGTTTTATAGTGTAAACTGGGGGGAATCAATTTATGTTCAAGAGCCAGGACCGTTTTGATAAAGCCCGCGACCCCGGCGGCTGTGTTCAAATGTCCGATGTTGGTTTTAACCGACCCCACCGCACAGGACTTTTTGTTCCCGGGCGATGACTGAAACACCATTTTAAGGGCCTCGATTTCCACGGGGTCTCCCATTTCCGTGGCAGTGCCGTGGGTTTCGATGTAACTGATAGACCCTGTGTTTACACCGGCCGCGGAATAAGCCGCGGAAATAGCATCAGCCTGGCCCTGGACACTGGGGGCGGTAAATCCCACCTTTCGCACCCCATCGTTATTGATGGCCGTACCTTTAATCACTGCCCGGATGTAATCCCGGTCCGCCAGTGCATCTTCAAGCCGTTTTAATACCACTACCCCGGTGCCGTCACTGAAAACCGTGCCCCTGCCTTCCACATCAAACGCCCGGCAGTGACCATCCGGCGAAAAAATCAGCTTCTCTTGATATAAATAGCCGCTTCTCACCGGGAGTATCACCGATACACCCCCTGCCAGGGCCATGTCGCACTCACAGCTTAATAACGCCATGCAGGCAGTATGAATCGCCACCAGCGAAGTGGAACAAGCAGTCTGCAAGGTGACGCTGGGACCCCGTAAATCCAGGCTGTAAGATACACGCGTACTGAAATAGTCATTTAAGAGCGACGCCTCAAATCCATGAGCACCGGACTGGCTGTTTCTTTGATGAAAAAATGCTTTGGCGGTCCAATGATGATTGGGCGCACTGCCACCATAAACACCGATTAACCCTTTATAACTACCAGGCTCATAACCTGCATCTTCCAGGGCTTCCCACGCGCACTCCAGGAAAATCCGCAGTTGGGGGTCCATGAGCTCCGCTTCTCTTGGAGTAAAATTAAAAAATTCCGGGTCAAAATACTCCACCTTCTCCACTATACCTTTGGCTTTCACATAATTGGGGCTTGCCAGTACCCGGCTGCCAATCCCGGCTGCTTTTAACTCCTCATCAGGGAAAAAAGTAATCGACTCTACACCATTTTTTAAATTATCCCAGAACTCATTGATGTCCCTGGCACCGGGGAAGCGGCAGGCCATACCGATTACTGCAATTTCCAGGCCCGTGTATGTATCGACAGTACCGGTTCCTTCCTCTTTTTCTTCATCCATTTTCAGTTCCTTTTATTCGCCGGGTTCTTTGTTCCAATTTTTGTTTCCGTATGTTTACCCGGGCAGGCTGCTTTCCCGGTTGATAAGAAGCGGTTTCATCCCCACTCTCCCGGCTTAAATACCGGGCCAGTGCACCGATGGTGGGATACTTAAACATATTTACCATTGGGATTTCGCTTCCTAACAATGCTTCCAATTTCCGGTTCACAGCTAATATATCCAGCGAAGTACCTCCCACCTGGAAAAAGCTTACATCAGTTCCTACCTTTTCTTCCTCCAGGTTGAGTACTTCCTGCCATACACCGGCAATTTGTTTTTCCAGGTTTGTTTTAGGGGCAATATAAGTCATTTTCGGCTTGAGAGGTTCTGCTTCCAGTTGAGAAAGATATTTGCGGTCTACTTTTCCATTGGGAAGTAAAGGCATTTCCTCCAACAATATAAACGCAGAGGGGATCATATAACCGGGTAATTCAGCCGCCAGGTATTCCGTCAACGGAACGGCGGCCAGGGACGCTGAATCCTTCGCCGGCACAATATAGGCGTATAAATGTTGATTATTTTTTTTGTCTTGCTTCGGGACCACTGCCGCTGCCTGGATGCCCTTGTGTTGTAACAGGTACGTTTCGATTTCTCCCGGTTCTACCCTGAACCCCCTTATTTTGACCTGGTGGTCCACCCTGCCGAGAAACCGGATATTTCCATCCGGCTGCCATAAGACCAAATCACCGGTTTTGAAGATGGAGCTCATAGCTGATAGCTCATAGCTCATAGGGAACTCCACAGAACTTCTTGCTTTCTTCTCCCTCTTATCAGCTATGAGCCATGAGCTGTGAGCTAAAATAAATTTCTCTGCTGTTAATTCTACCCGGTTTAAATAACCGATGGCCAGCCCATCCCCTCCGACATACAATTCACCTGCCACTCCCACAGGCTGCGGTTGAAAATTTAAATCCAAAATATATACCCACGTATTGTGGGCAGGCTTTCCTACCGGTATACTCCCGGTTTCCTTTCGGCTGCCGCGGGGAACCCGGTAAAATAATGTGTCATCCGAATACTCACTCTGACCATAGGCGTTCACCAACGGGATATCATAATACCGGTAAAACCTGTCTACCAACGAAGGCAAAAGCTCTTCACCGGTTAATATCATCATACGCACACGGCTTAATTCCACTTTTCTTTTACCTGTTTCAATTAACTTCAGGTAAGCGTTCAACAGCGACGGCACAATTTCCAATACCGTCACACCATCAGACGCTGCTCTGCCGAATAATTGAAACGGGTCCCCCATGACTTCACCGGGGTACAGCCGTAAACACCTGCCCAGGTAAAAAGGTGCAAAGGTCTGAAATATAGAGACCACAAAACTGGAACTGACAGTATGGCAGAAGTCGTCTTCTTCCCCAATACCAAAGACGTTTACCAGGGAACACATATGGTTAATAATCCCCCGGTGATGCAGCAAGACCCCCTTGGGCTTATTAGTGGAACCTGAAGTGTAAATGACATATGCAGGATTGAGAGCAGGCGGCAGGCCTTTTATATTCCTATGACCGGTTCCCCTCACTTCCCCCGGCCCCGCCAGGCCGCAAACCGCCAGCCTGGATTTTAAAACCATCCTGGCTCCGCTGTCCTCTAGTACCAGCTTAACTCTTTTTTCAGGGTACCGGCTGTCAATGGGCAAACATGCGGCGCCAGCTTTTAATGTACCCAAAAGCCCGATGATCATTTCAATGGAACGAGGTAAATACAACCCCACAATATCACCTTCCCTTACACCATGTTTTTCCCTTAACCTCCCGGCTAACCGACTTGATTTTATATTTAACTCGCCGTAGGATATATGTTGGCGGTCCGGTCCCACCACAGCAATATGAAGGGAATTTTTTTCTACTCGCTCGGTAAATATTTCCACCAGGGTTTTATGTTTCGGGTAATCCGCGGCGGTTTGATTAAAATCCCATAAGATTTGCCGCTTTTCTTCCACGGATAAGATGTCAATTTCCGATAATCTCACCTGCGGGTTCTGCCAGACCTGCCGGAAATAATTGATAAGATGCTGTGCCAGGCTCTCTATCATTCCCCTGCCCAACCGCGCTGGATCATAATCGACTTCACTTTCGATACATCCTTCTGCCTGGGAAAATGTAAAAACCGCAGTGCATTTTTGGGGGTTTAACCCATCGATATCATGCAAATTCCCGGACACTATCGCTGTTTCAAATAAAGGATAATGATGAGGATCAAAGGGGATACCCAATAATTTCGCAATCTCATCAAAAGGATAATTCATATGCTGATAGGCTTCGCTTACTGTTTGTTTGACTTGCAGGACCAGGTCCTTAAACGCGAATTCCGCCTCCACTTTGGTCCGTAAAACCACTAAATGATTGAAATAATCGCCCGGGGCCCTTTGTTTCAATACAGGGGCCCCAACGATTATGTCCCGGTTCCCACTGTATTTGGCTAACAGGAAATCCAGGCCGGTTAATAATAAAATAAAAATCCCATATGGAGAATCACCGCTAATATGTATGAATTCTTTGTATATTTTCTCAGGGAAACAAAACCTGTGCACTGCCCGTTTTCCTGGTGCGATATGTGAGTTAAGTTCGGGCTCGCCAGGGTGGTAACCGGGAGAAAAACCACTGATTGTCAATTCACCGGACAATTTGTCCAGCCAGTAATTTTTCTCTTTTTCAAATTCACCACTGGCAATCATTACATTTTTTGAAATACTGTCTTCCATTACCTATTTTCTCCGCTTTAAACGCTTAGCCAGGCCATACGACCCTCTTAGCCTGGATTCAATGGGTTAAACCCCCAGGTTGATTCCTGGGCAGGTTCCTGGAATGAGCCACCTGGACCCGGCCTGACCGGTCCGGATTTTACCGGGTTTCATACCTCGATGATCTCATTCTTATCATTGACATGAACCACAATCGATTTAAAGTTTTCTAACTCGTCTTCACTGTAGATGCCAAAAGAAATGATAATCACCTTATCTCCAGGCTGGACCAGTCTTGCGGCTGCCCCATTCAAACATATTTCACCGGACCCTCTTTCACCGGCAAATACATAAGTCTCAAAACGAATGCCATTATTGATATTGAAGACCAACACTTTCTCATCTTCCAAAAGATTGGCTTTTTTCATCAATTCCCTGTCTATGGTAATAGAACCGATATAATTTAAATCAGTCGCAGTGACCGTGGCTCGATGAATTTTTGATTTAAGCATATGTCTAAACATGGGAATGCTCCTTATTGCTTATGGTTTCTTGAAGGTATCTTACTGCTTACAGGTTAAAATCCACATCCGGGAAAACATTTTTAAGCGTTGCCAGTTTGCTTTCCAACCGGATATCTTTTATTTTTATATCTATATTCCCAGTGATCATTTCTAATATCCTGGTGAAATCCCCGAATAGTCGTTCAATGGTTTCCTGCTTGAATAATTTTGTGCTGTATTCAAATATGAAGGCAATTTTTTCTTCTTTTTCTTCTGCATAGATACTTAAATCAAACCGGGAGGTTTTACCTTCAAATACATGGAAATGCTCCAGTGTGGGGATGTTATTTTTCCCTTCATCTGCCTGCGGTATATCAAAATTTTGTAGTACCAACATGATATCGAACAAGGGATTTCGATTGATACTCCTGTTTACTCCTAATTTCTCCACCAGTTCCTCGAAAGGATAATCCTGGTTTTCAAAGGCTTTTAATGAATTGTTTTTTACCTCTTTTAAAAATTTCTTAATGTTTTTTTCACCCGCCGGGGAGTTCCTTATTGCCAATGTATTGACAAACATACCGATCACCTCTCCCAGGTCGGGATGCTGTCTTCCGGCAGATACCGAACCCACAATAATGTCCTCTTGTTTTGTGTACTTGGCCAACAGTATATTTAACGCCGTCAACAAAACCATAAAAAGGGTTGCACCGGTTTCGGATACCATATGATTTATTTTTGCTGTTATTTTTTTGTCAATAGCAAACAACAGGGTTCTACCTTCGAAATCCTGTACCCCGGGGCGGGGATAATCAACGGGTAGATTCAACAAAGGGATATCGCCTTCATACTGTTTCAACCAATAATTTTGCTGTTTTTTAAAGGCGCTGTTTTCATTCCCCCGGTTCTTCCTTTGCCATTGGCAATAATCTTTATATCGGAGCTTTAAAGGAGGTAATCCCACCCCGGCGTATAAAGACATGAATTGGTTTGCCATTATCGCCTGGGATGTACCGTCCGCAATGATGTGATGCATATCCACCATGAGAATGTGCCGGTTTTCTTCCGATTTGACCAAACCAATACGTAAAAGAGGTGCATGACTTAAATCAAAAGCACGGATAAAATCTTTTATAAGTTTTTTTACACTCTGCCGGTTACACTTGCACCTGTCACCTGCACCTGTCACCTGTAAATCATAATATTCAATCTCAAATTCCACTTCATCATGTACCTTCTGTACCGGTTCTCTTCCCATCATCTCAAATGAGGTCCTTAGACTTTCATGCCTTTTTATCAACCCCCGGAAGGCATATTCAAGCCCGGCTTTATCGACATCGCTTCCCAATATATACGTGGATGGTATGTTGTACCCGGTGCCGGCACCCTGTTTATCCATCCGGCATAAAAAATACAATCGCTTTTGGGCCGATGACAGCACATAATATTCTTTTGTCTCCACCGGTTCAATTGAAATGTATTTATCGAATGCGGATTTTTTTATATATGAAGCCAGTCCCCTTACGAAAGGAGTTTTAAATATCTCATCCAGGGGTAATTTTACCTGGAGTATTTTATGGACCTTTGATACCAAGCGGAGGACTTTTAACGAATGGCCCCCCAGTTGGAAAAAATTGCTGTCGATGCCGATTTTCTTTTCTTCGATCCCCAGTGTTTCCGACCATATTTCTACCAATCTCTTTTCTATCATGTCACGGGGGGCCGCATAACCCTCTTCAACCTTTATTTCCGGTTTAGGGAGTGCTTTCCTGTCGATTTTTCCGGTGGATGTTAAAGGAATTTTATCTATAAAAACAAAAAAAGAAGGGATCATATAACCCGGCAAATCCCCGGATAAATATTCTCTTAATTCCTCCGGTTCCGGTTGGCTCCCGGAAACAATATAAGCACAAAGGGATTTACCTGTTTTTTCGTCCTCGTTTGCCAGGACCACCACATCGTTTATTTCTTCTTTTTTTAATAATAGGTTTTCTATTTCCCCCGGTTCTATCCTGAATCCCCTGATCTTAACCTGGGTGTCGATCCTGCCTAAAAATTCGATGTCGCCACCAGCCGTCCATCGTGCCAGGTCACCGCTTTTGTAGAGGTAGCTCATAGAGAACTCTCCAGAACTGCTTGCTTTCTTCTCCCTCCTATCAGCTATGAGCCATGAGCTATGAGCTA
>JABAOH010000421.1_pt1 | contig 51404 bp, 41 predicted proteins | sample 7062181 | NCBI WGS metagenome assembly JABAOH01 (sample SAMN14538630, study PRJNA623070) | marine sediment metagenome | biome: marine biome [ENVO:00000428]; feature: marine pelagic biome [ENVO:01000023]; material: deep marine sediment [ENVO:00002113]; isolation source: pool of 5 deep marine... | reverse complement strand
GGAGATCAGGCAGCGCGTGTGGGACAGCGGTAAAGCGATGATCACGTCGAGCCGCGTGCGAGACCGCTACGTTCTGCGCCTCGCGGTGGTGAACCACAATGCGCGGCGCAGCGATGTCGAGGAGACCGTACGGTTGATCGAAGAGCTGGGCGCCGCCGTATCGTCGGATCGAACGTGACGGTGCTCAGATGGGCGCGAAGACGTCTTAGACCCCGCTTGCGGCCAGGTCCCTGGGGTAATCTCTCCGATAGATGCCGATGATGAAGCGGTCTCCAGGCCGGCCTTTCCGAAGCACCGCGGCCGGTCTGTAGCGTTGGCGGAAGTCCAGGTCGGACGGCGGTTCTTTGAGAGGGACCGCGTACCAGAACGTCCCCTCGTAGTTGGGGATTCTGCGCTCGGATAGCTCGGTCTGCGGCAGCATGATGTCCGGCTGCCCCAAGAGCGCGGCCAGCGCGGTCGTGGCCAGGACCACAAGTAGAACCTGTGATCACCTGCGCGGTTTGTCTTGCACCAGGGACCTCTGTCGTCTGGCTGGATTATCGCCGCTGCGGGGGGCCTACTTCACGACGAGGTTGATGAGTCGGTCGGGCACGAAGACCGTCTTCACGACCTCCATGCCGTCCATGTGTCGCTGCACCGCCTCCTCGTCCAGCGCTGCCTGCTTCACCTGGGCCTCGCTCGCCCCGCGCTGCGCTCTAATCGTGGCGCGCAGGCGACCGTTCACCTGGACGGCGATGTCGACCTGGTCGGCCAGAGCCAGCTTCTCGTCGTAGGTCGGCCAGCTGGCGCCGGCGAAGATCGATTCCTTGTACCCGAGCCGCTCCCACAGTTCCTCGGCCAGGTGTGGCGCGAAGGGCGCGATCATGGCGACCAGCGGCTCGACCTCGGAGCGCCGTGCGGCGCGACCGCCGGCGCGGGCCGCGTTCAGGTACTCCATCATCGCGGCGATCGCCGTGTTGTACTGCAGGCCGGCGATGTCCTCGGTGACCTTCTTGATCGTGGCGTGGAGCTTCTGGTTGAGCTCGTCGGTCTCGGGCGGCTCGTCGCCCAGCTCGCCGCCCGCCACGGCGTCCCAAACCCGGTCGAAGAAGCGCGAGATACCGGCGATCCCCTGCTCGCGGAAGTCACCGCCTTCCTCGTAGGGGCCGAGGAACATCAGGTACGTGCGGAATGCATCGGCGCCGTACTTCTCCACGAACTCGTCGGGTATCACCACGTTGCCCCGCGACTTCGACATCTTGGCGCCCTCGCGGATGATCAGCCCGTGCTTGCGGAACTTGTGGTACGGCTCCTCGAAGGGCAGGTGCCCCAGATCGTGGAGCGCCATGGTGATGAACCGCGAGTACATCAGGTGCAGGACGGCGTGCTCCTCGCCGCCGATGTACATGTCCACCGGCAGCCACTTCTTCGTGCGCTCGGCATCGAACGGCACGTCGTGCCGGTCGGTGGACGGGTAGCGCATGAAGTACCAGGCCGAGTCGAGAAAGGTGTCGGACACATCGGTCTCGCGCTTCGCCGGGCCGCCGCACTTCGGGCACTCGACGTTGAGGAACTCGGCCGAGCGGGCCAGCGGGCCGACGCCGCTTTCGTCCGGTCTGAAGTTCTCGACGAACGGCAGCGTCACCGGTAGATCCTCCTCGGGGACCGGGACGATACCGTCCTTGTCGCAGTGGATGACGGGGATCGGCGGACCCCAGTAGCGCTGCCGCGAGATGCACCAGTCGTGGATGCGGTAGTTCACCGCGTGGGCGCCGCGGCCCTGTTCAGCCAGCCAGTCGGTGATCTCCTTGATCGCCTTCGCCGCCGGCACGCCGTCGAACTTGCCGGAATTGACAAGTACTTCGTCTTCGGTGTGCTCGGTGAACGCGGCTTCGAGCTTGGCGCTCGGGTCGAAGCCCTCGTACTGGTCGGCCGGGATCACGACGATGCGGATCGGCAGATCGTACTGCGTGGCGAACTCGAAGTCGCGCTCGTCGTGCGCCGGCACGCCCATGATCGCGCCCCAGCCGTACTCCATCAGCACGTAATCGGCGACCCAGATCGAGATCTCCTCGTTAGTTACCGGGTTGATCGCCTTGGCGCCGGTGTCGACACCGCTCTTCTCGCGCTCCTCGCCGGCCTTCCGCCGCTCGACCACGTCCATGGCGAGCGCGTTCTTGACGTACTCGTCGACGGCGGCGCGCTGCGCGTCGGTGCTGATCCGGGCCACGTACGGGTGCTCGGGCGCCAGCACCATGAAGGTGGCGCCGAACAGCGTATCGGGCCGCGTCGTGAAGACGCGGAGCTTCTTGTCGGGGTGGCCGATGATCTGGAAATCGATATCGGCACCCTCCGAGCGGCCAATCCAGTTCCGCTGCAACCGCTTGGTCGATTCGGACCAGTCGATCCACTCGAGGTTGTCGAGCAAGCGCTGCGCGTAGTCGGTGATCTTGAAGAACCACTGGTCGAGGAAGCGCTGGGTCACCTCGGTGGAGCAGCGCTCGCAGCGGCCGTCGATCACCTGCTCGTTGGCCAGCACGGTCTTGCAGGACGGGCACCAGTTGACCGGCGCCTGGCGGCGCTCGGCCAGGCCGCCCTTGTAGAGCTGCAGGAAGATCCACTGGGTCCACTTGTAGTACTCGGGCCGGGTAACGTCGACGACCCGGTCCCAGTCGTACATGAACCCCATGCGCTTGAGCTGCCGGGTGAAGTTCTCGATGTTCCTGGGTATCAGCTCCATCGGGTGCACACCCAGCTCGAGCGCGAAGTTCTCCGAGTGGATGCCGAAGGCGTCGAAGCCGATGGGCTCGAAGACCGTGTGCCCCTGCAGCTGCTTGAAGCGGCCGTGGATGTCGGCGCCGGTGAAGGCGTAGACGTTCCCCACGTGCAGCCCCTCCGCCGACGGGTAGGGGTACATCATCAGGTTATAGAAAGGAGCGTCCGCCCCTTCGATGTCGACGTTGTAGAGCCGGGTCTCGTCCCAGCGCTTCTGCCACTTGGTCTCGACCGCTACCGGGTCGTACTTCTCGGCCATGGTCCTGCGACTTTATGACGGCGTGATGTCAGAAGAGGCGGGCGCTTCCACCCGCCTCGCGAGCTTCGGATCGCATAATTAATAAGGTCGCCGGCCCGGATATCAACCCGGATTCTGCTCTGCACGTTTGAATGGCGTGATACGAAGGCAGGCGGCATCCGGGTTCAGGGCGTCGGGGCGGGTCGCCTCGCTCCGGCCTCCCCCGCGCTCGCGGCTGCGCCGGGATCGCGGGCTCGCTAACACCAGCTCCGGCCGACGACCCGCCCCGACGCCGCAACCGGTGGGTGAGCCAACCTTCCCTCACCACTCTATCCCCTTAGGTGGATACTGCCGAGGGATGCCCCTGGGGTCGACCTCGGCTCAGAGGCCTGGCTGACCCTCGAGTAGGCTCTCCAGGGCCGTCCAGGGTTCGGTGGCGCCGTCCGCCGCCGCGGCGACTCGCTCGATCGACCGGGTCAGGCTCTCGGTCTGCTCGTAGAGCGCCTGGAAGAGCGGCAGGCGGTGGTAGTAGAGGTGCTGGGCGATGAGCGAGGCGTTGTTGAGGCCGCTCGGGTCGTAGCCGGCGAACCCGGGGGTGCGCATCGTCGGGGCGTAGTCGCGCTGAAAGGACTCGGCCGCCGCAGCTAGCAGGGCCGTGCGGCGCGGGATGACCGAGTCGACCGGAAGGTCCTCGCCGTAGAGCGTCTCCAGGTCGGTCCACAACCGGTCGAGGAACTCGCTCAACCGCACCGTATCGTGCCAGCGGCCCGCGGCGAGGTCACAGAGCGATTCGTCGTAGCCGCGCCCGCAGAAGAACTCGATGGCGCCGACCGAGCCGACGAAGTTGGCGAAGCTCTCGTTGAACTTCACCTGCCCACTAACGAACAGCGTGTTGTGGGTCACCTCGTGCACCACGGTTTCCACGAGCCCCACGCTATCCTGGCCGAGAACCGTCGAGAGGAGCGGGTCGGGGAACCAGCCCAGGGTACTGAAAGCTGCCGTGGGCCGCAGGTAGGTGTCGTAGTGCCTCTCCTCCAGTCTGCGCGCCTCGTTCTCCGCCGCCTCTCGGCTGAAGAACCCTTTGTACGGTACGCGTCCGACGATGGGGAACCACCAGGTGTGGGCGGCCAGCCGGTTCACCGGGCTGGCGGAGAGGACCAGCGCCAGCGTGTCGCGCCCGATGTCGGAGAACGATGTGTAGCTGTCGCCGACGTCGAGCTTCAGGTCGCGGGCGGCGAAGCTGCGAGCCTGAACGACGAGCTCGAGCTTGGCCCGCGTCTCCATGTCCAGCGTGGGGTCGTTCAAGATGTCGGCGATCGAGCGGCGCCTTGCGAGAATGCGGGCCTCCTCCCAGGCGGCACGGATCACATAGCCTGGCGAACAGGACATGAACGACGCTCCGATGGCGATGGCGATAGTGATGGCGAGAGCGAGGGCCACGGTCCGGCGCTTCATCGGGCCTCCCAATCGGCGAGCCGCCGCAAGGCGCCCAGCCGATCGCTGTTGCCCATGCGGGCGCGGCCTACGGCGTCGCGCAGCCACTCGATGGAGCGGTCGTAGTTCTCCCGGTCAACGGGGTAAGGGTAGCCGTCCTTGCCGCCGTGGGCGAAGGAGAAGCGTGCCGGGTCACGGAAGCTGGGCGGTTGGCCGTGGGCGAGTTCGGCGATGAGCGCCAGCGCTCTGATCGTTTTAGCGCCAACCCCCTTGAGCGCCAGGAGCGCCTCGAAATCGGCGGGCTGTGCCTCGTAGGTTGCCAGCAGCACCTTGCTCAGGTTGCGCGGGCGCACATCGCGGCGGATGTCGATGTGATGGCGCTTCGGTAACTCCAGTTGTAGGATGCCGGCCACCTCGCGCTCGACCCGCTTCGGTTGCTCCCGCGCGATCTCCGCTGCGGCGCTCCGCGCGCCCGCCGACTCGTCGGCGACGAAGTTGAGCACGGCCTCGCTGCGCCCCTCCGAACAGATGGCAGCGTGCGGCTCGCAGACGAAATCGGAGACCTGCGTCGAGAGCCAATGGTAGCGCCGCGCCGAGCGGTCGGCCTCCTGCATCCCCTGCTGGACGACGGCCCAGTCGCCGGTCGGCGTGAAGAAGAAGGAGTGGTGGTAGATCTGATAGCCGTCCTGGACGGCGGCGCTGTCGACCTTCGCCGACATGCGGCTCGCGTAGACCAGCGATTCGCCGTCGAGGCCGATGCCCGCGGCGGCGGCGCGCAACTCGTCCGGCGTCTTGCGTGACGCCGCCCCTTTGCCGCCGGCCACGTAGATCGCTGTGTCCGCCTCGGTCCCCGCCAGGCCTGCCTTGAGGGCGCCGCAGACCGTGGTGGTCACACCGCTGGAATGCCAGTCGAACCCCAGCACGCAGCCGAATGCCTGGAACCAGAAGGGATCGGCCAGCCGTTCGAGGAATGTGGTCGGGCCGTGCTCGATGACGAGCGCCTCCGTCAGGGCGCGGGCCAACTCGGTCATGCGCTGGAAGAGCCAGCGCGGTGCCCGTCCGGTGTGCAGTGGTAGCGTTGCGGTTCCGGTGCGACGTGCCATGGTGCTTGACTATCCGTGACTCGCGATTTGATTCTGGCCTATTATACTCAAGCGTATCGGACGCGATCCAGCGGTCCGGGAGCCGGCGGGGCACATATTCCGTTTGAAGGGTAGAAAGGGTAGTAGCTGGTGCCCGGCGGTTCCCGCTGGGAGGCTCGTTAACGGGAAGGGGTGACGGATGGCGAAGGAACCCGACCAGATCGACCCGAAGGAACTCCGGCAGCAGCTCATCGACCTCGCCCGCGCGATCATCGAGTTGGAAGAGCAGGGCGACCTGCTGGAGGCGACCCCGGAGCTGATCAAGATCATGGGCGATCTACGGGCGCGGCTCTTCGAGTATGAGGTGCGGTTCACCGGTCGGCTGTTCGGCGAGGACGACGACCTCCCGGAAGTGCTGGAAGCACAGCGCATCGTGGACGAGGCAGCGCGCCGCCTGGAGGAGGAGGAGGAAGAGGAGTGGTGGCGGCGGTGGAGTACGGACCCGGACGCTGGCGGGGATGTTAGTGGGAATTAGGCGGGAACTCGGCAATCCGTGACTATTTGACTAATTGAACCATAGAATACTCGAAATCAGAACGGGTCGCTTGGCTTGCCTCGCGGCCCGTTCTGCGTTCAAGGGATTCAGATCCTAATGCGACCTTCCAACATCGCCACCGCCCCGCCTGCAATCTCCAGATCGTTGACTGTTCCCTTCTCAGCGTGAACCCGAACGACGACCCGGCCCGGCCGCCCGAGGCCGTCTCCTTGTTCGCCCTTTAGCTCCGTCCAGCCATCCTCGGGCGGCGCCCCGGCCAGCCGCAGGTGGAGGGGGCCCATCGGTCCTTGGGCGCTGCCGGTAACGGTGTCCTCGGGCACGCCGAGGAAAGGTGCGAAAAAGCGGAGGTGCCAGTGCGAGTCCGGTTCGACCGTGTCGCCGGTGAAGAAGGCGAAGGAAGCGCCCGGGTCGATCTCGGCCAGCGCCTCGCTGTTGAGCGTGAGCGAGCGTAGCGCGTCAGCGTCGCGGACCGGGATGTACCAATACTTGGTGCTGGGTAGTGCCCACCAGCCGCCGTCGAGGTCGGCCGCGCCGACGCCCCAGAGCGCCGCGAAGGCTGGGCGGTCGAGTTCCAGCGGCTCGAAGCCGGGCACCGGGATCTGCATCGCTACCCGCACCGCCCCCTCCCGCTCGCCGATCCGGATCCGCAGGATCCCCGACAGGGTCTCCACTCGCAGCTCCCGTTCCTCCCCCGGCTCGCTCGGGTAAACGCCGTGCTCCGCTGCGGCGGCGAAGGCGGCGATCGTCGCGTGTCCGCAGAGCGTGACCTCCTGGGCCGGAGTGAACCAGCGCAGCCGCACGTCGGCAGCCGAGGAAGATGGCGGAACGAGAAAGGCCGTCTCCGCCAGGTTCATCTGCCGGGCGATGAGCTGCATGACCTCATCGTCGAGCCCCGACGCCTCGGTTACGACGCCCGCCGGGTTGCCGGCAAATGGCTTATCGGTGAAGGCGTTGTATTGAAGGATCGATACGTATCGCGGGGACATTTTTCTCGGTGACCAGTAGTCGGTGGTCGGTAGCCGGCAACTCACAACTAATAAGCAAAGAATAGCCGGTGAGCCAGATCAGAGGCTCACCGACCATCGTGTGCTGACTACCGGCTACCGGCCACCGACTACTGGTCTTCGAAGTCCGCCTCGTCCAGGTCGCCCTGGGCGTCCTCAGGGTCCTCGGGGAGCTCATCCTCACGCAACCGCCTGTACAGGATGTACGAGAGGCCCGCGGCGCTCAGCGCACCGGCGGCGGAAGCCACGACTCCGGCGAAGCGGCGGCGCCGCTTGCGCTTCGACTTCTCCTTGCGCCGCCGTTTCGCGCTTGGGCTGGCCCAGGACCAGAGGTGGCGGTCCAGATCGCTCTGGTAAAGCTCGCTGGTGCTCCGGCGGCCGTCACGGCCCCTCCCGCGCCGCTCCTTGCCGGTGCGGCGCTCCCTACCGGTGCGACGCTCTTCGCCCTCACCCTTGGGGGCGCTTTCGCGATCGCCTCTCTTCAGCCACAGGGGAGACACTCTATTACCTCCGTCGGCTCCGGTGTGCCCGCGACGCCGGCACGTCGCGGCGATACCAGCAGGCTTATTCTAACCCCAACCCACCTCCGCGTTCCAGGTCCGATTCCGTTTCAGGGCAGGCGGACGTAGTAGAGAAGCTCGGTGACGCGGTCGCCCTTGTAGCGTCGCGTCTCGCTGTCGCGATCGCTGCGGTAGCGCTTGTACGTCTGCTCGAGACGCCGGTAGCTGCCGGGTAGCCCGCGCTCGCGCAGCACCCCCTCGATACACTCTTCCGAGATGATCCCCTCGCTGTTGTAGCTCATCAAGATGTGTCTGCAAGGCGCGGCGTTCACCAATTCCTCGAAGGCGATTTCGCATTTCCGGCGTCGTGACCAGTCGGAACGTTTGTTCCCGTCCTCCGGTAAGCCCGTCTTACCGCGTAACTTAGGCGGCTCGGCATACCAGCCTTCCGTGATGATCTCCGGGATGTGGTAGTAGCCGGCGTATTGCCGCGTGTTGTACGGGGGGTCGAGGTAGAGGAGGTCGAAGGGCTCCAACTCGCCCATCAACTCGATGGCATCGAGCTGGAAGGCCCTGCACTCGCGCCCGGTCCCGGTGACGAGGCGCGGCGGCCGGAGTCGTAACCGCTTCTCGGCGTTGGGCTGCCAGCTCTTCACGTAGGCGGCGTAGACGCCGGTGGTGTTGGCGACCCGGTCGGCGGCCTCGAGCAGCGCGGCGAGCAGGACGAAGTGCTCATCGTCGTTGAGTCGGCCTTCCTCGCGCCATACCCAGATCGCTCGGCGCACCGCATCGATGAGCGCCGCGTTGTGCGGGGTGAAGTAGCGGCGCTCGTGCTCGGAGCCGCCGTGGCCATCGGGACAGAAGTGCTCGAAAATGAATTCGGGCTGGGGCTCGAGCCGGTTGAGATGGTCGATCACGTCGTGCAGGGCTTCGCCGCGCCGTTCCACGGCGTCGGCGAGGCCGCGGAACTCGGGCCGCCGGTCCACCACGACGTAGGCCCACTGCAGCGCGTAGCTGAACGACATGATGTCGCTGGTCGTGACCGCGTAGCCGTGTGCCTTGAGGAACCGCGCCACCGATGCCGTGCCGGCGAAGGGATCGCAGGCGCTGGCCCCGGCTATGCCGAGCTCGTCGAGGCCCTTACGGATGAAGGGGATCAGCTTGCGCTTGTTTCCTATGTATCGCACTGGCCCTTCGCTGTAGTGGACGTGACCGCTGGAAAGATCGGCCGACGAGGGGTGACCAAGCAAGCAGCGCAGCCGAGATGCTGGAGGCTCGCCAGCTCGAGCTGCGCTGCTCCGGTCGGAGGACCAAAGGGTTCGAGGAGGAAGCCTGCCGAAGGAGTGAGCGTTCGCAATCGCGGCGAGCCTCCTTAACGAGTAAGAGTAGAGAGCACCGATCAGGCGGAGATCATGTGGCGATCAGGTGGGGATCAGGTCCATCATGTGCAACTCACGGGGTCACTGAGGTGACTCTCCCGCCTCCTGCTTACGGCAAAACGCCAAGCCGGGAGGAACAGTCCTCCGGGCCTATTACCGTGACGGTACTGTCACGCTCTGCGCGCCAAACGGCTATCGGAAGGTAGGCTCGCCGCTTCAGAAAGGTCAAGCCATCTTCGCGGGAGAACCTGGCCTGTTGTGGCGGCGTGCGGACTCATCTGATCGTGAAGCGCGAACGGCGACGCGGTACAGGGCGGTGCGGCGTCAGTGATCCCCAACGGATCAGCTCGGCGTTGCCGAGAACGCATAGTTCCTTCAGTTTGACTCCATGAAGTTCAGCGAAGTGCTCTACGATTGGGGGACCGAGGCGGGCCGTGCCCTATTGCCGCGGGCGCCTTTTCTGCCCGAGAAGACCAAGCGCAGCGTGGAAGGGCGGCGCGATCTGCTCGAGCGGATCGAGAAGTGGGCTGAGGGTAGCCGCCGCGACGGGCCGCTCGTCTGGTTCCACGCCCCTTCGGTGGGCGAGGGCCTGCAGGCGCGCCCGGTGATCGAAGCGCTGCGCGAGCTGAGGCCCGAACTGCAGATCTTCTACACCTTCTTCTCGTCGTCGGCCGAGAAGTTGGCTGTCCAGCTGCCGGTGGACTTCGCCGACTATCTGCCGTTCGACGTGGTCGCCGACCTGACGCAGGCGTTCGAGGCGGTGAAGCCGGATGCGCTCGTCTTCGGCAAGCTCGACGTCTGGCCCAACATCACCCGCGTCGCACGCTGGCGCGAAGTGAAGTTGGCCCTGGTGAGCGCCACGCTGGCGCCTGACTCGACCCGACTACGCTGGCCGGCGCGCAACCTGTTGGGGCCGGCGTACGAGCGACTCGACGCGGTGGGCGCGATCTCAGAGGAAGATGCATCGCGGCTGACGCAGCTGGGCGTGCCGGGGGAGCGGATACAGGTTACCGGCGACGCCCGGTTCGATCAGGTGTGGCAGCGGGCGCAGGCGATCGACAGAACGAAACCGCCAATCGCGCCGCTCGCCGGCCACGACGGCGTCACATTCGTGGCTGGCTCCACCTGGCCGGAGGACGAGCGGCACCTCGTCCGCGCACTGGCCCATCTGCGCGGGCGTCACCCCGGGCTGCGGGCGCTGATCGTACCTCACGAACCCACGGAAGAGCATCTGACGCGCCTGAAGGCTCACCTCGAGATGGGCGAGCTGGGTTACGTGCTGCTGTCCCAGATCGGGAGTGGCGCTGCCGGGCCCAGCGACGTCGTGGTCGTCGACAGGGTCGGAGTACTGGGCGAGCTGTACGCGGTGGCCGACATCGCGTACGTCGGCGGTGGCTTCGGTCGGCGTGGCCTGCACTCAGTGCTCGAGCCGGCGGCCCTCGGAGCGCCGGTACTCTTCGGCCCGCGCCACGCCAACGCTCGCGAAGCCGGCGAGCTGATCGAGCAGGGTGGCGCACTCTCGGTGGGTGACTGGGCGGCGCTGGAGGCGAAGCTCGGTCGCTGGCTCGACGACGCCGAAGTGCGAAGCAAGGCGGGCGCCGCGGCCCTCGACTACGTGAAGGCGAACCTCGGCGCCGGGCGGCGGAATGCGGAGCTGGTGCTGGAACTAATCGGTGGCCGGTAGCCGGTTGACCGGTAGCCGGTGGCCGGTGGAATTTCGAAGTTGGACGTTCAGAAGTTACCGGCCACCGGCCACCGTCCTACTGGCGACACGGCGCGTTCGGGTCCGGCTTCGGCTTATCCACCACGATGCGGTGATCGAGGTTCGCGATCGTCTCGGCGATCCCGTACACCAGCCTCGACACGTCCCTCAGCTTCTCGTAGTCGATGTACTGCGACTCGTCGGTCAGCTGGTGGTAGTCCTGGTGGCTGCCCGTGCTGAAGAAGACGATCGGGATGCCGTAGCGCGCGTACATGTAGTGATCGCTGCGGCAGTAGTAGTTCTGCGGGTGGCCGTCCGCGTCGTACTGGTAGTCGAACTCGAAGCCGAGCCCGCCCGTCGTGTTCACCTCCTCGACCAGGTCGCCCAGCTCGGTTGATAGACGTCGTGATCCGATGAGCTGGAGGTAAGCGGGGCCGCCGCCTTCGATGTCGTCCTCCATACCGCGCCCCACCATGTCGAGGTTGAGGTTCGCGACGATCGAGTCACGCGGAACCGTCGGGTTGTCGGTGAACCAGCTCGCGCCGTACAGACCTTTCTCCTCACCCGTGTGCCAGACGAAGATGATCGAGCGGCGCGGCCGCTCCGCGGCATTCACCAAGGCCTCGGCGATCTCGAGCATGGCGACCGAGCCGGATCCGTCGTCGTCGGCGCCGTTGAAGACGGAATCGAGTCGCGAGCGGCGAATCGTCTCGAAGCTGGCGCGGAGCTGTCGGATCGTCGCTTCTTCCTCGGCGGTCGGCTCGCGCTGCGGGCTCTCGGCGCCCATCGGCCGCACGATGTGATTGAACGCCCAGACCGAATCGTGGTCGAGCGGCTGTGAAGTCGTCCCGACATGATCGGTGTGCGAACCGATCGCCACGTATTGATCGCGTACGCTCGGATCGGCCCCCCGTAAGATGCCGACTACATTGCGTGCCGGATGAGCGGCTGGGGTCTCAACGAATCGGAAGCTCCCCTCAACGGTGACCCCGGGATCACCGACCGACGCGCCCTCGATCGAGCCTCCCAGCAGGCGTGCCGCCGCCTCTCGAGTGACGACCATGCCCAGGGGGCCCTCGGGCAATTCGCCGCCGCCGAATGTCATCTGCGGCTGTTGAATAAAGCGCAGCCAGGCGGGTGGCATGAGCTCCAGCAGAGCGATGGCGATGCCGGCCGCGGAACTGTAGGCGCGCAAGGTGAACGGCCTCCACGCCTGGAGGTTGGGCTCCCCGTCGGGCCCGACCGGCACATCGAGCACCACCAACTTGCCGGCGACCTGCTCCGCGGTCAGCGCGGGCGTCTCGTCGCTCGCCCGGCCGGCGAAGATCGTCTCCACGCCGTCCAGTGAGCCGGCCATGCCGAACGGGAGGAAGTGGCCCATCCCAGGTAGGGGGACGTAGTCGGTCCCGAGTTCGAGCGGCTGGCCGCCCGCGCCCAGCGATGCCTCGGGGTCCAGCGCGCGCTGGACCAGCGGCAGCGTCTGGAAGTACGTCCCGACGTCGCCGGCGGGCTCGAGCCCGATACGGGCGGCCTCGGCCGCCAGGTACTCGGTCGCCAGGTAGTTGCCGAGCGTGCCCGACTCGCGTCCCATCATCGAGTCGTGGGCAAAGGCCGCGAGGTGCAGCGCGAGATCGTCGGTCGTGATGGCTGCCGCCGTGATGCCTTCCGCGGCCTCGGCAGTGGCCTGCGGCGCCGGCGCCTCAGGCGAAGGCCCGGACGAACATGCGACCGCTGCGACCAGAGCGCCTAGCGCAATGAGCCGTGAGTATTCCACCGTTCTGCTCCCATTGGAAATGCTGTCGTGAGGATCGGTCGGCGTAATCTGCCGCCGCAGGTACCCGCCGGCAACTGACCGATTTGCCGAGACAGGCCACGCCTACCCGGTGAACCACACACCGCCCACCGACTCACGCAACACCTTCGCCGACGAATTGCAGCTCGTACAGCCGGGCGTACAGCTCGCCCCTCTCGAGTAGCTCCACGTGCGACCCCTCTTCGACAAGTTCGCCGTGGTGCATGACCAGGATGCGATCGGCGTTCTGCACTGTGGAGAGCCGGTGTGCGATGACCAGGCTCGTGCGGCCGCGCATCAGCTCCTCGAGCGCCGACTGGATCTGCGCCTCGACCTCCGAATCGACCGAGCTGGTGGCCTCGTCGAGGATGAGGATCCTGGGGTCGAAGGCCAGCGCTCGCGCGAACGACAGCAGCTGTCGCTCGCCGACGCTCAGACTCGCGCCCCGTTCGCCCAGCGGCTGGTCGTAGCCAGCGGGCAGGCGTCGGATGAAGCGGTCGGCACCGACGCGTCGCGCCGCCGCCTCGACCTGCTCGTCCGAGATCGCCTCGTCGCCCATCCGGATGTTGAAGCGGGCGCTGTCGCTGAACAGGTAGACATCCTGGAGGACGAGCTTCATCGCTCGGCGTAGCTCGCGCTGCTGGAGCTCGCGGATGTCGACGCCATCGAGCAGGATCGCACCGCCCTGCGGGTCGTAGAAGCGCATCAGCAGGTTGATGAGCGTCGTTTTGCCGGCGCCCGTGTGCCCGACGACGGCCAGTCGTTCGCCGGGACGCGCGGCGAACGAAACGCCCTTCAGCACCCAGTCGGGCGGTGTGCCGTCGTCCTTGTGGCCGGCCTTGTTGTAGGCGAACCAGACGTCGCGGAACTCGAGGGCGCCCCGCAGTGGTCGGGGCAGCCGGCGTGGCCGTTCCGGGTCGGGGACTGTCAGCTCGGCGTCGAGCAGCTTGAAGATGCGCTCCGAGCTGGCCATGGCGCTCTGCAGGATGTTGAACTTCTCGGACAGGTCCTGGATGGGGCGATAGAAGCGCCGGACGTACTGGAGGAACGCCGCGACGACGCCGACGGTGAGCGTGCCTTCCAGGACGTGCATGCCGCCGTACCAGAGTACGAGCGCGACGGCGACGGCCGCCAAGATCTCGATGAGCGGCCAGAAGAGCGCGTAGTAGTGGATGGAGCGCAGGTGCGCGTGTAAGTGTTCGGCGTTGATCTTCTTGAACTTGTCGAGCTCGGCATCCTCGCGCCCGAACAGCTGCAGCACGCTCATCCCGGTGATCCGCTCCTGTAGGAACGCGTTGATCCGCGCCAATCGAACCCGGATGTCGCGATAGGAGCGCCGCACGTTGATCCGGAACCAGTAGGCGGTGACCCAGACGAGAGGAATGACGATGAAGGAGACCAGGGCCAGCTTCCAGTTCATGGCGAGCATGATGGCGACGATGAACGCCAGGGTGAAAACGTCGCCGAAGATCGCCACCACGCCGGAAGTGAACATCTCGTTCAGCACTTCGACGTCGCTGGTCAGCCGCGTCATCAGCCGGCCCACCGGGTTGCGGTCGAAGAAGCGCAGGCTCAGCCGCTGCAGCTGGGCGAAGATCTGGGTGCGCAGGTCGAACATGACCCGCTGGCCGATCCAGGTCGTGAGGATCGTCTGCGCGTAGCTGAGCAGCAGCGCGAGCACCAGGGAGAGCGTATAGATTCCAGCCAGGACCGCGAGCAAAGTCATGTCCCGGGCCGGGATCGCTTGGTCGATGGCGACGGCGGTGAGATACGGCCCGATCAGCTCGAGGCCGGAGGCGGCGACGAGCATGACGACCGCCAGCGCCACCTTGAGCCGATAGGGCTTCAGGTAGCGGAGCAGCCGCCGCATGAGGCGCGCGTCGTATGCCTTGCCGAGTGCCTCTTCCTCGTGGAAGTCGAGGTCGGGTGCTGTCTGCATAGGAACCGAAGATAGGGGGATTGGCCATTGCCGGAAGGGGGGAGGTGCTGGGAATTCTCGAATATCGATTCGGGGACCGGTGCAACAGGGGAGGTGGGGAAGCGGGAAGGCTTCTATACCTCCCTACCTCCCCTGTTGCACTGGTCCCTTGCTCGACATTCGAGAATTCCCAATAGAATTCGGTATTTTGATAAATTGGTCTAAATGGAAGAATTCATCCGCGTCAGAGGCGCCTGCCAACACAACCTGAAATCGATCGACCTCGATATTCCCCACCGTTCTTTCACGGTGGTGACGGGGCCTTCGGGTTCGGGGAAGTCTTCGCTCGTCTTCGACACGATCTTCGCCGAAGCGCAGCGCCGCTACGTCGAGTCGCTGTCCAGCTACGCCAAGCAGTTCCTCGAACGGATGCAGAAGCCGGCGGTCGAGTCGGTGGACGGGATCAGCCCGGCCGTCGCGATCCAGCAGAAGAACCCCACCAAGACCAGCCGCAGCACCGTAGGCACCGCCACCGAGGTCCACGACTACCTGAGGCTGCTCTGGGCGCGGGTGGGCCGCACCGTCTGCCCGAGCTGCGGTCGCGAGGTCAAACCCGATACCGTGCAGCAGGCTGTCGATCGGGTGCGCAAGCTCCCCAAGGGGGCCCGCATTCAGGTCGCCTTCCCGCTGCCGCTCTCGTCGGAGGTGACGGACGAGTTGATCGTCGAGAACCTCCGGGCTCTGGGTTTCCTGAGGGTGTTGGCCGACGGTCGGGAGATCTACCTGGGCGAGTCGGGCGATTCGCAGGATGATGAGACGCCGGCTCTCGCTGCCGCGCGCGAGCTGCTAGTGATAGTCGACCGGCTCAAGGTGGGAGACGCGTCGCGCTCGCGGCTGGCCGATTCTCTGGGTACGGCGTTTAGCGAAGGGGAGGGCGAGGCGCTGGTACTCGTCGCGGCTAACGACCGGGCAGCTGAGCGGCTCGCTTTCACCGAGCGGTTCCGTTGCCCGAGCTGTGACCTCATGTTCCCCGACCCGGTCCCGACGCTCTTTTCCTTCAACAGCCCGCTGGGTGCCTGTCCCACCTGCAACGGGTTCGGCGCCACGCTCGAGTTCGATCTCGATCTGATCGTCCCGGACCCGGAGGCCTCGCTGGCCGATGGCGCGGTCGACCCGTGGACGAAGCCTCGCTGCGCTACGAAGACCGGCGCTGGCAGCTGCAAGAACTGGCCAGGAAGCACAAGGTCTCGATGCGCGCGCCCTGGTCCGAATTGCCCGAACGATTCAAACAGATCGTGCTGCACGGCGAGCGCGGCTTCGAGGGCGTGCTTCAGCAGCTCGAGCGGCTGAAACAGACGAAACGCTACAAGCAGTATATCCGTGTCTTCATCCGCCAGTACCAGACCCAGCAGACCTGCCCGTCGTGCGACGGTGCGCGGCTGCGTCCCGAGGCGCTCAACGTAAAGGTAGACGGTCGCACGATCGCCCAGCTGAGCGTGCTACCGGTGGAAGAGCTACGCGCCTGGCTGGAGAATCTGAAGCTCAGCAAGCACGAGACGCAGGTCGCCGAGACGATACTGCGTGAGCTGCGATCGCGCGTGACCTTCCTCGACGATGTGGGACTCGGTTATCTGACGCTCGACCGTCAGGCCAGGACGCTTTCCGGTGGTGAAGCGCAGCGGATCAACCTGGCCGATGCGTTGGGTAGCGCTCTGGTCGACGTGACCTACGTGCTGGATGAGCCGTCGATCGGTCTCCACCCGCGAGATACCGAACGGCTGTATCGGCTGCTCGAGCAGCTGCGCGACCTCGGCAATACGGTGCTCGTGGTGGAGCACGACCCTGCGGCGATCGAGCTGGCCGACCACGTGCTCGAGTTGGGTCCAGGCTCCGGCGAGCACGGCGGCGAGTTGGTCTACGAGGGCAGCCTCCAGGGAATGCTCGAGTCCGAGACGTTGACCGGCCTCTACCTGTCGGGACGCGAGGCGATACCGGTGCCGGCGCAGCGGCGGCCCGTGGAAGGTCCGCACATCGTCCTGGAAGGCGCGTGCCAGCATAACCTGGACGGCGTCGACGTGAGCGTTCCGCTGGGCGCTCTCACCCTGGTTACCGGTGTCTCGGGTAGCGGGAAATCGACCCTGGTGCACGACGTCCTCTACCGCGGTCTGGAGCGGAAGCTGGCCGGCCAGACCAGCGCCAAGCAGCACCTGGGCGAGCCGGTGGGCGGTTACAAGGCGCTGAGGGGGAGCGGAGCGCTGACCGGGGTCGTCCTCATCGACCAGAGCCCCATCGGCCGCACACCTCGCTCCAACGCGGTGACGTATCTCCAGGCCTACTCGGAAATCCGCCGCATCTTCGCGGAGCTGCCGGACGCCAAACGGCGCAAGTTCGGACCCGGCCACTTCTCCTTCAACGTGGCGGGCGGCCGCTGCGAGGAGTGCGAGGGCGCCGGTCAGCTCGAGGTCGAGATGCTGTTCCTCGCCGATGTCTTCGTGCCGTGCGAGATGTGCGGCGGCAAGCGCTTCAAGCCCGAGGTCCTCGAGGTACGCTACCGCGGCCGCAACATCCACGAGGTGCTGGAGCTGACCGTCGACCAGGCGATCAAGTTCTTCATCAAAGAAGCGAAGCTGGGCCAGATGCTCTGGCAGTTGCAGCGTGTGGGCCTGGGATACCTGCGGCTGGGTCAGCCGGCGACGACGCTGTCCGGCGGCGAAGCGCAGCGATTGAAGCTCGCCCGCGAACTCGCAGCAGCGGGTCGCAGGGCGGGACACAAGCTGTACTTGCTGGACGAACCGACTACCGGGCTCCACCTGCACGACGTGCGCCGGTTGCTCGATGTGCTGGAGCAACTGATCGACACCGGGAACACGGTCATCGTCATCGAACACAACCTCGAGGTGATCAAGCAAGCTGACTGGATCATCGATCTGGGTCCGGGCGCCGGTGTGCACGGAGGTCGCGTCGTCGCCATGGGTCGCCCGGAGGAAATCGTAGCGAACGAAGAATCTTATACCGGGCGGTTTCTTAGAGAGGTGCTCACCCAGCGGGTGGCGTGAAGCTCCTTGGTGTGGGCGAGACGACCCCACGCGCCCCCAACACCCGGAAGTTGACCAACGCGCGCCCCTGGACCATTATCAGCGCGCTCCAAGCGAACAGGATTCACATGCTCCCGATGCCGAACCAGCCGACGGGCCCGCGCCGTGAGTGAGCCCCGGCTCTCTGTACTCCTCCCATGCCGTGACGCGGCCGAGCACCTCGCCCAAGCCGTCCGCAGCCTGAGCCTGCAGACGTTCCGGGACTTCGACGTCGTCGCCGTGAACGATGGCTCACGGGACCGGACCGCTGAGGCGCTCGAGCACTGGGCTGGCAGGGATGATCGCGTGCGGGTCGTCCACCTGGAGCGGGTCGGGCTCGCGGCAGCCCTGCAGGAGGGTGCCCGGCACTGTCGTGGCGAGCTACTGGCGCGGGCGGACGCCGACGACGTGGCGCATCCGCGTCGTCTCGCCGAGCAGGTCGAGTTCCTGACGGAGCACCCCGAGATCGCCGCCGTCGGCACCAAGGTCCGCTACTTCCCACACGAGGAGGTGGGTTGGGGCGCCCGCCGGTACCAGGATTGGCTCAACGGACTCTCCGATCCGGACAGCGTCGCGCGTGACGTCTTCGTCGAGTGCCCTATCGCTCACCCCACTCTGATGGTCCGCCGCTCCGCCTTCGAGCAGGTGGGCGGCTACCGCGTCAACGGCTGGCCCGAGGACTACGACCTGATACTGCGGCTGCACGTGGCGGGCGCGCGACTAGCCAACTTGCCGCGCGTACTCCACTTCTGGCGCGAGGGCAACCACCGCGCCTCGCGTACCGATCCACGTTATGCGCCCGAGGCCTTCAGGGGCTGCAAGATCCACTACCTGCGCCAGAGCTGTCTACAGGGTCACGATGAAGTGAACATCTGGGGGGCCGGGCGTGTGGGGAAGGACTTCGCACGCGCACTCGCCGATGAGGGTGTGAAGATCCGCGGCTTCTTCGACATCGATCCCCGCAAAATCGGCCAACAGATCTACGGTGCCCCGGTTCGGGACGCGCACGACGTGATACGCCACCGCGACACCTATCTGCTGGTCGCGGTGGGCGCCGCCGGCGCCCGGGAGCTCATCCGCGAGCAGCTCGACCAAGCCGGTTTCAGCGAACCAGAGGACTACCGCTGCGCCGCCTGAGCGGGGCTCGGGGACGAGCGGAGCACCTCCGCTGGTCCCGACCCGACCCTCCGAAGAACCCGCTAGATCCGCCATCTCCCCCCGCCGCCGCGGGCGCTCCTTCAGTCGGCGAAAGCCTAGTGTTCAAGCGGCTTCTGAGGCCCCGCCACGGGGTAGAGAGGGGCCTCGAAAATTGATAAATTACAGGCGTCGCAAAGAACCCCGTGGAGGCTACGGATCGTAACTCAAGATACAGTTTGGTCGCGTGCGGTCCAACGCGCGCGACCGTGCTGGGCGAATGCAAACGTGGGTGTCGGCGGTGGACGATCGCTAGCCCGGTGAGGTAGTAGATGGCGGAGAACAACAACGAGCATAAGGTCGTACCGCGCTTTCTCGAGGACGAGATGCGCGAATCGTTCATCGACTATTCGATGAGCGTGATCGTGCAGCGTGCGCTGCCCGATGTACGTGACGGGTTGAAGCCGGTCCACCGGCGGATCCTGTACGCGATGCACGAGGTGGGGCTGGCGCCGAACCGGCCACACAAGAAGAGCGCGACGGTGGTGGGTGAGGTTCTGGGCAAGTACCACCCGCACGGCGACATGGCGGTGTACGACGCGCTGGTACGGATGGTCCAGGACTTCTCGTTGCGCTATCCGCTGGTGAACGGGCAGGGGAACTTCGGCTCGATCGACGGCGACAGCGCGGCGGCGTACCGGTACACGGAGGCGCGGCTGGGGCCGGTGGCGGTCGAGATGCTGGAGGACATCGAGAAGAGCACGGTCGATTTTGCGCCGAACTTCGACGATCGGCTGGAGGAGCCGACGGTTCTGCCGGCGAAGTTCCCGAACCTGCTGGTGAACGGCTCGTCGGGTATCGCGGTCGGCATGGCGACGAACGTGCCGCCGCACAACCTGCGCGAGGTGGTGGCGGCGGCGAAGTATCTGATCGACCACCCGAAGGCGACGGTCGCCGACCTGATGAAGAAGGTCAAGGGACCCGACTTTCCGACGGCAGGGATAGTGCACGGGAAGAAGGGGATCAGAGACGCCTACAAGACGGGTCGTGGCCGGATCGTGATGCGGGCGCGGGCGCAGGTCGAGGAGGTCAAGCGGGGCGAGCGGATCGTCATCACCGAAATCCCCTTTATGGTCAACAAGACGCGCCTGATCGAGCAGATAGCCGAGCTGGCGCGTGAGCGGAAGGTAGATGGGATCAGCGACCTGCGGGACGAGAGCGACCGGGACGGCATGCGCATCGTCGTGGAGCTGAAGCGCGATGCGATCTCGCAGATCGTGCTGAACCAGCTGTACAAGCACACGCAGATGCAGTCGACGTTCGGCGCGATCATGCTGGCGCTGGTCGATGGTGTCCCGAAGATCATGGACCTGCGCGAGATCATCAGGCACGTCGTGGATCACCGCCACGATGTGGTGGTGCGGCGCAGCAAGCACGATCTGAAGGTCGCAGAGGATCGGGAGCATATCCTGGTCGGTCTCAAGAAGGCAGTCGATAACATCGACGCGATCGTCGAGATCATCAAGAAGGCGAAGGACCCGGAGCAGGCGGCGAAGAAGCTGCGCAGCCGCTACAAGCTGACGGAGCGGCAGGCGGAAGCGATCCTCAACATGCGGCTGGCGCGACTGACAGGGCTCGAGGTCGAGAAGCTGAAGGCCGAGCTCAAGGAGGTCCGTGCGCAAATCAAGGAGCTGAAAGAGATCCTCGCCTCGAAGCGGCGGCGGATGACGATCATCAAGCGCGAGCTGGACGAGCTGGCGAAGAAATACGGTGACGATCGTCGCACGGAGATCGCCGGCGAGATCGAGGAGTTCTCGCTCGAGGATCTGATCCCTGAAGAGGAGATGGTGGTCACCGTCTCGCACGAGGGATACATCAAGCGCATGCCGGTGGGCACCTACCGGCGGCAGCGGCGCGGCGGCCGCGGTGTGGCGGGCATGGCGACGAAAGAGGAGGACTGGGTCGAGCGCCTGTTCGTCGCCTCGACCCACGACTACATCCTCTTCTTCACCGCCCGGGGGCGGGTCCACTGGCTCAAGGTCCACCGCGTCCCGCAGACGGGCCGCACGGCGCGCGGGCGCCCCATCGTCAACCTGATCCGAGTGAACAGGGACGATAAGATCACGGCCATGGTGCCGGTCCGCGAGTTCCGCGAGGATAGGTACCTGTTGTTCGCGACCCGGAAAGGGATGGTTAAGAAAACGTCGCTGGCCGCCTACGCGAACGTCCGGTCGAGCGGCATAAACGCGATCAGCGTGGTCGACGGCGACGAGCTGATCGACGTGCGGCTGACCGAACCGGGCGACGAGGTCGTGCTGGCCACGCGTAACGGGAAGGCGATCCGCTTCGAGGAGGAACAGGTTCGCGAGATGGGTCGAGTGGCGCGCGGCGTCAAGGGCATCGTCCTCGGTCGCGCCGACCATGTCGTCGGTTTGGTGGTGGTCAGTGGAGAGGCGGCGCTGCTGGTGGTGACCGAGAAGGGGATGGGCAAGCGCACCCAGATCGCCCAGTACCGGTTACAGCGGCGCGGTGGCAAAGGTGTGATCAACATCCGCCTCACCCCAAAGACAGGCAAGGTCGTCTCGATCAAGGAGGTCAGGGACGGCGACGAGCTGGTGCTGGTGACCCGCAAGGGGATCGTTAACCGCCAGCGTGTCAAGGAGATACGCGAGACGGGCCGCAACGCCCAGGGGGTCCGGCTGGTCAACCTGGACGCCGGGGATCAGCTGGTCGATGTCACCCGGGTCGTCTCGGAGAAGCAGGAAGCCGAGCTGACCGCGGCTGAATAGACGGGTGACACCCCGTCTGAATCCGGGCGCAGATTCAGCAACAGCCGTTGACTAATCGGGGCGTCGGGCCGAGATTGGAATGCCTCCACTCCCCCCCGCCGGAAGCATACCCTATTGCACACGAGTGTGCCCTGGAGCCTGTAGAGATGCCGCAGCTCGTCAGTCTCGACGAGATTCGTGCTGCCGCCGAGCGGATCGGTGAAGTGGTACGGCGAACGCCGCTGCTGGCGGAGCGCCGCAGCTCGCCGGTCGGCGAGGGACGCCTGCGGCTCAAGTGCGAGAACCTGCAGCGCGGTGGCGCCTTCAAGCTGCGCGGCGCCTATAACTTCATCGCCCAACTGCCCGAGGAGGCGCGCTCCCGCGGCGTGATCACCTACTCGTCGGGCAACCACGGGCGGGCCGTGGGACTGGCCGCCCGGGAGCTGGGGATGCCGGCGGTGGTCGTGGTACCGGTGGATGCGCCACAGGTCAAGCTCGAGGGTATCCGGCGGCTGGGCGCCGAGATCGTCGAGGAGGGCACGAAGTCGGTGGAGCGTCAGCGGCGGGCCGAGAAGATCGCCGCCGAGCGTGACCTGACGATCGTGCCACCCTTCGATCACCCCCAGATCATCGCCGGCCAGGCGACGGTCGGGCTGGAGATCGTGGAGGACTGGCCGGCGGTGGAGCGCGTCCTCGTCCCCGTGGGCGGCGGCGGCCTGCTCGCAGGGGTCGCGGCGGCGGTGCGGGCTCTGGCGCCGGACGTGGAGGTGTTCGGTGTCGAGCCGCGGGGCGCCGCCTCGATGCACGCCTCGCTGGTCGCGGGCCGGGCGGTGGAGCTCGATTCGGTGGCCAGCGTGGCGGACGGCCTCAAGCCGGTGCGGCCCGGCGAGCTGACATTCGAGCATGCCCGCTCGCTGGTCGAGGAGGTGCTGCTGGTCGAGGACGAGGACATCCTGCGCGGCCTCGCCTGGTGCGCGGACGAGTTCCGCCTCTTGGTCGAGCCCAGCGGCTCGGCGACGGTGGCGGCCCTGCTGGCCGGGAAGCTCCCGGGCCCCGCGAAGGCAACGGCGGCCGTGATCTCGGGGGGGAACGTGGACTCGGTCAGTTGGGGTAAGTGGGTTAACGAGTACGGAACGGAAACGGCCGGAGCGGCATGAGCGATAGGGGCTACATACTGGTTGGTCATGACGGCGCGCAGGCGCTGGCCGGGCTCGATGACGCCCTGGCAGGGGACGGCTACAAGGTCCGCAGCGTGGGAGACGGCACCACGCTGATCAGCTACATCGCCAGCCAGAACCCCGACCTCGTGGTCATCGACGAGTCGATCCGCGAGATGGCGCCGCTGGAGATCGTCCGCCACGTGCGCCACCGTGTCGGGTCGCGTGACGTCCCGCTGCTCCTTACCTCGTCGCAGGCGCAGGGCGAAGACGCCGCCACCGCCATCCGGGCGGGCGCCACCGACTATATCCGCAAGCCGTTCGAGATCGGCGAGCTGCTGGCCCGGATCGCCGCACACGTTACGCGTGGGCGGCTGATCCGGGAGGCGCGGCGCGAGGCGGACACCAGCGGGATAGTACTCGAGATCGTACGCGATGTGACGGCAAGCCTGTCCTCCGAGGAGATCTTCGACATGTTGGTTCGCCGCGTCTCGCGGCTGTTCCAGATCCGGCGCTGCTCGATGATCTTGATCCAGGAGGGCGGCGAACGCGGTACTGTCGTCGCGGCGCATGACGATCCGAGTATCAGCGCCCTATCCCTCGATCTGACTCGCTATCCCGAAATCCGCCAGGCTGTCGAGACCGGCGCGCCCGTCCTGGTGAAGAACCTGCGCGGTTCGGCGCTGTTCGAGCAGATCCGGCCGCTTTGGGAGACGGAGAACATCGACGTCGACATCCAGTCGATCGTCGCCATACCCTTCACATTCGATAAAGGCCAGCACGGAGTCTTCTTCCTGCGTTCGAGCCCCGACGAGCCGGTCCTCGACGAGGAGTCGGTTCGCCTCACGTCGGCGATCGCCCAGGGCGCAGTGCGGGCGCTCAACCGAGCGGCAATGTTCGAGAGCGTGCTCTCGCACCAGGAACAGCTCGAGATCCTGGCAAAGACCGACGAGCTGACCGGGTGTCTCTCGCGACGCTATCTCATGGAGCGGCTCGAGAACGAACTGGAACGCGCCGCACGTTACGAGCGCCTGCTCGGTGTCGTCATGTTCGACATCGACGACTTCAAGCGCCTCAACGATACTCACGGCCACACGACCGGAGACGCGGCGCTCCGCTCGATCGGTGAGGTCTTGCGCCGCTCGCTACGAACGGCAGACTTCGTGGGCCGCTACGGCGGCGACGAGTTCCTGCTCGTCTTGCCGGAGACGAGTGCCCACGGTACGCACCAGCTGGCCGAGCGAATCCGCAACGGCGTCAGTCGCCGCGAGTTCGACCTGCGGGGTGGTATGCTGCGGCTCACGGTGAGCGGCGGCGTCGCTGGCTTCCCGGATTCGGATGTGATGGCTCTCGAAGATCTGATCGACCGGGCAGACGTGGCGCTGTACAGGGCCAAAGCGGCTGGGCGCAACAAGGTCTTCATCTACAGCCCGGACATGGTGGCCGACCAAACCGAAGAGATGGAGAAGAAAGCATAAAGTGGTCGGTAGGCTGTTCACCGACCACCGACCACCGACGATGTCTCCCCCGCTCCTTCCCAACCAGACCCTCACGGCCGTTCCCGGCATATCAGTCGGCCACGCCCAGGACGATGAAGCGAAGACGGGCTGCACCGTCGTGCTTGGGCCGTTTCGGGCGGCGGTCGACGTCCGCGGCCTGGCGGCAGGCACCCGGCAGTTCGGTGCCCTGTCACCGAGTCACCTGGCGCCGCAGGTCGATGGGTTGCTGCTGACCGGCGGCTCGGCTTTTGGGCTCGCCGCCGCCGACGGTGTGATGAGCTGGCTGGAGGAGCGTGGGCTGGGGTTGCAGACAGGCGTGGCTCGTGTACCCATAGTGCCGAGCGCGGTGATCTTCGATCTCGGGGCGGGCCGGGCCGACCGGCGCCCGGATCCGGAGATGGGCCGCGCCGCGTGCGAGGCGGCGACGGCGGAGTCGGTGGCGGAAGGCCGCGTGGGAGTCGGATGCGGGGCCACGGTGGGCAAGCTCTTCGGTAGTTCGGGCGCCATGCCTGGCGGTCTGGGCAGCTGGGCCGTCGAGTTCGGCGCGCACAGGGTGGCGGCACTGGTAGTGGTCAACGCTTACGGCGATGTTCTGAACGAGCGCGGGTTGATAATCGCTGGTGCTCGTGACGAAAGTGGGGCGTTCGTGGATACCGCGGCCTACCTGCGAGCGCGCGGGATTCCGCCCTGGACGGCACCTCAGCCGGGGACGAATACGACCCTGGCCGTAGTGGCGACAGACTACCCGTTGAGCCGCATCGATCTGGTGACACTGGCCGGGCAGGCGATGAACGCCATCGTCCGCCGCATCGCACCGGCCAACACCCAGTTCGACGGCGACCTGGTCTTTGCCTGTTCCACGGCACCGGAACCAGCGGAGGTGCCAGCGGCGGAGCTGCTGCGCGTGGGAACCTGCGCCGAATCGGCGCTGGCTCGGGCGATCGAACGGTCGGTGGCGCCCTCCTGACTGGCGATCCACCTGGCTCGGGACCAGATTTAGACGTTTAGTGTATTTCAGGCGAAGCCGGCAAGGAGGAAGTTGTTGGAAAAGGCCGCGACCCCGATCCGGGTCCGGGTATTCTTCGATATCGATGGGACTCTCCTGTACACGGACGGTGCGGGGCGTGTGGCGATCCGCGCCGCTCTGGAACAAGTGTACGGGACGAGCGGTCCTATCGACGGCTACGTCTTTCACGGGAAAACCGATCCGCGGATCGTCTTCGAGCTGATGATAGCAGCGGGTCTCGAGGCGGGCGAGGTCCGCAGGCGTATGCCCGAAGTGTGGCCGGTCTATCTCCAGGCGTTGGAGCGCGAACTCGAAGAGCGGCAACGAGAAGGCCGTATCACGCTGCTGCCTGGCATCCTCGAGCTGCTGGCGGCGCTCGCTGAGCGGCCCGATGTGACGATCGGACTGCTCACCGGTAACATCGAGGAGGGTGCCCGGTTGAAGCTCGCGGCCGCCGGCTTGGGTTCGACCTTCGCCGTCGGTGGCTTTGGATCCGACTCCGAGGATCGGGCGGATGTGGCGCGTGCCGCGCTCAGTCGCAGCCGGGACTTGGACGGTGAAGAGTCGGCGACAGTCGTGCTGGGAGATACGCCGGAGGACGTCGCCTGTGCGCGAGCGGTGGGTGCCTTCGCGGTCGCGGTGGCCACCGGCCGGCACGAAGTCGACGAGCTGCTGGAGAGCGGGGCAGATGCCGTTTTCGAGGACTTCAGTGACACGGAGGCGGTTCTGGGCTGCATATTGTCGCTGGCCGGGCCGGGTGGTGCATCCGCAGAAGCGGCTGGCAATGGCGGGGATCGATGAGCTACGAGGGCAACTTCGACGTAGTGATCGAGGGCGTGGGGGCGGAGCGAGGCGCTAGAGTCTTGGCGGCCCCCGAAGGGCTCTACGTCAACAAGCACCAGGTCCCCTACTCGACGCTGCTGGGCGTCGCGTTGCGGGGCTCAATACTGCTGGTCGTAGGCACTCAGGTGGCTATGGCATTGCGCGGGAGCCACGAGGGTCTCGCTACGCTGGCAGCGGAGCTGCGGACCCGCGCCGGTCTCGAGCACTTGGCGCAAGCCGACCGCGATGCCTTGGAGGGCGAGCGCGTAGTCTTCGCGACGCCGGTAGCGCTCTCCGGGCTCGTCGAGATGGAGCGCTTCAAGGGTATGGCGCTGGAGGTGGTCACCGATCAGGCGCTACACGTCTTCGAGCGCGGTGGCCGCCACTTCCGCCTGTCCTGGGATCGCATCACCAAGGTCGATGTGACCCAGGCGAAGTTCGGCCGCCTGCTCCGGATCGGCAGCGGCCCGACCCAACTCGAGATCCTCTACCTCACCGACGCTCAGATTCAGACGATTCGCGGCCTCGCCTCCCGCCATTCGAGCGCGCTCTTGGGGGTCGCCGGCGATGCACAGGCTCCCGAGCCGGTGGCCGAGGATGCGCCGACGGTACCGGAGTCGCGCCCCGATGAGAACCTGACCCGGCGCTTCACGATCCCCGAGTTCGAGGCCTCGCTGGGTGCCGTCGGCGCCGGTTCCGACCGGCCGCTGGGCGCCGCCATCGACCGCTTGCAGATGTCGTCGCTGTTGCCGGTAGGGTTCCTCGAGGAGCACCTACGCGAGCTCCGCAACATTTATGACGGCGCGCTGCTCAGGGCCAAGCGCGAAGCCGCCGCCTCGGGCGAGCTGTTCGGCGCCGCCGAGGCGCTCGGCGGCCGGCGCCTCTGGGATGCCGTGGTGGACAACATCGGCGTGGCAACAGATGCGACGGTCCGGGCCTTCGAGCGCCAGACGCGACGCGTCGCCGCCAACCGCCGGATCCCGTGGCGCAAGGCGCGGAGCAAGTTCATGCCCTCGCCGAAGGAGATCTCCGGCGTGAAGCAGCGGCTGACCCGCGGCGTGTCTATGCTCGAGGGGCCACTGAAGACGGTTAGCCAGGCGGCAGAGGGTTTGCGGCCGGCGGCCCAGGCGGGTCCTGCGGAACTCAAGGAGGCGTACAACCGTTGGCAGACCAGCCTGATGGAACTCGATCAGGCTTACGCCACGGGTTGGAGCGGGCTGAGCCGTGAGGTGATCGGCGTTTGGCAGGATGCGTTTCTGCCGCGGCTGACGCGCTTGGGCGGCGAGCGGCGGCGCATGTTCCCGCGCCCGCTCAAGTACGCGTTCTACTTCTTGCTGCTGTTGGCTGTCGCTGCCCTGGCGTATCTGTACTTCACCGGCCAGCTGACTCAGATAATCCAATTCGAGCCGGCGCAGTAGCCGGCGAACTGAGGAAGTGAAGGAGTTAATCGGGATGGCGAACTCGCAATCTAAGTTTTACGGATTTCTTGCGTTGATACTCGTCGCTGGAGCGGCGTTGATCGGATTCGTCGTGATCAGCAATCGCGGCGGAGCGAGTGTCGGCGAGGTAGACCCCGTGGTGCTCCAGAACCTCATCGATAGTGGGCCCAGCGATCAGTTGGCTGTGATCAGTGGCGCGGACGATGCGCCGGTCTCCGTCGAGGAATTCGCCGACTACCTGTGCGGGGCCTGCGGCATGGTGGCGACCCTGAGCGTGCCGCAGATCCTAGAGAACTACGTCGATACCGGTAAGGCACGTTTCGTCTTCTACGATTACGTTCTGAACCCCGCATCTCATGCCAAGACAGCCGCGCAGGCGGCCCGCTGTGCCGGTGACCAGAACGCCTTCTGGGCGATGCACAAGGTGCTGATGAGCCGGCAGCGTGAGTGGGGCACCGCGCGCAACCCCCTTAGGGTGATCCGCGAGTACGCCGACGGCCTGGGCCTGGACGGCGCAGCCGTCGAGACCTGCGTCGAGAACGGCACGTACCTTGACGTGGTGATGGCCAGCACCCAACATGCGAAGCAGCGCGGCCTGAACAGCACGCCGGTGTTCTTCTTCAACGGTCGGCCCTTCGCGGGAGCGCGGGGCTACGATCAGATGGCTCAGATCATCGAGGAAGAGTTGGCCCGCGGCCAGAACCAGTGAACCGACGCAGGGCAATCGCGGTCCTGGCGCTGCTCGGCGCCCTGGACGCCACTTATCTTCTACTCGGAAAGCTCGGCATCACGAGCGGCTACGTCTGCAGTGTCGCCGGGGGCTGCGAGGTCGTCAACACATCGCCGTACTCGGAGTTCTTGGGGATACCCGTGGCGGCGATCGGGGCCGCCGGCTACCTGGCAATACTCGTCGTCGCGCTAGCGGCGATACAGCCGCGCTGGCTGGCCGACCGGCGGCCGGATCTGCTACTGGGCCTGCTGTCGGGTGTGGCCGTCGCCTTCTCGCTCTACCTCACCTACGTCGAGCTGTTCGTCCTGCGTGCGTTGTGTCAGTGGTGCATGGTATCGCAGGCACTGATAATCGCGATATTCGTGCTCGCGCTGGTGGGTGTGCGGAGTTCAGTATCCAATAGCCGACAGCCAACGCTCGGGTGAGAAGGTGTATCCAATAACCAACTCCCAAGATCCGACGTCCAAGCACCAAGGCTCGGGGAGTTGATCTCCCCGAGCCTTGGGACTTGCTCCTTGGCGCTTGAATCTACCTGGTTACCCGGACATTGAATGTCGGATATTGGATGATGAAAAAGAGGGCAACGCGGTCGCGTTGCCCTCATCTACTAGCTCGGCGCCCAGAACCCCTCGAGCGCCTGCCCATCCGGCGACTGTCGTAGTTTCTCGAAGGCGCGGTTGCGGATCTGGCGGATCCGCTCGCGCGTCACGCCGAGCAGCGAACCGATCTCTTCCAGCGTCATCTCCTCGCCGTCGTCGAGCCCGTAGTAGAGGACGAGGATCTTACGCTCGCGCTCGGTGAGATACTTCTTGAACATGTCCTGGAGGAACTGGCGACGCGCTTGGAACTCGATCTCGTCCTGGATGTCCTCTGTCTCCATCCCGGAGAACCGTTCGCCGAACGATGCGCTGTCCCTGTCGGTGCGGTCGAGCGGTGCATCCAAGCTGAGCTCGGCCGAGGCCACCCGTCTCAGGGCCCGGATCGTCTGTACCGGCTCGCCCATCCGGTCGGCAATCTCGCGGTCGGTCGGCGTGCGGCCCAACTGCTGGGTCAGCGCCGTCTCCGTCCGCGACAGCTTCACCAGGTTCGAGTTCTGATTGAGTGGGATCCGCACCGAGCGCGTCTGCTCGGCCAGCGCCTGCAGCACCGTCTGGCGGATCCACCAGACCGCGTAGGAGATGAACTTGACGCCCTTGTCGGGGTCGAACTTCTTGACCGCCTTGAGCAGACCCTCGTTACCTATGCAGACCAGCTCGGCCAGGTTCAGCCCGCGGCCCTGGTACTTCTTCACGTAGGAGATCACGAAGCGCAGGTTCGCCGTCACCAGCCGCTCGGCGGCGCGGCGATCGCCGGCCCGCGCCCGGCGGGCGATCTCTCGCTCCGTTGCCGCGTCCTCGATGAGTGGGTACTTCTCGACGTCGTGCAGGTACTGGTCGAAAGAGTCTAAGGCCTTGGAGCTAAAGAACATGCTCACGCTGCAACTGCTCGAGGTTCAGTTGATGGCCGACAAAAAGGCGAGAACCCGCAGGCGGCCTCGCGGGGGATACAACGACGCCCGAGCGCCATGCGCCTCGCCAGCCAGCCGCCCCGTAGCGATACCGGTGGCGGAAACGGACGACCTCAAGACGTAGGTAGACAAGACTGTATAGTATATGCCCGTTTCCGGGTCTCGTAAACCCCCGAACAGAAGGCGAATCGCCGTAAAAATAAGCTGACAAACACCTTCCAACTCCCGTACCAACCCTTGTTACACCGCGCCGGGGTCCCGTGGTTCCAGCCGCCCGCCACCCCCCTCCGCCAGTGCTGCCAGTATGGCGGGCCCCGGCGGCGCGTCGGGGCCCAGGCACAGGCTATACGGATTCGGCGTGTCCAGCACCACCGTCTCCACCAGCGCTTGATGGTCGGCCTGGCCCGCGGCTCGTTGTAGGGGGACGAGCTTGGCCCTGAAGCCGCGCCGGTGGGCGAAGAGTGGGGTCCGTTCCCGGGCGACGACGAGGCGGCCTCGGAGGTAGAGCCAGCGGGTGCCGATCCGGGCAAGGCAGACTCTGGCGGAACGAACACGGCTGAGCGGCACGCCCAGTTCGGCTTCGGCGGCGCGGCTCAGCCAGCGGGGCAGGCCGCGAGGCCCGGCGTCCCATTGGTGGTAGCGCCCGGCGCGGGTGATTACCGCGAGGGTGGCGGCGATGGCGAGGTGGGCGGCGCCCCAGAGCCGGGGCCACCAGGGCACGGGCGCGAGGACCAGGACAAGGGCGGCGACCGCAGCGAAGGGCGGCGCCGTCCAGGCGACGGTCGCGATTGCTCCCGCCAGGACGAGCTGAACGCTAGTGAGGCCGCGGAGCTGGGGTGCGGGGCCGGCCGTGCGGGAGGCAGTGTGCGCGGCTAGGACAGGAATGTGGACGAACAGGGCGACGGCCAGCGCTAGCAGCGCTGCCCACCACTGGATGCCCTGGCCCTGGCCTTCCAGCGCTGCGGATGCGAACAAGGCTGCGGCAGGCGGCCGAATGATGGTGTGCAAGGCGCTCCACCAGAGGTCCGTCAGCCTGTACTGCGAGGCGGCCAGCTCGACGAGCGCCAGAGCCACGAGCGTCAACCAGACCAGCGGTGTGCCGAGCCCGCTGAGCGGTTCCGGTAGCTCGAGCAGTCCGAGGTGGCTGAAGGCGCCCGGCACGGCGAGGGCGGCGTAGAGGCTCAACCCGACGGCGGCGGCGCAGGCCAGCACGCTCAGCAGGAGCTGGATCGAGTCGTGGTTGAGTGTCTGTTCCACAGGTCGTCCGACATTGGCGGTCAGCGCTGGGCGTCTTCGATGGCCGCGAGGATCTCGGCCCTCAGCTCCTCGTAACTTGCCAGGCCGACCAGCGAACGGTTGCCAAGTACGATCGTCGGTGTGCCCGTCGCGCCAGAGTCGAGTGCCTCACGCACATCCGATTCTACGACCGCCAACGTCTCGGGCGCGCTCAGACAGCTGGTGAACTCTTGCGGCTCGAGCCCTAGGCTCTCAGCGTAATCGATCCATAGCGAGTCGGGTGCCGCGGCGCCGGACCACTCGGGCTGCCGCACGTACAGGTAGTCGTGGTACGCCCAGAACCGACCCGCGACGCCGGCGCAGTGCGCGGCCTTCGCCGAGGAAACCGCGTTACGATGGATCGCCGCCAGCGGGAAATAGATATAACGGAGGCGAACCAGCTCGCGGTCGACGAACTCGGCGGTGATGGCGGGCAGCGCCGCCAGCGCGAAGTTGCGGCAGTAGGGGCACTCGAAGTCGGAGTATATCGCCAGCTCGACGGGCGCGTCGGGAGAACCGAGCACCCGGTAGTCGGCGGAGTCCTGGGCCCGCAAAAGGCCGGGGAGCAAAAGAGCGGCGAGCAGTACGATCGTGTTAGTCTTCAATACCTAATATCCCACACTCAATATCCTGGTCACCAAGGTAGGCCTCACGTGTCAAATACCAAGCCCCAACGTCCTATGATCAATTGTCTCAAGGGCTGATACTCGAATGTTGGTCCTTGGCTCTTGAGTAATCCTTGGCTACTCGGGCGTTGGATGTCGGATATTGGATATTGAGATCACTCACCCGCAGCCCGCAGCTTCCTCACTCGCATCAGATCATACTCACGAACCACGGCCGGCGGCCATTCACCCGCTCTCACCTCCGCGACGATCCGTGAGAGCTCCGATCGCGCCCGCTCGGCGGTGACCGGATCGATCCAGTTGCGATCGACCGCCTCATCGAACTCGTCCTGGTCGAGAACCTGGAGGCAGCCGTCCGCAGCGATCCAAAGGTCGAGACACAGGTCGAACATCTCCCAGGCTGGCCCTTCTAGTTGGGCCGGTGCGATGAGGTTCACGTACCAGCCGGTGAAGCTGCCGTCCTTGAGATGGAAGCGGCCTATGTCGTGCCATGCTTCCGGGAAGACGAACCAGACGATGGCGGCGCCCGGCTCGTAGATCACGTCGTCTCCGACCTTCAGCGTCGCCGCGACGGTGGCCGGGTCGTGCAGGGTCACCTTGTAGTCGGGGCGATCGACAACCAGGTCCTGGACGAAGACGTCCAGTCGGTCGGGCGGCCGGTGGTAGTGGATCTCGACGCGCGGCATCGCCTCAGTCGTAGAACGCCTTGCGGTTCTCCAGGTTGGGCGCCGGCTCGAGGCGCGGCCCGGCGTCGGCAGCGTAATGGCGCAGCCGCTCTCGCACGCGGTCGAGGCCCAGGGAATCGGCGTAGCGCAGCAAGCCGCCTCGGAAGGGTGGGAATCCGGTACCCATGATCATCGCCACGTCGAGCGTACCCGGCGAATCGACGACTGCGTCGTCCAGAATGCGCGCCGCCTCGTTGATCATGCTGAAGACCATCCGCTCCTCGGCGGCGGCCGAGCCGGGTGGCGTGCCCGTGGCCTCCCGGCGAAGCAGCTCCTCGACCTCCGGGTTGACGCCTTTGGCCCGTTTGCCGTCGTAGCGGTAGAAGCCCAGGCCGCCTTTCCGCCCGGTCACACCGCTGGCCAGCACCTCACCCATGACCGGTGCCGGCGCGAACCGCTCGCCGAGGCCTGTCACCATAGTCTGGCTCACCTCGGCGACGACGTCGAACCCGATCTCATCCAGGAGCCGCAACGGACCGACGGGCATCCCGAACTGAGACATCGTGCGGTCGAGACGCTCGATCGACATCCCACCTTGCAGCAGGTAGCCGGCTTCGGTCAGGTAGGCGGCGAGGATTCGGTTGACCACGAAGCCTGGTGAGTCCTTCACGACGATTGGTGTCTTGCCGAGATGGACGGCGAGTTCGAACGCCGTCGCCAGGCTGTCGTCCGCTGTCTGTTCACCACGCACGACCTCTACCAGCGGCATGCGGTGCGGCGGGTTGAAGAAGTGGAGGCCACAGCTGCGTCCCGGGTGGCTCATCTCGCGCTGCAGCTCCGAGATCGAGAGGGCCGAGGTGTTGCTGACGATCAGTGACGTCTCGGGCACGTTCTCCTCGATCGTCCTGAACACTCTCCGCTTCACGTCCATCAACTCCAGCACGGCCTCGACGACGACATTCGCTCGCTCGAAACCCTCGTAGCTAGTGGCACCCCTCAGGCAGTCGCGCCGCTCCTTGAGCTCGTCGGCGGACCAGCCGGAGCGGTCCGCCGCCTTCTCGAGCAGCCCCTTCGCCCGCGCCACTCCCGCGTCGACGCGCGCCCGGTCCAGGTCCACGACGCGGACCGGGATGTTCTGGTAGGCGAAGAGCTCTGCGATCCCGGCACCCATCAGGCCGGCGCCCACGACCCCGGCCCGCTTGACCTTGGCCGGCTCGCCGGCCGGTACACTTTTCCGCGCCGTCTCGGTGAGCTGGTAGATGGCGATCAGGTTCTTGCACTCGGGTGTAACGCTGAGCGCCCCAAACGTCTCCGACTCCTGCGCGTACGCCTTTTCAGGAGACATGGTCAGGCCGCTTACGGTGACGTCGAGCGCGGCAGGCAGCGCCGGATAATGCCCTTTGGTCCGGGCCGCTACAGCTTTGCGTGTCAGCCGCGTGATCAGCCAGCGGGCCGGCGCCCCGTCCTGAACGGCTCGGGCGAAGAACGAGCGGCGACGTCGTAGCGGCTTCTTACCCTTACCGGCCATCCTCTTGGTGAAGGCGCCGGCCTCCTTGTCGAAGCGGTCGGCCTCGAATATCTGGTCGATCAGGCCGAGCTTAGAAGCGCGCCTGGCGCTCACCTGCCTGCCGGAGAGTATCAGGTCGAGGGCGTGGCGCAGCCCGATGAGGCGCGGAGTGCGGACGGTACCGCCTAGGCCCGGCAGGATGCCGATCTGAGTCTCGGGGAAGCGGAGGCGCGTCCGCGGGTGGTCGCTGGCCACCCGGAAGTCACAGGCGAGTGCGAGCTCAAGGCCGCCTCCCACACAGGCACCGTCGATCGCCGCCACCGTTGGCACCGGCAACCGCTCCAGCCGCAGAAAGATCTCCTGGCCGCGGCGCGACATCTCGGCGGCCTCGGCCGCGCTTTCGATCGCCGCCAGCTCGTCGATGTCGGCGCCGGCGATGAAGTTGCGGTGCTTACCGCTCCGAATCAGCAGAGCCTGGACCTGCCCGCGCTCTACCGCCGCCTCGATCGTTTCGAGCAGCTCATCGAGCCGCAGCATCACCCGGCGCGTCAGCAGGTTGACCTTGGAATCGGGGCGGTCGAAGGCAAGTAGGGCGAGGCCGTACTGGATCTCGAGTTGGAGGTCGGGGATCGCTTCGTTCATCGATTGGACCTCCTGTGGCGGGTACGGCGGGCGGCGCCGCCAGCGGCGCCTCCCGGGTAACATCGGCTGAGCAGGCCGGTCCGCTCAGTAGATAGGGCGGATCTCGGCGTTCGACTCGTCGATCACCAGCGTGTCCGCGCCTCCCGCAGACTCGATAGGCACGTTCCAGTACAGCTCTTCGAAAACAAGCACGCTGCGCGTATGGATCCACCAGCGGCCGCGCGGCACGCTGAAGAAGGCCCAGCCGCTGCCGTCGGTCGTGTCCTCCAAAACCTCGCCCAGCACCTCGACCAGGCTGTCGACGACCTCGCCGTAGTCCACGAACGCCCGCTCCTCCCAGGCCTGTAGCACCGCGTTGAACGAGTCGGCCCGCGCCCGGTACGTCCCCTGCAGCTCGGTGAACTCGTCGAAGTAGCGCGTCTGCGTCCGCTCCAGACGCCCGACCTGCGAGTCGAGCTGGTCGAATCGGCTGAACAGCCTGGCGTACTCGGTGCTCGACCGGTCCATGCCTCGCATCTGCTCCGACAGTGACTGCAGCTCCGAGCGGATCTCGTTCCAGGCCGCCTCCGCGTCCGTCCAACGCTGCCGGGCAACGGAGACCGAGTCGCGAAGCTCGGTGAGGTCCGCCGGAGGCTGCGGCTCGGGCTGGGTCGACTGGGCGGCGAGTGCCTCGAAGATCGAGTCCCGGTCGTACGGCAAGGCCTGGATGATCAGCTGCGCACGGCCCGTTACCTCACCCTCGGCGCCCTCAGAGGCGGCCCGCACCGCGAGCTGGGTTGAGCGGCTGCACGCCGACAGCGCTACCAGCGTGACAAGTCCCAAAACCCAATGCTTGTTCATTGAGCTCTCCCAGATTAAAGTTTTCTGCTCGCTGATTCGGACAGAACCTAGGAAGGAGCCTGGGAGTTTTCAAGTTCCCGGCGTGGAGGCCTGTGATTACCTGGCTGAAGACCCCTCGCGGCCCGGCGGCACGTCGACCCCGGCGCACGGCGGCAGCCGCGGCACGGCGCGCCCTGGTACTCCTGCTGGCCGCCTCGACCCTGGCGGGCTGCGGCTACAGCCGCATCCACGAACTGGACGACCAGGCCCTGGTGGCGCGCTCCGACATCGAGATCCAGCTGCTGCGCCGGGCCGAGCTGGCTCCCACCCTGGTCGAGACCGCCCAGCGCTATACCCAGCTCGATTCGACGGTTGTCGAGGCGGTGGCAGATTCACGGGCTGGGCTGGTGGCCGCCGTCAGGGCGACCGATCTGTCGGCAATGGAAGCGGCCAGCCTGTCGCTGTCCGATGCGCTGAGCGAGTTGCTGTCCGCGGTCGCCGGCTACGCGGAACTCCAGGCGGACCCGGGCTTCCAGCGGCTACTCGTTCAACTCGAAGCCACTCGGCAGCAAGTCGTCTTAGCGGGTCGGAGCTACAACGAGGCGGTGCGTCTCTACAACGAGTATATCGGCGGCTTCCCCCAGGTGCTGACCGCCAAGATCATCGGAGCCGAATCGCGCCGACCATTCGGGACTCCGGAGTCCACCGACTCGGACCCCCCGGCCGACGGGTGATACCTTAGCCCACTAACCGCTTCAGCAATTCGAGCCCGATCAACACGATCAGGGGCGACAGATCGACCCCTCCCGTTTCTGGTAGCGCCTTGCGAGCCGGCTCCAGCACCGGGTCGGTCAATCGCTTCAGCAGATCGATCACCGGCTGGTCCGCGTTTGGCGATACGAACCAGGAGAGGAGCACGCGCAGGAGGATGAGCCCCTGGTACAGCGTGATAAGAAATACGAGAAGTTCGCCGATTCTCACGAGTCCCACCGCCTGTTCGGAGTTGGTCCGCTGGTCCCGGTTCCACTACGGCGGCGCCNNACGGATTGTGGGAAGCCCCACATTTTTGACGCCGCCGACGGTACCTGACTAGAATTGGTGACTTCTTCAGTTGGTTCTCGACACTGGAAAGGAATGCTGATGCCCTCTGGGGAGGAAAAGCGACAGCTCGTTCGGTATCTGTTCCTGAAGCTGGACCCTTCGTGGCGGCGGCTGAGCGTGGAGAAGCAGATCGACCAAAAGGTCGAGCTTGCCGATACGATTCGCGGGTTCCAGGCGAAGTGCTTGCTCAGGTCCTACAGCACAATGGGTACGCGGGGCGACTGCGACTTCATGCTGTGGCAGGCGGCGGAGGAGCTGGAGACGCTGCAGGCGCTGGAGACGGCGATCTTCTCGACCCGCATGGGCGCATACCTGACGACGCCGTACAGCTACCTAGCGATGACCAAGCGCTCGGTTTACGACTTTCCGGACGACCCCGAGCACGATGAGCGGATCACCGTTCGCCCCCAGGACTCGAAGTACCTCTTCCTTTACCCGTTCGTGAAGACGCGGCCGTGGTACAAGCTGCCGCACGCGCAGCGGCAGGAGATGATGGGCGAGCATGTGCGCGTCGGCCGGAAGTACCCCGACATCAGGATCAACACGGCCTACTCCTTTGGGCTCGACGATCAGGAGTTCATGGTTGGCTTCGAGGGCGACGATCCCGGCGACTTCCTCGATCTGGTGATGGAGTTGCGGGAGAGCGACGCCTCGGCCTACACGCTCCAGGACACGCCCATCTTCAGCTGCATCCAGATGTCGCTCTGGGACGTGCTCGATTCGCTGGGTGGCGCTTCGGTCTCCGAGCTGGCGCGCGTGACCGAGCGCGATTCCCAGGGCTTCGTCGCGGTGGCCGCGCTTGACGAACTGCCGCCCGGCGCCTCGAAACGGGTATACAACGGCGCCGACGCCATCGCCCTGTTCAATGTGGATGGCACGTATTACGCCGTGAGCGACCGCTGCTCGCACGGGCGCGCCTCGCTCAGCGAGGGTTCCGTCGATGCCGACGGCTGCACGCTCAATTGCCCGTGGCACGGTGGCAAGTTCGATATCCGGACCGGAGAACCGGTTGACGGCCCGGTCAGAGAGGGAATTAGGAAGTATCGGGTGAAGGTGGAGGAGGGCCGGATTCTGGTGGGCTAAGTTGGAATTTCCTCTGGGAATTCTCGAATATCGATTCGGGGACCAGTGCAACAGGGGAGGTAAGGAAGCTGGAAGAACTTCTATACCTCCCTACCTCCCCTGTTCTACTGGTCCCTTGCTCGACATTCCCAAAGGACCTGCCGATTGACCCATCAAGAAGTCGGAACTCCCCCCAAGAAAAAGAGCGGGATCTTCTTCCCGCTCTCTTGTATCTCGTGGCCCGTTCCCGAATTCTATTCGACGATTACGGCCTCGAGTCGGTAGTGCTCCGGGTTCACCGCTCTGCCGCTCACCAGCACCTCGTAGTGCACGTGCGGGCCCTTCGCCAGCCCACTGCTCCCCACGTGCGCTATGACGTCGCCGCGCCGCACCTCATCGCCGACCCCGACCTTCAGGTTCCGCTCGTTGTGCGCGTAGCGCGTCTTGATGCCGTTGCCGTGATCGATCTCGACCGTCCAGCCGTAGCCGGGCCGCCAGGCCGCGTACGTCACACGGCCGTCGGCCGTCGCCACCACCGGCGTGCCGCGGCGGGCCGAGAGATCGATACCTTCATGTGGACGACGAACGTTCAGCAGGGGGTGCCAGCGACTGCGGCTGAAGGAGGAGCTCAACCACCCACTGGTGGGGTCGATCGACGGGTAGCTGGCCAGCCGATCGCTGTGCGCCTCCATCGCTTTCGACGCCTCCTGCAGACTCGCCTGCAACAGGTTCGACTGCCGCAGCAAGCGGTTCAGGTCGGTCGTCGTGCCGAAAACCTCGCCGCCGAGGTCCGCATCCAGCTCCAGCAGCGGCTCGCTTTCGATCGAGCCGGTGCCCGGTCCACCAATACCCACCTGCCGTACTTCCGGATCGATCTCCGGTAGCCCGGCCAGCAACCGAAAGCGCCGGTCCCGCTCAGAGATGTTCGTGAGCGTCGCGCTCAACTGGTCCACCGTCTCCTGCATCCGCTCCACATCCGCCACCAGAAGGGCGTTCTCCCGCTCCAGCCTCTCCGCCTGCACCAGGTCTCCCAGCTTGAGGAGCAGCGCTGCAGACGCGACCAGGATGAACAGGAGGAAACCAGCTACCCCGGCTACCGCGTAGCGCAGCACTCGGCGAGAGATCTGCAACGAGTGCGCAGGCTGCGGTGAGTCGGTGATAACTAGGAACGTCAGGCGGTTTCGTTCCATTCGCCGTTTGGGTTCTCTAGGCATTCACGGACAAGTCCATCGGCGACATTGCGAACCTGCCCCTCAGGCGAAGTGCGTCCGCCTGCTGGGCTCCCGGCATGCCGATGGAGGAGGGGCGGCGCCACGTTAACAGCTTCGGGCGGCACTGTCAAGCCACCGCGTCGCTCGCCTGTGGTGCAAAGTCTGTACCCTGTTAGACAATGGTGTGTAAACATGCGTATTTGATAGACTTACCCCCCAAAAACGCCCCGCTAAAAGTGCCTTTTTCCGGTAATTATTGCCCAGGAAAGCGGAAATTTTGCCCGAATTTCCCGAGCCGGGCGGTGCCCCGGTTGCGCCCGCGTCTGGGCCCCGGCACTATTGGGGCAGCCCCACCGAATACGGGTGTCGGAAACAGGAGCCGTCCTCGCGTCGGCCCCCGACCGGAGAACCCAAGTGCTTGGACTCTACATACTTGCCGCCATGGTAGGCGGAGGTTTGCTCGTCTTCTCGGTGCTCGGCGGTGCTCACGACGATGTGGGCGACGTGCACGTGCATGGGCTGGATGTGGATGCCGCCGGCTTCGACGCCGATCTCTCGGGAGTCGATGTTGACGTCTCGGGAGTGGACGTGGCGGGTGCCGATGTGCACGTTGGCGGCCTCGACGCGGACCACGATGTCGATGTCGGTCACGGTGGTGCGGGCGCCTTAGTGCTGGGTTTCTTCCGGCCGCGCAACCTCATCTTCTTCCTCGCCGCCTTCGGCCTTACCGGGACCGTGCTGACCGTGACTAACGCGTCGACGCCGAACACGACGCTGCTGTTGTCCTTGGCGATGGGCGGAGGCGCGCTGCTGCTCACGCACTCGGTCTTCAGTTGGCTGAGGCGCAGCGAGGTCGGCATCGACACGGTGGGTGACAGGGAGATCGAGGGTCGAACGGCGCGGGTCGTGCTGCCGCTGGCGCCGGGAGGGTGCGGGCGCGTGGTCTGCACGATCGCCGACCGCGAATACTACCTCACCGCGCGTGTATCTAAGGATGTAACGGAGCAACTAGCGGCCGGCAGCGAGGTCGTAATACTCGGGATCCGGGATGGGGTCGCCGAGGTGATCCCCTTCGACGTGCCGGAGCTTCCGCCAGCAGAAAGTTGAGGGTATCCGAGTGGACCCGGAAACTGGTCTCGTATTAGGAACGATCGGACTGGGCGTCGCCATGGCGCTCATCTATGTCGTCAAGTCGCTGATCGTGATCTGCCAGCCCAACGAGATGGTGGTGATCACGGGCCGCAAGCGGCTGACCGCCGACGGGCGCCGGGCGGGCTACCGGCTGCTGCACGGCGGCCGGACCCTGCGGGTGCCGATCGTCGAGCGCGTCGCCAGGCTCGACCTGACAACGCTGCCCATCGAGGTCGTTGTCAAGAACGCCTACTCGAAGGGCGGCATCCCGCTCATCGTCCACGGCATCGCCAACGTGAAGATCAGCGCGCGCGATCCCGTCGCGCACAACGCCGTCGAGCGCATGCTCGAGAAGCCGTTCGAGGAGGTAATGCAGATCGCCAAGGACACGCTCGAGGGTAACCTGCGCGGCGTGCTGGCGACGCTGACCCCCGAGGAGGTGAACGAGGACCGGCTCAAGTTCGCCCAGATGCTGATCGAGGAGGCGGACGAGGACATGAAGAAGCTCGGCCTCGAGCTCGACACGCTGAAGATCCAGAACGTCACCGACGAGGTGAACTACCTCGACTCGATCGGCCGGCAGCAGACCGCTGATATCCTCAAGAAGGCGCGCGTCGCCGAGGCGGAGCGCTTTTCCGAGGCCGAACAGACCGAGGCGTCGGCCCGCCAGGCCGCCGAGATTGCCAAGATCCAGGCCGACCTCGCCATCGTCGAGCAGAACAACGAGCTGCGCGTCCGCACCGCCGAGCTCGAGGCCGCCGCACTGGCCAAGGAGCGGGCCGCTCCGGTCGCCGGTGAGAAAGCCAAGACCGTCGCCGAGCAGGACCTGCAGCAGGAGCGGATCGCGCTCGAGCAGCGGCGGCTCGAGGCCGACGTGCTGCTGCCCGCCCGGGCCGAGCGCGAGGCGATGGAAGAGCGGGCCAAGGGTGCCGCCGCTTCGATCACCGAGGACGGCAGGGCACGGCTCTTCGTGCTGGGTGAGATGATCAAGCTCTACCTGGGCGCGGGTAGCGAGGCGGAGCGCATCTTCATCCTCAACATGCTGCCCGAGATCATCAGAGAGCTGTCCAGCTCGGTCGAGGGTATCGACATCGATCGCCTTACCGTCATCGATTCCGGCGAGGGCGCCGGCGTCGCCAACGCCGCCGGCCAGTTCCCGGCGGCGATTATTAAGCTGACCGAGCAGATCGAGAACGCGACGGGCGTCAACATTCTTAGCAAACTAGGCTCCGGCTCGGCAACGGAAGTAGAGGCAGAACTCGAGTAGGGTAGGCTGAACGTTGAACATCGCACATCGAACATAGAACTTCGAAGTTCAACGTTCGATGTGCGATGTTCAGTTGTTTTTCACCACCGACCCGTCGGCCAAGACCCGCCCCGCACTCTCTGGAAAATCGAGCCTGCCCAGCGAGTCCACCAGAAATGCTCCTCTCCCCGCGGGATCGAACTGGACTAGGCCCGGCGCCACCTGGTAGGTCGAGCGGAACTCGACGTCGCTGACCCGGCCCGCCGCATCGACGTAAGCACAGACGATACCGCCGATGTTGCCTGGCTCCCGCATGTTGAACGGCCCGTAGGTCAGCAGGTTGCCCAGCGAGTAGAAGGTGAGAGCGGCGCCGCGCCATTCTGCGGCGCGGAGCACGTGCGGTCCATGTCCGATCACCAGGGCGGCGCCTGATTCCGCCGCTGCGCGGGCGATCGCCACCGGGTTCCCTCTGTCCTCGCCGAGGAAGATCTCGCTCCGGTTCGGCGTGCGCTGGGCGCCGGCGCCTTCGGCGCCCACATGCATGTTCACTATGACTCGTCGGTACCTGGCAAAGGCGCGGGCGACGTGGCGTCGCAAGGCGCTCAGGTCACGGGGATCGGGGCCGGCCAGAAAAGGGCTGAACCCGAGCACGGCGACGGTGTCGCCCCCTGGAGTGACGACAGGCGTTGCCAGCGTGTCGGCGCCGGTGACGTGAGCGCCCGCCTGCTGCAGGTGGCTCATCGTAGCGGTGAATCCTTCGTAGCCGGCATCGTTCGCGTGGTTGTTGGCCAGGTTCGCCACGAAGGCGGCGTCGCCGGCGACGCGGCGCAGTGCGGCCGCCGCTGCGACGGGCTGACGGAAAGCGTAGCAGCGCGTCGAGCCCGGTCGGCACTTCCGCGGTGCCGGGCCCTCGCCGATCGCGCCTTCGACGTTGAGCAGCACGACGTCGGCGTCGCTCACCAGGCCGTGCAGCGGTGCCAGAAGCGAGTCGGGGTCGGGGAAGGGGGGCACGTCGCGGCCGAGCCTGGCCGCCCAGAGCGTGTCGAGGTTGTTGCCCATCAACACGTCGCCACCTGCACAGATGCGGACTGCGCGCTCCGCCGCTGCGGGGGCGGGGACGGCGGTTCCCGACGTGTCGGCCGGCGGCGCTGGCTCGGCCTCCGCTGGGGTGATGGGCGCCGGCTCGGCTGGAGGCCCGGTGGCCTCGACCGGCGGCTCGGCTTCGGGTGCGCCGGGAGGGCCCGCTGGGCAGGCAACCAGCGCGGACAAGAGAAGCGCCCCAAGCGGCGCCACCGCCCGCCGCGGGGCCGAGCCACGGGCCAGGGCGCTCATCGGCTCCGCCCTAGCTCTCGATCTTGGGGAATAGCACCGCCTGCCGGTCCACCGCGCTGCCGGTCAGGTCGAGGTCGGCGAGGCCGGCGAGCCCTGGAAGCGCGTCCTCGCGGCCGAGTGCTTTCCAGAGCTCGCCGCACTTGCAGGGCATGAAGGGGCTGAGCAGCACGGCCAGCCTACCCAGCGCCCGGGCCAGGCTACCGAGGACGGTGTCCAGCTGGGCGCCAGCCGATTCGTCTTTGGCCAGCTTCCAGGGCGCCTGCTCCTCGATGAAGCCGTTGGCTGCACGGGCCAACTCCATGGCCGCCGATATGCCCTGGTGGAGCAGGTAGCCGTCCATCGCCGCCCGGTAGGCTGCCAGAACTTCGCCGGCCCGTCGGTCCAGGTCGGTCTCCTCGGCCCTCGGCACCGCGGCCCCACGGTACTTGTGGATCATCGCCAGCGTGCGGTTCGCCAGGTTGCCCAGGTCGTTCGCCAGCTCGGCGTTGTAGACGTCGTCGAAGCGCTGCCAGGTGAAATCGGCGTCGCCGTCCCAGGGGACCTCGCGCAGCAGGTAATAGCGCAGCGGGTCGGGGCCGTAGCGCTCGGTGGCGCTCTCCAGAGTCACCGGGGCGCCCGCCGACTTCGAGACCTTGCGGCCGCCCCAATGGATGTAGCCGTGCGCCCAGACCGTCTTCGGCAACTCGACGCCGGCAGCCATCAGCATCGCCGGCCAGATGATACAGTGATGTCGAGTGATGCCTTTACCGATCACGTGCAGACTCGCCGGCCACCACTCGCCGTGTCGATCATCGGAGAATCCGACCGCCGACAAGTAGTTGATCAGCGCGTCATACCAGACGTAGACCGCGTGCTGCTCGTCGCCGGGGAAGCGGATGCCCCACTCCCGCTGCGGCCGTGACACCGAGACGTCCTGCAGCCCTTCCTTGAGGACGTTGCGGATCTCGTTGCGCCGGATCTCCGGCTGCACGAATTCCGGGTGCCGCTCGATGTGCTCGAGCAATGCGTCACGGAACGCCGACAGCCTGAAGAAGTAGTTGTCTTCCTTCGTCCACGAGATCTCGCGGTCCGGATGTTCCGGGCAGCGGCCGTCGACCAGGTCTTTCTCCTGCTTGAAGGTCTCGCAGCGCTCGCAGTAGTAGCCCTCGTAAGTGCCCTCGTAGATGTGGCCCGCCTGCTTCGTGCGCTCGACCAACTCGACGACCGCCTTCACGTGACGCGGCTCCGTGGTCCGGATGAAGTCGTCGTGACTGATCGCCAGGCTCTTCCAGGCGTCCTCGAAGACAACCGCCAGTCGATCCACCCACTCCTGCGGACGCAATCCCGCTTCCGCCGCCGGCTCCAGGATGGTCTGCGAGTTCTCGTCCATCCCGATGACGAAATGGACTTCGTCACCGCACAGCCGCCGGTAACGGGCGATGGCATCGGCTCCGATTTTCTCGAAGGCGTGACCGAGATGCGGGTCACCGTTCGAATAATCGATCGCGGTCGTAATGTAGTATCGGGACAAGGCTTGGGCCCTAGTTCTTCCTCGAGCTCCTGCGTGCTTCGGCGGTCTCGCGCTTCAGGTCCTCGAGCGCCACCGTCCGTAGCTCGCCCGCAGGGCCCTTGAGCGTTACGCGGTTCGAGAAAATGTTCACTCCTACGACTTCCTCTTCACCTACCGACGTGCGGACCTGCCGACCTTCCTTCGGGAAGCGCTTGCGCGCCTGGACGTAGAAATCGTGCTCGTAGCGCAGCGAGCACATCAGCCGGCCGCACGCACCCGAGATCTGCGACGGGTTGAGCGACAGGTTCTGGTCCTTGGCCAGCTGCAGCGTCACCGGCTTGAGCTCGGGCAGCCAGTTCGACGAGCACAGCTCGCGCCCGCAACGCCCCACGCCGTCCAGCCGTTTCGCTTCATCGCGCACGCCGATCTGCTTTAGCTCGATTCGTGTGCGATACTTTTTCGCCAGGCTCCGGACCAGCGTGCGGAAGTCCACGCGCTTCTCGGCCGTGAAGTAGATGATCAGCTTGTTGCGGTCCCACTGCCACTCCGCATCGCTGATCTTCATCTTGAGCTTGTGGTCCGCGACCATCTGCCGGACTTCACGGCGGATCCCGCCTTCCTCGTCGCGCAGCTCGAGGATGCGCTCCACGTCCACTGGTGCGGCGCGCCGCAGCACGCGCCGGTTCGGCAGGCTCGTCGCGTTGCAGCCCTCGCAGGCCTCGCACTTGCGTCGCGCCAACTCGTCGGTGGCGCTGACCAGGCCGAGGTCCTGACCCCGGTCCGCCTCGACAACGATGTACTCGTGGCCGCGGAGCGGCGGCGTAACGTGTGCCGTGAAGAAGTCGCGGCGCTTGCCTTTGAAGCGTACTTCGATGAACTGGGGTTGCGGACCACGGGAGATGATCCCGTGTGCTGCAGGTAGCGGTGCTTCGCCGGACGCTTCCTCCGGGCGCTCGTCCGTCGCGTGCGGCGCCCGATCAATCACCGTCCCACGCTCCCATCTCGCGATACTTGGCGTAGCGGCCGTCGAGCAGATCGGCCACCGACCGTTTGTCCAGTTCTGCCAGGTTACGCGTAAGCGATTCCTTCAGCGCCGTTGCGGTGGCGTCCCAATCCTCATGAGCGCCGCCCGGTGGCTCGCCGATAACCTCATCGATGACGCCCAGCTCCAAGAGATCGGGCGCCGTCAGCTTGAGTGCCGACGCGGCCTTCGAGCGGGCTTCCTCCGTGTTTTCCTTCCAGAGGATCGACGCGCAGCCCTCCGGCGAGATGACCGAGTAGATCGCGTATTCGAGCATGGCTATGCGGTCGGCGACTGAGAGTCCCAGCGCTCCGCCGCTGCCGCCCTCGCCGATCACCGCGGCGACGATCGGCACCTCGATCAGCGACATTTCCAATAGGTTCCTGGCGATCGCCTCAGCCTGTCCGCGCTCCTCCGCCCCGATTCCAGGGTACGCCGCCGGCGTGTCGATGATCGTGATCACCGGTCGACCGAACTTCTCCGCCATCCGCATCATGCGCAGCGCTTTGCGGTAGCCCTCGGGATGCATCATCGCGAAGTTGCGCTTGAGGTTCTCCTTCGTGTTGCGGCCCTTCTGCTGGGCGATGACCATCAGCGAACGACCGTCGAGGCGGGCCCAGCCGCAGACGACCGCCGGGTCGTCCCGGAACGCGCGGTCACCGTGCAGCTCGACGAAGTCGGTGAAGACGCGCTCGATCATGTCGAGTGAGTGCGGACGTTGCTGGTGTCGCGCGATCTGTACCCGCTCCATGGGAGTCAGCGACTCGAGCGTCTCGGCGCGCAACTCCTCCAGGCGGGCCTCCAGCTTCCTGAGCTCAGCTTCCACGTCGAGCCCCCTCTCGCTGGCCAGCTCTTTTAGCTGCCCGATGCGGGCGACGACATCGCCGATCGAGCGCTCGAAATCCTGATGAGATGCCATAAGTTGCTCTACTACAGCTGACTACGCGTCTGCCGGAACCAATTAGTATAGCAGAATATCGGGGAATGCGCAGGGGGCATCGGTGTGCAGTATGCGGTCAGCGGTGTGCGGGGGTATACCGACGGCACACCGCTGACCGCATACTGTATCAAGTCTCCACCAGGCGCACGCGCGCTTCACCTAACACGCCACGCAGCTCCGCCAGCACCTTTGGGACCGGGGCGACACGCAGCCCGCGGGAGCGGAGGCGCGAGGGCTCATCGCCGCCGTTCTCGAGGACGACGTGGATGGCGGCGGGCCCCGGATGCGCTCGGGCGATCTTGATCGCCTTCTCCAAGCGCTCGGCGTCGACTTCGGACGAGCTGGACAGCTCGAGGCAGACGGCGACGCGCCCGCTCTCGTATACCTCTTCCAGCGGGGTGGCGGCGTCGAGGAAGAGCGGCGGGTCACCTTCGTCGCGCTCCCGACCCGAGACACTGCCCCGCAGCAGCACCGGCTTGCCCTGCTCCAGCGTGTCGCGGTTCCTGCTCCACGCGTCGCGGAAGGCGAGCGCGGTGGCCGTGCCGTGGTAGTCCTCGAACACGATGCGCGCCCACTCCGAGCCGTCCTTGCGCGAGATGCGCCGCGAGACCTCGGTGACCACGCAGGCGATCTCGACCTTGCGGTCGCGACGCTCCGCCAAGTTGCTGGCGTTGGTGTGTTGCGCGTACAGGTCGACCAGGTCGCGGTGTGCGTCGAGCGGGTGGCCCGACACGAAGAAGCCAACCACCTCCTTCTCGCGCGCCAGCTTCTCCTGCTCGCTCCACTCCGGTATGCCGGGCAACGGCGGCTCCGACGGACCGACGTGGCTCTCATCGTCGCCACCGAACAAGCTGGCCTGACCCGTCTCCCGTTCCCGCTGCTGTAGCTGTGCCTCGCGCAACGTTACCTCGAGCCCCTGCGCCAGAGCGGCACGCGGGCCGAGCCCGTCGAAGGCGCCGGCTCCGATCAACGCCTCGATCACCCGCTTGTTGTTGAGTCGCAGGTCGACCCGGCTGCAGAAGTCGAACAGCGAGACGAAAGGTCCGTCGCTGCGACGTGCCTCGATGATCGAGTCGATCGCCGATCGCCCGACGCCGCGGATCGCGCCCAGCCCGAAGCGGATGCTGCTGTCACTCACCACCGTGAACTTGTAGCCCGACTCGTTCACGTGTGGTGCCATGACCTCGAGGCCGAGCGACCTGCACTGGTTGATTGAGCCGACCACCTTGTCGGTGTTGCCGATCTCCGACGTCAGCAGCGCCGCCATGAACTCGGCCGGGTAGTGGCGCTTCAGCCAGGCGGTCCGGTAGGAGAGGAGGGCGTAGGCCGCCGCGTGAGCTTTGTTGAAGCCGTAGCGCCCGAACGTCTCCAGCAACGAGGCGATGTGCTCGGCCTCGCGCCGCCGCACCCCACGGGCGATTGACCGCTCGATGAAGCGATCGAGCTCCTGGCGGATGAGCACCGGGTCCTTCTTGCCGACCGCCTTGCGCAGCACGTCGGCTTCGGCGAGGCTGAAGCCGGCCATGCTGTTGGCGGCCTGCATCACCTGCTCCTGGTAGGTGATGACGCCGTAGGTCGATTCCAAGACGGCGGCCAGCGTCTCGTGCGGGTAGCTCACCGGCTCGCTGCCCCGCTTGCGCCGGATGTAAACGTCGGTCATGCCCGAGTCGAGCGGGCCCGGCCGGATCAGCGCGTTGACCGCGATCAGGTCGTCGAAGCGGTCGCAGCGCATCGCCCGCAGCTTGTCGGTAGCCAGCGAGGACTCGAACTGGAAGACGCCGGCCGTCGCGCCGCTCGCCAGCATCTCGTAGACCTCCGGGTCCTCGAGCCCCAGCTCGTCCCAGTCGAGATCGACGCCGTGCCGCTCCTTGATATTCGCCGTCGCATCGCTGATCACCGTGAGCGTCTTGAGGCCGAGGAAGTCGAACTTCAACATCCCGGTCTTCTCGAGGCTCACCATGTCGTACTGCGTGATCACCAGGTCGCCGTTCTCCGACTCGGCCGCCGCGCCGCGCGCCGGCGCGGTCATCACCGGCACGTAGTCATCCAGCGGCCCGGGCGCGATAACGACGCCGGCGGCGTGCACTGACGTATGGCGTGAGAGGCCCTCGAGGGTCGCTGCGTAGTCCAGCAGCTCCTTGTACCGCGGCTCTTCCTTGTAGAGATCTTTCAGCTCCTCTACCCGCTCGACCGCGTCCTTCACAGAAAGCGAGTAGCCCGGCGAGCTGGGGATGAGCTTGGCGATCCGGTCGGTCTCCGCCGGCGTGAAGCCCAGCGTACGGCCCACATCGCGAACCACCGCCCGGGCTTGCATCGTCCCGAAAGTGACGATCTGGCCCACCGAATCGGTTCCGTACTTCGATCGCACGTACTCGATCACCTCGCCGCGCCGCTCGTAGCAGAAGTCGACATCGATGTCGGGCATCGAGATGCGGTCCGGATTCAGGAAGCGCTCGAACAGCAGTCCGAACCGCAACGGGTCGATGTCGGTGATGCGCAGAGCGTAAGCGACCAGCGACCCGGCCGCCGAACCACGGCCCGGGCCGACTGGCACTCCGGCCTCCCGCGCCGCCCGGATGAAATCCCAGACGATGAGGAAGTAGCCGCCGTACCCGGTGCGCGTGATGACGTCGAGCTCGTAGTCGAGCCGCTTGCGGATCTCTTCCGGCAGCGGGTCGCCGTAACGGTCCCGGGCTCCGCTTTCCGCCACCTCGCGCAGCAGGTCGTCCTCGCTGGTATACCCTTCAGGCCGCGGGAACTCGGGTAGGTAGACCCGCTCTTCGAACTCGACGTCGCACAGCTCGGCGACCTGTTGCGTGTTGGCGATGACGTCGGGCCGCTCCGGGAAGAGCGTCGCCATCTCCTCGCTCGACTTGAAGTAGCTCTCCTGCCCGTAGAAGCGCAGACGCTTCGGATCGTCCCGGTCCTTGCCCGTCCCGATGCAGAGCAGGATGTCGTGGGCGTCGGCGTCCTCGCGGTGCAGGTAGTGCGCGTCGTTCGTCGCCAGCACCGGCAGGCCGAGCTCGTCCGCCAGCTGGAAGATCCCGTCGCGTACCTTCTCTTCGCCCGGGATGCCGTGGTCCTGCACCTCCAGCCAGTAGTTGCCTTCGCCGAACAGTCGCGCATGCCACTCCGCGGCGCGCTTCGCCTTTTCGTACCGGTCCTGCAGCAGGTAGAGCGCCAGCTCGCCTGACATGCAGGCCGAGGTAGCGACCAGGCCGGCGGCGTGCTGCTCGAGGACCTGGTGATCGATGCGCGGTCGGCGGTAGAAGCCTTCGACCTGCCCGATCGAGACCAGCTTCACCAGGTTGCGATAGCCTTCCCGGTCTCGGGCCAGCAGGACCAGGTGGGCGTAGTCTTGAGGCGCGTCGGGCGGCTTCTCCTTCGAGCGGTGGTCGCCGAACGCGACGTAGGCCTCGCAGCCGATGATCGGCCTGATGCCCTTCGCCCGCGCGGTCTCGTAGAAGTGGTAAGCGCCGTGCAGGTTGCCGTGGTCGGTCAGGGCGAGCGCCGGCATGCCGAGCTCGACGGCACGGTCGACCAACGCGTCCAGCTTGTTGGCGCCGTCAAGGAGAGAATATTCGCTATGACAATGAAGATGAACGAACGTCATGTTGTCAGTGGGAGCCTTTCAGACACGTCCAGCTTCCCTACCTCCCCTGTTCCCGTGCTCCCCAAATCGAACATTCGAGAATTCCCAACGACTTGGGCCAGTGGGGAAATCTCTAATTCCCAGCGCAGCGGAACGAGTCCAGCAGTATCTCCAATTGTCTCAAGTAAGGATACTTGTCCGTACCGGGAGCGAAGAGCCAGGCATCGATATAGTACGTGCGATCCTGTCGTGGACAGGCTATCGTCCGTGTGATGAACGGCCCGGCCGCCGGAAAGTCCGCGCGGTCCTGCCATACGCCGCGCAGCTCGAGTCCCGTCAAACCGTTCACCTCGATCGGCCCCGAGCCCATGCCTTCGTCCAGCATGTCCTGCGGCGGGTCGTATTGTGATTCACCGACGGTCTGGCGCCAGGCGCGCAGGCTCTCCGGCGTCACCTCGTCGCTACCGCTGCGCCAGGTCAGCAAGATCGAGCGCAGCAGGTCGGTGTCGCCCTGGCGGTACGGGTTGCCGAAGCGGAACAGCGAGTCCTCTACGCTGAACAGGTAGACGCTCGGCAGCTGTAGGGTGAAGCCGTACTCTCTCAATGCCTCCGCCAGTGAATCGTTCACTCCGGTGGTGTACATGCGATCGATGATCCACTCGTCGTATCTGCGCTCCAGAAGATCGTAAAGCTCGGGCAGCAGCCCGCGGACCGCCTCCGCCTGGCCCTCGGAGGGCAATAGCAGCGCCGTCGCCAGCTGATTTCGGGCCCAGACCTCCTCGGCCTGGACGATGGCGGGCGGTTCGGGGGCCGGCGTCGGCGAAGCGTCCAGGATGCGCCGCACGGCGCGATTCTCGCGGCTGCCCAGCACGACGACCTGCTGCCAGATACGCATGTCTTCCCAGAGCGTGTCGCCGACCGAGAGGTACGTCACCTCGAACTTGCGCTCCGGTCGAGTAGTGAACACGCGCTGCTCGAGTACCTTCATCACGTCGGGCCCCACTTCTCCCCAGAGCGTCGACTCGGCGAGCGCGATGATGCTGTTCCGATCGCCGAACGCCTGCGGCGCCTTGCAGCTGGGTAGCGAGGAAGCAACGAGGAGGACGGAAACGGAAACCAAAGAAGTTCGTTGGGTGATCATCGACCTAACATATATCGACGCTCAGCCGACGGACAGGCCACCACCAGCCCCGCCGCCGGGAACGGCGCCCACCGCCCCTGCAGAAAATGCTTGACAACTTCGGCCTTGCCTATTATTTGGCGTTTTAGGTGTCATGTAGCGGCCTGGAGGCCGTCGATCGTCGGGATCTCCCCCAGATTCCCCAGGAGGAGGGAAGATGAACGCGATGCGGGATCCGAGCATGGATCCGGACGATTTCTACTCCGCGCGTGACGAGACCGAGCTCGGGTACGAAGACGAGTTCGACGAGTACGGGGAGGAAGAGCTCGAGCTCGAGGAGGAGTTCGAGGACGAAGACGAGTGGGAAGACGAGTACGACGACGAGGACTTCGAAGACGACGACGTGGCGGCCCGCAGACCACGCCGCGAAGATTGGGACTGAGCCTCGTCGCCGGGAAGGTGGACGGCTGATGAGAGGGCCCCGAGGGCCCTCTTGTCGTCTCTGGCCGGGCATCATCGCCCTCGCCGCCGCTTCTCAAACACCCGCTACCCTGGCCGGGCAGGACCCCACAGCACAAGAGCCGCCGGCGTCGCCGATCGCCGGCTTGGTGGCCGGCGCACTCGACGCGCCCGAGCTGCCGGTCATGGCGGCGGGCCTCATCGACACGATCGGCGGCAGGCTGTCGGGCACCCCGATCGGCACCCGGGCCGAGGCCTGGGCCGCCGGCTGGCTGCGCAGCCTCGGCGCCGACTCCGTCTGGTACGAGGTCGTGCACATGCCGACCTGGCGGCGCGGCACAACGCAGGTGCGGGTTGTCTCGCCCGCCGCCGTCCGCCACCACAAGCTCGCTGCCATCGCCTACGGCTACTCACCTGCCATCGCTGCCGACTCACTGCCGCTCATCGACATCGGCCGCGGCGACTCCACGACCCTCGAGGGGTTCGGCACACAGGCGCAGGGTGCCGTCCTCCTAACCGACGTGGTGAGCCCCGAGGTCGTGACGGCAGCTGCCGAGCTCGGGGCGGCGGCGCTGCTCCGCGTGTCCCTACAGCCGGGTCGTCTGCCGCAGGCGCGCGTCGCGCCGACGCCCGAGCGGCCCGCGCCGCTGCCCATACTCGCCCTTTCCCGG
>JABAOH010004991.1_pt1 | contig 51526 bp, 40 predicted proteins | sample 7062181 | NCBI WGS metagenome assembly JABAOH01 (sample SAMN14538630, study PRJNA623070) | marine sediment metagenome | biome: marine biome [ENVO:00000428]; feature: marine pelagic biome [ENVO:01000023]; material: deep marine sediment [ENVO:00002113]; isolation source: pool of 5 deep marine... | reverse complement strand
CAGCATATGGTGGGCTGATAGCGGTATGCGGTATGCAGTATGCAGTGTGCGGTGGTGGCCGGTCCTTACTTGAGACCGCACACCGCACACTACCCACCGTCCAGCTACCTCGTATAATTAGGCTCCATGTATTCAGGGGCGTGCCGTGACGAGCTCTGATCTCTCGGAGCTGCTCGGACTGCAGCCTACCGGGCAGATCCACTGGGGTCTGCGACGGACCCGTGCCATGCTGCACGGCGTGGGCCGGCCACACATGACCTACCGATCCGTGCACATTGGTGGGACTAATGGCAAGGGCTCGGTGGCGGCGATGGTCGCTAGCATCTTGAGTGCCGCCGGACAACGGGTCGGCCTGTACACATCTCCGCACCTCGTCGAGTTCGCCGAGCGGATACAGGTGGATGGGCGCCCCGTCGACGAGGAGTTGCTCGGCGCGTGTGCGCGTCGGCTGCGCCCGCTCATGAAGGAAGGCACGACGTTCTTCGAGACGGCTACTGCGCTGGCTTTGCTTTGCTTCGCGGAAGCCGAGGTCGATTTCGCAGTCGCGGAGGTCGGTCTGGGTGGGAGGCTGGACGCGACGAACGTGCTGCTGCCCGAGGTAGCGGCGGTTACGAACGTCGCTTGGGACCACTCCGAGTATCTGGGTAACACCCTCTCGGCCATCGCCGGGGAGAAGGTGGGGATCGCCAAGCCCGGAGTGCCGCTGGTCCTGGGCCGTCTCGAGCCAGAGGCGGGCAGGATCATACGACAGACCGCGGAGCGAGTGGGCGCACCGCTTTCGCAGATCGGCTACGACGCAGGTGTGCGGCGCATTAGAATCCACCGCGACCACACCGATCTGGAGTACGTCGGGCCCGACTCGGATGAAGCGATCTCTCTGCGTTGCCCGTTGGTCGGCTACCATCAGGCATGGAACGTCGGGCTCGCCGCACTCGCGGTCCAGAATCTGCCCCGGCCGTGGCGGCCGGCGCCGGCGGCGTTGCAACAGGGGATCGCCGATGTCCGCTGGCCCGGCAGGCTACAGATCGAGGAACGCGGCGATCGAACTTGGGTGCTAGACGTTGCGCATAATGTTGTCGGCGTGGAAGCGCTCGCGCAGGCGCTGACAAGTCTCGACCTTCGAGGTCCCCTGGCGCTGGTGGTGGCGATCTTGGGCGACAAACCGTGGCCCGAGATGCTGCCGCCGCTGTTGGCGCTGGCAGACGTCTCGATCTTTACCGTGGCTCCGAGCTCGCCGCCGGAGAGACGTTGGAACGCCGAAGCAGTGGCAGCGACTATATCGAGCTATTCGGTGGAGGTGATTGAGGATTTCGGGGCGGCCCTGCAGCACGCATCGCAGGTCGCTTCGACCATAGTAGTGACCGGCTCGAACCATACGGTGGGCGACGCGATGCGTGAGCTGGGTATGCCGGTCTCCTTGCTCGACACGAACACGGTCGGATAGATTCGCGATGGTGGAACTCAAAGGGTTGCCGGGGTTTAGGGATTTCTATCCTGAGGAGATGGCCGCTCGCTCGTACCTGATCGGCGTGTGGAGAGATGTCGCGCGGCGGTACGGGTTCGAGGAGTACGACGGGCCGCCGCTCGAGGCGCTGGAGCTCTATACTCGCAAGTCGGGCGAGGAGATCGTTCAGCAGCTCTACGAGTTCGAGGACAAGGGTGGGCGCAGGGTCGCACTACGGCCCGAGATGACGCCGAGCCTGGCCCGCATGGTTGGAGTTCGGGCGTCGGCGCTTCGAAAGCCCGTCCGCTGGTTCTCGACGCCGCAGCTCTTCCGTTACGAGCGCAAACAGCGCGGTCGCCTGCGGGAGCATTTCCAGCTCAACCTGGACATCCTTGGGGAAGAAGATGTTCTGGCCGACGCCGACTTGCTCGCCGCGGCAATTGACATCATGCGCGCCACGGGGCTCGATTCGACCCAGGTTAGGGCACGGGTCTCTGACCGTCGCGTGCTGGCGGCGATCTTTGTGCACATCGGCGTGCCGGAGACGAAGCTCGAGTCCGTCTACCAAGTCGTCGACAAAAAAGATCGCGAGCCTCGCGACCGTCTAGAGGCCAGACTCGCCGAGCTCGGCCTCGAGCCGGACACGGTTGCCGGGGTGTTCGATGCTACTGAGCTTCGGGGCATCGAAGAGCTCGGGGCACGCTTCGGCGAGGTTCCGAGCGTCGCGGAGCGCGTTGCGGAACTCGCCACCTATCTCGAGCACCTCGAGAATCTGGGTGTCGTCGAGTTCGTCGATATCGATCTCTCGGTGGTCCGCGGGCTGGCCTATTACACCGGTATCGTCTTCGAGTTGTGGGACGCAGGTCGAAAACTGCGTGCCATATGTGGTGGCGGTCGCTACGATGATCTCCTCGGTCTGATAGCCGGAGTCGACATGCCGGCGATCGGGTTCGGGATGGGCGATGTCGTGCTCACCGAGTTGCTGCACGACCACGGGTTGCTGCCTGAGCCCGGTCGAGCGCTCGACTGCTTTGTCGCTTGGCTGGGCGCCGATGGCCGCAGCCAGGCACTCCGCGCCGCTCGAGCCATCAGGGCGGTCGGCCTGTCGGCGATATTCGAGTTCCGTGATCGCCGACTCGGCAACCAGTTGAAGAGCGCCGACCAGCTCGGCGCCCGCCGGGCAGTGATCATCGGACCTCGAGAGATCGAGGCGAGCCAGGCCCGGATACGTGACATGTCGACGGGCGAGGAACGTGTCGTCCCCTTCGACGAGTTGGGCTCGACGCTGGCTGCGGAGCTGGCTGATGGTTAGCGGCGAGCGTCAGGCGCCACGGCGCGCGGCCCGCAGACCGAGTGTGCGCGAGCGCTGGGAGGCGACGGCGGTGGATGAGGATACGGCGCTGGAGGCGATGACCGAGGAGCTGATGGACCGGGTGGTAGGCCCCGCCTGGGAACGGCTCGGTCCGTTGAGTGCCGGTGCGGTTGCGGGCAGCGTGGCCATCGTGGGCGCCAGGGGTTTGCTGCGTCGGCTGTTCGGCCGGCGCTACGGACGGATCCTCAGCTGGTTGGGTGCCGTTTCGCTAGTACCGGTGGCCCTCTGGCTGCTCTCTGGAAGCGAAGGTGAAAAGGACTCGGAGCCGCAGGCCGAAGATAACCCGTCCGGCCTGCCTGACGGAGGACACGAGAAAATCGATGGCTGAAGATAAGGCGCTGACCCCGCGGAGTGAGGATTTCTCCGCCTGGTACAACGGAGTCGTCCAGCGAGCTGAGCTGGCGGGATACTCGCCGGTGCGCGGCTGCATGGTGATCCGGCCGCACGGCTACGCCATCTGGGAGCTCATGCAGGGGGCCCTGGACGGCATGTTCAAGGCCACAGGTCACCAGAACGCGTACTTCCCGCTCTTCCTGCCCCGGAGCTTCTTGCAAAAGGAGGCCGAGCACGTCGAGGGGTTCGCGCCCGAGATTGCGCTGGTAACGCATGGCGGCGGCAAAGAGCTCGAGGAGCCGCTCGTGGTGCGCCCCACGTCGGAAGCCATCATCTGGCCGATCATGGCCGACTGGATTCAGAGCTACCGAGATCTGCCGATGCTGATCAACCAGTGGGCGAACATCGTCCGCTGGGAGATGCGAACCCGGCCGTTCCTGCGGACCCTCGAGTTCCTCTGGCAGGAGGGGCACACCGCGCACGCGACGTGGGACGATGCGCAGCGCGAGACGCTGCTGATCCTCGGCCTCTACCGGCGGTTCATGGAGGAGTGGATGGCCATGCCTCCGGTGACCGGGATCAAGACGGAGTGGGACAAGTTCGCCGGCGCCGACCGCACCTACGCCTGCGAGGCGATGATGCAGGACAAGTGGGCGCTGCAGGCGGGCACGTCGCACAACCTGGGTCAGAACTTCGCCCGCGCCTTCGACGTGAAGTACCAGACGGAAGACGGCGCGCACGATTATGTCTGGAGCACGTCTTGGGGGGTCTCGACACGATTGGTCGGTGGTCTGGTGATGACGCACAGCGACGACACCGGCCTCGTCCTGCCGCCGAAGCTGGCGCCGATTCAGGTGGTCATCGTGCCGATCTGGAAGTCGGATGATGACAAGGGACGCGTACTGGATGCCGGTGCACGGCTGGCGAAGAACCTCGACGCCGATCTGCGCGTCAGGTTTGATGACCGCGATACCCTGAACCCGGGTGCGAAATACTACGAGTGGGAAGGTAAGGGCGTTCCTGTCCGCATCGAGATTGGGCCGAAGGATCTGGAGAAGCGACAGGTCATGGCAGTCTTGCGCTTCTCCGAAGATCCCAAGGCCAGGAAGTTCGCGATCGCCGAGGACGAAGTCACTGCCCGAATCCCCGCGCTGCTCGATGAGATGCAGGCCGCGCTACTGGCTGCCGCGCTTCGGCGCCGCGAGGAGAATTCCTACCGCGGCGTCACCGATTACAACGAGTTCAAGAAGATCATCTCGTCCAGCGGCGGATTCATCTACACCGGCTACTGCGGCGCCGAGGAATGCGAGTTGAAGGTAAAGGACGACACGAAGGCCACCGTTCGGCTAATTCCCGATGAAGACTTCGCCAGCGACGAGGTGCCGGACAAGTGCATCTGCGGTGGCCCGGCTGAGACAGAGGTGGTTTGGGCAAGGGCGTACTGATCAGTGAGCAGTAAGCAGTGAGCGGTAGGCGGTGAACGGTGGAGGTGGCCAAGTACTGCTCACCGCTCAAAGCCAACACGAAGGCGGTATGACAATCGGCACGTTACCGAAAGACCGAATCCTCATCCTGGATTACGGTAGCCAGTACACCCAGCTCATCGCTCGGCGTATCCGGGAGGAGCGGGTCTACTGCGAGATCCACCCGCCGACGCAGCCGACCGCGTGGGTGCGGGAGTGGGGGCCCAGCGGTGTGGTCTTATCGGGCGGCCCGGCGAGCGTCTACGGCGACGATGTGCCTACCGCCGATGCCGAGTTGCTCGAGCTCGGCGTTCCGCTGCTCGGTATTTGCTACGGCATGCAGCTCATCGCGCAGCTGGTGGGCGGGGTGGTCGAGAGCGCGACCCGGCGCGAGTATGGCCGCGCAGAACTCGAGATCGTCGAGCCCAACGATCTGTTTGACGGGTTCGAGTCTGGCGAGCGCTCCACGGTCTGGATGAGCCACGGCGACCGAGTTGAGGCGATGCCTTCCGGTTTCGAGGTTTTGGCTGCGACCGATGCGGTACCGGTGGCAGCTTTTCGCAGCACGGACCGTCCGATCTTCGGCGTTCAGTTCCATCCCGAGGTCGCCCACACGGCTCGCGGCGGCGAAATCATCTCGAACTTCCTCTTCCGCGTGTGTCGTTGCGAGCCGAGCTGGACCGCGGGCTCGTTCATCGAGAGCCAGGTGAAAGGGATTCGCGAGCAGGTCGGCGATCGCGGGCACGTGATCTCGGGGCTGTCGGGTGGCGTCGATTCGTCGGTGGCCACCGCCCTCGTGCACCGCGCGGTCGGCGACAAGCTGACGTGCATCTTCGTCGATACTGGGCTGCTGCGAAAAGGCGAGCGCGACTGGGTCGCCCGCACCTTCCGTCAGCACCTGGGCATCGAGCTGCGGGTCGTAGATGCGTCCGACACGTTCATCAACCGGCTGGCGGGTGTGGAGGACCCGGAGGAGAAGCGTCGGATCATAGGCCACACTTTCATCGAGGCGTTCGAGCAGGAGGCCCACTCGATGGGCTCGCAGGTTCAGTTCCTCGTCCAGGGCACGCTTTATCCCGATGTCATCGAGTCGCTCTCGGTGCGTGGCCCCTCCGACACCATCAAGACCCACCACAATGTCGGCGGCCTGCCCGAGCAGCTGCCGTTCGAGCTGATCGAGCCGCTGCGCGAGCTCTTCAAGGACGAGGTGCGCCAGGTCGGGCGCGAGCTCGGGCTGCCCGAGGAGCTCGTCGGCCGACACCCGTTCCCCGGGCCAGGACTAGCCGTGCGCGTCGTGGGAGAAGTGACACGAGAGCGGCTGGCCGTGCTGCGCGAGTCGGATGCCATTTACCTGGAGGAGATCCGCGCCGCGGGGCTCTACGATGAGATTTGGCAGGCGTTTGCGGTCCTGCTGCCCGTGCAATCGGTCGGCGTCATGGGCGACGGCCGTACCTACGAGAACGTCATTGCGCTGCGTGCGGTGACCAGCCGCGACGGCATGACCGCCGACTGGTACCAGTTCCCGCACGAAGTGCTAGGCCGGATCGCTACGCGCATCATCAATGAAGTCGCCGGCATCAATCGCGTCTGTTACGACGTCAGTTCGAAGCCGCCGGCGACCATCGAATGGGAGTGAGCGTGGCAGCCGTCGCACTCACCGATCTGGTCGCCTACCTCGACGACTATCTCGACCTCGCCAACGTTCCAGACTACCCCGATGCTTGGAACGGGCTGCAAGTGGAGAACGGCGGGACGGTTGAGAGAATCGCCGCCTGCACGGATGCCTGTCAGGCAACCTTCGAGGCGGCCGCCGGTCTCGGCGCCGACCTGCTGCTCGTGCACCATGGTCTCTTCTGGGGTAAAGGTGTCACGCCGCTTACCGACCGCCGTTACCAGCGCGTGCGGCAGCTGATCACGGCCGATATCGCGCTCTACTCTTCGCACCTACCGCTCGATGCGCACCCCGAGGTCGGTAACAACATCGAGCTGGCCCGCGGGATCGGACTGAACGTCGAAGGCCGCTTCGGCGAGTACGAGGGTCTGGCGATCGGATTCTGGGGCGAGCTACAGCTGACCCGCGGCGAGCTGAGCGCGCGGCTCGAGAAGTTGCTCGGAACGGAGCCCTTCCTGATCGCGGCGGGGCCCGAGGAGGTGCGGCGGGTCGGTGTTGTAACGGGTGGAGGCGCGTCGATGATCTCACAGGCGCGCGACGCCGGGCTCGACACTTTCGTCACCGGTGAAGGGCCGCATCACAGCTACTTCGATGCGCAGGAGTGGGGGCTCAACGTCCTGTTCGCCGGTCACTACGCGACGGAGACGCTGGGCGTCAAAGCCCTCGCCCGCCACGTCGCGGAGAAGTTCGGGCTAGAGTGGGAGTTCATCGACCATCCGACGGGGCTCTGAGGAGGGAGTCCGAGTTCCCCGTACCTCTCTCCCCCCCTGCTCCCTAGCCGAATCCGGCCGTTCCGGGTCCCTGATCCGCTCCTCGATCTCCTCCCAGAGCTCGGCAAGATATTCGGGGTCTTCGCTGTGGCGGCGGCCGAACTCGAGCAGGTCGTCCTCGGTCAGCCCGCGCCGCGCGAGGATCGCGCGAGCGGCTTCTGTAGCAGCGACGGAGTCCTCGGCGACCTCCGCTGCCTGGAGAATCTCTATGTACGTCTCGACGTACTCCTGGCGGCTGATTCCGACGTCTTGGTCGCCTGCGCCACGTCCACAGGCGACGAGAGGCAGCAGGGCGCCCAGGGCCATCACGGCTCCGAGCGCCCTGTGCTCGCCACGGACCCGTGTCCGCCTCAGCGCGATGCCGCCTTCGCGTCGGCGTTCGAGTAGCGGTAGAAGAACCACAGGACCAGCGGGAACACCAGGAGCCCGAGCAGGCCCTGGATCAACGGGTTACTGACAATCACTGGGAGCGTGACGTTGGCGACGATCAAGCCGGCGATGATCACCCCCATCAACGCCTCGCCGGCCACGAATCCTGAGGCCACCAGGATACCGGTGTTCGTGGCACGCTCCATAGCGTGATCCGGGTACTTCTTCGCCATCAAGATTCTGTCGACGATCCACTTGAACACACCGCCGACGAAGATCGCGAACGTGCTGTAGATCGGCAGGTACATACCGACGGCGACCAGCATCGGCGACGGTGCCCTGACCAAGATGAGCATGACGCCGAACAGCATGCCCGCCAGGAAGAGCGGCCAGACCATCTCGCCGCCGACGATGCCCTGGCTGACCAGCGCCATGAGGCCCGCCTGCGGCGCCGGCAACGCCAGGCTCGGGTCGGCGCCCGGAGCACCGGCGAATCCATAGGCGCGGCCCAGCAGCCAGAGCGCGACGCCGAGAGCCGGTGCAGCGAAGACCACCGCGATGAGTTCGCCCTTCTGCATCGATGACGGTGTTCCGCCCAAGATGTGGCCAACCTTCAGGTCCTGCATCATGTCGCCGGCAATCCCCATGGCGCAGCACACGACGGCCGCCACACCGAGCACCGCCATCACTCCCTGGTCACCGGTCAGTCCGATGGCCACCATTAGCAGCGCCGCCAGGATCAGAGTCGTAAGGGTGAGGCCGCTGATCGGGTTGTTGCTGCTGCCGATCACGCCCACCAGGTAGCCGGCGACGGCGGCGAACAGGATTCCCGCCACCACCATCACGATCGCGGCGACGAACGAACCGCCGAAGCTCTCGCTGAAGTAGTAGTAGAGGACCCAGATCGGGACGAGCAGGCCGAGGATCCCGAACACGACCCAGCGGTACCTGAGGTCCTGTTCCAGACGATTATCCGCTTCCACTCCCTTCACCTGCTTGACGTCCGCCAGCACCCGGCCCATGCCGGCCAGCAGGCTTTTCCGCATGCTCCACAACGTCCAGAAGGCGCCGACGACCATCGTTCCCACCGCCAGCGGGCGTACCATCGTCTGCCACACCACGTTCTGAGCCACAGCGGCCCAGCATGGCGCGGCTGCCTGGTTGGCCGTGCACCAGGCCGGGTCCGTCGCCAGGGCCACGAGGTCACGGTTCACAAAGCCCATCACAGGCGCCAGGCACCACCAGCCGAGCACGCCGCCGGCGAAGACCACCGCCGCCAGGCGCGGGCCGATGATGTAGCCGACCCCCAGCAGGGCGGGTGAAGCCGAGGGCGTGGAGAGATAGATGCCACCCGTGTACGCCTCGGGTAGGTTGCCTCCAGCGACGCGGGCCTCGCCCCATGACCAGAAGCCGGTCATGTTGCGCAGCAGCACGCGAACGCCGGAAGCGTTTCTGATGACCTCGAGGAACGCGGCCGTGAGGCCTGCGATCACGAGATATCTGCCCCCTGTTGCACCTTTCTGACCCGCCTTGTGGATCTCACCGGCGGCCACCGATTCGGGGAACGGCAGCCCCGCATCTTCAACCAGCGTGCGGCGCAGGATGATGACGAAAAACACGCCGAGCATACCGCCGATCAGCATGATCACGACTGAGAGCCCGACGTTCACGCTCTCCCAAACGCCGGCGATGACGAAAGCTGGGATCGTGAAGATCGCGCCCGCGACCAGCGCCTCGCCCACCGAGGCGGTGGTCCGTGCGACGTTCTCTTCGAGGATCGTCCCGCCCACCGGTCGCAGCATAGCCATGGCCACGACCGCCGCCGGGAACGTCGCCGCGATCGTTAGCCCGGCCACCATACCGATGTAGGCGTTGGCCGCGCCCAGGATGACCGCCATCACTACGCCGAGCAGCACCGCGCGCAGCGTGAACTCCTTCATCCGCGTGTCCGCCGGTACGTAGGGCTCGTAGGGTTTCGGATCCATCGAGATCCTCCTCGAGGTGTGGGATTCCGGTCGTCTCGGCGGTGCTGGCCTGCTCCCGGGACCTCGCCACCGAGCGCGCGTTCTGGTTAGGTGATTGTGAAGCCGCGACAGGGTAGGACGCCGTCGGCGGCGTGTCAAGCGCAAGGGGTCGGGCACCGGCGGCGCTGGTTTCGGGGCGGCCGCTCCCGTATTCTAGTGCGAAAGCACAGTCCGTCGTCCAGGTGCGCACCTCGATCAGAGCTTCCAGCAGTGGGGCCAGGCGATCATGTCGAGTAAAGCTCGGGATCCACGCGAGATCATCACCCCTGACGCCTTCTCGGTGGCCCCCGAACTGCTCGGTACGCCGTTAGCCCGACCGTGGCGCAGAGGCGTTGCGATGGGGCTCGACCTGCTCCTGATCGCCATAGTCGCCGGACTACGCATCTCCTGGTTCCTTTTGTTTTCCGCTCTTACGATCCTCCTGTTCCGGGCGGCGATGCGCCCGTCGGCCAGCGCGCTCCGTAAGGGGACTCGGCGGGCGGTCTTCGGCGCGGCGGCGGCGTTTGCCCTGATCGCGGCGCTGATCGCCGGATACGAAACCTTCACCAGTTTCAACCCGCTGTCCTGGATCGCCGCCGAGGAATCGGCAGAGGCCGAGGTCGCGGAGGAATGGGGTGTAATGGATGCCTTGGGGACGGCGCGGGACGCCGTCGCGGTCCAGTCGGCTGTGTCGGCGGCCGAGATGACGGATGCAGCGACCCGACTCGGCGAACGTTTGCGGAGCATGGGGGTCGCGCGCGGCGAGATCCGCACGACGCTGAACGAACTGGTCGAGGGCAGGGAAGAACCTTGGGCACGGGACGCGATGGCTGCCGCGCTGGCGAACCTGGACCTCGAGCGGCGGGCCGTCGCCGGGCCGGCCGACTCCGACTCGCTCCTGCTCGCCTACGCCGCCGCTCTGCAAGCGGGCGATTCGGCTGCCATGGTCGCGCTGCGTGAGCCACTGGTCGATGCGATCGGCGCCGAACGCATCACAGCCCTGGAGGAGCGGAATGAGCAGCTGGCTGCCGATAACGAAGATCTGGAACAACGACTCGAGGAGGAAAGCAACCGCGGGCTCATCAGCCTGATCACCAGTATCTTAGACGAGGTCGGCATCGAGTTCGGCTGGTCGGCTCTTTATTTCACCTTCTTCCCGGTGATCTGGCGCGGACGGACGCCGGGCAAGCGCTTGTTGCGGATGCGGATAGTGCGGCTGGACGGTAGGCCACTCGGCTGGTGGTCCGCTTTGAACCGTTTTGGCGGCTACGCCGCCTCGATCTTCACCGGCCTGCTCGGTTTCTTTGAGATGTTCTGGGACGACAACCGGCAGGCCATGCAGGACCGGATTGCCGCCACGGTGGTCGTGCTGGAGACTGGTGGCCGAGCCCGATCGTCCGGGTGAGGCGGCGAAACCAGAGCGGTAGGAAACCTCGTAAGTTTGGGTGGCGCCCGGTCTGCCGGGCTCGCGAAACACTGGCAGTGACTACTGATCACCGATAACTGGAAGTTCAGGAGGAACAGTGGAAAACGAATCGGGTTCGAACGCGTCCGGACGCGGCGCGCTGGCTGAATTCAAGGACGCCGTCACCAATCTGTTCGATCAGGTGAGCAGCCAGGTGACCAGCCTGATCCCCGACCTCGGCTTCGGGCGCGAGTTCCCCAGGCATGAGCTGCGGGTCGAAGACGACGGCTACCGAGTCTTGATCGAGCTCCCCGGCTTCAGGCGTGAGGAGATCGACGTGTCGGTGGTCGGCCGCACCCTCACCGTCTCCGGTCAGAGAGCGCGCTTCGAGCCGCCGGCCGGTGGCCGGATGCTGCGCAGTGAGCGACCCTCTGGTGAGTTCGAGCTGACCGTCCGACTACCCTCCGAGGTAGACGCTATCGCTGTGGCCGCCCAGATGCGAGACGGCGTTCTGGACGTCCGCTTGCCCGAATCGAAAGAGACACGCGGGCGCAGCGTCGATGTCGACGAGGGATCCGATAACCAGCACGGCGAACCAGGAGCTCAGGCCGATGGATAGAATCGACAAGGATGAGCTGCGCGAGGCGCAGCAGAGTGAGGCCACCCGAGAAGCGCGAGAGGCCCGGGCCCGCCGTCGCCGTTACCTGCGACCGCCCGTAGACATCTACTCGACCGCGTCGGAGATGGTCGTCCTCGCCGACATGCCGGGCGTCCAGAAGGGCGACCTCGACATAACGGTCGAGCGCGACGAGCTCGTCATCGAGGCCAAGGCCGCAGGTCGTGCCGAGGAGGAGAGCACGCTGCCCTGGGGTTATTACCGCCGCTTCAGGCTCAAGACCGCCTTCGATCGCGAGGGCATCTCCGCCGGCCTCGACAATGGCATTGCACGTATCACCCTGCCCAAGGCTGCCAGCGAACAGGCGCGCAAGGTCGAGGTCGACTGAGGTGGAGCACCGTCGCCTGGCCGGCTGCCCGCGCCAGGCGGCTTCCTTCTTCGCCATCGCCGAGCGGTGTCGCACTGCCGTTATGGCAGCTTTCCGTGGCACGCGAGTTGCCCCTTAGATAGCGGTTTTGTGGCTCTAGACGTCGCGTTGCGCCTGACCTGGAGGCGAAGGGCGGCGCAGTGCGACTTGCAGGAGGGAAGAGCGGTAGATGATCTCGTTTGACCGATTGACGGTGAAGGCAGGAGAGGCGCTTCAGGCCTCGATCAGCTTGGCCACGGGGCGGGGAAACCCGGCGGTGGAGGACATCCACCTGCTCCAGGCGTTGCTGGAGCAGGAGGGCGGCGTGGCCGGGCCGCTGCTGGGGCGTGTTGGCGTCCGTTACGAGCAACTGGGTAAGAAGGTGAGCGAGGCGCTGGAGCGATTGGCGCGCCAGGAGGGTGCATCCGGCGCGATGCCGTCGCGGGAACTGGGCCAGGTGTTGGATGAGGCCGAGAAGGAAGCGCGGGAGCTCGGCGACCAGTTCGTCTCGAGCGAGCATCTGCTGCTGGCGCTGCACTCGAAGGCGGCGAGCACGGCGGGTCCTTTGCTCAAGGGTCTGGGCTCGACGCGCGACGGTCTGTTGCAGGCGATCCGGGACATGCGTGGGCCGCACCGTGTGACTGATCGGGATGCGGAGGAGAAGTATCAGACGATTCAGAAGTTCACGATCGACCTGACCGACATGGCGCGGCGTGGCAAGCTCGACCCGGTGATCGGGCGGGACGAGGAGATCCGCCGGGTCATGCAGGTGCTGTCGCGACGCACGAAGAACAACCCGGTGCTGATCGGCGAGCCGGGCGTCGGCAAGACGGCGATCGTGGAAGGGCTCGCCCAGCGCATCGTGAACGGGGATGTGCCCGAGTCGTTGCGCAACAAGCAGCTCATCCAGGTCGATATCGCGAGCATGATCGCGGGTACGAAGTATCGCGGCCAATTCGAGGAACGTTTCAAGGCGCTGCTGAAGGAGATCACCGAGAGCGAGAGCCTGTACGTCGTCTTCATCGACGAGCTGCATACGATCGTCGGTGCCGGCGCGGCGGAGGGCGCCGTAGATGCGGGCAATATGATGAAGCCGTTGCTCGCCCGCGGGCAGTTACGAGTCGTCGGTGCGACGACGCTCAACGAGTATCGCGAGCACGTCGAGACCGACACGGCCCTCGAGCGGCGTTTCCAGCCGATCTTCACCTCCGAGCCGAGCGTCGAGGATACGGTCGGGATCCTACGCGGTCTGAAGGAGCGCTACGAGGTTCATCACGGCGTACGGATAACCGATGGCGCCATCGTTTCGGCGGCACGGCTCTCCAATCGCTACATCGCCGATCGCTTTCTACCCGACAAGGCCATCGACTTGATCGATGAGGCGGCCTCGATGCTGAGGATCGAGATAGATTCGATGCCGCTCGAGATCGACGAAGTGGAACGGCGGATAGTTCAGCTCGAGATCGAGAAGCAGGCCTTGCAGAAGGAAGAGGACAAGGAGAGCGTCAAACGGCTGGAGCGCCTCGAGAAGGAGTTGGCCGAGCTGCGCGAGCGGTCTGCCGGCATGAAAGCGAAGTGGCAGGCCGAGAAGGAGGCGATCGAGAACATCCGCACCCTCAAGAGCCTGATCGAGAACCTGCGGATCGATGCCGAGCAGGCGACGCGGACCGGCGAGCACGGCAAGGTGGCGGAGATCGTGCACGGCAAGATCCCGGCGATGGAGAAGGAGCTGGAGGGGGCGACCGAGAAGCTCGCCCAGCTCCAGCAAGAGTCGCGCTATCTCAAAGAAGAGGTGACCGAGGAAGACATCGCGGCGGTCGTCTCGCGCTGGACGGGTATTCCGGTTTCCAAGATGATGGAGAGCGAGCGCGAACGGCTCGTCCAGCTCGAGGAGCACCTGCACCGGCGCGTCGTCAATCAGAGTCAGGCGATCGAGGCGGTGGCCAACGCCGTGCGTCGTAACCGGGCGGGTCTGCAAGATCCGAATCGTCCGGTAGGCAGCTTCATATTTCTAGGTCCGACCGGCGTCGGCAAGACCGAGACCGCTCGGGCGCTGGCGGAGTTCCTGTTCGACGACGAGGCGGCGATGGTGCGTCTCGACATGTCGGAGTACATGGAGCGTCACTCGGTGGCCCGGCTCATCGGAGCACCGCCCGGCTATATCGGCTACGAGGAGGGCGGCCAGCTGACCGAGCGCGTTCGCCGCCGCCCTTACAGCGTCGTTCTGTTCGACGAGATCGAGAAGGCACACCCCGACGTCTTCAATATCCTGCTGCAGGTGCTCGAGGACGGGAGACTCACCGATAGTCACGGCCGGACAGTGGATTTCCGCAACGCGGTCCTGATCATGACCTCCAACATCGGTGGCCAGTGGATCCTCGAACCGGAGGCCGAGGGTGACTGGAAAGAGGTCGAAAAGCGTGTCTGGGACGGTCTGCGCGCCACCTTCAGACCCGAATTCCTGAACCGCGTCGATGACATCATCATCTACCAGATGCTGGGCCGCGATGAACTGAGACGGATCGTCGACCTGCAACTCGAACGTGCCGGCTCGCTACTGGCCGATCAGAACTTGACGCTCGAGGTCACGGACGCGGCGCGTGACTTGATATCGACGGAAGGGTACGAGCCCGCCTTCGGCGCCCGGCCGCTGAAGCGCGCGCTCCAGCAATTGGTATTCAATCCGCTATCCACGGCGGTCCTCGAGGGTCGCTTCAGTGAGGGCGACAAGATCGTCGTCGATCGTCAGCCCGGCGAAGACCAACTCTCGTTCCGGAAAGCGGAGTGAGCCGTCGCCGAAAAGTCCGACACTGGACAGCCAACAGCCGGGCAGATCGTCGATAACCGGCNNAACCGGCTGTCGGCTGTCGAGATGTTCCGTCATTCTCGCTTTGCACAACAAGACCTGTGCAGTCGACAACCGGCCTGGTTTACTCTATAGTTCTAGCCGGTACACGATCGAGAGTTCATCATTCCCTTGACTGGGGGTCAAAAGGTGCGTAAGGCTGATCGAGTGGCGGTGTTGGCCGCGGTCCTCGTCGGACTGGGCGGCTGTGGCGGCGGTGGCGGTACCTCTTCCATCGACGTGCCGGTGGGTGCGGCGACGCCGGAAGAGGCGGTCGAAGCGTTCCTTAGCGCGGCCAAGGAAGCGCAGGAGGCGAAGGCAGCGGGCGAGTTCGAGCGGGTGCGAGTTGCGTACCAAAGGATGGCCGCCGTGTTCGGCACGGACCAGGGCTCGATCTCCAGGGCTTACCCGGAACAGGAAGTCACGGATCGGATGATCGTTCTCGCGGCCTGCCTACGCCCCGTCAGTTTCCGTATCACGTCGCAGCCGGACTTCTCCGCCCGCGAGCGAGGGGAATCGCTCGTCACGGCCGAGATCGCCCGCACGCCGACGAACGTTACTCTGCCGTTCCGGGTCGTCCTCGCCAGAGACGACCGCTGGTACATCGAGCAGATCATTCTCTCGCTGCAAACGTTCGAGTGCTGAGCTGCCGCTTGCACGGCGCGGGCGGCTGCCGCCTAGCCCGTCCGAGCGGAGAGTTCGAGGAGCACTCCTCCGGTGCCGGCTGGGTGGAGAAAGGCTACCGGCCGGCCACCGGCCCCGCGCCTGGGAGCCTCACCGATGGGAGCCAGCCCGGCCGCCTGGCAACGCTCGAGCGCTGCCTCTATGTCCTCTACCTCGAGAGCTATGTGGTGCAGGCCGGGGCCGCGCTTTGCCAGGAAGCGTCCCACGGGCGAATCGGCGGCGGTCGGCTCGAGGAGTTCCAGCCGGGTGTCACCAAGGTCGAAGAAGGCGATCCGCACCTGCTCCGACTCGACGACCTCGCGGCCCGCAGCGGGCCGCCCCAGGACCGCGTTGTAGACGGCCACCGCGGCATCGAGATCCGTTACGGCGATCGCTACGTGCTCGAGACGTGCCTCTAGTCCCATCGGGAACCCCTTGACGAAGGTATACGTTACAGAGCCAATGCGAGGCCAGCCGCTGCCAGCCTCGGCGGCGCGAGCCGGAAGATTATGATATAATTGGTGCCATGTGAAAGGGGCTGGCGTAAGACGCCGGTCGGCAACCTGGGAGCGTCGGAATTGGAGAGAGTAATGGGGTTCGTGAAAGAGGTCACCGACGAGACGTTCGCTGAGGAGGTCGAGCAGATCGATGGCGTGGCGATGGTCGACTTCTGGGCCGCCTGGTGCGGGCCCTGTCGCCTGGTAGCGCCGATCGTCGAGGATCTGGCACAGGAGTACGAGGGCCAGATCAAGGTAGCGAAGCTCGATGTCGATGCGAGTCAGCGGACGGCGTTTCGGTTCAATATACGGTCGATACCTAGCATCTTGTTCTTCAAGGACGGGGAGCACGTAGATACGGTGATCGGCTATGTCCCCAAGCAGGCCCTGGAACAGAAGCTCAAGCAGCACTTGGACTGAGACGGCCGGTACCGTAGGCCCGATCGGAACGCCCCCGCAGACATTGCGGGGGCGTTTGCTGTATGGGCACACCGGACGTCGAACCTTGCACATTGAACATCGAACGTCGAGCTCCAGACAGTCTGACGCTCGACGTACGACGTTCGATGTCCGATGTTCGATGTTCTCTTGCCCGTCTGTTAACTTTAGGCGTTGCTCAGACACGACGAGAGGACCATGACGAGGACAGGCACTCTCTATCTCATCAGCACTCCTATCGGCCATCTCGGCGACATGACCCACAGGGCCGAGCAGTCGCTGCGTGAGAGCGACATCATATTGGCCGAGGATACCCGACGGACCCGCGTCTTGCTCGACCACTACACGATCGAGCCGCGCTCCCTGAAGTCCTTTCATAAGCACAACGAAGCTGCCCGGACGTCCGAGACGCGTGCCGCCCTTGAAGCCGGCCAGACGGTGTCGCTGGTCGCGGACTCGGGTACGCCGCTGATCTCCGATCCCGGCCTGCGTCTCGTGCGGGCAGCGATCGAGGTCGGCGCCCGAGTCGTGCCTGTCCCGGGCCCGTCCGCCGCCCTGGCGGCTTTGGTCGGCTCCGGCCTCGATGTCCAGCCGTTCACTTTCTTCGGGTTCCTGCCGCGCAGCGGGCGCCGGCGCCGCGAGCTGCTCGCCCAGCTCGCCACACTGCGTCATACGGCGGTGCTCTTCGAGTCACCGCAGCGCCTGATCGGCACGCTAGAGGAGCTCGCTGGACAGCTAGGTCCCGAACGCGGCGTCGTGGTCGCCCGGGAACTGACGAAAATCCACGAGGAGTTCGTGAGGGGGACCCTGGTTGAGGTTGCGGCATACTACAACGAGCACACACCGCAAGGAGAGGTGGTCGTTTGTCTGGCGGCGGCACCCGAAGCGTCGGCGGAGGAGCTCGAGGACGCAGCACGCGCAGATGCACTTGTCTTGGCCGAACGAGGTGCCACGTCGAAGGAAATAGTGCGCGCACTGCGCGAGCGTCATGGCCTCGAGCGCAACCGCGCCTACGCGATCGCGCTCGAGGTGACGCAGGAGGGTTGAAGCTGAGGCTGAGCAGACTGGCCTGGGGTGCCTTCATCGCGCTGATGCTGCGCCCGGAGTTGGGTTGCGCGCAGTCGCCGGCGGCGCCGCCGGCGGACCGTACCCTGCCCACCATAGCGCGGCTCCACTATGACGGGGGCGGCGATTGGTACGCGAACCCATCGTCGTTGCCGAACCTGTTGCAACGTATCGCTCGAGACACGCGCCTGCCGGTGGCCGAGCGTGAGGCTGTGGTCACGCCGTTGAGTCCGGATCTGCACGACTACCCGTATCTGTACATGACGGGTCACGGTAATGTGCGGTTCAGCGAGGCCGAGCTGTCCGCACTTCGGGCGTACCTGCTGGCGGGTGGCTTCCTACACGCGGATGACAACTACGGCATGGATGAGTCGTTCCGCCGGGAACTACGGCTCCTGTTCCCGGACAAGGAGCTCGTCGCCGTCCCACTCGACCATCCCGTCTACCGAATCGTTCACCCGCTCCCCGACGGCTTGCCGAAGGTCCACGAGCACGATGGGTTACCGGCGGAAGGCTTGGGCCTGTTCCACGAGGGCCGGCTCGTGGTCTTCTACAGCTATCAGTCCGACCTGGGCGACGGCTGGGAGGACCCGCAGGTACACGACGATCCGCTGGAGATCCGTGAGCAGGCGCTGCGGATGGGTGTGAATCTGTTCACCTACGCCGTGGCGCAGCGCAAGCCGCTATGAGCCATCCGAGGCCTTCTCCTGAGAACCGGGTCCGCGCTTTGTGGCGGCGCGTAGCCCTGCAGCTTGGCTTGGCCGCTGTGGGTGGCGCCCTGGCGGCCGCCGGTGGCCTGCTGCTACTGAGCTGGCTGGCCGGCGCCAGCCCGCTCTGGCAGAGGCCTTCCGTGCTACCTTTGGTGTTCTCGAGTTCGGCCTTCGCGGTGGCGGCCGCATGGGTGTGGCGTGTCGCAGTCAGGGTGTCGCGCTGGAACCGGGAAGCGGCGGCAGCGGAGATAGAAGAGCGGGTCGGTCTGCCGCGCGGGTCGGTGCGCGGCGCTCTGGAGCCCGGGCTGGAAAGGCCGGGTACCTCGCGCTCGCTTGTCGAGCTGCACCGGTCGCGCCTGGCGAAGGCGCTGGCGGGTTTTGGCCCGGCCGAGCTGGGGAGCGCCGTGGCCCGCGCCGCCCGCGCCCACGCCGCCGTGGCGGTGACGCTCGCGCTTGCCGCACTCGTCGCATCCGCTGCGGTCTGGCTGGGCGCGCGGCAGCAGGCGGTCACGGCCTGGGCTGCCGTGCTGCATCCGGTTCGCCACCTCGCCGCGCCGCCGCTGCCTGCCGTGCGTCTGGAAGCCGACCGAGAGGTCCGCCGCGGGCGCGACCTGCCGGTGCGCGTCGAGGCGCCGTTGCGCGACTCGGTCCAGTTGGCTTGGCGGCCGCGCGGCGCGGTGGCCCAGCGGCGCTGGTTGGGGATTAGCGAGGGCCGTGCCGAGGCTGTTGTGCCGCGGGTCGAAGTGCCGCTGGCGATCTGGGCGCTGGCGCCGGACGGCGCGCTCAGCGACACGTTGCACGTGGCGACCATCGATCCGCTTCTGCTCATCGATCTGCGGATCGATCTCCACTTTCCGCCTCACACACGCCGCGAGAGTGAGGTGTTCTCCGACCTGCCGGCCGTCATTACGGTGCCCGACGGTACTCGGGCCACCGTCAGCGGCGTCGCGACCCGACCGGTGGAGCGCGCCGCGCTGACCGCCTCCCGCGGCGGCACGATCCCGTTCGTGGTCAGTGATGCGCGTCGTTTCCGCTCCTCGTTCGCCGTGACGTCGGGGACCTGGGGCTGGGACATCGTCGGCTCGCAGGGAGAAGTGCTGGAAGGTAATCCCGACTCTCTCCGTTTTCTGACCGTAGCGGACAGCGTGCCGCGGGTCCGGATAACGTACCCAGGCGTCGATACGCTTCTCAGCATCGACATGACGCAGCCGCTGCTCGTCGAGGTCGGCGACGATTACCGTCTCGCTCGTGTCGAGCTCGTGAGCTGGCGTGTCTCGGCCTGGGGCGAGCGCTGGCCTGAACAGGTCGAAGCGCTGCCCGTCGGCTCCGATATGCAGCGAGCCAATCTGGCCGGTTTGGTCGATGCACGGGGACGTGGGTTCTTGCCCGGCGATACCCTGCGCTACTTCGTCCGCGCCTACGACAACGCTCCCGATCCTCAGATCGGGATGAGTCGTGAGTACGTCCTGCGACTGCCGAGCTTGGACGAAGTCCGCGAGCGTGCCATCAGCGACGCCCACGACCTCGTGGCGGATGCCGAGAGCCTGGCGGAACAGGCGCGGGAGCATCAGGAGTCGATCCAGGCACTGGAGCGCTCGAGCGAGATCCAGCTGCCACCGGGGACGAATGCGGCGCCGGAGCGCGCTGAGAGCGGCGTCGAGTTCCGAGAGACGGAAGAGGCGCGTCGTGCCTTGGAGGAGGCTGAGAGTCTGCTGGAGGCCTCAGGCAAGATCTCGCAGTCGCTCCGCGAGCTACAGGAGAGCATCGAACGCGCCGGATTGAATGACGAGAGCGTCCTGGAGCGGTTGGCCGAGATCGAGTCGCTGTTCGAGCGCCTGGTCACGCCCGAGCTGCGGGAGCGGTTCGAGGAATTGCGCGAGGCTTTGGTACAGCTCGATCCGGAGCAGATCCGCGAAGCGATTCGGCAACTGAGCGAAGGTGGTGTCGATTTCAGGGCACGCGTCGAGCGCGCCGTCGAGTTGCTGCGCCGCGCCGCGCTGGAGCAGCAGTTCCTGACTCTGGAGACGCAGGCGGAGGAGTTGGTGGAGGCGCAGGAGGAGCTCGCCGATGCTGTTTCCGACGCGGCAGCCGCAGCGGGCGGTCGGGAGGTCGCCGACTCGCTGGCGGGGCCACTGTCGCGGCGCGCCGCGGAGCTCGGGGTGCGGGCGGACGAGTTAGCGCGTAGGGTGAGCGAGCTGGCTGAAGAGCTGGCGACCGCGCTGGAGGAGCGGGCGGCCGAGCGAGCGAGCGCGGCGGAGCGTGCGGCGTCGGAGGCGGCCGGATTCGACGAGCAGGTGGCCGGTGATCTGCCGAGCCGGCCGGGTGGGGCGCGGGGCGCTTCGCGGCGGGCGCTAGCGCAGATGCAGCGAGCGGCCTCGGAGTTGCGCGAGGGCCGCCAGGCGATGCAGGAGGGGTGGCGTCAGGACGTGGTCGCCGCGGTGGGGCGCGTCCAGGTGGAGGCGCTGGAACTCGCGCGGCGGCAGCGAGAGCTGAACGAGCGGCTGCGTACGACGGCTGAGCAGCGAAGCCCGGACGCCATGTCCGATCAGGTCGCGATGCGCGCTGCGGTGCAGCAGGTCGAGGACCAGCTCACTGAGGCCTCGGAGTCATCATTGCTGGTCGATCCCAGGTTGGCGCAGGCGGCGGCGGAGATAGGCGCGGCGATGGAGGAACTGGTGGGCCAGATGGCCGACGCCAGTCGTCCCGGGCCGCCGGACTGGCGCCTGGGTGACGGAGCCAGCGAAGGGCTGGCCGAGCTGGCGTACCGGCTGATGCAGGCCGGCGATGCGGCGGCGATGGCTCAGTCGGGTACCGGGCTCCAGGAAGCGCTGGCGCAGCTCGCCCAGCTGGCCGAGCAGCAGGGCAAGCTGAATCAGGAGTTGGGCGGCATGACGCCGGGCGCTTTAGGCGACGCGCTGCTGCGTGAACTGCAGCGCCTCGCTGGCCAGCAGCGAGGCATAGCGCAGGAGCTGGGCGCGATTAACCAGTCGCTGGGCCCGCGCGGCCAAGTGCTCGGCCAGCTCGACGCTCTGGAGAGGGAGGCAGAGGATTTGGCGCAGCAGCTCGAGCAGGGAAGGCTGGACGAAGAGATCCTCCAGCGACAGAACAGGCTCTTTCAGCGACTGCTCGATGCGGGTCGCACCCTCGAACAGGATGAGTTCGAGCGGGAGCGCCGTGCCGAGCGCCCCGCTGGCGTCGAGCTGCTACGACCCGGCGCGGTGCCACCCGAATTATTGCGCGGCCGGGCCTATCCGCATCCGGCGGCCGACGTGCTGAGTCGGTACCCGCCAGCGATCCGTCGTCTGATCCTCGAGTACTTCGACCGGCTCAACGATCGGGAGGGCGGCGATGGCTCGTAGGCTCGCCCTCGGGTTGATTGCCTGGCTGCTTCTGGCGGCTGGCGCCGCTGCGCAGACCGATGAGCAGCGGCAGGGGTTCCGGGAAGAGATGCGGCGGATCGAGTCGCTCGAAAGGGCAGGCCAATTGTCTAGGGCCCAGGCAGCGCTGGATACGCTGCTCGAGGAATTTCCGGCCGAGCCGCGGGCGGTGGCTGCGGCCGTCCGCATCCATCGCCGACAGGGTGACCTGCGGAGCGTGCTTGCGGTTCTGGAGCGCGCGGTGAAGGTCGCTCCGGCTTCGGCGGTGCTGCGGCAGCTGCAGCTCGGTGTCCTGGTCGACCTCGGCGCGAAGGAGCAGCTCAGGGAGGCCGGGGAGGCCTGGCTGGGTGCGGTGCCGCGATCTGAGGCCGCCTACCGTGAGTATGGGATGGCGCTTCGGCGGGAGGGTTCTCTTGTCGAGGCCGAGCGGGTGCTGCGACGAGGGCTCGACTCGGTCGGCGACCCCACGATGCTGGCTTCCGAGCTCGCCGACATCTACGTGCAGCAGCGCCGCTGGGCCCTGGCTGCCGACCTCTGGGTCGTCATACTCGACTTCTCCCCGCGCGTCGGCCGCGATGTGGTCGGCTACCAGCTCGACACCTTGGGACCCGACGCGCGCCCCGCCGCTCGAGCGCTGCTGGCGCGGCTACCCGAGAAGGGGCCAGCGGAGCAGCGCGAGCTGATGGCGATTACCGCGCTCCACGCAGGGGTACCCGGGGTCGCGCGCCAGATGGCACAGGCCCTGGCCGCTGAACTCGAAGGCCGCGAGCGCCAGGAGTTCTTGGCGCGCTTCTCGGAGGTCGCCACCGATCTGGCGCAGCCGGCGCTTCTGGACTGGGCCTACCGTGAGATGCTCGGCTCGGCCGCCGCCGACACCTCCCGCTGGGATGTGGCACGCCGCCTTGTCGAGTACGATTTGAGCGTTGGCGATACCGTAGAGGCAAGTGGCGCGCTCGACGACTTCATGGAGCGAGCCGCCGCTGGAACGCCGCCCCATCGCTGGGCGAGTGCCCTGCTGATCCGTATCCAGGCAGCGGCCGGTCAGGCCGACGCGCGACAAATGCTCGAGGACCACGCCCGGATCTACCAGGACGACGACGAGTTTCCCGCCCTCGTCGCCGCCGTCGCCTGGGCGAATCTGCAGCGCGGCCAACCGGAGGAAGCCGCAGGGGTCCTCGAGCTCGTCAGCGATCCCGGTGCGGATCCCAGCGTCGCGACCCTGTTCATGCTGACGGGTGCCTATCTGGCCTTCTACAGCGGCGACTACGAAGAGGCGCGCGTCGGCTTCGAGGTGGCCGCGGCTCGCCTGAGTGGAGCGGCGCGGGCCGAGGCGCTGCGCACCCTCGGGTTCCTGCGACACGGCAACGCGGCGGAGCTTCGGGCGGCGGCGGCGGCTCACCGGGGGAACCTCGGGCAAGGATCGCTAGAGGCCCACGAGGAGCTGGTTCGCGGGCTCCAGCAGGCTACAACTTCCCCCGCGCGCCCGGCGCTCCTGCTCTGGGCCGGCGAGCTGGCCATCGCAGGCGGTTCGCTGGACGGTGCGGAAACCGTCCTGCGGCGCCTCGCCGAGCGTTACCCGGAATCGGGCGAGGCTCCCGTTGCGATGATGTTGCTGGCCGAGGCGCTGGCGGTTAACGGACGACGCGCCGCGGCGATAGCCCTGCTGGAAGAGCTGATCATCGAGTACCCTGAGAGCGCGCTGACGCCGATCGGCCGTCGTCGGTTGGCGGAACTGCGCGAGGAGGTCCCTGGATCGTGAGTCGGCGGCTGGCTTCGGCGCTGATCGTCGTTCTGGCCAGTGCCGGGACCGCGCAGGGCCAGTATCTCTTGGCCCCGATGGATGGCGAGCAATCGAATCACCTACGCGCCTACGGCCTCGCCTACTGGGTCCTGGATCGCGGCGAAAGCGTCGAGTGGTTGCTCAACTACCGCGCCGGCTCGTTCTTGCTGCCCGATGCGCCCGGAGTTCGCCGCGAGGCAGCGCTCCGCGGAGTGACAGTCGAGCCGGTCGCAGCGTTACGCTTGGCGGCGGTACGCGCCGAGATCGAGGGCTCGAACATGGAGGCGGTGATCCTGGAAAGGGCCCCGCGCATCGCCGTCTACACGCCGGCCGGGTCGCAGCCGTGGGATGATGCGGTAACGCTGGCACTCACCTACGCGGGTATCGAGTATGACGAGCTCTGGGACCCGGAAGTGTTGGGTGGCGAACTGAGCCGCTACGACTGGTTGCATCTGCACCACGAAGATTTCACCGGTCAGTACTCCAAGTTCTACTTGACGTACGCAGGCGCCGCGTGGCTGCAGGAGGAGGTGGCCCGCAACCGCCGGGTGGCGAGGGAGTTCGGGCTACCCGACACGCCGAGTCTCAAGAAGGCGGTAGCGGTGAGAATTCGAGAGTACGTCGATGGCGGTGGCTTCCTCTTCGCCATGTGCACGGCGACGGAAACTATCGACCTGGCGCTCGCGGCGCTGGGAGTCGACATAGCGGCGAGTTATGCAGATGGCGATGAGGTCGAAGCGAACGCGAGCGGCCGCCTTGATTGGGAGAGTACTTTCGCCTTCGAGGGTGCCGCGATCTTCGCCGAGCCGGGCCTCTCCGCCTTCAGTGATATCGATGGCCATCTGGTGAACACACCCATGCGCCAGCCGCTTGGCACTTTCCGCCTGTTCGACTTCAGTGCCGCGATCGACCCGGTCGCCACCATGCTGACCCAGAACCATGAACGCGTGATCCGCGACTTCTATGGACTGACGACGAGCTACCGTCGCTCGCGCCTCAAGCCTTCCATCATCGTGCTCGCCGAAGAGCCCGGCGCGCCTTGGGCGAAGTACCTACACGGCAATTACGGGGACGGGACCTGGACCTTCCTGGGCGGCCACGACCCCGAAGACCCCCAGCACGTGATCGGCGACCCGCCGACCGATCTCGATCTCTACCCCCATTCACCGGGCTACCGTTTGATCCTCAACAACGTCTTGTTCCCGGCGGCCAGGAAGAAGCACCTCAAGACCTGACTGGCACGCGCCAACAGCGCTGGCTAGGTTTCATGATTGCAGGAAGCTCCAGCTATCTCGTGGTTTCGTCTTGATATGAGACCGCGGACGGTTCTCCGCCGCTGTAACTGGATCGAAGAGGGGACAGATGCCCAGCTACTCAAGACAGTTTTCTAGCCTTCCGCCCTATGCGCTCGCCGACGTCCCGAAGATCAAGGCAGAGCTGATCGAGAAGGGTGTGGACGTCATCGACCTGGGAGCGGGCGACGCCGACCAGATGCCGCCGCCGCAGACGATCAAGGCGATACAGGAGGCGGTCACCGAGGAGCGAATGAGCCGCTACCCCTTCCAGCGGGGGCTGCCCGAGTTTCGGGTCAAGATCGCCGAGTGGACGAAGCTGCGCTTCGGGGTCGACGTCGATCCGTTCGATGAAGTGTTGCCTCTGATCGGCACGAAGGAAGGCATCGCGCACCTGCCGCTCGTTTATCTCGATCCGGGTGACGCCGCCATCATTCCGGACCCCGGCTACTACCCGTACTTCGGTGGCACTCACATGCTCGGCGCCGAAGTGGTCGAGGTGCCGCTGCGGCGCGAGAACGGATACTTGCTCGACTGGACCGCAGTGCCGGCGGACAAATTGAAGAAGGCCAAGCTGCTGTACCTGAACTACCCGAACAACCCGACCGGCGGTGTCGCGTCCGACGACTACTTCAAGCAAGCAATCGAGTTCTGCCACCAGCACGACCTGCTGCTGATCAACGACAACGCCTACTCGGAAATCGCCTTTGACGGTTACAGGCCGCCAAGTGTCCTGGAGTATGAAGGAGCCCGCGAGATAGCGGTGGAATTCCATTCGCTGTCCAAGACCTTCAACATGACGGGATGGCGTATCGGCTGGGTAGCGGGACACAAGGAGACGGTGCAGGCGCTGAGCAAGGTGAAGGTATACTACGACACGGGCGTGTTCCTTGCCTGCCAGGCCGCAGGGGTCGCCAGCCTGGATGTCTGGGAGGAGTTCGTGCCAAAGCAGGTGGCCATCTTCCAGGAGCGGCGCGACGCCGCGGTGGAGGCATTCCGCGAGGCCGGGTTCGAAGTCGATTCGCCGAAGGCGACCCTCTACCTCTGGGTCCCCATCCCCGGCGGTGAACCGGCGGTAGAATTCGCGCGCCGGATCCTCCTGGAGTCCGGAGTGGTTCTATTTCCGGGCACCGGCATGGGCGGCGGCGGTGAGGGGTTCTTCCGTGTCGCGCTCACTGTGCCGGCCGAGCGGCTCAGGGAGGCGGCGCAGCGCGTCGCCAAAGTGCTGTAACCGGAACAGGATGGCGCGTCTGGAGTATCAACCACAGTGATTCTCACGACTTTGCTGCGACCACCGGGCGCGCCACCCGAGAAAGAGGCCGGACGCGCCGTCGGACCCGATCGCCGCGTGATGCCCCAGATGCGCGCGCGGGTACGGCGTCACGAACGCGCCGTCGCCGTCGGCCTGATAGTCTCGGTACTGATCCACGTCCTGTTCGTCCGGCTATCGCCGCTGATCATCAGGTACCTGGAGCCGAATGTCGTCTACTATGTGCCGACGCCGATCGTCGTGCCCGAGCAGGGGATGCGCGTCATCGACCTGGTCGAGGTCGAGGGGCCAGTGGTCGAGCCGGTGCCTGAACCCGAGCCGCAGGAGACACCGACGGTAGAGGAGGTCGAACCGACGCCGTACGTGAGCGCGGCCGAACGACTGCGCCCGCGGGTGGGCGATTGGCGGCTGTGGCTTGTGCCGCCGATTATGCGGCGCACCAATCTGACGGAGGCGGAGCGGTTGGCGGAAGTCCGGGCTCGCCTCTATGCCATTCTCGAAGCCTACGACGACAGCATGGCCGCCGAGTTGGCACGCGAGCTGGAGCGCCTCGACTGGACGATCGGCGAGGAGGGCGAGGAGTGGGGGATCTCGCCGGGCAAGATCCACCTGGGTGGCATCACGTTGCCGCTCCCACTCTACCTCGGCCTCGACCCGGCCGAGGCGCGCCGGCGCCAGGGAAGCATCGACGAGTGGAACGCGATCCAGCGCCAGGCGGGCCAGGGCGCGATCGACGACCTGTTCGACGAGCGAATCCGGGCGATTCGCGAGCGGAAAGCTCGCGAGGAAGCGGGGCGAGCGGCCAAGAAGGACACCACCGGCGCGAACTGAGCGGTTCCCCGGGCCTCCGCGGCGATTGCCACACCGCCCTTTCAAGATAAGTTACCTGCATCATTGACGAGCGCCCTCGCGGCACATGCCACCGGACCCGGTGCGGTCTTGGTGGCGCGGTGTGATGGCGGGCAGGGGACGGTTCTACAGGCAATGGCAAAGGGCAAGAGACAAAGCACGGAGCTTCCTCCGCGATTCGATCCGCGGTCCTTCGAGGATCCCATGTATCGACGCTGGTCGGAGGGCGGCTACTTCGGCGCCGACCCGGGCAGCGCGCGGGAGACCTATGTCATCGTCATGCCGCCTCCCAACGTGACCGCCGAGCTCCACATGGGGCACGGCCTCAACAACACGATCCAGGACGTGCTGATCCGCTGGCGCCGGATGCAGGGTCGTGAGGCGCTCTGGGTGCCCGGTACCGACCACGCCGGCATCGCGACCCAGAACGTTGTCGAGCGTCAGCTCGCCGCCGACGGCAAGACGCGCTGGGATCTGGGTCGTGAGGCGTTCGTCGAACGCGTTTGGACTTGGGTTCGCGAGACCGGCGGCACGATCCTCGAGCAGCTGAAGGCGATCGGCAGCTCGGCCGATTGGGATCGTACTGCCTTCACACTCGATCCCGGCCTGAGCCGGGCGGTCCGCGAGGTGTTCGTGCGCCTGTACGAGAAGGGTCTGATCTATCGCGGCAAGTACATCGTCAACTGGTGTCCGCGTTGCGCCACCGCGCTCGCCAACGAAGAAGTGGAACACCAGGAGGTCGAGGGCGCCCTTTACTACCAGCGCTATCCGATCATCGGCGAGGAAGGGAAGTACCTGGTCGTCGCCACCACGCGTCCCGAGACGATGCTGGGCGACACCGCAGTGGCCATCCATCCCGAAGACCATCGTCATCAGGATCTGCTCGGCAAGAAAGCCCTGCTGCCGCTGGCCGAGCGAGAGATCCCGGTCATCGCTGACGATTTCGTCGACCCCGAATTCGGTACCGGGATCGTCAAGGTGACGCCGGCGCACGATCCCAACGACTTCGAGATCGGACTGCGACACGACCTCGATCAGGTCGACATCTTCAACCCCGATTCCTCGCTCAGCGACGCGGTGCCTGAGCGCTTCCGTGGCATGGACCGCTTCACCGCCCGCGAAGCCGTGATTAAGGAGTTGCAGGAGGCCGGTCTGCTCGAGAAGACCGAAAAGCACATGCACTCCGTGGGCCACTGCTACCGTTGCCACACGATGGTCGAACCTCGGGTCTCGGAGCAGTGGTTCGTCAAAATGGCTCCGCTGGCCGAGCCGGCGCTGGACGCCTTCCGCAAGGGTGAAGTCCGCTTCACACCGGAGCACTGGGGCGGCGTCTACGTGGGCTGGCTCGAGAACGTCCGCGACTGGTGCATCTCGCGGCAGCTCTGGTGGGGCCACCGCATCCCGGTCTGGTACTGCCGGTCCTGCGATGCGATGCTCGTGCTGCGCGACGACCCGACGGCGTGCAGCGAGTGCGGTAGCGACGCTATCGAGCAGGACCCCGACGTCCTCGATACCTGGTTCTCGTCATGGCTCTGGCCCTTCAGTACACTGGGCTGGCCCGACGAGACCGACGATCTCGCCACCTTCTACCCGGGCCACACGCTGGTCACCGCGCCCGAGATCATCTTCTTCTGGGTCGCCCGCATGATCATGGCCGGCCTCGAGTTCATGGGCACGGTGCCGTTCAACGATGTCTACCTGCACGGCACGGTCCGTGACCACGTCGGCCGCCGCATGTCCAAGTCGCTGGGTAACGGGATCGACCCGCTAGAGGTCGTCCGCATATTCGGCGCCGACGCACTCCGCTTCACCTTGATGAACGGACTCGGCATCGGCGCCGACCTGCAGCTCAACTACGAGGACCTGGAAGAGTCGTTCCACGTCGGCCGCAACTTCGGCAACAAGATCTGGAACGCGGCCCGGCTGGCCCTGCCGCACCTGGAAGGTGATGTCGACCCGATGCCGGAGCGCGGCCGGCTGGAGCTCTCCGATCGCTGGATCCTCTCGCGGCTGAACAGCGCGATCCGCGAGGTGACCCACGACCTCGAGCGCTTCCGTCTTCACGAGGCGGCGGCCGAGCTCTACCGCTTCTTCTGGAGCGAGCTGTGCGATTGGTACCTCGAGCTGGTGAAGCCGCGGCTCTACAACGAGTCGAAACCCGAGGCGCGCGCCGTGGCGCGCTCGGTGCTGCGCGAGGTCCTCGACACGAGCCTCAGGCTACTGCATCCGATCATGCCGTTCATCACTGAGGAACTGTGGTTGCGGCTACCGAGCCGTGCCGGCGCCAGCATCATGGTCTCCTCCTGGCCCGAGCCCCGCTCCGCTTGGGACGATCCAGAGGCGGAGGCCCAGCTCGACGTGCTGCGCGAGATGCTCGGCGCGGTTCGCAACATCCGTAGCGAGTATAACGTCGCCCACGGCCGGCAGATCGAGGTGCGGGTATTGGCCGCGGATGACGCGTTGCGTCGCGCGATCGCTGCCGAGGGCGAGGCGACGGTCAAGCTGGCCGGGATCAGCAGTATCTCCTTCGACGGCGAGACCGGCGGTGCCGAGGCGATGGCTGTTCTCTCGACGGGGGCCGAGGTGCACGTGCCGCTGGAAGGCCTCATCGATCTCGGGCGCGAGCGAGCGCGACTCGAGAAGCAGGCCGCGGAACTCGAAGCGGTGGTCGAACGCTCGCGCAAGCGCCTCAGTAGCGCGGATTTCGTCAGGAAGGCGCCCGACCACGTGGTCGAGCAAGCCCGCCAGAAGCTGCAGGGCCTCGAGGAACAGCTGGCGAAGGTCAACGAAAAGCGCAGGACCCTGGAGGGTGACTAGACCGTGATTAGGTTCCCGCGGACCGGCGCGGCGCACGCCAGCCTGCTCGCGGGAGGGCTCATCCTGTCGGCGCTGGCCCTGGCCAACCTGGAGAGTTGCGCCAACGTCCAGGCACCGCCGGGCGGCCCACCGGACTCGATCCCTCCGATGCTGATCGCCGTGTACCCGGACAGCTTCGCGGTCGTTGCATGGACCGGCAAACGGGAAAAGGTACGGTTCGAGTTCGACGAGTCGATCTCGGAGCAGAACCTGCAGATTGCCGCGATCCTCTACCCGTTCGAGCCTCGCCCCAACGTCGACAAGGGGAAGCGCGAACTGCGCGTCCGCCCTCGGGCCGGCTGGGTCCCCGACCGGCTCTACCACGTGCGCATCGAGCCGGTCGTGCAGGACCTTTTCCGCAACCGGATCGAAGAACCGATCTATCACATCGTCTCCACCGGGATGCCCATCTCGGAGAACGAGGCCAGCGGAGCGGTCATTGATCGGATAAGAGGAGAACGACTGCCGAACGGCCGCGTGGACATGGTCCTGCTACCCGACACGCTCCGTTACGGAGCAATCGCCGATAGCTCCGGCGCTTTCACCATCGGCACGCTGCCGGTCGGCGACTACTACGCCATCGGCTACGAGGACCTCAACAACAACATGCGGGCCGACGACTTCGATCGGTCGGACACGCTTATCGTGAGCCTGGGGCAGGCCGACACACTCGCCCTGGAGTTCCAGGTCTTCAAGCACGATACCCTGGGTCCCGCGCTAGTAGAGGTTGCTCCCATCGACTCGCTCGTCCTCCAGCTGGGCTTCGACAGCTACCTTGATCCCGACGTGCCCACGCCCACAGAGGCCATCGAGGTTCTCGCACTTGCCGATAGCTCGCCGGTCGCCATCGACACGGTGTTCCACGCCTGGCGCTACACAGTCTGGAGCGATTCCATCGAGCAGGTACTGCGCGAGGCCGAAGCCGCCGCTCGCGATTCCGCGGCAGCAGCCCAGGCGGCTGAACAGGAAGTGGTCGAAGAGGAAGTGGCGGAGGAAGAGGCGGCCGAGCGGGAGCCGCCGGCTGTCGAGCTGAGACCGCCAGCGGCCGAGCGACAGGAGGTGCAGGAGGAGGAGGCGCAGCAGCCAACTGTCCTACCGGACCAGCGGCTCTATGTGATAGCCGCTGCGCCCATCCCGCCGGGCTCGTATCTGGTGCGCGTCTATCGCCTGCTCAACCTGAGCGGCCTGGTGGCTGACAGCGAGGCGACGTTCGAGCAACCCGAGCCGGAGCCGCCGGAACCACCGGAAGCGGAAGAGCCGGCCGAGATTCCGCCCGACACCGCGGGCGCCGAGGGGAGGGGACGGTGAGCGATGCGCGGCGCGGATTGCCGGGCGTCGATGCGCTGCTCGGCTCGCCGGAGTTCGGCGAGCTACTCGACGCTTGGCCTCGCTCGCTAGTCGTCGCCTCGCTGAGACGCACGCTCGAAGGGTTCCGCAGTGAACTTGCGGCAGGCGATCGGGCGGCCGCGCCGGAGGCCCGCGAGATCGTGGAAGCGACGCACCGCGACCTGGCAGCCGGCGCGACGCCCTCGCTTCGCCACTTGATCAACGCGACCGGCGTCCCCTTGCACACGAACCTGGGCCGCGCGCCACTCCCGGACGCTGCCCGGGCGGCGCTCGATGCCGTCTCGCGCGGCTACAGCAATCTAGAGTACGGTCTCGAGGCCGGCTCGCGCGGCTCGCGACACGATCACTGTGCAGCGATCCTCGCCGAGCTCACCGGTGCAGACGCATCGCTCGTGGTGAACAACAACGCCGCCGCGGTCGTGCTCGCTCTCAACGAGCTGGCCGAAGGTCGCGAGGTCATCGTCTCACGGGGCGAGCTGGTCGAGATCGGCGAGACGTTCCGTGTGGCGGAAATCGTAGCGAAGAGCGGGGCGCGCGTCACAGAGGTCGGTGCCACGAACCGGACGCACGCTCGCGACTACGAGAAAGCCATAGGGCCGGAGACCGGCGCGCTACTAAAGGTGCACCGCTCCAACTTCCAGCAGGCGGGCTTCGTCAGCGAGGTCTCGATCGAGGAGTTGACCGCGGTGGGACACCGCCACGATGTGCCGGTGGTTCACGATCTCGGGTCCGGGATGTTACCCGACGCGGAGCGCGCTTTCGGGTTCCCCTGGGAGCCCAGTGTGCGCGCCTCGCTCGACGCCGGCGCCGACCTGGTGACCTTCAGCGGTGACAAGCTGCTGGGCGGTCCCCAGGCCGGTGTGATCCTCGGAGGTGCCGATCTCGTGGCGCGTCTGCGTCGCAATCCGCTGCTGCGTGCAGTACGGGTGGGTAAGTTGACCATCGCCGCGCTCGAGGCGACACTCAGGCTGTGGCGCGACCTGGAGGCCGCGAGAACCGAGGTCCCGGCGCTGGCGATGATCGGCGCCGACCCGGCTGCTTTGCGTGAACGGGCCGAGCGTCTGGCGGGGGTCTTGCGCGAACGCTGTCCGGACGCCGAGATCGAGGTCGCGGCCGACGTCGCCGAGGTCGGCGGCGGCTCGTACCCGGGGCTCCAGCTCGAGACCTGGGTCCTGCGGGTCACCGTGCCCGGTCGATCCGAGCGAGCGCTCGAGGCGGCCTGCCGCAATGTGCAACCCGCGGTCATCGGGCGCGTGCGGGAAGGCGCCCTCTGCCTCGACCCGCGGACGGTGCTGCCTGGCGAGGAAACCGAGTTCATCGATTCAGTGAGCCAAGCGCTGAGGGGAGATGGATAGAGAACCGATTACACGTCGCGCCGCGTTTCTCGATCGGGATGGCACGATCATCGAGGAGCGCGGCGATTTGGGGGACCCGGACGGCGTTGCCCTGATGCCCGGTGCCGCCGACGCGGTACGCAAACTCAAAGATGCAGGCCTCGCCGTCGTGCTGGTGACCAACCAGTCGGGAATCGCTCGCGGCGTGTTCACGCAGCAGCAGTTCGAGGCGACCCAGGAGCGCGTGCTCGAGCTACTCGGCGCGGCCGACGCCCACTTGGATGACGTGTTCTATTGCCCGCATCATCCCGATGTGACGGGTCCTTGCGATTGCCGCAAACCGGCCTCCGGCATGTACCGTCGGGCGGCAGAACGGCTGTCCATCGACCTCGCCCGCTCCTTTTACATCGGCGATCGCTGGCGCGATGTAGCGGTCACGGAAGAGGTGGGAGGAACGCCGTTCCTGCTGGCCACCGGTGCAGGCGGACAGGGCGCGCCGGACGGGTTTGAGAGGACAAAAGACCTGGCCGAAGCGGCCGATATCATAGTGGCGAGTCTTGATGGAAAAGGCGGCTGAACGTTGAACATTGAACTTCGAACGTTGAACACCCAAGTTTGCGACATCGGGGCGATGTCTTCGACGTTCGATGTTCAATGTCCGATGTTCGATGTTCACTACAGCATCGGAGGCGCGTCGTGTCCTCAATCCCGAGAGTAGCCGTCTTCGCATCCGGCGGCGGGTCCAACCTGCAGTCTCTACTCGACACGTTCGGCGGTCCCGACGGCGGCCCCGATCCCGCCTGCCGCATCGCACTCGTCGTGAGCGACCGGCCTGACATCGGGGCGCTCGAGCGGGGAGATAAGGCCGGAGTACCGAAGGCGGTTGTTCGCCCCAAGGACTACGAGGGTAGGGAAGCGTTCGGGCAAGCGCTGCTCGATGCTCTGGCGACGCACGAGATCGATATCATCGCACTCGCCGGCTACCTCAAGCTCGTGCCGGAGAACGTGGTGGGCGCCTACCGCGGAAAGATCATCAATATCCATCCGGGACCGCTGCCGACCTTCGGTGGCTCAGGGATGTGGGGTCACCACGTGCACGACGCGGTGCTCGACTCCGGTGTCGCCGTGTCGGGCCCCACGATCCACTTCGTCGACGAGCGCTACGATACCGGACCCATCATCGCCCAGTGGCCCGTCCCCGTGCTTCCGGGCGACACCGCCGACTCGCTTGCCGCCCGCGTCCTCAAGTACGAGCATCGGCTCTATCCGGCTGTGCTCGGTGCACTGGCACGCGGCGGGATCGAGCAGCTGCCCGACGGACGGGTGCGAAAGAGCGGCTTCGCTACGGGTGATATCGGATTCCAGTTGACCGACGAAGGGGCCTGTCTGGACAGCGTCGGGCCGGCCTGGAAACGCTAACAAAGGGGAGGGAGCTTTGCCACGCGCCGTGCTGAGTGTCTACGACAAGACGGGCATCGTCGAGTTCGCCCGCGGGCTATCGGAACTCGGCTACCAGATCGTTTCCACCGGCGGCACCAGGCGAAAGCTGCGCGAGGCCGGGGTTGAAGTCACGGGGGTCAGCGATGTAACCGGCTTTCCCGAGATCATGGACGGGCGGGTGAAGACGCTGCACCCGGTCATCGCCGGCGGCATTCTGGCGCGCCGCGGCAACAAGAGCGACATGAAAGAGCTCGCGAAGCAGAAGATCGAGCCCATCGATGTCGTCGCCGTCAACCTCTATCCGTTCGAGGAGACGATCGCCAAGCCGGACGTCACGCTCGGCGATGCGCTCGAGCAGATCGACATCGGCGGACCGACCATGCTGCGTGAAGCGGCAAAGAATCACCCCGACGTCACCGTGATCTGCGATCCCGCCGACTATGAGGACGCGCTGGCGAAACTCAAAGCAGGCGACGTCGATCTCGAGTGGCGGCGCGCACTCGCGGTCAAGGTCTTCCGCCACACCAGCGGCTACGATTCGGCGATCTCGCACTACCTGTCGAAGGGCGCCGGCGAGTTTCCGCCCGACTTCTCCGTTCGGCTGCAGAAGATCCAGGACCTGCGCTACGGCGAGAACCCGGACCAGGCGGCGGCGTTCTATCGCATCGCCGACACGCCGGGAAGCAGGGGCGTCGCTTCGCTCGTTCAGCATCACGGCAAGGAACTCTCTTACAACAACATCCTCGACTTGGACGGCGCGCTGATGTCGGTGGCGCCGTTCGCGCGCTCGCAACGACCGGCCTGTGCCGTTATCAAGCATACCACGCCCTGCGGCATCGCCGTCGGCGACACCGTGCTCCAGGCGTATCAGCGGGCGCTCTCCACCGACCCCACCAGCGCCTTCGGCTCGGTCATCGCCTTCACCCACGAGGTCGACGGCGAAGCCGCCGAGTCGCTGGCCGAGCTGTTCGTCGAGTGCGTCGTCGCGCCCGGCTTCAGCGATGCCGCGATGGAGCGGCTGACCGCGAAGAAGAACCTTCGCATCCTCAGTTATCCCGACGACGTCGCGGCGTACCTCGCCGACCGCGGACACCTCGAGGGCAACCTCGAGCTGCGTGGCGTCCCCGGCGCCGCGCTCCTCCAAACTCGCTGCGACCCGCCTTGGCCCGGTGAAGACGAGGGCTGGCGTGTCGTGACCAAACGCAAGCCGACGGCGGATGAGATGCGGGACCTCCGATTCGCCTGGGCGGCCATCTGGGGCGTCAAGTCGAACGCGATCCTCCTGGCACGCGACGAGATGGCCATCGGCATCGGCGCCGGCCAGATGAGCCGCGTCGACGCCTCCAAGCTCGCCGGCTTCAAGGCCCAGGAGGCCGGACACAGCCCCGAGAAAGGCTGCGTCCTCGCCTCCGACGCCTTCTTCCCCTTCCGCGACGGCGTCGACGCCGCCGCCGAGGCCGGCGTCACGGCGATCGTCGAGCCCGGCGGATCGATCCGCGATGAAGAGGTCATCGCCGCCGCCGACGAACACAAGCTCGCCATGGTCTTCACCGGACGGAGGCTGTTCCGGCACTAGTGCGCGACCCGGCCCGGCCCAGCGATTCGGGGGCCGGGCCGTGCTCTTCACTCTTCCTCTTGACCGTCTACAGGAGTCGCCCTATCTTCTGTCGAACATCTAGAGGAGACGCCATGACGATCGTCAGGTCCGAGTTACTGCAGGGGACCCTCGACATGCTGGTTCTGAAGATCCTCTCGCTCGAGCCGCTGCACGGGTGGGGGATCTCTGAGCGCATCCAGCAGATGTCGGGCGAGGTTTTCCAGGTTAATCAGGGGTCGCTCTACCCGGCGTTGCGGCGGTTGAAGCGCAAGGGGTGGATCGGTTCCGAGTGGCGGGTAACGGAGAACAACCGGCGGGCGCGCTACTATGCGCTGACGGCGGCGGGGCGCAAGCAGCTTGGGGAGGAGCGGCAGGCCTGGGCGCGCTCGTCGTCGGCGATCGAGCGGATTCTGCAGGCCGGCTACTGAAAGGGTCCGGATCAGAGGAACTATTCCCGATGAGATTCTTGGCATATGTGGCCGAGGCGTTCAACGCGCTGTTTCGGCGCGGCCGGGTGGAGGCGGAGCTGGACGAGGAGGTTCGCTTCCACCTGGAGAGGGAGATCGAGAAGAACCTGCGGGCGGGGATGACGCCCGAGGAAGCGCGCCGGGTGGCGCGGGTTCGGTTCGGCGGCGTGGAGCAGGTGAAGGAGGAGGTTCGGGAAGAGAGCGGAGTGCGGTGGTTGGAGGATGCATTGAGGGACCTTCGCTACGCGGCTCGCCAGCTTCGTCGTAACCCGGCGTTCACGGCGGTAGCGGTGCTCACACTGGCGCTGGGTATCGGGGCGAACACGGCGGTGTTCAGCGTTCTCCACAGCGTGCTCCTCTCACCGCTAGGCTACGATGAGTCTGACAGGCTCGTGCGTATCTTACAGACCCACGAGACGTTCGGAACGGGCGTCTGGGTCTCGGGTCCGGCGTTCCTCGATTATCGCGAGCAACTGGAAGGTGTCGAGAGCGTCGCGGCGATGTACAACTACCGCGAGATGGGATTCACGCTGACGGGGGCCGGGTCGGCGCGGCGCGTCACCATGCTGCCGGTGAGTTCCGACTATTTCGATGTGTATCGCGTGCAACCGATCATCGGTCGCCGGTTTGTGCGGGACGAGGAGCGGGGGTCGGCGCGTGTCGCAGTGCTGAGTCATCGGCTGTGGCAGGCGATCTCAGGGGACGCAGGAGTGCTTGGGCAACGACTGGCACTGGACGGCGATCCGTACGAAGTGATCGGCGTCTTGCCGGCCGGCTTCGTCGATGTGGTGGGCGGCGATGTCGATCTCTGGGTTCCCCTGGAGCTACAAGATCAGAATGCCCGGGAGAACCGTGGCAATCATTATCTGAGCGTCGTCGGGCGACTCAGCTCTGACGTGACGGTCGAGCAGGGGCGTTCCCGACTTCAGGCACTCGCGGCCAGCCAGGCGGAGCTGTATCCCAATGATCACGAGGATTGGTCGGCGCAGATGGTCCCGCTAAGGGACAATCTTGTCGGCCGCTCGCGCACGATGCTCTTTGTCCTGCTAGGAGCGTCTGGCCTCGTCCTCCTCATCGCCTGCGTGAACGTGGCCAGCCTGTTCCTTTCGCGGAACATCGCACGCGAGCGCGAGCTGGCGGTGCGGGCGGCCATCGGTGCCGGGAGGTTCAGACTCACCCGGCAGCTCGTCACCGAGAGCTTGGTGGTCGCGCTCATCGGCGGCGCCGCCGGTCTGGCGCTGGCGCACTGGGGTGTGGAAGTACTCCTGCCGCTGGGTTCTGATGCGGTGCCTCGTTCCGGTGAGGTCTCCTTCGATGGGACGCTCTTCGCCTTCGCGCTGGGCTTAACGCTGTTCACGGTCGTGATCTTCGGTTTGGGGCCGGCGCTCCAGTTCGTCAGTCCAAACCTAAACCGCTCGTTGCGAGAAGATTCGCGCACCGGCACGGGCGGTGCCCGCAGCAGACGCTTGCGGGATGCGCTGGCGACCAGCCAGGTCGCGCTGGCGATCCTGCTGTTGATCGGTGCGGGCCTGCTGATGCGAAGCCTTTTGAGTCTGCAGGCGATGGACCTCGGCATCAACCCGCGCGACGCGATGACCTTCGAGATCCATCTCGGTGGGCCACGCTACGCCGAGCCGGCCGCCCGGATTGCCTTCCACCGGGAATACCAGGATCGGCTGCGTGCCTATTCGGGCTTTCGGGCGGTGGGCGCCGTCTCTAAGCTGCCGGTCTCAGATGTGTACAATAGCTGGACCTTCACATACCTGTCGGCCTCCGGCGAGGTTATGCGACACGGTGGTTACGCCGACTTCAGAGTCATCGAGGGAGACTTCTTCCAGGCCCTGAACATCGAGTTGTTGACCGGCCGGCGCTTCGAGCCAACCGATCACGCCGACGCTCCGTTGGTCGCGATCGTGAACCAGTCGCTGGCGCGCCGCTACTACGAGGGCCGCGATCCGCTGGGACAACAGTTCGCCGTGGCGGGGCGCGTCTGGACCATCGTCGGCGTCGTCAACGATGTCGCTCACGACGGTCGGGGGAACGTGACCAGCAAAGTCTATCTCTCGCACTCACAGTTCGGTGATGACCGCAACTGGGCCTTGACCCAGATAGTCTCGGGCACAACCCCGCGCAGGGACCTTCTTGAGATCGCACGCCAGGAACTCCGTGCGATCGATCCGCAGTTGGTCATCCATAACCCGCGCTCGATGCGAGAGGTGACTGGAAGCGCTATCGCGCAGGAGCGCTTCGCCTTTCTCCTGCTTGCGGTCTTCGCCGCCGTGGCCCTCGCACTCGCCGCCGTAGGCATCTACGGCGTCATGGCTTATAACGTCGGCCGCCGCACCCGCGAGTTCGGTATCCGGCTGGCGCTGGGGGCCTCGGGCAACGACGTGAAGCGAAGCGTGTTCCGTCAGGGGTCGGCAATTGTCGGCATCGGCATTCTGCTTGGCCTGGCCGGCGCCTTCCTGCTCAGCCGGCTCCTGAGATCGATGCTCTTCGGCGTCGGCGCTACCGACCCTCTTACCTTCGTGCTCGTCCCTGTGGCGCTGGCCTCTGTTGCGCTGCTGGCCGGCTATCTGCCGGCGCGCCGGGCAACCAGGGTCGATCCGGTGCGGGTGCTGCGACAGGAGTAGCCGGGGAAAAGCGAACCGGCAGGGCAACTGCGACGGCCCGGCATCGATGCGATCGATGCCGGGCCCTTTAGTGACCGCGGCAGCCCGAGGCTGCGTATCCCCGGCAACTCGATTATCGTTTAGCTGATGAAGAGAACGGCGCGTGCCTACTACGCGGATTTGAAGACGGGCTACTCCGTCAAGATCAGACAGCTAGTGCCGAAGTACGACGAGATGGTCGAGTACATCGTCCAGCTGCTGCACCTTCATGCGCCGCGCCGGGTGCTCGATATCGGTGCCGGGATCGGCAACGTCACGGCGGCGGTACTCGAGAGTATTCCCGCGGCTCGGGTTACGGCTCTGGAGGTTTCGGACGAGATGTTTCGCGAAGCGAGGGCGAACCTAGAGCCCGCCGCCGACAGAGTACGGCTCGTCCATCGCGACATCGTCGATTTCGAGCCGCAGGAGCGCTACGACGCCGTCTTCACTAACCTGGTGTTGCACAACCTCGCGCCGGACGACAGGGGGCGCGTCCTCGAGAAGCTGCACGACTGGTTGGAGCCGTCGGGTACTTTCATCTGGGGGGACTATGTTCGTCATCCCGACGAGCGGGTGCAGGAGTACTTGATCGAGTACAGAAAGATGTTCGCCCGCGCAGCCGGCTGTCCGGAAGAGCTGGTGCAGCAGAACTTCGAGAAAGAAGCGAGCGACGATCATCCCCTCACAATCGAGGAGACGCTGAACGAGGGGCGGGCGGCGGGGTTCAGCCAGGCATTCCCGGTCTGGGCCCACGACATGTTTGCCATCTGCTGTCTACGCAAAGCTGAATCTTCAGACTGACCCGGTAGAATAGGAGGAAGACGTGAAGCCCATACGGCAGTCACTATTGCGTATGATCTGCTGCCTATCAGGTGCCTGGGCCCTCTCCTCCGTACTGGGCGTCGGGACCCCGGCCTTGGCGCAGCAGGGCGCGGGTGCCGCTCAGGTCGAGCCCGAGAAAGCTGCAGCGATCCGCCAACTGCTCCAGGTCACGGAGGCCGCCGAGCTGATGGTGACGTCGATCGAGACCTCGATGCCGGTCCAGAGAGCTGCGAACCCCGAGATTCCGGACGTGTTTTGGGAGGAGTTCGCCGCCCGGCTGCGACAGGACGTAGATCGCTTCATCGAGATACTGATTCCGCTGTACGACAGGCATCTAACGCTCGACGAGATCCGGCAGCTGATCGTCTTCTATGAGAGCCCGCTCGGCAGGCGCCTGGTAGAGGTGCAGCCGACCCTCGCGGCGGAGAGCATGCTCGCCGGGCAGGAATGGGGTGGGCGCCTGAGCATGGAAGTGGCGCAGGACCTCGCGAAGCGAGGGATCGTCATCCCGCGGCGGTGAACGCGCTCGGTGTGCGGTATGCTGCAAACGGCAGGAATGACCCATGTCCGTTGGCTACAGGTTTCTTGACCGAGGTTCGTTCCCGGCCGTCTACCGCACTTTCGTCCGGGCGTTCGCCGATTACGCCCTCGACATGACCTACATGACCGAGGAGCGGATGCTCAATCGAGCGATCAAGAACGGCGTCGATTTCGAGTCGTCTGTCGGTGCCCACTCTGCTGAAGGCATGGTAGGGTTCACATTGATCGGCGTCGATCGGTGGAAGGGCGCGCCGTCGGCTTTCGATATCGGAACCGGCGTCATCCAACGGTTCCGCGGGATGGGCGTAGCGCAGGCGATGTTCGACTTCGCGGTACCTCGGCTGGTGGAGAAGGGGGTGGAGCGGTTCGTGCTCGAGGTGCTGCAGGAAAACGAGCCCGCGATAAGGGCGTATGAGAAATCGGGCTTCGAGATCGTTCGTGAGTTCGACTGCTTTCGGTTGCAGCTCGGTGACGTCGCGGTCTCCACTTCAGCGCAGGGCAGTGTAGCGATCCGGACCGTCGATAGAGATCGCCTCTCGAGTTTCGCTGACGCGCTGGACTGGCCGCCGTCCTGGGAGAACAGTTTCGAGTCGATCCGGCGGATTCCCGACCGGGTGGTGCTCTACGAAGCGGTCAGCGACCGGCGGCCTGCCGGTCTACTTGTTTACTATCCAGGATTGAGCTGGATCATGACGCTCCTGGTCAAACGATCCGAGCGCAGACGGGGTATCGGAAGACGGCTGGTGGGGCACCTGATCGAGAGCATCGGCGATCGGGAGTCGGATGTCAGGGTGGTGAACGTTCAGCGAGACGACCAGGGTACGCAGAGCTTGCTGGCCGGGCTAGGCTTTCGCCGCTACGTCAGCCAGTATGAGATGGAGCTTCAGCTATAGAGGGTGCTCGGTTTACTCACCACCTTCCATTTGGCTTCGAATCCGCTCCAGCATAGTGACAGCGTTCGTGTTGTCCGGGTTAAGCTCTAGAGATTTCTCGTAGTTCTCGATCGCTGACTCCAGCTCACCCGCCTCCATGTAAGCCTCGCCCAGACTGTCGTAGGGATTCCAGGCGTCCGGATATTCCTCGACGTTCAGCTTGAAGATCTCGATCGCTCCGCCGACGCGCTCGCTTCGCATCAATCGATAGCCCAGCGTGTTCAGGACGTACTCATCGAAGGCTTCCGGTGGACTGCTGGCCTTCAACTCGCGGTAAGCTGCGATGCCAGCCTCGACCCCCTCCTCCTCGATGGTCTGCCACACCGTCTCTCGCACGAGCCGTCTCGGGGAGTCGTAGCTTTCGTAATCGAGCCAAGCAGCCGCCGGATGATCGCCGCCCACCGTTTCGGTGAGCAGTGCTTCGAGTATGGAATGGCCGTTCTGGCTGTTGGTAAACCAGATGACCCCCACACCGCGCTCGGGGTAAGTCAGGGTGTAGGCCTTGTAGCCCGAGTTGTCGCCCCAATGCCAGAACGCCCGCCCGCTCTCGTTGTCCTGTAAGCCGATGCCCAGGCCCCAGGTCACGGCGCTGTCCACCTCTATCTGCGGCGTCAGCATCGCGACAGCCATGCTGTCGCTGAGCCCGGTGCCGTTCATCACCGCGATCAGGAAGCGGGCGAAATCGAGCGCCGTGGTATGGAGGGTGGCGGCGGCGTGCCCGCGTCCGGGGCCCGGTTTTCCCTTCCGCGTCACCTCACCGTCCGAATTGTGGGGCAGCGCCAGGTTCGCCTCGAAACGGTCGTCCCAGATGTAGCCGCTACTGGTCATACCGAGGGGCTCGAATACCAGTCGCTCCATCAGAGCCTGCAGCGGCTCACCCGTGATGTGCATGACGGCCCGCTGCAGATAGCCGAAACCCTCGCCCGAGTAGCTGAACTCCGAGCCCGGCTCGAGACCGATTGTCAATCGGCCGTTACGCGGTCGCCAGTTCGGAAAGCCCGTCGAGTGGGTCAGGACCATCCGCGGCGTGATGAGCCTGTGCCGCTCGTCGTACGCGATATCCTCGTAGTCGTAGTATTCGGCAATCGGGGTATCGAGGTCGATCAGGCCTTGATCGACCAGTTGCAGCACTCCGTGGGCGAAGACCGGCTTGCTGAGCGATGCGGCTTCGAAGACCGTGTTCGCGTCCACCGGCGCGCCGGTCTCGACGCTCTGCACGCCGAAGCCGCGGCTCCAGACAATCGCGCTATCCTTTACTATTGCAATCGAGAGTCCGGTGACCGCGCCGCTGTCCATGAGCGCTGGGACGACGGTCTCTAGCTCGGCCAGGCGTTCCGCCTGCGTGAGAGCGGCCAGGCGATCCGGCGGCTGAGCGCTGCACGACTGGATCCCCAGAACGCTGATCAGGAAGGCCAGCGCGAGCGAGTGCTGTCGGGTCGCTGTCATGGTGACTCCCGGAGTAGTTGTTAGGGGCTCAGATTCTTGGATGCCTGTCGGCCCGCGAAGGTTGTAGGTCTATTGTGCTCGCGTCGCAACCCATCTATCCATGTAGTCGTCTAAACGAATGGAACGCGCCCCGCCATACCATCGGAGGAGAGCCGGAAGTGAGGCTACCCATGAGGCCGTTCCCGTTCTTCGCGATCGCTTTCACACTCGCCCTAACTGCCGCACTCCAGCCGCAGACCGCGCCCGGTCAGATCCAGGCCACCGATCTCGCACTGGCCCGGCCTATAGAGAGACGGATGGCCGCCGGCGAGAGCCACAGCTACCGGGTAGATCTGGACGCCGGGCAGTTCATGTTCGCCGTTGTCGAACAGCGGGGGATCGACGTGACCATCACGGTCTACGGCCCCGACGGCGAGCAGCTCGGCTGGTTCGACAGCCCAGGTCGTGCCTACGGCATAGAGGCCATCGGCGTGGAAGCCGAGGCTTCCGGTACGTACCGGCTCGAGGTTCGGCCCTTCGATGAAGACGCCGAGGCCGGCCGCTACGAGATCGAGCTCGATCGGCTGCAGGCGGCAGCGACGACGCCGGAAAGCAAAGTCGACCGGCTGTTCTTCCGCTGGGACCGGCCGGGCTCGCCGGGCGCGGCGGTTGCAGTGGTGAAGGACGGCGAGGCCGTCTATCAGCGCGGCTTCGGCTTTGCGGATCTAGAGCACGGGATCCCCATCACCACGTCGACGGTGTTCGACATCGCCTCGGTATCGAAGCAGTTCGCCGGCTTCGCTGTAGCCATGCTCGTGAACGAAGGACGAGTCGATCTCGACGCCGACTACCGCGAATACCTGCCCGAGATGCCGGAGTACGAGCACACGGNNGCACACGGTCACGGTACGACACCTCGTCCATCACACCAGCGGGATCCGCGACTGGACTGACGCGTTGCCGATCGCCGGCGTCCGTTACGAGGACGTCATCTCGTACGATGACATCCTGAGCATGGCCAGGCACATGCGAGATCTGAACTACACACCCGGTGACCGCTACTCGTACACCAACACTGGGTACAACCTGCTGGCGGAGATCGTCGCACGTGTGACCGGCGAACCGTTCGCCGATTGGATGGAGTCGAACGTCTTCGGGCCACTCGGCATGGAGAACACCCATTTCCACGCCGACCACGATCAGATCGTGGCGAACAGAGTCCACTCCTACAGGGTGAACCCTGAGGCTGGCTTCCAAAATGTGGCGAACAACTTGACGGCCGTCGGGTCCAGCTCGCTCTACACGACGGCCGAAGATCTGGTCAGGTGGGTGCTCAACTTCGAGGACGGAAGCGTCGGTGGCCCTGAGGTCCTCGAGTTGATGCTGCAGCAGGGTGTTCTCAACAACGGTCGCATCATCGACTACGGCTTCGGGCAGGGTGTCGGGAGCTACAGGGGAGCCCGCACGGTGTCGCACGGCGGCTCGTGGGCGGGCTTCCGGACCCAGTTGCTTCGCTTCCCCGACCAGCGCTTTGCTGTCATCGTGCTCGGCAACTTCAACTACTTCAATGCCTCGACCATGGCGAATGCCATCGCCGACATCTACCTGTTCCCGGAAAGCGATGTCGCCGAGCGGACTAGCTCTGACGCCGACGCACCGGAGGTCGAGGTCGACCCGACGACGCTCGACGACTACGTCGGGACTTACAGGCTGGGGCCCGGTTGGCTGCTCACCATCACCCACGAAGACGGGCGCCTGATGGCTCAGGCGACGAACGAGGACAAGTTCCCGATGAAAGCGGTTGCCGAGAACCGGTTCTGGGTGGCGGACTACGGTGCATCGGTGTTCTTCCCGCGCAACCCGGCCGGCGAGGTCACGCACATCGGCTACCGTGGGATCCGGGCTCCGCGGGTCGAGCTCTTCACGCCCCGCCCTGAGGAGCTGGAAGAGTTCGCCGGTACCTACTACAGCGCCGAGCTCGACACTCGGTGGGAGATCGTCGCCCGCGACGGGGCGCTCATCGCTCGGCACCGACGCTACGACGACATATCCCTCGATCCTGGGGAGATCGACAACTTCACGTCCAGGTGGAGGTTCTTGCGCGATCTCAAATTCATCCGCGATGACGAGGGCGGCGTGAATGGTTTCCTCATCACCAACGCCCGCGTTCGCGACCTCCGCTTCGACAAGGTGGAGTGGCGGCGGGTGGGCGGCGGCTAGCCTATGTCGACCTCCGGCTCGCCGAGCACATCCATGCGTGGGCTGACCCCGAGCCCGGCGGCGCCCGACGCGCTCATCCGCCCCTGTTGTCGCTGCGGCGCGCCCTCGGCGATGCTCACCGTGACGTAGCTGTTGAAGTCGGTGGCCGTGAACAGGAACTCCGGCGGCGTGCTGTGCGCCAGGTGGGCGATGGCGGCGGTGATGATGTCGCCGCCCCAGCTGTCCTCGATCGTCATCGCGATGCCGAGCGAGACGCACAGGTCGCGGGCCTGCCGCGCCCGGGTCAGGCCGCCGAACTTGCTGATCTTGATGTTGACCACGTCCATCGCCTGATCGGCGTGGCCGCGCAGCAGGATGGGGATCCCGTCGATGTTCTCGTCGAGCACGAAGGGATGGTCGGTCCGCCTGCGGATCGATAGGCACTCCTCGTACGTGGCGCACGGCTGCTCGATATACACGTCGACGTCACGCACACCGCGCACAACGCGGGCCGCCTCGTGCTTGAGCCAGCCCGTGTTAGCATCCGCCACCAGTACATCACCCGGCTCCAGCACCGACCGCACCGCACGAATCCGCGCGATGTCCGAATCGGGATCGCTCCCCACCTTCAGCTGAAAGCGCCGGTAACCCTCCGAGCGATAGCCTGCCACCTTCGCCGCCATCTCGTCCGGCGACTCCTGCGAGATCGCGCGGTAGAGCACGAAGTCGTCGCCGTAGCGGCCGCCCAGCAGCGTGCAGACCGGCAGCCCGGCGACCTGGCCCAGGATGTCCCAGCAGGCCATGTCGATCGCCGACTTGACGTACGGATGGCCCAGCAGCGCAGCGTCCATCAGGCGGTTCAGCCGCTCGAGCTGTGTGGGGTTTTCACCCAAAATGTGCGGCGCCAGCTCGGCTATGCCGGTCCGCGCCCCCTTCGCATAGGCCGGCAGGTAGAACGGACCCAGCGGGCATACCTCGCCGTGACCGACGACTCCCTCATCGGTCTCGACTCGCACGACCGTGCTGTCGAACACCTCCACCGACTTGCCGCCGGACCACTTGTAGCTGCCCTCGTGCAGCGGCAGGTCGACCTGGTAGGCGGCGATCCTGGTGATCTTCATCGTCGGACACTCCGTCGCTGGTATCTGGGGCAGGGCGCAACAGATATCTAGCATCGGTTCGCCGGTGACGCGACGGTAGTGCTATCTTGCGCGGAACTGCACCTAGAACCTGGAGAACAGGAATGCACGAGCCGACTACGACCCGGACACCATTCAGTATCGCTTGCACCGGTCGCTTGGCCGGATTCGTTCTGCTCGCCGCTGTGGCGTGCGCGGACCCGGCCGCCGACGGCCCGGACGGAATGTTCCGCGGCGGCCCAGACCACGCGGGCGTGTACGCCGGCGCGTTCGCCTCGGGGCACGGTCAGGTGGAGTGGGCTTTCCAGACCGGCGGCCCGGTTCGGGGGTCTCCGTTGATCGACGGCGACCTGGTTCTGGTGGGGAGCGGCGATGGGCGTCTCTACGCCATCGACCGAGCGAGCGGGGAAGAGCGCTGGCATTTCGAGGCCGGCGCCGCCGTGAACTCGTCGGTTGCTGTGCACGCTGGCCTGGTCTACTTCGGGGACCGGTCGAATGTCTTCTACGCGCTGGACCGTCGGACGGGACGCGAGCGCTGGCGCGTTGAGACGGGAGCCGACCATCCCTGGGACTGGGGTCACGAAGGTTGGGACTACTTCACGTCTTCGCCGGCGATCGCCGGTGACCTGATGGTGGTGGGCTCGGGGGATGGCAGCGTCTACGGGTTCGACGCCGCATCCGGAACCGAACGCTGGCGTGTGTCGACGGGTGGCCGGGTCCGGTCGTCACCGGCGATCGCGAACGGCGTTGCCTACGTCGGGAGTGCGGACGGTATTCTCTATGCTATCGATCTGGAGACCGGGGAACTTCGGTGGAGCTTCGAGACCGAGGGTGCTTCGTTCAACTCGGCCGAGTTCGGTTTCGATCGCAAGACCATACAGTCGTCGCCCGCGGTGGCCGGGGGCAGAGTCTTCTTTGGCTCGCGCGACGGGAAGTTCTACGCGTTGGACACTTCGACCGGGGAGCTCGCCTGGCGCTTCGACCACTCGACGCCGTGGGTGGTCTCGTCCCCCGCCATCTATCAAGGTGCGGCGATCGTCGGGACCTCGGACGGACTCTTCCTACACGCGATGGACGTCGAGACGGGCGGCGAGCTCTGGAGGTATGAGACCGGGGACCGCGTCTTCAGTTCGCCGGCCGTCTCGGGAGGCATCGTCTACGTCGGCGTCCATTCCGGCCGTTTTCTCGCCCTGGACGCGGCCGGGGGAGCCTTGGAGTGGGAGCTCAGGTTCGGCGGCGCGGTCATGTCGTCACCGGTCGTCCACCAGGGCCGCGCCTATTTCGGCTGCGATGACGGGTCGGTCTATGCGGTTCGACTGGAAGACGGGCCGGCGCCGCGCCGCGCCGTGTACTGGGACCCCGAGCGTACTGGCTGGAACACGTTTGCCGGCCACGAAGGTGTGCGTGACTTCTTCGAATCCCGGGGCTACGAGGTGCTCGACCGGTTCCAACTCGCGCGGTTCATGGAAGTATCTAACGGAGAAAGCGGTCGTAGCGTGGTCGTGTTCGCGATGGACGACCTACCGGCGACGGTCACGGCAGTCCCGGCGGATACGGTGTTGGCCAGACGCTACCTCGATTCGGGGGGCAAGATCGTCTGGTTGGGGCTGCCGCCGCTCAGCCTCGAGCGGGACGCCGATGGGAATATCACAGCGTTCAACCGCGACGGCCCGCGGACGCTACTGGGAGTGGACCATTATCGGTACGACTTGGATCAGTACGCGGGCTACCCCACGGGTGATGGTGAGCGCTGGGGGTTCACCGATTGGTGGGTGAGCGTGTCGGGGGTCGATGTCGCCGAGGTCACGACGGCGCTCGCTCTGGACGAGAAGGGCGGCGCACCGGCCTGGGTGAAGGACTATGGTGGACCGGTCGGATCGGGCTTCGTGTCGCTGTGGGGAACGTACAGGCCGATGCCCGCGCGGTACTATGAACAGGTCAGACGCGTAGCCGAGTACGGACTCGGCATCGCCGCGGCCGAACGTTGAATATCAGGACCCTGAGATAGGTGAGAACCGAGATGGCTAGTCTATGGCAGGACGTGAAGTTGAGCCTACGGATGTTGCGCAGGAACCCGGGATTTGGGTTTATCGCCGTGCTGACGCTCGCGCTCGGCATCGGAGGGACCAGCGCGATCTTCTCTGTGGTAAACGGTGTGCTGCTGCGCCCCTTTCCATACGGCGATCCGGATCGGCTGGTTGTCGTCTGGGAGCGGAACCTGACCCGGGGCCTGCCGTACATGGTCGTTTCGCCGCCCAACTACGCCGACTGGCGTGACCAGAATAACGTGTTCGACGAGATGGGCGCGTTCAGCCGCCGACGCTACATCCTCGAGGGCGAGGCGGAGTCCAGCGTCGTGCGCGGTGCGACCGTGACCGCCGGGATGTTCTCTGTGGTCGGCGTCTCGCCGCTATTCGGCCGGCTCTTCAACGGCGAGGACGATCGTGAAGGCAGCGCCCGGGTTGTGCTGCTCAGCTATGGGAGTTGGCAGACCCGCTTCGGGGCGGATCCGAACGTTGTTGGCAGCTCGATCCGGCTGGGCGGAATACCTCACACCGTCGTCGGCGTGATGCCGCAGGGGTTCGAGTTCCCACCACCCATCGTACTGGAAGGTGCGATCCCCACCGAGGAGACGGAGCTCTGGGTGCCGTTCGCGATGGACATGGAAGGTGGCAACCGGTCGGCCCACTTCATGACGGTGATTGCCCGGCTCAAAAGCGGCGTCGATCTGAGTACCGCCGACGCGGAGATGAGCACCATCGCGCATCGCTTACAACAGGAGTACCCGTCGTCCAACGCCGGCTGGGACGTCACCCTGACGCCGCTTGACCGTCAGGTGCTGGGTGACGTCAGCGTTCAGTTGATGATCCTTCTCGGCGCCGTCGGTCTGGTACTGCTCATCGCCTGTGTCAACGTCGCCAACCTGCTGTTGGCCCGGGGCACGACACGGCTGAAGGAGTTCGCGCTGCGCGCATCGCTGGGCGCTGGGCGCGGCCGGCTGGTGCGGCAGCTGATTACAGAGAGCCTCGGTCTGTCGTTGATGGGCGGCCTCGCCGGCCTGGGCGTGGCACTCTGGGGAGCGAAGGCGCTGGCTAGGTTGGGCCCGCAGGATATTCCACGCCTGGAAGGTGTAGGCCTCGACGCCAGCGTGTTGGGCTTCACGGCGCTCGTCTCGCTGCTCACCGGCGTGCTGTTCGGTCTGGCGCCCGCATTTCAAGGTGCCTCGGAGAACTTGAGTCAGCGGTTGCGTGAGGCCGGGCGCGGACAGGCCGAGAGCCGGGGGAGCTCGCGCCTGCGATCGGCCCTCGTGGTCGCCGAGGTTGGCCTCTCACTGGTGCTGCTTGTCGGAGCAGGTCTACTGATTCAGAGCTTCGTTCGCCTCAGCGGAGTTGATACCGGATTCGACGCCAGAGACAGGCTGACACTCAGAATCGCGCCGCTGGAGTCACGTTACCCGGAGGACCCCCACCTCGTCGCGGCTTACACAGAGCTCGAACGACGGCTGAATTCGACTCCTGGCATCAGAGCGGCCGGGTTCATCAACAGTATCCCGTTGGCGGTCGACCGCGGCGGCACCTCCTTCACTAAGGAAGGTGAGACCGAGGTGCCGCCGAACGAGAACCGCTCGGTCAACTTCGCGGTCGTCACACCGACCTATTTCCAGGCGATGGGGGTCCGGTTGGTGAGTGGCCGGCAGTTCGGCGAAGCCGATGGCCCGCAGGTAGAGCCTGTCGTGATCGTGAACGATGCCTTCGTACGTGCGCACTTCCCCGATCAGGACCCGGTCGGGGTCCGGCTGGGAGTTCATGGGCAGGCTTTCCGAATCGTCGGTGTGGTAGGCGGCGTCCGCCACAACACTTTGCGGCACGACCCCAACCCCAGCATCTACGTGCCGTACGCGCAGATCCCCTGGTCGAGGAGCATGTCGCTGGTCGTGCGCGGCGAGCGGGACGCCGCACTCGCTGCGGCGCGAGGAGTCATTCGGCAATTCGATCCGACGCTCCCCATCTACGATGTCAGGTCGATGGAGCAGATCCTCGGTGAGTCGCTGGCGCGCATGCGCTTCTCCACCACTCTGATGCTCGCCTTCGCGATCGTTGCTCTGCTACTTGCCGGCGTGGGCATCTACGGGGTCATCTCCTACTCGGTCAGCCGCCGCACCCAGGAGATCGGTGTGCGGTTGGCGATCGGCGCTGAACGGAGCGACGTGCTGCAGTTGGTGCTGGGGCAGGGCATGAGGCTCGTGGGCATCGGCATCCTGGCGGGAGTGGTGGCCGCGCTGGGATTGTCCCGATTTCTGGGAAGCCTGGTTTACGGCGTCGGCACGACGGATGTGTGGACCTTCGTAGGAGTCGCCCTGGTGCTGGTCGTCGCCGCCGTGCTGGCCTGCTACCTTCCGGCGCGGCGCGCGATGAGGGTCGATCCCGTCGAGGCGCTGCGCTACGAGTAGGAAACCGATCTAGGCAGAAGGGGGGGGCCATGAGCGGACGGATTCAGAAGCTGGAACGGGACCTGAAGTGGCTCAAGGCTTATGCCGCGATACTGACGTGCGTGCTCGTCTTCACCGCGCTCGCGCCGCTCGGCCAGTCTACGAGCGAGGATGGGATCATCCGCGTGCGGGGCCTGATCATCGAGGACGAGGAAGGGAGGGAGCGAATCCTGCTCGGGGCTCCGATTCCTGACGCTGCCAACCGTGTGCGCACCGACCTGGAGCGAGTCAGAGAGATCTGGGGGAGCCGCTTCGGCGAACGATACATGGAGTTCTACAAGGACTACCGGAACGACATGAACGGCCTCCTGATCCTTGACGCGAACGGCTTCGACCGGATCGCCGTTGGCGACCCGACTCCCGACCCGAACATCGGCAGGCGGATCGCGCCTGCCACGGGGATCGAGATCAACGATGAAGAGGGGTACGAACGGACCGGGTACGGATTGTTGAAGGTCGACGGCCTGTATCGGGTCGTGCTCGGCTTGGATTCTGACAGAGGGACAGAGGGACTGACGCTCTCGCTATTCGACGGGGGCAAGGTCGGGCTGTCGGTGTATGGAGAGCGCTCGCTGTTTCTCGGCACAGCACCTCCCGGTGCCATGACTGGGGTCTCCGGCGAATTCCACGGTCTGCGACTCGGGTCGGGCGACGAGGTGAGTTACGAGATCAACGCCGCAGCCGAGTCGGGAGCGGAGCAGTGACAGGCGGCTTGTGGCTCGCGAGAGGCGGTGCCCGCTAAAACACATTGAGGTACGAGCCGAACCCCGCCCGGCCAATCTCCGGCGTGAGTCAGCCTGACGGAGTGATTACGACACTACCAGCGACTCCAAATCAGGATGACACCGCAGGTGGAGAATTGGCCGTACTGGATAGGGGTTGCCATGCCCTGATAGACCTCGATGCCTCCCACTGTCGAAGGGGGAATCATGTCCAGGTCGAAGTCTCGACCCATCCGGAACCCGTCCAGGTAGATTGTCATCCGGCATCTGGGGCCGCCGCGACCCGTGACTCGTACGCCGCCGAAACCCCATTGAACCCTCACCCCAGGCGCTCGTCGCAGCACGTCTGAGAGGTAGAAGATCCCCGAGCGGTCGATTTCATCCGCGGTCCACTGCCACCCTCCCGGCTCGTAGCGGGCACGCCGGTAGAAACCTACCCGGTCGAGATACTGGGAGCGCACTTCGACGACGATGGGCTCCAGCTCGATAGGCTCTACGGCGAGCGCGATCTCGAGTGACGTCGTGTGGCCAGCCTGGACGCTGATCGGATCCCTACGGGGTGCATAACCGAGCATCTCCACGGACAGACTGAGCACCCCGACCGGCAGCTCTTGGATCGCAAAGTACCCCTGCTCATCGGTGAGCACCTGGCGGCCAGCCTGAACGACGTTCACGACGGCGCCCGCGATCGGCTGTCGCGTGCTCCGATCGATGACCGTACCCGAGATGTGACCTCGAGATGAGAAGTCGGGAAGCTGCCGGCGCAACGCCACCTCGAAGCTGCCGCTGCGCTCGACGGTGAAAGTGCCGTCCGCAGCCTCGTAGCCGACCCGGCGGATGTAGATCAGATATGTCCCGAGCGATATCGAGTCGATTACGAATACGCCTGCTGAGTTACTGACCCATCGTCGCCCGAGTTCTGGGATC
>JABAOH010004886.1_pt1 | contig 51565 bp, 45 predicted proteins | sample 7062181 | NCBI WGS metagenome assembly JABAOH01 (sample SAMN14538630, study PRJNA623070) | marine sediment metagenome | biome: marine biome [ENVO:00000428]; feature: marine pelagic biome [ENVO:01000023]; material: deep marine sediment [ENVO:00002113]; isolation source: pool of 5 deep marine... | reverse complement strand
GCCTACACCATCACGGTGACCGATAGCGACTACAACGTCCTGGCCCATGCTCCCATTGCCTTTTACAAGGCGAAGGAAAAGAAAAAGTAACCGGGCTCAGTGAAGGCGTTTAAAGGGGCCAAAGAAACATACGGAAGACTCATCTCAAAACTTAATTACCCTTTCCAAGGGAGGAGATGAGGTAGACGCATACTGCGAATGTCATTGAAATCCGGTTTGGCTTCTGAAACACTTCGTTGAGACCACCGCAAATGGGCAGTATCAAGGGAGCCTTGGGAACGCGTGACAAACGAGCTGAATCTCTTCCTCCAGAGCTTCTAGGCCTGAAGGCCGAAGTGATTATCTGGTTTGGGGGTTCTTCTCCATTGCTCTGGCAGGAATGAGGGGAGAGGCAGATGGGTTCATAATTTCTGTAACCAGCCTTGGGGATTCCCTGAAACAGCCTGGGGCTTTGCTCTCTTGCCTTCTACAAGTATTGTATGACTCCAGGGGTTCTGGCCGTTCCCGAGAAAATTCTCCTCCGCACGGCCTATGTTTCGCGGGGAGAGGCCCACGGGTATGGGGGCCACACAGTAACGATCCCTGAAAGCGAGGCACACAAAATCACGATCGTATTGATGGACGGGCAATGTCAAATCTATCTCAGGCTGGTCTGAACATGGCCAATATTAGAGGAGAGAGAATGATGTTAGATCTTAGAAGTTTCTTAGACAGGGCTAGAGAAGATGGAGACCTGCTGGAGTTGAGGGGGGTAGATTGGGACGTTGAACTGGGAACTCTTTCCGAACTGCTTGCCGAAAAAGGGGGGCCAACCCTTCTCTTCGACAAGTTCAAGGGGTATCCCGAAGGATACAGAGTGGCAACGAACCTATACACAACGGTAAGGCGCTTTTCCATTGCTATTGGCATGCCACCGGACACGGACAAGATGGAGATCATCAAGCGGTGGCGTGCTCCGGACTTCAAGCCGATCAAGCCGGTCGAGGTCAAAACAGGTCCCGTCATGGAGAACGTTCATGTCGGTGATGATGTTGATCTTTATCAATTCCCAGTACCCCGATATCATGAGCGTGATGGGGGTAGGTACATTGGAACAGGCGTAGTTGTCATCACAAAGGACCCGGACGCGGGATATGTAAATGCTGGGGTGCAAAGGGTAATGGTACATGATGAAAAAACGGTTGGGCTGTATATTTCCCCGGGCAAACATAATGCCATAATCCGAAAAAGATACTGGTCCAAGGGGAAGAGTTGTCCTGTAGTGATGGATTTTGGCCCGCCCCCGATTTTGTGGCTCAGCGCGGCATCGCATGTATCCTGGGGCGTTTCTGAATTTGACTGGGCGGGTTACTTAGCGAACGAACCTCAAAAGGTTATCCCGGGAGAAATCACGGGCCTCCCTATTCCCGCTCATAGTGAAATTGCGATAGAAGGCGAGTATCTCCCACCAGAGGTTGAAACGAGAATGGAAGGTCCCTTTGGGGAGTGGACGGGATACTATGGAGGCGCCGAAAGAGATGAGCCTGTTGTGCGCGTGAAGGCAGTCTATCACAGAAATAAGCCCATCTTAGCGGGCGCACCTCCAATAAAACCACCTCACTATGCCTTTGCGGTACCAGTGCGGACAACTCCTCTGCTGTGGAATGCGCTCGAAAATGCCGGTGTTGGTGGTATCAAAGGGGTTTGGAACCACGAAGCTGGCGGGGGACGGATGATAGTCATTATTTCCCTAGAACAGAGTCATGGTGGCCATGCCATGCAAGCAGGACTTGCCGTCATTGGAAGCCACGCGGGTGGATACATGTCCAAGCTGGTTATCGTGGTTGACGAGGACATAGACCCAACCGACCTCAACGAAGTTCTCTGGGCTGTGGTCACCCGGGCCAATTTCGAGGAGTCAGTGAGTATAATTAAAGGGTGCTGGGGAACTAGGCTTGATCCCGCTTTGCCGCCTGAAAAGAGGGAAAGAGGTGATTTGACACATAGCGCCATGATCATAAATGCCTGCCGTCCCTTTTACTGGAAAGACCGCTTTCCACCGGTCAATGAGGCCAGTGCAGAACTGCGGGCGAAGGTGATTAAGAAGTGGCGGGATAAAATAGAGCTCCTACGAGGATAGGAGGAGGTAGACCATCTTGCATATCGCGAGAAGGGAGGAAACATGACATTAGTACTCAACGACAATGATGTTGCCCAGGTTCTGAACATGAGGGATTGCATCGCTGCTCTTGAAGATGCTTTCCGCGAACTGGGGCTCGGCGGTGCAGTGAATGCGGCTCGCCGCGATAGCTTTATGGTCAGCTCACGACCTGATGCGTATTATTCGTTTAAGACGATAGAAGGGGGGCTGGAGAGTCTGGGAGTGGTGGCACAGCGCATCAACTCCGATCTGGTCACCCACCCCGTAATTGGAGGTGTTGCGCGCAGGGTAAAGGTCCCTGCTGCTCCAGGCAACCGCTATGTGGGGCTTGTCTTCCTTTACAGCTCAGAAACCCTGGAATTGCTGGCCATCATTACCGATGGGCATCTCCAGAGGATGCGTGTGGCTGGTGTCACCGGCGTCGGCGCGAAGTATCTGGCTCGAGAGGATGCCCGCACGGCAGCCGTTCTGGGCTCAGGGTGGCAGGCGGAGACCGCGGCCTGGGCACTGGCTTCTGTGAGGCGGTTATCAACGATAAAGGTCTTCAGCCCTAACCCAGAGCATCGCGAGTCATTTGCCGAGAAGTTGGCGAAAGAGTTGCACATCGAGGTAATACCGGAGAAAAGCCCTCAGCAGGCCATAAATGGAGTTGACATCGTGGCTTGCGCCACCAATTCTGCCGGGGTGGTCGCCAAGGGGGAGTGGGCCGAGGAGGGAGTGCATCTCACCTGCATTCGGTGTCATGAGCTCGATGAGGAAGCGTGGCGAAGGAGTGACCTCGTCGTGTTCTCTGGCCCTGGGGGCTCGGGAGGCTATTCCACCTGTGCTACACAAGGATTCGAAGCTTCCCACCGTGCGGCGGAAAGGGAGGGAGAAAGGACCGAGCTGGAGGATGAGAGGTTCGAGCGATATAGGGAAAAGGTAAACTTCCTCTGCGATTTGCTGACAGATAGGGCCCCTCGGAGAACGACTTCCTCCCAAATCACCCTCATGAACAAGGACTGGGGCTTGGGAATAGAGTTTGCGTCGGTGGCGAAGTTGATCTACGACCGGGCTCGTGATGCCGGCATCGGGAACGAAATACCAACGGAGTGGTTTTCACAGACCTCGCATCCCTAGGAGGTGCTGCAGGGGAACCAAATCTGTACTTGGATTTTGCTTGGCTACAGAAAGTTAGACCCACTCCCGATTACAAGGAAAGAGACCCAAATCGGCTCCGAGTGGTCTGAGCAATGATATCCGAGGGGAACTCGGAATGATTGAAGCAATGGTGAGCGGACTGCAGCAAGCCCTGAGTTGGCAGGTTCTCGGTTTGATTCTCTTTGCCACATTCCTGGGGAACTTCTTCGGGGCGGTTCCTGGGTTGGGCGGCAACCTTGGGCTTGCTCTCTTAATCCCTTTTGTCTTTGGCATGGAGCCATTTCTCGGCATTGCCTTCCTGCTGGCCATGCACTCGGTGGTGCATACCGGGGGTTCTATCCCGGGCATCTTGTTCGCCATTCCCGGAACTGGCCCAACCGTAGCCACCATCGTTGATGGTTACCCCATGACCCAACAGGGGAAGGGAGGAGAGGCGATGGGGGCCCAACTGGCAGCCTCGGGCCTGGGAGGCATAATAGGCGCAGCGGTATTGGCCGGATTGATACCTGTTCTCAGGCCAATTGCCATGACCTTTGGCTCCGCTGAAGTCTTCATGCTTATCGTATTTGGCCTCACATTCGTCGTCGTCATCAGCCGTGAGTCCATACCGAAGGGATTCACCGCTGCTTTGCTGGGCTTGTTACTCGGTACCGTTGGTCTCAACCCCCATACCGGGGTGGGCCGTTTCACCTTCGGTCAGCTGTGGCTATGGGACGGTATACACATCGTTACCATCGTCCTCGGGATATTCGCGTTTGCGGAAATGATTGATCTGGGAGCACGAGGGAGGGGCGCTCGAATTGCTGAGGGTGAGGTAACGATGCGCTGGGGCCAACTATGGGAGGGAACCAAGGCGGTCTTTCGCGAGTGGTGGCTCTCGCTGAGGACGGCGATTATCGGCACCTTCATCGGAATCATCCCCGGTCTGGGAGGCGATGCTGCAACGTGGATCTGCTACGGTCATGCCGTGCAGACCTGCAAGAATAACGAAAATTTCGGCAAGGGTGACATACGGGGGGTCATCGGCGTGGAAACCGCCAATAACTCCAAGGAGGGCGGGTCACTGCTGCCGACAATCGTTTTTGGCATACCCGGCAGTAGCGGGATGGCCATTCTCCTCGGGGCTTTTCTCATCCTCGGCATCGTTCCGGGCCCGAAAATGATCACCGACCATCTGGACTTGGTTTGGGGGATGGTGTGGGTCATGGTCATCGCCAACATCATAGGGGCGGTCACCCTCTACCCAATTAGTGGGTATATGGGCAAACTGGCATTTCTTCGGGGCAGCTTGCTCATTCCACCTATTGTGGCGCTGGCTACGGTGGGGGCCTTCCTGATCAGGGGTCACTGGCAGGATGTGGTTTTGGCCGTTAGTTTCGGGTTCTTGGGCTATGGGATGAAGAGGTGGCATTACCCCCGGGCACCGCTCATCCTTGGCTTCATTCTTGGGCCCCTAGCCGAGAACTATCTCCATAAATCCCTCGGCGTTTGGGGAATTGCGTTCCTGAAACGGCCCGTCGTGGCGGTGCTGCTCGTAATGGTATTCCTCTCGCTGGGCTACTCCGTATGGCACGCCTTACGAGAGAGACGGAACAGAAGGAGGGAGGCGACATGAAAGTGCGCTCAGGACCTCTTTTTGCCTTGGTATTGCTCCTCCTTTTTGCGGGAGCTCTCTTTATATGCAGAGAATGGTCGGTTAAGGCACGCCTATTCCCACTGCTGATTGTTGTCTCTGGCATAGGGCTTTCCGCCTGGGTGCTGCGGTCGGAGATCAGCGCCGCGCGTTCGCCGGAAAAAAGAAAAGGCATGCCGAAGGAGGATGATCAGAGAGCGGCTCTAAGGGCAGACAAGCGAAAAGCCACGCCGAAAAGCGAAGGAATGATGATACTGTGGGTGCTAGCGTTGTTGGGTATGATTTTAGTTTTTGGCTACTGGGTTGCGATAGCAGTCTTTACACCTTTTTTTATGTCGCTGTTCGGTCGTGAAACCTGGAAGGTAGTGGCAATTTACTCCGCAGGTATCTGGCTCGGTATTTATATCGTCTTTACTATTGGTATGCACGTACCGCTCTACGGGGGGATCCTGGGGCTTTCCTGGTAGAGGGTAACTCACACCAATAGAATCTATGCCGAAATTGTTCGAAAGGAGGTGATGACAAGGGAGACGGAGGAGAAAAAGAAGGAAACGGATTGAATCATTCAATTCTAACAGGAGGTATCCGTGATGAAAAAGAACATAGTGCTTTTTTCCCTGGTATTTCTATTGGTGCTACTGCCTTTGGTTACGAGCTATGCTAAACCCTTCTATGAAGGAAAGGTCATAAAGATAATCGTTGCTACTAAACCCGGCGGCGGCTACGATTGGTACGGGCGGTTCATGGCTCAATTCATGAAGAAGTATCTCCCCGGCAGTACGATAATCGTCAAGAATGTTCCGGGGGCGGGACATATTATCGGCACCAATGAGACGTACAACGCCAAGCCCGATGGCCTGACCCTTGGCACCTTCAACCGCGCCGTGGGTATGACCCAGGTAGTCGGCATGAAGGGAGTTAAGTTTGATTTCTCTAAATTTAGCTGGTTAGGCTCTCCTAACAGTGAGATCTACTCCTTCGTCGTTTCTTCTGCCAAGTACAAGAACTTGGAGGGTGTGCTGAAGGCCGATAAGAAGGTGAGGCTTGCGACGACAGGGCTTGGCAGCGTATCGTATTTGACTCCCTTGCTCTTTTATCAGATGTTGGGATCCAGCAATTATTCGGTTGGAACGGGTTACTCGGGAGCTGAGTCGGAGATGGCCGTTTTGCGAGGCGAGATGGACGGAGTGTGGGGCTCATTTTATAGCCGTAAGAAAATCATTGATAGTGGCGAAGGACGCGTCGTAGTGTTTATTGCAAAAAAGAAACCTACTGGGCATGAGGATGTGCCGCTTATTCAAGAGGTAATTACCGAGAAAAAACACAAACCGGTGGTCGATCTTCTGTACGGCTTAAATGTGGTCGGCCGTCCCTTTACAGGCCCGCCCGGGATTCCGCAGGACCGCCTCAAGATACTCCGGGAAGCTTTTAAAAGGGCCTGCAATGACCCAGAAGCTTTGAAAATAGCGAAAAAGGCCGAAAGACCGATGGACTATGTCAGCGCCGATGAAGTCTCCGCGTGGGCAAAGGGCCTTTTGCAGTTGCCTCCTGACGTGGTTAACACGGTTAAGCAGGCCTACGGGGTAAAGTAAATTGGGAGCAGTCTGACATTAGCATGACATCTCCACCTGAGAGCAGCCAAACATAGGCTCTTCAACCAAAGGTCCGCTCATGAAGGGGGCGAGAGTGTGTAATGGAGACGAGTAAGGCTGGCAGCGGGTTGGTGAAAACACGACACGGATAACTTCAGGGCTGCAGTCCTCACGCGCTCTTCTCCAAAAAGCACCTCCTTCGCGTTCCAGAGAATAACGGGCGCCTTGTTACGGCGGCAAAGAAGGGCCCTAACCGAGGGGGCGTGTGGCTCTTTTCTTGAACAATGATGATGTTAGAAGTGTTTTGACGATGAAAATTACGATCAAGGCACTGGAAGAATCGTATGTTCGGATGATAAAGGGAGAAGCAGTCTGCCGGCCGCGAATAGATTTACAGATTCCAACGGGTGACCCACAGAAGACATACCGATGGGGGACTATGGAAGGGGGATCAGCGGAAGGGTATTTCGCACTGCGAATGAAATCGGACATTCTCTATGAACGTGAATATGGCGGTACCGTTACCCTCGAGAAGTATTGCGTGAGCCCGGGGACTTTTTGCGGTCTCATCTTCTTGTTCAGGGTGGACAACGGGGAGCCTTTAGCGTTGTTCAATGACGGCGTCTTGCAGCATATGCGAGTGGGGGCCGATTCAGCACTGGGCGTGCGTTACATGGCCAATGAAAACGCCGGAGTGGTGGGGATGTTTGGCTCGGGCGGCATGGCCCGAAGCCATATTGAGGCCTTTCGCTTGGTGAAAAAGATAAAGAAAATCAAGGTGTACAGCCCCACCAGGAGAAATAGGGATGCCTTTGCCCGTGAGATGGAGGGAAAATACGGGATTGAGACCTTACCGTTGGATAACCCAGAGGACGTCTACAAAGGGGTTGACATCCTTTGCAGTTGCACGGATGCCAATGTGCCGGTTATTCTCGGCCGATATGTCGAAGAGGGGACACATATCACCTCGATCGGTGGGAGGCCTGATAAGGAGACTTTTGAAAAAATCGACAGATTCCTCCGGTTCGGAAACGCGACAGCCCCTTTTGGACAATCCGAACCGATTATGGATGAATTCTTGAGATATGTGACCCCTCAGATGGAGGGGAGAATAAAAGAAGAGCATGGACATGCCAGGGGAGTCGCAAAGGAGGTTGCCGAAGAGAAGGTCGTGTACCTCAAGGATATCCTTGAGGGGGAGACGGGGCGAAGGTCATCGAGTGATATTACCTACTCTGAACGAGGGAACCTGCAAGGGGCGCAGTTTTATGCGGTGGCCGGCACGGTCTACGAGTTAGCAAAGCAAAGGGGTGTTGGCCGGAAACTCCCTACAGAATGGTTTTTGCAGGATATCAGGGACTGAAGGGGAATAAAAAAGAGTGAGATGGCTTCGTAAAATCCTTGAAGGGGGTGTCACGTATGAGCGAAGAAGAAAAAGAGGTAAAATGGGAACGTTGGCAAAAGAAGCGGATATTTGTGAGGGAAGTTGCCGGCAAGTATGGAGAAGTCTATAGAACTCTATTGGAGCAGCCAAGGGTTTACAGCAGCAAAGAGATTCCGTTCAAAGGGGGACCAGCCAAATTTGGCAAGCACATCATCAATCCCCAGCGGGTTTTTATAACCCAGCTGATTGAGGCTCACATGGATGAAATACCGCCGGGGAGCACTGGCCAAAAGCACGGACACATGAACAGCGCCGTAATGTACATCCTCCAGGGCAAAGGGCATGATGTGCACGACGGGGAGAGAATTGACTGGAAGGCAGGCGATGCATGCATTGTGGAGAATGCATGTGTACACCAACACTTTGCAGACGGGGATGAGCCGGCACGGTACCTCATCATTAAGGCAAAACCGGTCTTTCTCTTTTCCCATCTTATGTTTCAAAGGATCATTTCGTATCCCCCGGAGCATGCGCCTACGGGATATGAGGATTATCACCCCGAAGGCTAGAGGAGGGATGAACATGCCGTACGAGGAAAGTAAGTACGCCCATGAGGGCCAAGAACGAGCGAAGTTCTACGAAGAGGCGCTCAAGGAGTCAAAGGCGTTTCGCGAAGAGTATAAGAAGCGCAACAAAGTAGTCAAGGCCGAGGAGATGCCGTGGGAAAATTCACCTGACGGGAAGATCAAGCACGTCATCAATGAAAAACTCAACGTCACGGAATGCGCCCTCGATATGTACGTACAGTTCTTGGAGCCGGCGAGCAGGTCGGGCAAGCATCGGCACATATCCGAGGAAATATTCTTCGTGCTTGAGGGACAGGGCTACGATCTGCATTGGGACGTGGATTTTGAACTCGGTGAAGAATACAAATGGGTGTGGAGCGAGGAACCGAAGAAATTCGAATGGAAGGAAGGAGATTTCGTGTACATCCCTCCCTACTCGGCCCACCAGCACTTCAACAAGGATGCGTGGAAGCCGGCGCGTTTGCTTATCACCACGAGCCGCATACCCAAGGCTATCGGGTTCAACTGGATGGAACAGCTTGAAAATGCGCCGGGATATGAGGAATGAATGGTACCCTTTTCTTAGGCGGATAGTGCCCACGTTGTGAGGCTAGGTGCCTCACATTTCGAGATAACCCTCTTCAACGTGGTAAGGGCTTTTGTTATCTCTGCTGGGGGATTGGAGGCTGCCGAAAGCCTCCAATCCATGATCATGGAGATCGTAACGGTGCGATTTTATCGGGCTTCTTTGTAGAGGCATAAATCGCACGATATCGACAGTATTAACTACCTCTTGAAGCTTACCGCCATTTTCGGCGGGTCCGGTTCGTAGCATACAAATCCTGCGGAGAAGGCCGATGCAATGACTCTGCCCTCTATCCGCTTGTAAGATGGTACCTTTATCTGTACCACGTCGGTTGGAGCGAACGAGAGCACTTGACCGAGACAACTAGGATTTAACAACGGTAAAAGGAGGCAGACTGTATGAGTAGAACAGAGCCAAAACTACCACAACCCGAATCAGTAACGATACCTGTTGAGAATAGTGCCTTACTCGTTCTTGACATCAGCCAACGGTGTGCTGATCCCAAGGTGGCATGTCACAAGCTGGGCCCGAAGATGAAGGCCTTCTTGGATAGGGCACGAGAGGCAGGTCTTCCGATTATTTATACCATTTCAACACGCCTTAAGGGAACGCTAGAGGGAAAAGTCTATTCCGTCCTTGAGAGAAGGCCATCGGAGCCGGTCATTTTTCCCAACTCGTTTGACAAGTTCGCAGGTGGAGAATTGCAGAGCTTTCTGAGTCTTTTCGATGTGGACACGCTTGTCATCACAGGATACCGCTCCAATGTCTCTGTCCTCAATACCGCCACAAAGGCGACCAGGGAACTCAAGTACAAAGTCGTAATTCCCATTGACGGGCTGGCGGCGGAAACTGAGTACGAACAGAAATACACCCTCTTTCAGTTTACCGTCTTGCCCACTCAAGCAGCCGAACTTTTCACCTTCACCACGCTTAATATGATTAGTTTCCGATAGGCAACATGATAAGCTGGGATCCAGTGCCTCATCCGAGCTCTAAAGAAGAAGGCCTAACAAGCTTTACACAATGGTATTATGATGGTTTTCCGTCCACAAAAGATAAAAGGGGTCATTTTTGACCTCGATCAAACAATTATTGATTCTCTGGGCGCTCTTACAGAGGCCTTTAATACGGGAACAGGGAAATTCGGGTTGGAGCCAGTAAGTAGTGAAAGAATAGCCCACTTCCTAGACGAAGGCCTTAGGCTGGGTGAAATACTCCTGGAGCTTTTTCCTTCAGTTTTTGAAGAAGACGGGAAGCGGCAGGCATGTGGGGATGTGATACGTAAGGCATACTTCGAATTGGAACCGCAGAAAGTTTTGCTGAAGCCTGGGGTAAAACGAACCCTTGAAGCCCTCAAGGAAAGAGGAGTCAAAATAGGGATAGTTACGGGGAGAAAGTCTCAAGGGGAACGCAAATGGCTTGAGCTTCGCAGATTGAATATCCATCAGCTTGTAGATATCATGGTCACCGGGGCCGAAGCCCCTGCGAAGCCCGCCCCTGACGGCGTTACAAAATGTATTAACGAACTGGGCCTAACCCCAGAGGAATGCGTGTTTGTCGGGGACTCTACCGTCGATATTATAGCTGGGAAGAGAGCAGGAGTGAGGACAATAGCCGTTTGCACCGGAGTTGCCGGAAAGGAGCTCCTTGTTGAGCATGGGCCAGATTACGTTTTGGATGATCTGAACTCGCTCCTTTCGTATCTGAGTAAATTAGAGAGTACATTACAGAAAAATGAGGAGGAGTAACGTGGGAGATTATGAGACATTATTCAAATTCGCCGCTAAAGCGGGTTCCCTCGAGGGCTATCTTTACGAAAGAGAAAAAGTGGAATCCCTCCATAACTGGGTGAGTAACATAGAGAAGATGTATGGGGGCCTTCCTGAGAATGTGAAGGAGGATATCAGAGATGAATTTCGCACCGTTTTAGAAAGATCCTTGACCTACGGAGAAAAGGTTATTGAGGAAGAAATAAGAACGAAGCTCAACAATTTACTTTCGCTCCTTTGAAACTCTATGGAATCTCCTCCTTCTGGATCAATAGTATTAAGAGGAAGGGTTACTGAAGGGTTAAAGGAATCCAGTTTTTTCACTCAAATCCCTTGGGTCAGGGAGCAATTTATAACTAAGCTTGGTATTGACCCTTATCCGGGGACCCTCAATCTCGATATCATCGATGCCCAAGATTTGGAAAGACTGAAGGAAATCAAGAATCGAAAGGGCATCGAAATCATTCCTGCCCAACCGGGGTTTTGCTCGGCTCAGGCCTTTCATGTTTCAGTATGCGGGAAAATAAAGGGAGCTCTCATCATTCCCCAGGTGCCTGACTATCCCGAATCCAAACTCGAGATTATTTCCTCGGAGAGGATTAGGGATGTTCTCCCCTTAAAGGTCGGTGATGTCGTGCCAGTAGAAGTTCTTTTAACCGGGAAGGCACAAAAAACGCCCCTGTAAAAAGGGGGAAGCCTACGAGCGGTTGGTTGAAGCCCCTCTTACCGCCGAATCCCGCGTTTTCCGAAATTAACAGAATCATGAAATAGGGAGGTATCCACTTATGTAAAGACGCACAATACACGATGGAGAGGAGGAGCGATTCCATGAACGAAGATCTCCTGCGGATCGAGGTGGCTACGTGTATCCGCATGCTTGAGTATCTGGGGCTTATTGACTTCAGCGGACACGTGAGCTCCAGGATTCCCAGGACGAACACCGTCCTCATCAACCCCTGGGGGGCAAGCCGTCACAGCTTGAGTCCTCAGGATATCGTCAAGACCAGGTTGTCGGGCGAGCCCTTGGAGGAGGGTGTGGACCTCCCCTTGGAAATACACATCCACACATCCATTTACCGTCGCCGCCCGGACGTCAATGCGGTAACCCATCTGCATCCGCCGGTAACCACCGCCTTAAGCGTGGCCGGAAAGGAATATGTGCCGGTCATATATCACGGGGCTATTTTCGCCGCCGGGGTGCCGGTGTACGATGATTGCAGCCACGTCAACACGGTGAAGAAGGGCGACGCCCTGGCTGCTGTTTTGGGGCCACGGCGGGCGACCATCATGCGTGGTCACGGAGCGGTGGTGGCTGCGGAGAGCGTCAAAGGGGCTTTTCTCGGCTCAGTTTACCTTGAGGATAATGCCAAGATGCTCTTTGATGCCTATAAAATGGGCCAGCCACGCCTGCTGCGGGAAGATGAGCTCCGGGCGGGTGAGCACATCTGGCGCCAGGCCACGTTCGAAAAGGTTTGGACGTACTATCACGAAAAGTCCGGCATTCGCTTTGCTTAAAAAAACCGCCTCACCTTCAACGATTCCAGTCAAGGTCTTTCGAAGGAGAGCCAGAAACTTACGCGGGAGGAATGGGGCTCCCGTTTGCCCACAACACCGACATTCATATGGGGACTTCACCCACGTACTCCCTGACGCTTCAATAGCAATGTGGTGAACGATTCCACGTATAGTTGTGCCTGTGGGATTACCTGTCCCCTCTCCCTAATCGCCCCAAAGATTATCTCCATCTTCTCATTCCTATTCCATCTCTTTCCTGAGAGGTATCACTATTTCTTATAAATAGCATAAGGAAAAACAATGTTGACAACGCACGCACGGCCGTGATACTGACAGGAAAAAACTCGACAGCCAAAATAGAATGAGGGAGTTTACACCATTACGGCGCCCAACGGCTGAAAGATAGGCAGGAGAAAGAATGAATGGACATAACGACCTCAAAGAGCACAGCAGAATCATGAGCTCTTGCACAGGACGATCAAACCGAAAGTGAAGGGGGACTCAGTATGCTTGAATCAATGTGGAGCGGACTACAGCAAGCTACCACCTTGCCGATCCTAGGTCTGATTCTATTTGCTACGTTCTTAGGGAACTTCTTTGGAGCAGTTCCGGGGTTGGGTGGTAACCTGGGGCTTGCCCTCCTGATTCCCTTTGTCTTCGGTATGGACCCATTTGCAGGGCTTGCCTTCCTGCTAGCCATGCACTCGGTGGTACATACCGGGGGTTCCATACCGGGCATCCTCTTTGCCATACCCGGAACTGGGCCGACCGTGGCTACCATCGTTGATGGCTATCCCATGACCAAACAGGGGAGAGCTGGGGAGGCCATGGGAGCCCAATTAGCCGCCTCGGGCTTGGGGGGGATAATAGGAGCAGCCGTTTTGGCGGTCTTGATCCCTCTTCTCAGGCCCATTGCCATGGCCTTCGGCTCCGCCGAGGTCTTCGCGCTCATCGTGTTTGGTCTGACATTTATCATCGTCCTCAGCCGTGAGTCCATAGCTAAGGGATTCATCTCTGCTCTGCTTGGGCTGTTACTCGGCACGGTTGGCCTGGACCCCCATACCGGGGTGGGCCGTTTTACCTTCGGCCAGCTGTGGCTGTGGGACGGCATACACATCGTCACCCTAGTTCTGGGGATTTTTGCCTTTGCCGAGATGATTGACCTGGGGGCACGGGGCAGGGGTGGTAGAATTGCCGAAGTTGACGTTGAGATGCGCTTTGGCCAACTGTGGGAGGGAACCAAGGCGGTCTTCCGTGAGTGGTGGCTATCGCTACGGACGGCGGTTATCGGCACCTTTGTTGGAATTATCCCCGGGCTCGGAGGCGATGTTGCAACCTGGATCTGTTACGGACACGCCGTGCAAACGTGTAAGAACAGTGAAAACTTTGGCAAGGGGGACATACGAGGCGTCATCGGGGTCGAGACGGCAAATAACTCCAAGGAAGGGGGCGCATTACTGCCGACGCTTGTCTTTGGCATACCCGGCAGCAGCGGGATGGCTATTCTCCTGGGGGCTTTTCTCATTCTGGGCCTGAATCCGGGCCCCCGGATGATCACTGAGCATCTTGACCTCGTTTGGGGTATGGTCTGGGTCATGGTCATTGCTAACATAATAGGGGCGGTTACCCTGTACCCGCTCTGTGGATATATGGGGAAACTGGCATTTATCCGCGGCAGCTTGCTCATTCCACCGATTATGGTGCTGGCAGGGGTGGGGGCTGCCCTGATCAGGGGACACTGGCAGGATATGGTTTTAGTTGGCTGTACCGGTTTGTTGGGGTATGGGATGAAGAGGTGGAAATACCCCAGGCCACCAATGGTACTCGGGTTCATTCTTGGGCATCTGGCCGAGGATTATCTCCATAAATCCCTCGCGGCTTGGGGGTTTGCTTTCCTCATGCGCCCGATAGTAGCGGTGCTTCTGATAATGGCCTTTCTCTCGCTTTGCTATTCGATATGGCACGCCCGCGGGGAGAGACGAAGTAAGAGAAACACGTAAGGGAGGATGAAGCATGAAAGTGAGAGGAGAAGTTATTTTTGCCCTTGGAGTTTTGCTCCTTTTTGCAGTGGCTCTCTATATGTGCAAAGACTGGTCGGTAAAGGCACGATTATTTCCCCTGCTGATTGTTGTTTCTGGCGTAATCATCTCCGTCTTATCCCTAATTTTGGAGATCAGAGGTTCACTTCATCAGGAAAAAAATGAAGTTGCACCGAAGGAGGATGATCCAAGGGCAGCTCTTAAGGTGGAAAAGCAAAAAGCCACCCCGAGGAGTGAGGGAATAATGATCCTGTGGGTGCTTATATTTTTTAGCATAATCTTAGTTTTCGGCTTCTGGGTTTCGATAGTAGTGTTTACAATTCTGTTCATGCGCGTTTTCGGGCTTGAAAACTGGAAAGTCGTGGCAGTGTACACCGCAAGTATTTGGCTCTTAGTTTACATTACCTTCTCCGTTGGCATGAAGGTATCCCTGTTTGGTGGATTCCTTGGGCTTTCATGGTAGAACGTAATTCACACCAATAAGATCTATGCCGAAATTGTACGAAAGGAGGTGATAGCAACACAGAGACAGAGGAGAACAAGAGCGGAATGGATTGGATCATTTAACTCTAACAGGGGGTATTGGTGATGAAAAAGAAAATAGTGCTTTTTTCCCTGGTATTGGTATGGGTGCTGATGCCTTTGGTTACGGGCTATGCTAAACCTTTCTACGAGGGCAAGGTAATAAAGATAATTGCCGCTACTAAACCCGGTGGCGGCTACGATTGGTACGCGCGGTTCATAGCTCAATTCATGAAGAAGTATCTCCCCGGAAGCACGATAATCGTCAAGAACGTCCCTGGGGCGGGACATATTATCGGCACGAATGAGATGTATGTATCTAAGCCTAATGGCCTGACTATTGCCACCTTCAACCGCGCCGTGGGTATGGCCCAAGTAGTCGGGTTTAAGGGGGTCAAATTTAACTTCGGCAAATTAAGCTGGTTGGGTTCTCCTACCGACGAGGTCTATTGCTTTATCGCGAATCCCAAGAAGTACAAGAACCTTGACGATGTCCTGAAAGCCGATAAGAAGGTGAGGCTGGCGTCGACAGGGCTCGGCACCGTATCGTATTTAAATCCCCTGGTCCTTTTTCAGGCGCTGGGTTTCAAGAATTATTCGATCGGGACGGGTTATTCGGGAGCTGAGATGCAGATGGCCTTATTGCGCGGTGAAGCCGACGCAATTTGGAGTTCATTTTACAGCCGTAAGACAATCATTGATAGTGGTGAAGGACGCGTCGTATTGTTCATTGGAAAAAAGAAACCGCCTGGATTCGAGGATGTGCCGTTTATTGAAGACGTGCTTAAAGAAGAAAGACACAAACCGGTGGTCAACCTTTTGCGAGGCATACAACTGGTGGGCCGGCCATTTGCAGGTCCGCCCGGAATTCCCCAAGACCGCTTGAAGATACTCCAGGATGCCTTCAAGAAGGCTTGCAATGACCCAGAGGCTCTGAAGATAGCGGAAAAGGCGGAAAGGCCGATGGACTATATCGGTCCTGAGGAAGCCGAGGCGTGGGCAAAGGGTATTTTGCAATTGCCTCCTGATGTGGTCGCTACCGTTAAGCGGGCATATGGGGTGAAGTAAATCGGGCCTATTAACCCAATGGGGGAGCACTCGTAGCCGACTCCACCGAGGTGGAGACGAAGAAGAACGAAAAGGGTTCGTCCCTGAATCTCGCTATCAGGGACTGGGGTGGCGAGAGGATGAGCTGGGGGCATCCACGCCGAATTGGACGTCATCTGCGGCGCATCCCAGCTCAAAGGTCGCATCACGTGGAAAGATATGCGCGCGTTTCGAGGCTGAACAGGGTATGACACGTGGACTTGATTCCCAAGCACAGCCACCCAAGGAGGAAATATGACCGCTATTTCCGGTGCCAAAGCTGCGGTCGAAGTCTTGACAGAAGAAGGCATTGAGCACGTGTTTCATCTGCCGGGATCCCAGATCATCGACATACTGGATGAGATTTACCAAAGTCCCATCCGAGCCATTATGACCCGGCACGAGCAGGGGGCTGCCTTCATGGCGGATGGATATGCCCGGGCCACCCGAGGGCCAGGGGTATGCCTGTCGACCGTCGGGCCTGGGGCCGTTAACCTGGTTTCCGGCATAGCAGCTTCTTATAAGGCCTCGGTTCCAGTGATTGCCATAACCGGGGTGCATGACCACAAAATTCTGGAAAGAGACTCCTTTCACGAGATTGATCAAGTGGGAGTTTTCAAACCCATAACCAAATGGAGTGCCTGCATACACCAGCCCGATAAGATTCCCGAGATGTTGAGAAAAGCCTTTCGGATCGCACTTGCCGGCCGGAAAGGCCCTGTTCATCTGGCCATCCCCAGTGATGTTTCCGGAGGCACCTTGAACTACGAGTCGAGCGATCCATCAAGGTATCGTTCAGCCGTTCCCACAGCCTGCCCGGATGAGATTGTAGACGAAATAGTGAATCTCTTGGAAAAGGCCCGGTTTCCCGTCATCCTTGCTGGAGGGGAAGTTCTGTGGTCCCGAGCAGGCACATTGCTGGTCGAACTGGCTGAAACCCTGGAGGTACCCGTTACCACCATACGGGACCAACCGGATGCCTTCCCCATCACACATCCGCTAGGTGTGGGCTTGATCGGGAAGGGAAGAGGTGAGGCGGGCAATGCGGTTATGAAGCAAGCCGATCTCATTTTGGCGATGGGTGTGAAATTCGACTACCAATCCACGCGCTACAATTTCGAGGTCATTCCCCAAAAGGCCAAAATTGTCCATGTCAGCATCGATCCGGAAGAGGTGGGGCGTATTTATCCGGTTGAGATCGGGGTGGTCTGCGATGTGGGAACGGTCATAAAGGGACTTCTCAATAAGTTGAGGGAAAAAGAAATCCGTTTTGGCTTGAAGGAAATGGTTGAAGGGATCAAGGGAGAGAGTCACAAGGCACGGGATTCTGAAATCGACTTCGGGGCCATCCCTCTCCGGCCTGAGGCTATCGCCCGAACCGTCAGGGAACTATTGCCCCCTGAGACGATCATCGTCGTGGACGGAGGCAATTTTGCAAAGCACGTTCGGCGCCACTTCGAGTTCTTTGAAACCGATACATTTCACTATCCTGACAATTTCGGATCCGTGGGGGCGAGCTTTCCCATGTCCTTGGGGGTGAAGGTGGCTTGTCCCCAACGTCCGGTCGCATGTTTGAACGGAGACGGTGCCTTTCTGCTCAATTGTCAGGAGTTAGAGACCGCGGTGCGGGAGCATATAAACGTGATCGTAATTGTTTTCAACGATTTTGGATTCGGAAATGTGCGGGCCTATCAAAAAGCCAAGTTCGAAGGGCGGTACATGTGCGATCACGATAATCCTCCCTTTGGAGAAATGGCACGCCTCTTCAAGGCCGATGGGGCCCAGGTTGAACGATTGGACGAACTGAAGGAGGCCGTGAATACGGGGCTGAAAAGCGACAAACCCTATGTCATCGATGTGATGATGACCCGTGAGGCCCTCGAAAGGCCCGGGTTCCTGGGCGGATAGTACGTTGTGACAGCGGGACGGACAAAATAATGGACAAAAAAGAGCTGAAAAGCGGCGCCGAGATCATGGCGGATTGTCTGAAGGCCGAGGGGGTAAAATTTGTCTTTGGGGTCATCGGAAGTTCCATCCTGGATTTTCTGGATGTGATTTACAGATCTCCTGAGATACGCTATGTGCGCACCCAACATGAACAAGCCGCGGCCTTCATGGCCGACGGCTATGCACGGATAACCGGGGAACCCGGGGTGTGTACTGCTACGTGCGGTCCGGGAGCAACCAACATGATGAGCGGGATAGCCGGTGCTTTTCACGATTCCTCTCCAGTGGTGACTATCCTGGGAGACATTCATACCTCCCACTACGGGAAAGGATCATCCAACTTTCATGAGATCGATCAGGAAAACTTGTTTCGGCCCATTACAAAATTCAGCAAGCGCATTGAACAGGTGGAACGGATCGGAGAATTCATGCGCATGGCCTTTCGCATAGCACAGAGCGGACGGAAAGGGCCTGTTTATCTCGGCATACCGCGAAACATTCAAAAAGAGAAGATCCCTGGAGATACGTGGCCGAGGGAGCGCTACCGTTCCGAATCCGTCGTGAGGGGGGACGCAGAATCTATTGATCGCGCCTGTGAGCTTCTCCTGCGGGCTCAGTCTCCTGTTGTACTCGTGGGAAGTGGCGTGCGGTGGGCGCGGGCCGAACGAACGGTCTTAGAACTGGCTGAATTGATGGGAATTCCCATAGCCGTTAGCCATAAAGGTCTTGTTACCGAAGACCACCCTTGGTCCGTGGGTCCCATCGGCATGGTCGGCTATCCGGTGGCCATGGACTGTGTCTCACATGCTGATCTCATTCTGGCCCTGGGCTGCACATTCAATCAGGTAACCACGGCCAGTTATACCGACCGGATCATTCCCAGCAATGTCAAGATCATCCAGGTTGACCTCGACCCCACTGAGTTCGGAAAGAATTTTCCCATGGAACTTGGCATTATCGGGGATGTCAGGGCGGTTCTGCAGGACATGATCGAAAAACTCAGGCCCGAGGATCCGAAACGTCAAAATGATGAGCGCTTGCAAAACCTTTTGCAGGCCAAAGCACAGTGGGAGGAACGGCTCTTGTCTGAAGGTGCGGTATCAGACGCCGTCCCTATTAATCGGCTGCGACTCATGAGAGACCTCAATACAGTCCTCGGTAAGGAGGCGATACTCGCGGCCGAATCAGGAGCTACACACGGTTGGTTCTACTACGGCTATAAGGCCTATTCACCGATTCTGGAACCGGGAGATCTGAGCTGCATGGGGAGTGGGTGGTGTATGGCGATGGCAGCAAAATTGGCCTATCCCGACCGGGCGGTAGTCTCCGTGACCGGTGATGGGGCCTTTATGATGACCCTGAATGAGCTGGCTACAGCTGTGGACAATAAGATCCCCCTAGTCGTTGTAGTCCCACACAACTCGGTTTATGGAAACGTACGACGGAAGCAAATCGAGCATTTTGGGGGGCGATTTGCTGGCAGCGAACTCTACATTCCCAATTTGGCCGAGGTCGCCGAGTCCTTCGGAGCCTACGGTGAACGTGTTGAAAAACCCGCCGAGATCATTCCGGCACTAGAACGTGCCTTAGCCTCGGATAAACCTGCTGTTCTGGACGTCATCGTCGATGGGTCCCGAGAGCACCTCGAGCCACCCGTGAAGCTTCGGGTCAAGGATCGATATTGATGGTAATACCCTTCGTTGAGTCCCTCTTTGATTTTCCAAGAGAAGAAATGCTAAGGTTATGAGAGGAAAAGGTGGTCACCACGGCTCTCTCGGAAACAGAACCCGGGCTAAGGAGACTCAACGGTTCGTAGTATTGACCTGAATGAAGGGAAACGAGACAGAAGGAGTTTTGAAGAGGGACAAACAAACCACCATCTGTCAACCAATTGATCATTATCGAGAAAGCGGGAAACTACAAAATTCCAACCAAGAAGGGGATCGACATCATAAGGGGGTAATCTCTATGAACGGTGAGCAAAAGCGGCAATCTTCTCGTTCGAAAAGAGCATCACCATCTCAGGAAAAAGAGGGATGGGGGGTAGAGAATCTGCCTTATCCGGAGGGAGTCGCCTACATTACTCCACGTTGGGATCTCTGTATCGGCTGCGGGGCATGTGAAGTTGCATGCTCCATGGCCCATTATGGGGAAATCAATCGCGAACTCTCTCGGATCAGAATTTACCGCTATCTTCTTCCCGTTCCGAAATCAGTCCAGAACGTCTGCTCACAGTGTCCGGAGGACGAGCGGGAGTGTCAGAAAGCGTGTCCAATAGATCCTCCCGTTATCCATTACGACGAAGAAGGTGGCCACATGGTGGTTGATGAGGATCGTTGCCTGGGGTCTGCTTGCGGGCAGTGCCGGGAAGCCTGCCCTGCCGATGTTCCGCGCTTTTATCCCCCGAGCCACGATTTCGCTATGGTCTGTGACCTGTGCGAAAAGGATGGGCAGAGGCGGCCCCAATGTGTGGAGATGTGTCCCAACCAAGCCCTTGAGTTTATGACCCCCATGTTTCCTCAACACCTGGAGCGAATCCATCCCGATGAAAAGGCGAAATGCCTGATGAAAAGACTTCACCCCCTGCCGGAGGACAGGGTCGTTACATTGCCGGAAGAGATTTGGGGAGGAAAATGACATGGGTCCGATGACATTTCAGTTGCTGGAAGTGGATTTGACCAACCAGAAGACTAAGGTTGTGGACATAACGGAGGAAATGCGCACGTTCGTGGGAGGGAGGTCTCTGGGAGCCAAGATTTTGTGGGACCGAGTTCCGCCAAAGGCGGACCCCTTGAGCGAGGAAAACGTGGTTTACGTGGGGCTCGGCCCAATCACTGGCCTCCTGGGCTCGGTCACGAATATTAGCGCAAAATCACCCCTGACGATGCTCAGGGGGCAATCCAATATGAATGGGCATTTCGGCTTCGAGCTGATCCATGCTGGATATAATGCCGGGATCCTTATCACGGGGAAGTCGGGAAAACCCGTATATCTGTATATCAATGACGGTCAGGTAGAGATTAGGGATGCCGCCCATCTGTGGGGAAAACCTGGGGTTGAATCTCAACAAGTCCTCAGGAAAGATTTAAGGGAAGAGCTTGATGACCAGAACTTTCGTTTTATGGTGATCAGCCCGGCCGCCGAAAACCTGGTGAGAAATGCCGATGTGTGCCACGACTTCTACCACCATGCCGCCAGACTGGGGATGGGGGCTGTGATAGGCTCCAAGAAGCTCAAAGCCATTGCCGTGAAAGGAAGCAAATCCCCCAATTATCGTCATCCCGAAAAGGTTTTTGAACTGATCAAAAGATTCTTCCATGAGGCCAGACTCTATAAAGCTCATTATCGCCGCTGGGGCCATTCGGTCTCGATGTCCAAGCGCTATCATAGCACTACAGAAGGGGTGAAAAACAAGCAGTTGGGGTGGGACCCTATGTGCGACCTATTCAATCCCGTTCTTCTCGAGCAACAATATAAAATCTGGAGCGATTCATGCCACGGTTGTCCCGTGGGATGTAAGGTGCCCTACTTCAGGAGGGAACCACCGCTGGGGCCCTATGTCGGGGAATTACGCCATGATAACGCCGGAGGGTGGAGTGCCAATGCCATGATCGCGGGGTATGAACTCCAAACCTACCTGTGCTCCTATGTAGACCATCTCGGGCTGGACAGCGAGGACGTCTCGGGGGTGGTCACCTGGATGATGGAGTGCTATGAAAAGGGGCTGGTAACGAAAGAAGACTTGGACGGAATCGATTTGACCTGGGGTAATTTGGAAGCGATCTGCGCCTTGCTCAAAAAAATAGCCTTTCGGGAAGGCATTGGCAACATCCTCGCTGATGGACTGAAGATTGCTCCTGAGAAGATTGGAAAAGGGACGGGAAAATACGCAATGACGCGTAAGGGGGTGGCCATTTCTTCTTATGAGCCCCGGGGAAGTTTGAGCGATGCCTTGGGATTAGCTGGGACTCCTGTAGGGGAGCTCCACGGAGGCAGGGGCACTCCGGAACGGATCATGTATGACTCACTGACCACCTGTTCATTCTTGAGGAAGGAGTTGAGCAAGATTTTTGGAAGCGCCGGCGGTTGGGGCGTGCCCATGCTCAATGCCGCCTGCGGATGGAACTTGACACTGGAAGATTGGGATAAACTGACACTGCGAGGAGCCACCATGGAGAGATGCTACTCCATGCGCGAAGGATATGTCCCGGAAAGTGATGATATGCTACCGGAACGCTTTTTCGAAGAAGCAGTCCACAGCAAATACGGTCAGCCAAGGATACTCAAGCGGGAAGAATTTCTGGAAGAGAGAGAGAGGGTCTACCGGTCCTACGGTCTTCAAGCAGACGGCACCCCATCTCCAGATTTCCTGGAGGAACTTGGCCTGGAATTTACCATACCGATGCTGGAGGAGAATGTGAAAGGAGGGAAAAAATAAGAAAATTGAGACTGCGGGTATTCAAATTTGTGAAGAATCCGGACAAGTGGGAGCGCGCTCCTTATCGCGGTCCTGCAACGAGAAGCTCCTCGCATCTGGATAAGGGTACTGAGTAGGTTTCCCCGGTAAATCCCTCCTGCTCAAAACTCGATGTCTTTCTCTAAGTTCCCGCTGTGACCAAGAGAATCCTCTACCTGAGGGATCTTCTAACGGTACGATGTGAAATCAAAGGTAAGGACCTGGCACTGACTCAAGAGAAAAACATCGGGGGAAGAGCCTTTCGGATCGGATCTCTTGCGACAGAAATGTTAAGACCCTTGTCGCTCTTTCCTCCAGAACTGGCTGGTGATTTCGTGTTCCCCTTCGACCCTCCTCAGGAACAAAAGGGAATATCCAGGATTATGAGAGAGAGTAAGCGAAGGGGAAAAGCCGGGCCTTGTGAGCGAGACTGAAGGGCTGCGTAAGGGAAGGAGAAAGGATGGATGGGAACATTGATCAACTAAAGAAATATTCGTAGCAGCATGCAGGATTTTGTTTAATGAAGGTTTGGCACAAGCTCAATTCAGTCTTAGTTGCAGGCTAGATTATGATCGAATGTTGTTAAATGACAATATCAGCCCTTCCCTGGTCACACGGGAAAATATTTTGACTTCCCCTATTGATGAGGAGGGGGTAACGGGTAGTGTCCACTCGGCAATCTATAGGGCAAGGGAAGATGTAAATGCCATTGTTCATGCTCATCCCTTCTATGCCATCGTCCTGAGCACCATCGATGAAGAGTTTATTCCTATTCACAATAACGGGGTGATTTTTCATGGGAAGATCAAACTCTACAAAAGCCACGGACAGGTTAAGACGAGGGAGAGGGCGGAAGAGATCGCTAAGCTCCTGGGAGATGGAAGGGCAATATTGCAAAGGGGCCATGGAACAGTGGTGGTGGGCAGAGGTCTAATAAAGGCTGTCCTCGGAACTATATATCTTGAAGAAGCCGCCAAAACCCACTTGTTGGCCAAACAAATGGGCACCCCCCAATATATTGCAATGGAATTATCGGCTGAAATAACCGAACAGGTATTCAAAGAAAGACCAAAGAAGAGAACGTGGGACCATTATGCATCCAAGTCAAACAGAGGAATATTCCTTAATCATGCCCCATGGTAGCGTTTCATCATTTGAGGAGAGAGTAGTATGTCTCACAATATCGCAAGCAGCTGGAGAGGAGTAGTGGGCGTAATAAAACCTACCCATCGACCGGGCTCCCTAGAGGAATTCATTCGCCTTCTTCCCGAAGGGATTGGGGTGATTCCCTTGTTTCTCGGAATAACGGCAGGCACGGAAAAAGAATTGCTTGATGTCCTTGAAGCAATTAAGGAGAAGGTAGCGGAACTAGCCAAACTGAAGGTGGACTTAATCCATCCCGAGGGTGCCCCTCCTTTTATGGTAAGGGGTTATGAAGGTGAAAAGGAGATCGTCAGAGATCTTGAGGAAAAACATGGAATTCCTATTGTTACTTCAGGTATGACCCAGGTTGAAGCCTTACGGGCGTTGGGGGTCAAAAGAATAGTTGGAGTGACTTACTTCCAGGACCAGTTCAAACTGCAGAAATTCACTCGCTATTTTACCGAGGCAGGTTTCGAGGTATTAGGGATGGAAGGAATTACAGTTCCCTTTGCTGAGGTGGGAAGACTCTCCTCTAAGGAAGTTTATGCCGTTACGAAGGAACTCTATCTCAAACACCAAGATGCTCAAGGGATCTATATGCTTGGCTCCGGGTGGCGTATTCTTGACGTTATTCAAATATTGGAGCAGGATCTTCAAGTTCCGGTAGTACATCCGATACCCGCCCGGGTCTGGGCCATACAGAAAAGGCTCTTTGTGAGACAGCCAGTTAAAGGATATGGACGTCTGCTGGAGGAAATGCCCTGAGGAGCTCAGATTATTCTAACCTCATCCGTCCTAACAGAGTGGTCCCATCCCCGCATCTCCGGCTTTTTGCAATGAGATCTATCTCGGGTTCTACCGGAAACGGTGATTTCCGTTAATCCTCATTCAAAGAACCGAATAATCAAGGACTGGGGAGAGAGAAAAAAAGGGAGTTAGCAGGTAGGCTTTAGTATCGATGCGTTGGTTTCTTACTTCCCTCCTTGCTATCACTCGGAAAAATCAACAAGGATCCCTTTTAAAGAACACAAACCCTGGCTTATTCTCACCTTGAACGGAATCTTACACCGAGGGCGAAGTGGCGTCTCTTTAGAACGCTCGATTTGGGGAAAATGTTTGTGTTGCTCTCTTCTCTAAACACCTTCTTTGTGCTCCTCTTGGCAGAACTATTTCTTCCTGACTTGGAAGATAGTCCTGAGGAGGCTGTGCTCATTGTTGGACCCACCGTGATGCTGAACCTGATAACCTGAGTTCCGGAGCCTTAATGGGGACTTCAGTATCTAACGGACCCAGGCCGGAGAGTGTCCGTTGGAAAAGCTTGGAACCACTGTCTTTTGGCGTTAGAGGTTTCACGTGCCGAACCAGATGTACAATGATTCCAGTTTGGCTGAAAATAGCACCATTTATTTGCCAAAAAGAGGAGAAGTTTATAAGATAACACGTCTTCTTAGGATATTAACCTTTTTGCAAGTGGAGGGAGGAAATGATTAAAAAGGAGATAACGTATTTTGAGCGAAGTGGGGGCGAGAATACCGAAGACGTAATTGACATTGTCTATCAAAGGCTACAGGAAGGAGATATAAGGAGTTTGGTGGTTGCCAGTTCTCGGGGAGCAACCGGTCTCAAATTTGCCCAAAGAATGGCAGGAGATTCCAATTTGGTGATTGTTTCCTCTCATCCCGGAAGGAGTAAGCCCGGGGTGTGGGATTTTGATCGAGATATCCTGAGAGACCTTGAGAAGATGGGTTGCGAGGTAATCAAACAAACTCATGTATTATCCGGGCTGGAAAGGAGTTTCAGCGGGAAATTTTCCGGAGTATCCCATTCCGAGCTCTTGGCGGAATGTTTGAGAACGCTGTTCGGTACAGGGATGAAAGTAGCTATTGAATGCGCTGTTATGGCTGCTGATAGTGGAGCAATTCCTATTGAAAAAACCATCTCCGTGGGGGGAACTTCCGCTCAAGGGAGAGGCGCGGATTGCGCTATTGTTTGCCTTCCTGCTCACGCGAGCAATTTCTTCGACTTTAGAGTCCTCGAAATTTTGGCAAAGCCTTTTAGGAGAGATTGATCCATTTTCGGAAAGACGAGATACCTTACTGCATTGTTTTTTACTAATGCCGTCCCATAGTAAGAGCCTCTGACGATTTGCAGAGGGTTTAGTCAAAGATGAGGCACTTCGGTATGTAAGGACAAACCCGGTGAAGAAGAAAGCGATTCCACTTTATCTATTCAGTTTTGCTATGATCATGCCTATTATCGCGGTGATCCCGCTCCTTCCCATGATTCGTGATGAAATCAGTGCATCCTATTTGCAGATCTCCATTTTTGTCGCATGCATCGGTATAGTCAGGATTCTCTTTGCATTTCCCAGTGGCTTCCTAGCTGATAGATTTGACAGGAAAAAGATTTTGCTTTTGAGCGGTCTCCTCAACGTAAGCGGGCTCCTCATTCTGAGTTCCTCGAGCACCATCTTCCAATTAATTGTATCCAGGATCTTAATCGGCACGGGCTCAATAATCTGCACCGTAACCATTCTCGCTGTCCTCGCTCAGATAGCCGATCCCGAAAGCAAAGGAGCAATGCTCAGCATGAACAATGTGGTACACAGCGCGGGAGGAATCATTACCCCCGGGTTGGCCGGTATTCTCGCCGGGCGGTATAACTGGCGCCTTTCATTCTTATTCCTTGCCGGCTTAATCGTACTGTCGATGATTACAATGGCAGTAACCTTTAGAGATGAAAGGCCGGATTACAAAGAGGGAAAAAACCAAAAGGGGATGGAGACAGAGTCCTCTCTGCGGAAAACCAAAAGAGCCGGGATTCTTGAACTTGCACCTATTTTTGCCATCAGCCTCTTCGTCTTTTTCTACCGGAGTAGCTTCCGGCATACCTTAATCCCCTTCTATGGAAAAGACGTATTTTATATTGATGTCGTGGCCCTGGGCTTTTATATTTCGTTGATGGGATCTATAGCCATAGTCAGCATATTTCTTTTCGGCTTTATGTCCGATCGTTATGGGAGAAAAGTTGTGCTGCTCTCGGGAATCTCTCTTTCTACGATTGCTGTAGTAGCCCTCTTCTTACCCAGGATATGGAATCCACTGCTGATGGCCTGCATATTTGTCGGAGCAGGTGCCGCCATAAATAGCATGCCGAATATCCTGATTTCAGACACGGCCCCTTCGGACTCCCTTGGAAGAATGATGGGAATAAACCGAATTTTTGCGGATTCGGGCTACTTCCTGGGCGCAATCATCGTAGGGAACCTCCTTGATCATTATGGCTTTGAGGTCCCCCTTTATGTCGTTGTGGGGTTCTCCCTCTTCACGTTGACATTGGCTTGTTTTTGTGTCCAAGACAAACCGATCAAGAGTTGAAGGGAAATATTCATTGTGATGAAAGGAATGCTCGTACATCGCACCACGGCTGAAAAGAATTTCAATGGGAAAGTGCGGTCATACTGTGCCCAGTGCCAGTCGGCATGTCCGATCATTTGTACCGTTAAGGATGGAAAACTGGTCAAGGTCAGCCGGGACGGGGAACACCCCAATTCCACAGCCCTTTGCCCGAAAGGACTGGCCGGCCCAGAGCTTGTCTATAACAGCCAGAGGCTACGATACCCTTTGAAGCGGACGCGACCAAAAGGAGACGCTGATCCGGGATGGAAAAGAATCTCCTGGGACGATGCGATGGAAACCATAGCCACAAAGCTAAGGGAAACTAAAAACGCATACGGTGCACATGCAGTGGCCTTCAACCGTCCGGGGCCAGGCGGATCGCCGTCTAGAGACTATGCGGAATGGGTTGTAAGGCTCGCCTATTGCTTTGGTTCCCCAAACAATCTCGCCACCGGCCATGTGTGCCAATGGCATCGAGATACCGGTTCAAAATATACCTATGGATGGGAGAAGGTTCCCGAGGCCGATTATGAAGAAACAGCGCTGCTCGTGATCTGGGGACACAATCCCCATACCAGCGTGCGCTGTAACGTCCGTGACATGAATAACGCCAAGAAAAGGGGAGCAAAATTGGTAGTGGTCGACCCACGGTGTACGCCTGTGGCAAGCAAGGCAGATCTCTGGCTCCAAATCCGTCCCGGGACCGATGGGGCTCTCCTCTTGGGGCTCATTCATCACCTCATCAAGGAAGGAACCTATGACGAGATGTTTGTCAAGGAATGGACCAATGCTCCGTTCCTTGTCAGAAGCGATACAGGAGACGTTCTTACTATTCAAGACCTTGAAATGGAGGCTCAAGGACAAGGGTATCTCGTATGGGAAAAGACGAGGAAGGAAGTTGTCGTGTCCCCTCCGAAACATTCGGTGTGTGAGCGTGTGGGCAGCAATCCGGCACTCTTCGGATCGTTCATGGTCATGCTTTCAAACGGGAAAATGGTTGAGACCAAGCCGGTTCTTGAACTTCTGCGTGGTCTTGTAGCGCCGTATACTCCCGAGGCCGTGGAATCCATTACCGGTATCCCTGCTGAAAAAATCAACCAACTGGCCGCATGGATCGGTCATATAAGACCGGCAAGCTACTATTCCTACAACGGTATAGAACAACATACCAACGCCATGCAGACCAATCGAGCATTGTGCATCCTTTACACGCTTACCGGCAACCTTGATAAACCCGGCGGAAATGTCTTTTTCCCATCGTTTCCCGGACCCAGGGTTCGTGATCCAAAAGTTCTTCCTCCGGAGATCCATCAGCTACGACTCGCTGGTGATAAGCGCCCTTTGGGACCAGCCGGCAATCCCAATTCATCGATCCAGGCGTATGAGATCTTCGAATCGATTCTTACCGAAAGCCCTTACCCTGTTAAGGCACTGGTGGCCTTTGGGGGAAATCTCATCACGGCCAATAGCCACAGTCTCATGGCTCGCGATGCCCTGAAGCAATTGGAATTTCATGTTCAGACCGAGCTCTTTATGACCCCAACGGCGGAACTAGCCGATATTGCCCTTCCTGCAGCCACCCAGTATGAATCGTTCCATCTTAAAAGGGGATTCCCTAACGTAATGGCGGCCCGCACCTGGGTGCAGTATCGACCTCGCGTGATTGCACCCCGCTTTGAGGTAAGATCCGATTTGGAGATCATTTTCGATCTAGCACAGCATTTGGGCTTAGGGGATAAATTCTGGAACGGGGACATTGAAGAAGCATTCAACGATCAGCTGAAACCCCTTGGCCTCAGCCTTTCCGACTTAAAGAAAAACCCTGGGGGTCTCTCCGTTGATTTACCGTTGGCTTACGAGAAGCATTCCGGAATAGATAAAGAATCAGGGACTCTGAAAGGCTTTAAGACCCAGTCGGGACGGATTGAACTCTTTTCACAAACCTTCAAAGAACATGGTTATGATCCCCTGCCCGTGTACCAAGAGCCGGCTATCGGTCCTGCGAGCAAATCGGAATGGAAAAGAGAGTATCCACTGATTTTAACGTGCTCCAAGCTTCTTCACTTTTGTCACGGGCAACACAGAGCCCTACCCTCCCTCCGAAGTGCTGTGCCCCATCCCTATGTCGAAATCAATCCTGAAAAGGCGAAAGAGTTGAGCATCGAGAATGATGAGTGGGTTTACGTAAAGACCCCCTTTGGGAAAGTCAAATTGAAAGCCAAACTGACGCATCGGATTGCTCGTTATGTCGTGTGTATTCAACACGGCTGGTGGCAATCCTGTCCTGAATTGGAACTGCCGGGCTATGACCCTTATTCATCAGAAGGTGCAAACGCTAACCTTCTCTATTCTACTGAATCCATTGATAAGATCAGTGGCTCCGTTCCCTACAAGGCCTATCTATGCAAGATCTCGAAGATTCCAGAATAGATGATGTGTGAGCTTGTGCTCTTTCTCGAACAGTTATGTTATGGAGGCTTTTCGAATAGCTTCGAGCTTGGTTGAGATTAAAGATGACGTTGGTGAACGGATAAACCCTATTTCGTTGAGGAGGTGTGCCATGCCTTCAGGAGCACAAAAAATCAAAGAGAACGTGGTTGTTGCCAGTCGCATCCTCGTTAAGAGAGGAATGTGTGAGGCCTTTGGGCATGTGAGTGGTCGACTCCCCGGAGCCGAGCTTTTTGTTATCACTCCGAGAGCCAGTATGGACGTAGTCCAGGGACCCGAGGACTTAGTCACCGTCAACCTTGAAGGCGAACGAGTAGAGGGGAAAAACCAACAACCCCTGGAAACGTGGCTGCATACCTGTATTTATCTCCAAAGGCCCGATGTAGGGGCTATCGCTCGCACCCATTCCCTCACGACGTCAGTCTTCAGCATCTTGGGGGAAGACATCAAGCCAGTTCACGACTTCGGCGCTATTCTCTTGGGCACTGTTCCCGTTTTTGAAGATTCCCACCTGATTGAGAACGCGGAGATCGGTACGAGGCTCGCCGAGTTCATCGGTGCTGAGCGCACAGCAGCGCTCTTGCGCGGTAACGGCACCGCGGTTTTGGGCAAGGATGTCATCGAGGCCACGATTCGTGCCATCTACCTTGAGGAATCGGCCACACTCCAGTTCAAAGCCCGGCAAATCGGAAAACCTATTTACTTTTCTGAACAAGAGGTCCGCGAGAGAGGTACCCAGCTCCTGGACTCTTCCCATATTCTTCGGGCGTGGGAACATTATAAGGGAGGCTGTGGGTAAAGTAAGGAGTAACCGAGTCGGCCAAAAGGAAATCGTGGCTTCATAATAATTTCTTATGAAATCCATAAGGTAAAATGGCTTGACGTCCTTTGATACCCATGGGATCATTAGCTGCGGAGAAACGATGGGATCGAAAATCACTCAATAGGAACCGTTGATTCCGTCTGAAATCACCGATGGACGAGAATTGGATTGAACCTCCTGTTCCTCAATTTCGAAACCTAAGACAGTAAGATATCTATAGATCGCACCAGTCCCGTCTCCCAGAGCCTGTCAATACACCAGGAAGTACGGAGGGATGAGAAACCGTTAGCATATCTTTTTGAGGGAAATTGGAATATGAATGGAGATCCCCAACGCCTTTATTACTTTCATATGAACAGGAGAAAGCAAAATGAGCGAGAAAAAGTACAGAGATCTTCATGAACATCTCGAGCTCTTAGAATGGAAAGGTTTACTCATACGGGTCACCCGCGCGATCAACAAGGATACGGAGCTTCATCCTTTGGTCAGGTGGCAATACCGAGGGGGAATTGCAGAGGAGGATAGGAAGGCTTTTTTGTTCGAAAACGTGACCGATGCCAAAGGGCGGAAATATGATATCCCCGTCGTTGTCGGCGCACTGGCTGCCAATCCAGAAATCTACTGCACGGGCATTGGTTGCAGCAGAGAAGAGGTTGGTGAAATTTGGGAAAAAGCTCTGACTTCGCCTATTGCCTCCCGTGCGGTAGATAAAGCTCCGGCCCAAGAAGTGGTTATCATGGGTGATGATCTGGATAAAGAAGGAAATGGGACGGACAGATTCCCAATCCCAATTTCAACGCCGGGCTTTGACAATGCCCCCTATTCAACCTGCTCCCATTGGTTCACAAAGGATATTGAGACAAGGATCCACAATGTAGGCAATTACCGCGGACAGATGAAGGGGCGTCGAAAAGTGGGACTCTTTCCATCGGGCCTGGGGCAGGACATTCAAGTTCACTGGGAGAAGTGTAAGGCAAAGGGAGTACCGTTAGAGGCTGCACTGGTCATTGGCGCGCCGCCCGTCGTTTCCTATGCCTCTGTGCAAAAGGTTCCCCGCGGCGTAGATGAGATTGCGGTTGCAGGTGGTCTCATTGGTGAACCGATACCCGTGGTGAAATGCAAGACCGTGGATATTGAAGTTCCGGCTGACGCCGAGATCGTGATCGAGGGGAAGATCTCGACCGATTTTCTCGAACCGGAAGGCCCCTTCGGGGAATCCCACGGCTACATGCACCCTCGTCAGATCAATCCCTATATGGACGTGACGTGCATAACCCATAAAAAGAACCCAATTTTCGTGTCTTGGATCAGTCAGGTAACACCGAGCGAGAGCTCCGTGGTCAAGAAGGTAGGGTATGAACCGATGTTCCTCAATCACCTGAAGAATGCCTGTAGCATCAAGACCATTAATCGGGTGGTCCTCCACGAACCGCTTACGAACCTCAGGAAGTTCCTCATCATACAGATGGACAAACCGAGTGAGTCAGAAGTGTGGCGCGCTCTCTTTTCAGCAACCTCCTTTCATCAAGGCGTGGGAAAGATCGTGGTGACAGTTGATATGGATATTGACCCCGAGAACCTGGATGCAGTGGTGTGGGCCATGTGTTACCGCATGCGGCCGCACCTGGATGTGCAGATCGTAAGAGGTTTTGAAAAAGGGCACGCGCCCCCGTTCGTTGGGGCAAGCGAGACCACGGATATTGCGTCACTTCACGATCCCGCGAACGAATCCGCCTTGCTGATCAACGCGATCTTGAAGGAACCGTATCCGCCTATCTCACTGCCCAAAAAGGAGTACATGGAAAACGCACGGCGCATATGGGAAGAGTTGGGTTTGCCGGAACTCAATCCTCAGGCGCCGTGGTATGGATACTCCTTGGGGCAGTGGGATGAAGAGCTGGAGAAAGAGGCAGAGCGAGCGGTCCGGGGGGATTACTTCATCAACGGTGAAATTCAGGCCAAATTACGTGTGAAGGTCTGAGGTAGATTATCCCCTGGAGACCGGTCCCGAGAACGATGGGTGCAGAACAGTTGGAGGAGGAAAGGTCCCCGAACCATAGTCTGAATTTTCAAACAGGAGGGAACAGCAATGGGAAAGCGAAGTATGGAGGACAAGTACGAGGAGTGGGCAGCGGGACAAAAGGTTTACAAAAAACCTCGGCTGTATGTCAGGGAGATTACCGCGTTTACCTACAATCTGGCCAAGGAACTGAAGAAACTGCGCAGTATTCCGAGGGTAATCAAGGGAAAGGATTTGAAATTTACCCACGGTCCCCAGTATTTTAACTGTACTATTTTGGCCCCTCGGCACAATACGGCCCAGGCGATATTCGCTCACATGGTGGTGCTCGTCCCAGGGGGAAAATCCCAAAAACATGGCCACATGAACGAAGCACCTTTCTACATTCTGGACGGAAAGGGATATGATATTCATGATGGGGAAAGGCATGACTGGAAGGCCGGGGATATCTGTATTGTGCCCAATGCGTGCGTGCACCAACATTTCAATGCTGACGATCGTCAATATGCGCGCGCCCTGATCATTAAATCGAAGCCGTTGTACTTGTTTATGAACATGCTCTTCCAAGACACGCTGGAGGAACAGCCCAAGACACCGGTTGCGGGGCATGAGGATTTTAAACCCAGCATTACGTGATTCTTATTTCATCAAGATTAGGGGGAAGAAATGAGTTACGGGGAAAAAAAGGCGGCATTTATCAGAAAGAAGGAAGCAAAGTATTACCAGGAGAGGCTTAAGGAGGTTGAAGAAAGGAAGCAGAAGGAAAAGGATTTAAAGGATATCATCTCATCCGATGAGATGCCGTGGGAAGTCTGCCAGCAAGGGACGATCAAGCATTTACTCAATGAGAAAATGGATACCCGGATTAAAACCCTCGACATCTACATGCAACTTATTCCGGGTGGGAGCCGCTCCGGAAAACACCGCCACATGGCTGAGGAATACATGTTTGTTCTGGAGGGGAAAGGGTATTCCTTACACTGGGATGTCGATATGGAGCTTGGTGAGGAATACTATTGGAGGGCCCAGGAAGCGCCATCGAAATGGGAATGGGAACAGGGAGATTCCGTGTACATCCCGCCCAATACGATCCATCAGCATTTCAATGGCGACCCGGACAATCCGGTCCGTTTTATTGTAGCCGAGAGCCGCATGATGAAATATATGGGGTTGGATGACCTGGAACAGCTGGAAAATGCCCCTGAATTTGAAGAGAAAAAGTGACTTTTGGGTAAAGAGGATTTACATCGTCCTTGAGATGGTCTTCCTCTGGAGTTGTTAAACGTATTGGATGCGACATCTTGACGATGATTGACGGGCGAAAGCAGAGGGTGGGGATGGCGTGCTCACAGAGGCTCGCCTCTGTTGACAGGGTGAATTGGGGAGCATATAATTGTGTTTTGCTTCCCAAAGAAGCCGGTCGTTCTTTAACCACAAAAAAAAGGAGGGCATTGGCATGAAACAGTTACCATTTGCACGATCTTTCAGAAGGACAACTTTCGGGGCACTGGTATTCTTTTTTGCGGTGGGACTTACCCTGGGTGTAGGGGCAGTAGACGCAAAGTCCGCGAAAGATGCTGCTGCTTTTTACAAGGGCAAGGTCCTGACCTTTATTGTGCCCTATACACCTGGCGGCGGATATGATGTGTATTCCCGCATACTGGCTCCCTCCCTGGAGAAGTATACCGGGGCGCGGGTCATTGTGAGAAACATGCCAGGGGCCGGAGGCATGCTGGGGGTAAACGAGACCTACAACGCGCCTCCAAACGGACTGACAATCGGCATTCAAAACTGTGTGGGTTCAATCACCAGCCAGTTAACCGGGGTGAAGGGAGTCCGCTATGATCTCACCAAATTTAGCTGGATTGGTCGAATGGCCGTCAACCTCAGAGTATTGGTCATGCGCAAGGACTCCGATATCACGAGCGTACAAAAACTGATGGATGCCAAGAGAACGGTCAAGATCGGCGCCACTGGATTGGGAGGAAGTACTTACGTCGACGCTGTCATTACGAAGAGGGTGCTGAATCTACCTACAGACGTAATCCACGGCTACGACAGTTCCAGCAAAGTCGACCTGGGAATGCTTCGTGGCGAAATAGAAGGTCAATGGGGTTCATACAGCAGTCGCCTCAAAATGATTAAGGCAGGTGAACAATTCGTCATTCTGCAAAGTGGGGATAAGGGTAAGAGGGATCCCCGATTGCCTGACATTCCGACTTTTTTTGAGGTCGCACCCTCGGAGAAGGGCAAGCGTATCCTTTCAACATTGGCGGGCATGCACGAAACGGCAAGACCTGTAGCGGGTCCGCCTGGGATTCCTCAGGAGCGTCTGGAATATCTGCGAGCGGCATTCCATGAAGCCATGCATGATCCGGACTTTCTTGCGAAGGCGACAAAGGCGAGAAGGCCCTTGAATTACCTGCCAGGCGAAGAGATGTTGAAGCTGGTCAAGAGTGTGCTGGAAATCCCAGAAGAGGATATAAAGCAGATCTTCATTCAAGCCATCAAAGGATCCATCTAAATGTATGTCGTTGATGGTCTGCTGCAGGGTTTTGTTACGGCTGTTAGCCCGGAAGTACTCCCATACCTCGTCGTGGGGGCCATCCTCGGGTTGATCATCGGCATCATTCCCGGGCTCAGCGGGCATTTCGCCATGGCCATGATGATTCCCTTTGTCTTCCGGATGGATGCAGCAGTAGGCGTGACCTTCATCCTGGCCGCTCATGCCGCTGTAGCCCAGGGAGGCGGGGTGACGGCAATCCTATTTGCTACCCCGGGAACAGGCCAGAATGCCGCTACCCTATTGGACGGCCCGGCAATGACGGAAAAAGGCGAGGCAGGTAGAGCGGTCGGAGCCGCTATGACCGCTTGCTTCCTGGGGGCCTTCTTTGGGGTTTTTGTACTTACCATCCTGCTTCCGATCTTGAGGCGGGTCGTCCTGCTGTTCGGCCCGCCGGAGTTCTTTATGCTCGCGGTGCTGGCTCTTACGTTCATCGCGGTTCTCGGTACCACGGGAAACACGAATAAGGGACTCATTGCAGGAGCCCTGGGATTGCTCTTCTCCTTTGTGGGAATGGGCAGCGTAACGGGGGAGAGGCGCTTCACCTTTGGCCTTCTCGAGTTGTGGGATGGATTGTCCATGGTCCCGGTCCTGCTGGGTATCTTTGCGGTTTCCGAAATGATCCACCTGTGGATCGAGGGGGGAAGCCTGGCCCGCAAAGCTACCGACGCGCATCCCCGTGCGGTACAGAGGCAAATTTTTGGAGGGGTACTGGATACCTTGCGCCGTTGGTGGTTGGTGATTCGTTGCAGTGCCATCGGCACGAGCATGGGATTGATTCCTGGGCTGGGGAGTGCCCCCGCGGCTTTTGTGGCCTATGGCCACGCCAAGCAAACCTCCAAGAATCCGGAGAAATTTGGTACAGGGATAGTGGAGGGTGTTATCGCCCCTGAATCGTCAAATGATGCCGTGGAGGGTGGGGCCCTGGCCTCTACCCTGGCTTTTGGAATTCCCGGGAGCTCCTCCATGGCTATTCTCATTACGGCTTTAATCATTATGGGGGTGGAACCGGGCCCGAGGCTCATGGTAGAGCGACTGGACTTGGTCTTTCTGATGATCTGGACCGTCGTCCTTGGAAATTTTGTTGGAACAATCCTGGGGATGTTCGTGGCAAACCCTTTGGCGAGGGTGACCTTTCTGCGCGGTTCGCTGCTGGTACCGGTACTCCTGACGATTATTCTTACTGGCTCCTTTGTTATCCACAGCACCTGGTTTGACATGATTGTGGCCCTTGTATTTGGGTTATTGGGGTATGCCATGAAGAGGCTGGATTACTCGCGCCCCGCCTTCATCATCGGATTCGTCCTGGGGCTTATGGTGGAGAGGAACCTCTATCTTTCACTTAAGCTCTACGGGAGCACCTTTTTCATGCAACCTCTGTCTTTCGGCTTGATGGTGCTAACCATTGTGGTACTGTTGTACAACGTCTTCAAGATGTTTAAGATCAAAAGAGAGGAACATTCGCTTGGAAGCTGATGACAAGGAAAAAACGAATGTCCAGGTGGATCTGTTTTTTTGCCTCCTGTTAATCGTGCTGCTTGCAATATTCTTCGTGGCGTGTCTGGGATATAAACCCGTAACCAGACGGGCGCCACTGGTCGTCATGATTCCCCTTTCAATGATGCTCGTGGGACAGTTAGTAGTACTGGTAAGAAAACTCAAACACGCCCGAACTAAACCCGGTGAAAACTCCCTTTTGCCCAAAATAGACGCGAAGAAACTGAGGAAGGCAGCACAGCTCTTGTTATGGATGGTGCTCCTCATGCTCATGATCTACTTTGCAGGACATGTGGGTGGAATTGCGCTCTTTCTCATCTTGTTTCTCAGGTTTGCTTCCCGTGAACGCTGGTTCTTATCCATTTCGTTGGCGCTAGCTGTCACAGCCGCTTTGTACGCTCTGTTTGAGGTGGTACTAAAGATCGTTTTATATCCCGGGGCTATTCACAAATATGTTAGCGCAATGATATGGTCGTGATGCACAGGATCTTCATAATACCTTTCATTTTCCTCCGCCTCACCGTGCGGCTTTCGCCCAAAGGATGAGATCGAGGGGAACTCCCGGAGATACAAACTGTTTCCTGATTAACGCGGATTTCGCTTTACCCCAGGGGTTTACCAAGCTGAGTTTGAACAATGCCATACGGTATATTGGGTCTAAGGATCAAAAGAACGGGACATAATGCTTAGAATGTGTTTCTTATCTCTCATTTACCGCATCGTCCGCCGGGTTGTGATCTGGGCGGTTTACGGTATTCAGCATGTAAGGGGACGACAACGTGATCTGGAGGATGCGGTTCTCTATGGGAGCCGAAAGCTCAAGGAGATCGATTCCTATGCGGGATGGCTAGCCTACGATTTCCCTATTCCTCAAGGAATCGGCGTACATTTATACGATCTGTATTTCCCCTCCCCCCTAACGTTAGCTTCTTTCAAAGATGATCTGAAAGTTGTTGAGATCTGGTTGCGTCATGGATTGGGGGGCGCGACACTTAAAACCATTTTAAAAGAGGTTAGTCAGGGTAATCCACGCCCAAGGTTGCAGGAAGTCGTTGTGGACGGCCAGACCGGATTCCTCAATGCACTAGGGTTACCGGGAGAAGGCGTCGCAGGACTGATCAAATCTCTTCAACGATCATCGTTGTTTACCTATGGCCGCCCCATTGGGATTAGTATTGGGGGGCATGCGATCGCAGAATATCAAGATAACTTCCTGAAGCTACACCGATTTTTGTCTTCTCTCGGGGACATCTCTTACTATTTTGAGTTAAACATAAGCTGTCCCAATACGCCTTATGGTCAGGATATGACGAAATTACCTCATTTACTTGAATCCCTGCTGCAGTTTATGCGGAAACATTCGGATGAAGCGATAGGCGTGAAGTTGTCTCCTGATCAGTCTAATCAAGACCTGTTGGTATTCTCGGAGCTGATCAGGCCCGTCGAAAAAACGTATGTCAATGTAGGGAATGCCCCTTACCGGAAGTGTTCGGATGTGGGGCTCCCCGAGCAGGCGATATCTATCGGAGGCGGTGGTCAGAGCGGCCGTGGGATATTCAAGCGCACTTTGGAAATGGCAACCCTTCTAGCGCCTACGAAAGTGCCAATTCTGGCCACGGGGGGGATTTCCACAGTGTCTCAGGTGAAAGCCCTCCAGGACCAAGGGGTGTCATTGATGGGCATGGCAACGGCGGTCGTCCAAGATCCTTATTGTATTCCTCGAATAAATCGGGCATTGGCTCTCACCTGAATGGACTGTGCGGGGTATATACGAGGGGAATTGGTGACCTTTTATGGGAGTTTCCTGACTTTTTCAGACAGGGTTTTTCTAACCTATTGATTAAATGAGATCATATTTCTCATAAGCGAACACCGTTGTCCCTTCGCTTCAGTGCTTCCGAAGTGACCCTTTCGGGGTTCGCAGGTGGGGAATACTTACCCCTTCCAGCCTCTAAAGGGCTGGCTTTCCCCTTCCTGCTCACCCTCGATGGGTACCCCACTTCTCCAGCAAATTTCGCTCATGGACAACGGTGTTCCCTAGAAACTCAGGAAACTCCAATCACCTCTTATCCTTGAGTTAAGCCACATACGGTTCCCGTTTCATCCGGATAGACCCCCTAAAACCCTGCTTACAAAATGGCACATCCTACTCCTTTACCTCTCTACTACGCCCTCAAATCTCTATTCTTCACCCCTATTTCCGGACGAGCAACTATTTTTTTGGTAGGTTTTAGCGGAGGATGAAAAAAGACTTGACAAATAGATTTCCCCATTAGATATTACCGGTAACATAAGAGCCACTTTTTATAAAAAGCCAGAATGTTACTTGTAACATAACCACACGATTACTGGATTTTGCTGTCGCAACGTTCTCCATTCTCCAGTACGTCTTTCCGAACTGTCAAAGGGTAATGACAATCTCATGGAAAAAGAGAAATTGACCCTGAGAGAAATTGCGAAGATGGCAAAGGTGTCGCACACTACTGTGGCTCGGGTACTCAACAATGACGCGAGAGTCCGAGAAGAAACTAGGAATCGAATCTTGAGCTTCGTGAATAAACTTGGGTACAAGCCGGATGCTAGAGCTCGTCAGCTTGTCTTGAAAAGATCCAATTTGATCGGGCTGGTTGTGCCAGATATTAGCAACCCGTTCTACGCGGAACTGGCAAGGGGGATTGAGGACAAGGCTCATCAAGAGGGTTATAACGTGATTTTTTGCAGCACCGATAACAGACCTGAACGCATGGAGACGTATGTCCATCTCATGATCGATGTGGGGGTTGACGGGTTTATTTTCACTTCAGCCCGACTCCGAGAACCCCTCATCGAGAAACTGATAGCTGAGCAGTCTCCCCTAGTACTCGTAAACAGAAAATTGAGCGGAGAGGCGTTTAACTACGTGGTTCTTAATAACTTGAAGGGGGCTTATCAGGTCACCAAACATCTCATTGGTCTCGGTTACAGGAAAATCGCTATTATCGACGGGCCTTCTAACGTATCTACGGGATTAGACCGATTGAAGGGGTATCAGCGAGCACTAAAGAATCACCACATTGCCCTCAACCCGGACTATATCATTCATGGTCCTTTTGCGAGAGTGACGGGATACGAAGGAGCCAGGCGTTTACTCCAGATGGAAGATCGGCCCGAAGCCATATTCGGAGGAAGTGATTATATCGCCATGGGTGTAATCGACGCCGTTGAGGAGATGGGATTACGTGTTCCACAAGATGTCGGGTTAGTGGGCTTTGACGATACTGAGTTTGCCTCGAATCGAAGGATTAGATTAACAACGGTTAGCCAAAATAAATACGACATGGGAAATCTAGGCGTCCAGATACTAATCGATCTCATCGAGAGAAGAAATACCAATTACACGCATAAAGTCATCCTGGAACCTGAGCTTATCATTCGAGAGTCTTGCGGTCAAAATTTGGGGGCACGACTTAAGAATAGTGGGACGAATCGTTCTACGTAAAAAGCCAACCCATGGCCGATGGTTAGGAGAAAAGCCCAAGAATCTAGTTGGGAGGAGAGTGAGAAAAAAGCAAAGAATTGATCGCGGGAAAAAATAACTTCACCTAAAAGGAGGAAATTCAAAATGGCCGTAGATTTAGTTATTCGAAACGGTAAGATCGTTACACCACAAGGGATTTACGAAGGAGATGACATAGCAGTTGAAAAGGGAAAAATTGTGGCCATTGATAAACGGGGAAGTTTCCCCGAGACTAAGGAAACCGTTGATGCGACGGGTAAATACGTTTTACCGGGGATTATTGATGTGCATGTTCATTTTAGAGAACCCGGATATGAGTACAAGGAAGATTTTGAGACCGGGTCAATGGCAGCTGCCGCCGGGGGTGTAACCACCGTCTGTGATATGCCTAACAATCAGCCGTTCTGCTCTACAGTAGAGGCTTTTCAGCAAAAAAAAGAGATCATCAGGAATAAAGCATACGTTGATTATGGACTGGTCGCAGCAGTTGTTGGGGAAACCATAGAGGAGATACCGAAATTAGCTGAAGCTGGCATCAACGTTTTTAAGATATTTATGGGTGCAACCGTAGGAGGTGTTCCAGCGCCGGATGATGGAGGTATGCTTAGGGCTTTCCAACTAGTCGCCGAGACAGGACTCCGAGTCGGTGTCCATGCAGAAAATAACGCAATTATGGATTACTTGACCGCAAAACTGAAAGGGGAAGGCAGAACCGACCCCTTAGCTCATGTTGAGGCTCGTCCTCCCGTAGCGGAGGCTGAGTCAATTCAGCGAGCAATCCTTTTTGCCGCTGAAGCAGTGTGTAACCTTCACATCTATCACTTGAGTTCAAAAGAAGGTGTCGAATTAATTAAGGCAGCTCAGGAAAAAGGAGTAAAGGTTTCCGCTGAGACAGGCCCTCACTACCTCCTTCTCGATTGCGATTATATGAAAAAGGTTGGGTCTATTCTCAAGATGAACCCTCCTGTAAGATCCCGGCAGCATGGGGAAGCTCTGTGGAAGGGTTTATTAGACGGAACGGTAGAGGTAATTGGTACTGATCACTCCCCTCATACACCCGAGGAGAAAATCAAGGAGAATATTTGGGAGGCAATTCCGGGCTTTCCCGGAGTGGAAACAAGTATGCCATTAATGTTAACGCAGGTGAATGAAGGCAGACTTTCCCTGATGACGTATGTAAAACTTGCCTCAGAGAATCCGGCAAGGCTCTTTAACCTCTATCCGAGAAAAGGCACCATCCGGGTTGGAACAGATGCAGACATTACCATAGTGGATATGGAAAAAGTAGGTGTTATCGACAGTGAAAATTTACATAGTAAGAGTAAAATTACTCCCTTCGATGGATGGAGGGTCAAGGGGTTACCGGTGTTCACTATCGTCAGGGGTAACGTGGTGATGAAAGACGGGGAAATTGTAGGGAAGCCTCGCGGAGAACTGATCAAACCCATAGTCTGAGGAGGACCCGATCCATGAAGTAGTGTTTTTTCATCCCCACGAACGTGGTTCGTCTTCGTGGAGCTGAGGCGTATTCAGAAGGCTTCAAAAATAATACCATCAAAAAGGAGGATTTCGATGATTCAGAAGATGTTATTCTGTGAAGGAAATTACTATGACATCGGGAAAAAACAAGGAGAATGGTTCAGGGCCGAAATTAGTCGAAACCTTGCGAGTTTTTGGAATGTATTAAGGGTTAAAGGCCATGATAAGGGTGAAGTAATAGAAAATGCTCTTAAACATCAAAGGCTATGGGTCCCAGAAAGGCTCGGGGAAATTGAGGGGATTGGACAGGGTGCGAAAATTGAGTATCCTGAGCTTCTAGCGTACAACCTTTATCATGATCTTGCTTTCCCGGAAGAATGCACCGTTTTGATGGCTCTGGGAAAGTCCAGTTCAACCGGGAGCACTATTTTCCTCAAAAACAGCGACAAGGTGGGATCTGAGTCATACGTGGGGCCCAATTGCTACAAAAACAAAGAAACGAATGTAATTCTCGCGCTCAATCCCAAAGGGGGTAACAAGATAATAGGCGTGGCCGCTGCCGGGGCTACAGCCATAAAGATGGGATTGAGCGACAAGGGAGTAGCTGCGGGATGCAATCTCTCCAGAACCCAAGAATTGGCTAGAAGGGGAACGGAAAAAGACTCCATTCAGATAAAAGCGTTGGATAGAGGATCGCTGTTAAGAGAGGGCCTGGAGAAAGGTTCAAATGCACTGGAGGCGGCCCAGGTAATCCTCCCGAAGCTCTTGGAAAACCCTATGAGTACGCCTGGAAACATCGAATTTGCCGACGTTCGCGAAGCAGTGATTATTGAAGGATCATACCGTGAGCTCGCCACGGAGATCGTGAAAGATGAGGTGGCTGCAAGATCCAATCGCTTCATTCTCCTCGAAGCACTCAGTAGAGAAGACGATCTGTCGAGTATTTGCAGGTACATTCGCGGTCGGCAGCTTTTGTCCGAGAACAAGGGAAAAGTGACACTCGAGAAAATGATAGAGTTTTCCATGGATCACGCGAATGGGCCTGGCCCCAATTCGATCTGCAGGCATGGAACCCACTTCTCCGAGGAAACCTCTCTATCTTCTGCGGTTATGGAAATTGATAGGGAAAAGCCGGAAAAATCAAAGATAGCCCTCGCCTTAGGGAAACCCTGTCATGCCTGGAGAGCCCGGGAAGCTCATATTACTTTGGATATGACCATGGGGCCTGAGGATATCCCAGAGGGCCTCAGAAATGGTGAGATATGGAAGAAATTCTATACCGAAGAACCAAAACAATACGAGGGTTAAGAGATGCTTAGAAAGTTGAGAGAATTTGAGTACCTTGAGCCTTCCAGTTTATCAGAGGCCCTCTCCTTGTTGGATCAACATTCCAAAGCAGCGAAGATTTTCGCGGGGGGCACGGATCTATTGGTGAACATGAAGGAAGGAGAACTCAGCCCTGGATACCTGATAGACATCAAAGGCATTCCGGGCCAAGATTATATTAGATACGATAAGAGGAAGGGATTGAGAATAGGTGCCTTGACCACTATAAGGCAGATCGAGATCTCTCGTGTAGTTCGAGAACAATCCCTCCCCCTTGCTCAGGCAGCAAAAGTTCTTGGTTCGGTTCAGGTCCGGAATCGGGCTACCATCGGGGGTAACCTCTGTAATGCATCTCCTTCGGCCGAGACTGCTCCGTCCCTGTTAGTTCTGGGTGCCAAAGTGAAATTAGTTGGCTCTCGGGGAGAAAGGGTGCTCCCCTTGGAAGAGTTCTTCGTGGGACCTGGGTTGACCGTTTTGGACAAGGAAATCCTCACAGAAATTATGGTTCCCCCCCTCTCTCCGCATACTCGAGGAGTATACATGAGCGTCAGCCGTAGGAGGGCTGTGGATCTTGCCCTCGTAGGTGTAGCGGTGGCGGTTGTTGTAGACCCGGATAAAGGTCAGTGGAAAGAGGTTAAAATCGCCCTGGGTGCTGTGGCTCCAACACCCATGAGGGCGACCCGGGCGGAAGGCATTCTGAATGGGAAACGAATTAATGCTGCTTTGATCGAAGAAGCTGCCCAAATGGCCTCTGATGAAGCACGTCCCATTTCCGACGTGCGAGCCTCGGCTTGGTATAGGGAGGAAATGGTCAGTGTCTTGGTGCAACGAGCACTCGAACAAGTTTCGAAAAATAGGAAACTATAGGGGGCGTGAAGATGACCCGGTCAATTGAGCTGAGGGTAAACGGAGAAACTCACGAGGTCTCCGTAAAACCCAATGAGACTTTGCTGGATGTTATAAGGTATAGGTTAGAACTCACGGGGACAAAAAAAGGCTGCGATACTGGTCAATGTGGATCCTGCACGGTGCTTCTTGATGGGAAGCCGGTTAACTCCTGTTTGATACTCGCACTGGAGGCGCGTGGAAAGGAGATCCTGACTATTGAGGGGTTGGCCAAGAACGGTCAGCTTCATCCATTGCAGGAGACTTTTATTCAAGAGGGAGCGGTTCAATGCGGCTATTGCACTCCGGGAATGCTTCTCTCCGCAAAGGCACTCTTAGATGAAAATCCAAACCCTACAGAGGAGGAAATAAAGGAAGCAATAGCTGGTAATCTATGCCGATGCACTGGATACGTTAAGATTGTAACGGCAATTATGACCGGGGCAGTGAAGATGAGGGGATGAGATTATGCCGAAGAACCTCGTCGTGGGTCAACCTATACGTCGGGTAGATGCCATAGAAAAGGTTACCGGACGAGCCATATACGGTGATGACTTACGATTTTCAAATCTGCTCTATGGAAAAGCCCTCAGGAGCCCCTATGCTCACGCCAAGATTCTGAACATCAATGTAAGCAAAGCTCAAAGATTACCGGGGGTTAAGGCGATAGTGACAGGCAAAGACATCCCCGTGTTAGGGGGGGAAGCCCTGAAGGACTATCCGTTCTTAGCCCTGGATAAGGTGCGCTATGTTGGTGAGCCTGTGGTTGCCGTAGCTGCGGTTGATGAAGAAGTAGCTATGGAAGCCCTTGATTTGATAGAGGTGGCGTATGAGGAATTGCCAGCTCTCCTTGACCCCCTAAAGGCTATGGAGCCAAATGCCCCTCTCATTCACGAAAAGCTTCAAACCTATGAGCATATCCCTATTGTCAAGCCAATAGAGAATAGCAACATATGTCACCACCTTCAGTTCATGAAGGGCGATGTAGATAAGGGTTTTGATGAGAGTGACCTTCTCTTTGAGGAAACATTTACCACGCAGATGGTACAGCACGGAGCTATAGAGCCCCATATGGCTGTAGCTCAGGCAGATCCTGGAGGCAGGATAAGTGTTTGGGTAACTAATGACGCTCCCCACCGTCTGCGCAAGGATCTAGCCACCGCATTGGGGATACCTTTGACGAAGATAAGGGTGGTTTCACCGCCATACATGGGGGGTGGTTTTGGGGCGAAAGGCGGCTTGAAGGTTGAGACTCTCTGTATTGCGCTCGCTTTAAAGACAGATGATCGACCGATAAAAATGGTCTTGACCCGGGAAGAGGTGTTCACCTCTTCCCTCGTAAGGCACCCCTGCGTTGTTCGGCTTAAGACTGGGGTCAAAAAGGATGGAGCACTCTGGGCCAGAGAGGCAACAGCGATCTATGATACTGGAGCCTATGCTGAAAAAGGCCCCACTGTCTGCCAGCAAGGCTGCGTAGCCGCTGTGGGGCCGTATAAGATTTTCCATGTAAAGGTGAATGGTTATTGCGTTTATACGAATAAGCCAATTGCCGGTGCCTACCGAGGCTACGGGCATCCTCAGGTAGCGTGGGCGCACGAGTCCCAAATGGATATCATAGCCCACAAACTGGGGATTGATCCGGTGGAAATAAGGTTGAAGAACGCGGTAGAGGAAGGGGATATATCCCCAACAGGCCAGCAAGTCCTCCACAGCGTGGGCCTCAAGGAGTGTATCAAAAAAGTAGCTCAAAATGTCGACTGGAATAAACCCAACAAGAGAAATAGTGGAAAGGGAATCGCCTGTGGGTATAAGAATACCAAGACTCCATCCGGGGCATCGGCTATCGTCAAAGTCAGTCAGGATGGTAGCGTGGAGCTCTTAACCAGCACTGTGGAGATAGGACAGGGGGCGAAAACCATTCTATCGCAAATGGTGGCAGAGGAATTGGGAGTCCAATTAGAGAGGATAACGGTGGCGGTTCCAGATACAGATGTGACTCCCTACGATGCCTCAACTACATCCAGCAGAAGTACGTTTCATATGGGCAATGCGGTAAGGAAAGCAGGAAGAGATGCCCGAGAACAGCTCTTTGAGATAGCCTCCGAAATACTGGAAGTGGACACTAAGAATCTTCGAGCAGAGAACGGTAAGATTTATTCACAAGACAACACGAAAGCTGGGCTTTCCTTTGCAGAGGTAATCAAAAACCAATACGGTGCTGGCCTCGATATCATTGGAAGGGGCTCCTATTACCCTTTGGCCGAGGACGGGGCTGGAGGGATGTGGTCAGCCCCCAGCATCTTTTGGATGTACGGTGCGGATTGTGTTGAGGTGGAGGTAGATCCTGAAACCGGGCAGATAAAGGTCCTTAGAGCCATAGGTGCCCATGATGTGGGAAAGGCCATCAATCCCGTAACGTGTGAGGGGCAGATTGAGGGGGGCATGGTTCACGGTATCGGCCCTGCGTTATTTGAAGAGATGATGGTGGGGCGAAGAGGTGATGTGCTTAACCCATCTTTTGCCGATTACAAGATGCCGACATCACTCGATATTCCAAAGGTAACCTCTCTTCTCATTGAAGCATCCCATAGAGAAGGCCCATGGGGAGCAAAAGGGATAGGGGAAATGACCACAGTACCTACTGCACCAGCCATAGCCAACGCCATTTATGATGCCATAGGAGTTAGAATTAAGGATCTACCCATAACGCCGGATAAGATTCTTAACGCTTTACGAAAGAAAAAGCTCGATGAATGAACTAGACGAGGAGAGCGTGTCATGTATTCTGATCTGAGGGAATGGCTACAGCAGGTAGAACACCTTGGAGAGCTCCAAAGGATAACGGGTGCCCACTGGGATGCTGAAATGGGGCCCTTAACGCAACTCATGCACGAACGATACAAGGACAGGACACCTGCTTTACTGTTTGATGAGATACCGGGTTACCCCAAAGGGTATAGGACACTGTATGGACATTTCAGCACCCTCAACCGGATTGCCCTCACATTAGGCCTCCCCCTGAATAAGGGGAAGGTTGAAACAGTTGCGGCATACCGGGAAAAGCTTAGAAATTTAGAGCTCATTCCCCCTCGGTTTGTGCAAGACGGCCCCGTACTGGAAAATGTTCAAATAGATGACCAAGTAAATCTGTTGAAATTTCCCGTCCCTAGACATCATGAACTAGATAGAGCCCGGTATATAGCCACGGCCTGTGCGGCAATTACAAAAGATCCCGACAGGGAATGGTACAACTTGGGTACCTACCGCTCGCAATTGTACGATGAGAGAACCGTCGGTTTACAGATTACAGGGGGAAAACACGGAAGGATACACAGGGACAAATACTTCGCACAGGGCAAGCCCATGAAGGTTGCAATCGTGGTGGGTCAAGATCCACTGATATATCTATTGGGAGCATCACCGACTCCCGAGGGCATTTCTGAATATGACTATGCCGGTGGCATCAAAGGAGAGGCTATCGAAGTGATTCAGGGGAAGTATACCGGTTTTCCCATCCCTGCCTCGGCTGAGATCGTGATAGAAGGCGAGACAATCCCCGGGGAAGTGAAGGAGGAGGGGCCTTTTGGGGAATGGACTGGATACTATTGTAGCTTACCCAAATCCCGTCCCTACGTGCGCATAAAAAGCGTTATGTACAGGAATGAACCGATCCTCTGTTGTGCTCCCCAACATCGTCCGATTGACGAGACAGTATTACTGAAGTCTGTTACCGGAAGTGCTGCCATTTGGGAAGCACTGGATAGGGCCGATATTCCAGAAGTAATGGGAGTGTGGCAGCATCCGGCAGGACTCGGGGTAAGGTTCTTGGTGGTTTCCGTCAAACAGAGGTATCACGGGCATGCCAGACAGGTTCTCCACGTTGCCTCCTCGGCATCTCAGGCTGCAGCGTATAATGGAAAGTGGGTAACTGTAGTCGATGAAGATATCGATCCCTCAGATATAGATCAGGTAATGTGGGCACTTACAACGAGGTTTGATCCCGTTGATGATATCGACATCATCAAAAAAGCGTGGTCCTCAGGGAGAGATCCCTTGGTGTTGCCCGAAGTAGGAAACTATAACAATAGAATTCTTATCGATGCCTGCATACCGTATCATAGAAAGATGAGAGGAGATTTTCCTCATGTCGTAGATGTGAGTGACCAACTGAAGGGTAAGCTCACGGACAAATGGAAAGGGCTGTTTGCGTGAAGCTCTGCGAGGAGGATTGGTGTGTGACTCTCTTAAGGTATGACAGATATGGATAACGTTCAGGGGAAAGGGTTTCCAAACAGGGGCCTGCAACAGAGACCGCGATTAGGTTGAAGGAAAAGCAGCTGAACAGAGCTTTGGGATAAACGAATGAATTCCTACAGGGGATTGGGTTGAAGAATATTCCCGACGAAACCAAGGGAAAAGTCAGCTTTGGACGAATAGAGCAAGGGGTACTTGTGGATAGGTACTCAGCCATAGGAAAGCCAGAACTGAGGGTGGATGCTGTCGATAAAGTTACGGGACAGGCTCAATACGCCGATGACATAAAACTCACGGGAATGTTGTACGGTAAGGTCAAGAGGAGCCAAGTTCCCCACGCCAAGATCGTACGGGTAGATGCCTCAAAGGCAGAGAAAATTCCGGGAGTCAGGGCAGTGATTACGGGAAAGGAGTTCTCCCTCGATTATGATGATGCCTTGTGGGGTAACCCTATGAGAGATCAGCCCACCTTGGCCTTTGATCGAGTCCGTTATGCAGGGGAACCAGTGGCAGCGGTAGCCGCAACGACTGAAGAAGCTGCTCAATTAGCGGTGGATCTTATAGATGTTGACTATGAACCCCTGCCCTCCCTGTTTACTGGAGAGGATGCGATGGAAGATCACGCCCCCGTAATCCACGAGGCACTCCTCGATTACAAACGTTCTTCTAAACTCCGCCCGATCAAAGGCACTAACATATGTGACCATATCGAGTTAACAAATGGGGACATTGAGGAGGGATTCAGGGAAGCTGACCTCGTATTTGAAGATACGTTTACTACCCAAATGGCACACCATGTCCCCCTGGAGTGCCGCGTTGCGATCGTCCAATTCAATGCTGATGAAAGTATCGTCGTTTGGACTTCGGATCAAGCCCCCTACGGGGCGCGAAGCCTCCTTGCCGGTGCGTTAAAGGTCCCGGAAAGCAAGATAAGGGTTATCGTACCTCCCTATATAGGGGGCGGATTTGGGGGGAAACTCAGGTTAACGGGTTTGATGTGCTGTGTGGCATTGGCGTGGAAAGCGAGGTATCGGCCCGTAAAGTTAGTACTTACACGGGAAGAAGAATTCATATCCACGACGACTCGGCACTCTAGCGTGGTCACCCTTAAGACGGGGATTAAAAAGGATGGAACCATGATTGCTCGGCATGCAAAGATCGTATATGACACCGGTGCTTATGCTGACCGGGGACCAACAGTGTTGGACAAAGCCTGTTTGGCAGCAATAGGCCCATACAAGATCCCTCATGTCAAGGTGGAAGGCAATTTGGTATACACGAACAAACCTCCTGCGGGGGCGTTTCGCGGCTATGGTATCCCTCAAGTTTGCTGGGCCCATGAGTCACAAATGGATATCATGGCAGATAAACTGGGAATTGATCCCCTCACCATCAGATTGAGGAATATCGTGGAAGAGGGATACGTATCCTCGACGGAAAAAACGGAACATCATGGCGTAGGACTGGCCGAATGTCTTAGGAAAGTCGGAGAGGATATCGCCCAAGAAGGAGGGGAAACGAAACGGGTAAGCGGGGGACGCGTAAAAAAAGGGAGTGGAATCGCGTGTGGCTACAAGATATCGAGGACCCCTTCCGGAGCGAATTCGTCTATGAAGTTAAGCCCAGATGGGGGGTTGGACATATTGGTCAGCTCAGTAGAGTTGGGGCAAGGCGTGAATACCATTCTCTCCCAAATTGCCTCGGAAGTATTGGGTATACCTTTGAACAAAATTCGGGTCGTGGCCGCCGATACTTATACCACGCCTTCTTTCCCCGCAAGTACATCGAGCAGGACCACGTTTTTCATGGGTAACGCGGTAAAGCAAGCGGCTGAGGATATAAGGGAACAACTTTTTGCGATTGCGGAGAATATCTTGGACACAGACAAAGAGAATCTCGTCTTTAAAGGTGGCACGTTCTTTGACAAGACAAATGCCGAAAGGACTCTAGAGGCAGGGAAGATTATCGAATTAACGTATGCCGGAGGGATAAACATTCTAGGACATGGCTCTTACTATCACTATAAACCAGGTCAAGTACCATCTCACGTTAAGGTTTCAACGCCTCCCTCATTGTGTTGGATGTATGGCGCCCACGGGGTCACCCTTGAAATTGACACCGACACCGGACAGATACATATCCTCAGAGTTGCAGCTGCTCATGACGTTGGAAAGGCTATCAACCCAGTAACATGTGAGGGACAAATCGAGGGAGGAGTGGTACAGGGTATGGGGACCACCCTGTTTGAAGAAATGCTTGTGGGTGAAGGGGGCGACATTCTCAATCCGTCCCTTGCCGACTACAAAATTCCAGTAGCCATGGATATACCCGAAATAAGTCCCATAGTGGTGGAGGAAGCGCACAGGGAAGGTCCCTATGGAGCGAAAGGCGTGGGAGAAATGACAACGGTACCGATTGCGCCCGCTATAGCGAATGCCATTTACGATGCAATAGGAGTGCGAATCAAGGATTTGCCGATAAACCAGGAGAGGATTCTCAAGGCTTTCAAAGAGAAACGGCAAGATCAAGGGTAAGGAGGTGATAAGCAGTTAAGAAATAGAAGGGAGAATATCCAGTGGGGTAAGTATTTGAGGAAATTGGAGTAAATCTAATCCGTTGGGAATGGAGGTACAAAATGGGTAAGAGCCTAAGGACTTTTTTGCAAGACTTGAGGGAAAAAGCCCCGAATGACTTTGTAACAATTGAAAAGGAAGTAAATCCTGCAAATTATGATGTTACTGCCATTATCAAGCATTTGCAGGATATGAAGAAATTCCCAGTTTTATTGTTCAATAAACCTTTAAATTTGGAAAAGAAAGTCAACCACTTTAGATTCCTCATAAACGTATTCACTACCCAAAAGATGATTGATTTAGCCTTAAATATGCCGGCAGGTGGCGATAGAATGGCACTTGTAGAGGAATTCATAAAAAGAGAAGACAAAAGAGTGAAACCGGTAATAGTTGAGCAGGATAAGGCCCCTGTAAAGGAAGTGATTTGTACGGGAGACAAAGTAAATCTAAAGGAACTTCCAGTCATGAGACATTACGAAATGGATGGGGGACCTTACATAGTTTTGGCTTCTATAGTGAGAGATCGAGATAGTCGTGTTTATAACGCATCCTACCATAGGATGGAAGTCAAGGATAAAAACTTTACGGCTCTCTATGCCTCTCCTCGTCATCTATGGAAAGTATTTAGGGATTACGAGGAAAGAGGTGAAGAATGTCCAGTAGTTACCGTTATTGGTCATCACCCAAACTTCTATCTCGGAGCGTGTTATAAAGGCCCATTCGCAGTAGATGAGTATGATATCATCGGAGGTTATCTGCAAGAACCTTTGCGGTTAGTACCTTCTGAAACGTGGGGGAAGGATTTCTTGGTTCCGGCGGATGCGGAAATAATCATTGAAGGAGCACTTCTCCCTGGAGAGAGAGTAGTGGAAGGGCCCTTTGGGGAAGCTCCAGGGTATGTAGGTGGACAAAGGTACGAGGGATCCGTACACAATGATGTTAGAGCAATAACGTATCGAAATGATGCCATATATCAGTGTCTGTTGACCCCTGATGAGGATAAACCTTGGATGGATCTTGCGCGAGACGGAGCTTACTATAGAAGGATAAAAGAGGCCGTTCCTACGGTAAAGGCTGTCTGCAAAGGGGGTCGGTATGCTCACTATAATATTTTCATCTCCCTCAAGAAGATGGCAGAGGGAGACCAGGGAAGAGCGGCTGCAGCGGCACTGACCTTTGACCATAGTAAGAATATATTTCTCTTTGATGAGGACATAGATGTTTTCAATCCAACTGAAATCCTCTGGGCTCTTGCCACCAGGGTACAACCACACCGTGACATCAG